>Ga0209949_1000060_pt1 | contig 65778 bp, 38 predicted proteins | sample SalPonC_black_MG_FD_185711 | JGI IMG/M metagenome (GOLD analysis project Ga0209949, IMG submission 185711) | Salt pond soil microbial communities from South San Francisco under conditions of wetland restoration - Salt Pond MetaG... | ecosystem: Environmental > Aquatic > Marine > Intertidal zone... | reverse complement strand
TTCCGCCTGCTCTCCTCTCAGCACCTCTGTTGCTTCGCCAAGGGAGGAAAACATTCAATTCAGCCTTTCCCCAAACCCTGTCCATCAAGGAGCCTTGCTCAACGTACAGTACCAGTTACCCCTTGCGGAAGACTGGCGCCTGCTGGCCTACAACGTGCACGGGCATTTGATGGAGACGCACCGGCTTTCGGAGCGACAGGAAAGCGGCCGGTTTTCCCTCTCGACAGCCGGCTGGCCGGCGGGGGTGTATTTCGTGCACCTGGTGAATGGGGAAAGGAGGTTGCGGACAATGCGGGTGGTGGTGGAGTAGGGAGATTGGAATGTCGGGATGATGAAAACTCCGGATGGGACCAGGCAAATACGTATTGATATCAGCATCCAGTTCCAGTCGTCCCTGCTCCCATAGTTGCATGACGGCCGTTGCGGTGAAAGTTTTGGAGATCGACCCGATGTTGAGCAGGGTGCTTTTGCGCCCCGGCTTGTTCCTAAGCTCTCATTCACAGGCTGCAAAGAGAAAATACCTTTCGTTTTCTTTGCGCCCTCAGCGTCTCTGCGCGCCGCCTTTCTGTCAGCGCGGCCAGGAATCCGACAACATTTTCTAAACCTTCACTCTTTGCTAGCACCAGATCCTCCGATCCACAGCGCGCCGATGCCCGTATCCCACAGCTTTTTATTCAAAGCCGGGACATCGGTTTCCAGTATAGCCTCTCCCTTTTGCTTCAGTGTACTCCACTCCGCATTCAGCTCCGCGATCCGCTCGCGCGTAGGCTGATTCACCCGTGGGATGCTGCTCTCCGCGTGGTTGATGGCGAAGAGGTAGTTGGCCGTAAATTTATTGGGAAAATTCTCCACATCGTCGTAGGCCTTGGATTTGCGCTGGATCATCTCTTCATCCCAGGCTTTCATCTTTTCCAGCAGGGCCTGCGCTTCTCTTTTGAGATTCTGCTGTTTTTCCTCATCCATATCCGCAATGATACCGCTCAGCTGCTTTTGGAGGCTCATCATATCGTTGACCATCTGATGCATTTCGTTGAGCTTTTGCTCCGCAGCAGTCATGAACTGGTGGTAATCTTCGTAGTCTTCGTCGCTAAGATCGTAGATCGGGTTCTTCAGAATCGTGGCGGTGGTCGTCAATTCCTGCTCTTCCGCTTTCAAGGTCAGGGTGTATTCCCCCGGAGAAGCCTTGTGGCCGCGGAAGCTGCCTTCGATGTAGGCTGTCGGCGCGCCGGTCATTACCGGGTAGCGCATATCCCAGACGAAGCGGTTGAGCCCCGCTTTTTTGGAGAGGGTCGGTTCGGCGGGCGGACCGCCGGCATAGGACTGGAAATCCGGATCCGCTTCGGAGCTGATGCGTCTGACCAGATTACCGTCTTGATCGGTGATTATCAGTTCTACTTCTTCGGAAGTTATGCCTTCCGGCAAATGGTAATAGATCACGACGCCGTGAGCGGGATTCACCCCACGCAGGGGGTGCATGCCGTCGAAGTCCTCATCGGTATCATCCAGCTGGCTGCCGCCGTTGGCCAGCAGGGCGTCTTCCGGCTGGTATAGTTTGAAATCATCACCGGGACTTTCGTACTGCCGCAGCAGGCCCAGGTCGTCGAAGACCCAGAATGCCCGGCCGGAGGTCGCGACGATGAGGTCGTCGTGTTTTACCATCAGGTCCAGAATGGGTGTCACCGGCAGGTTGAGGTTGAAGTTCTGCCAGTTTTTACCGCCGTCCCAGGAGAGATACAGGCCGGTTTCGGTACCGGCAAATAGCAGGTCTTTCCGCTCTTCGTCTTCGCGCACCACGCGGGTATAGGCGCCGTTGGAGATATTGCCGGTGATCTCAGTCCAGGTCTTGCCGTAGTCCGTCGTCTTCATCAGCTTCGGCGTGTGGTCGTTGAACTTGTAGCGGGTGGTGGCGATGTAGGCCGTGCCGGGATCGTGCGGAGAGATGTCGATGGCGTTGACCAGGGTTTCCCCGAGCCCCTCGGGCGTAACGTTGGTCCAGGTTTCGCCGTCGTCCCGGGTCAGCTGTACCAGTCCGTCATCGGTGCCGATCCAGATAACGCCCTTTTCGTGTGGCGATTCGATGACGTAGCTGATGGTGCCGTAGTTTTCGGCGCCAACGGCTTCCACGGTATAGGGACCACCGCCTTTTACCTGCTTGTCCTTCTGATTGCGCGTCAAGTCGGGCGACACTTCCTCCCAGGTTTTACCCATATCCCGGGTGCGCAGCAGCACCTGGGCGGCGTGGTAGAAAGTATTCGGGTTGTGTTGAGACCAGATGATGGGGGCGTTCCAGTTGAAGCGGTATTTCATATCGCTGGCGGCCCGTCCCAGGTACTGGATGGGCGCCGCCATGATGTTGGTGCCGGCCAGGGCCTCATTATCCAGCACCTCGATGGTACCCAGGTAGCTGCCGCCCAGCACGTAGCGGGGATGGTCGGGGTCAAAAGCCAGAAAAGCGCTCTCGCCCCCGGCCGAAGCGTGCCAGCTGTCGGTACTGATGCCGTAGGCGCCCAGCTCCCGGTGTGCGATCGATACCGAGGTGTTGTCCTGCTGCCCCCCGTAGATGCGGTAGGGGAAGCCGTTGTCGACGTTGATGCGGTAAAACTGGCCGGTGGGCATATTGTCCTGCGTCGACCAGGATTCGCCGTAGTTGAAGCTGATCGCGGCGCCGCCGTCGTTGGCGATGCACAGGTTGCGGGGATTGCCGGGGTTGATCCAGAGGTCGTGGTAATCGCCGTGGGTGCCGGTGAGGCGCTCCCAGGTTTTCCCCCCGTCGATCGAGCGCAGGGCCGGAGCGCTGAGCACGTAGACGGTATTCTCATCCTGCGGATCGGCGAATACTTCGATGTAGTACCAGGCGCGCTGCACCAGCCGGTGGTCGGCGCTGATGCGGCGCCAGGAGTTGCCGGCGTCGTTGGAGACGAAAAGGCCGCCTTTCTCCTGCTCCGAGTCGCTTTCGATCAGCGCGTAGACTTTTTGCGGGTTGGAGGGGCAGACATCGATGGCCATCTTGCCCTTCTCTTCCGGCAGGCCTTCCGTCAGCTCCGTCCAGGTCTCGCCGCCGTCCATCGACTTGTACAGTCCGCTGCCGGGGCCGCCGCTGATCACTTTCCAGGGCAGGCGCTGGTGCTCCCACATGGCCGCGTAGAGGATATTCGGGTCGGTGGCGTCCATCGACAGCTCCGAACAGCCGGTGCGGTCGTCGACGTACAGGACTTTCTCCCAGGTAGCGCCGCCGTCGGTGGTTTTAAAAATGCCCCGTTCTTCGTTTCTGCCGTAGAGCTGCCCCTGCGCCGCCACGTAGACGACGTCGGGATTTTTCGGGTGGATGATGATCCTGGAAATGTGCTGAGTCTCCTTGAGCCCGAGATGCTTCCAGGTGCGTCCCGCATCGGTGGATTTATACACGCCGTCGCCGTGGGAGGTCATCACGCCGCGCGGAGCATGTTCGCCCATACCGACGTACACGATGCTGGGGTCGCTGTCCGAGACGGTTACCGCTCCGACCGAGCCGGTGCGGAAGTAGCCGTCGGAAATATTCTTCCAATGTTGTCCGGCGTCTGTTGTCTTCCACACGCCGCCGCCGGTGGTGCCCATATAGTAGGTCAGCGGATCGCCGGGAACGCCGGTGGCGCAGACGGAGCGGCCGCCGCGGAAGGGGCCGATGTTGCGGTACTTGACGGGTTGGAAGTAGGTTGTAAGTTCTGTTTTACTTTTAGTAGCTTGCTGAGCGGAGAGGGTTAGAAGGCCTCCAAATAGGATCAGCGCAGTGAGCAGTATTCTGTACATGGATCTTTTTGGGGAAAAAGATAGGCAATAATTCGGGAAATTTGGAAGGTCCATCTTTGAGCGCCGGCGTGACCGGCGAAATATGACTGGCTGAAAAGACCAATAAAGAAAAATCGAGTTGATAATGAAGCTTCATATTAAAAACATGGTCTGCAACCGCTGTATCGCCGCCGTTAAAGCCGAGTTGGAAAGCCTTGGATTTACGCCGGAGGAGATAAAGCTTGGAGAAGTGACGATTCAGGAAGAACCCCCTGAGGAGGAAAAGGAAACGATTGACCGGGCCCTGCAAAAACTGGGGTTTGAACTAATCGACGACCGCAAGAGCCGGCTGATCGAGCGCATTAAAAACCTGATCGTGGAACTGGTCCATCAACAAAACAGCGAGCTCAAGACGAATCTCTCCGATTACCTGAGCAGCCAACTGCATCATGACTACAACTATTTAAGCACCCTGTTTTCAGAAGTAGAAGGCAGAACCATCGAGAATTTCTTCATTGCGCAAAAGATCGAACGGGTAAAGGAACTGCTGGTATATGACGAACTCACGGTGAGTGAGATCGCCTACCAGCTTCATTACTCGAGCGTAGCCCACCTGAGCAATCAATTCAAGAAGATGACGGGACTATCGCCGAGTCATTTTAAGAAGATAAGGGTAGAAAAACGCAAACCGCTGGACGAGGTGTAAGTAAGGAACCTGCTGATAAATGATGTAACACTTCCCAAAAATCCTGTAACGCATTGCCCCGCATTTGTTGCCAACTTTGCATGGTATCAAATGTCAAAGTCATGGTAAAAAATAGAAGCATCCCTTTTAGCATCCCCCTCGAAGGTGTTGACAGTGAGCACTGCGCGCTGATCGTCGACAATGGTTTAAAGCAGGTAGAGGGCATCAGCAATCACCAGGTGGAAATCAATAATCGCAGAGCCCTGATCACGGCCGATCGTTTCGACGCCCTGCCGCAAGCCGTTAGAGCGATCAGGTCCCTGGGTTACGGCGTGACGACGGTGAAGCGAACCTTCCCGGTATTGCACATGACCTGCGCCTCCTGCGCGGCGAGTGCGGAGAGCATGCTCAAGGCGCAAAACGGCGTAGTGGATGCAGCGGTCAACTTCGCTTCGGCTTCCGTATCGGTCGAATATCTGCCCGAGGTAGTACAGGTGGAGGATCTGCGCCGGGCGGTTCAGTCCGTCGGTTACGATCTGCTGACCGAAACTGATGCCGGTGAACCGGAAACGCTGGAAACCATCCATCAGAAGAAATATGACCAACTGAAACGGCGAACGACCGGCGCCATCGCGCTGTCCCTCCCCGTGATGCTGATCGGCATGTTTTTCATGGACATCCCCTACGCGGAGGAGATCATGTGGCTGCTGTCCACCCCCGTCGTCCTCTGGTTCGGAAAAGACTTTTTCCTCAACGCCTGGAAGCAGGCAAAGCACCGCTCCGCCAATATGGATACCCTCGTGGCCCTGAGCACCGGCGTGGCGTACTCCTTCAGCGTCTTCAACACCCTGTTTCCCCATTTCTGGCACGAAAGGGGGCTGCACGCACACGTATATTTTGAAGCGGCGGCGGTCATTATAGCCTTTATCCTGCTGGGAAAACTGCTGGAAGAAAAAGCCAAAGGCAATACCTCCGCCGCCATTAAAAAGCTGATGGGCATGCAGCCCAAGACGGTCACCGTCGTACACGAAGGCGGACATCAGATGCAGGTTCCGGTCGAGCGGGTAAATGTGGATGACACCCTGCTGGTGAAACCGGGCGAAAAAATTGCCGTAGACGGCATCGTAAGCAGCGGCAGCTCGTACGTGGATGAAAGCATGCTGAGCGGCGAGCCCATTCCCGTCGGCAAACAGGAAGGTGCAAAGGTTTTCGCCGGCACCATCAACCAAAAAGGAAGTTTTCAGTTTCGCGCCGAAAAGGTAGGTTCGGAAACCATGCTGGCCCAGATCATCCGCATGGTGCAGGATGCCCAGGGCAGCAAAGCGCCGGTACAAAAACTGGTAGACAAAATCGCCGGGGTCTTTGTACCCGTGGTGATCGTTATTGCGATTATCGCCTTCACTGCCTGGTTCTTCCTCGGCGGAGACAACGGCTTCACCCAGGGACTGCTGGCGCTGGTAACCGTGCTGGTCATTGCCTGCCCCTGCGCCCTGGGACTGGCCACTCCCACGGCCATTATGGTGGGCGTGGGCAAAGGCGCCGAACAAGGGATCCTGATCAAGGATGCAGAAAGCCTCGAGCTCGCCAAAAAGGTGAATGCCGTTGTGCTCGACAAAACGGGAACCATCACTGAGGGCAAGCCTGTAGTCAGGGACATCGCCTGGCTCGGTGAGGACGATAGCGCCGGGTCTATTCTCTACAGCATTGAAAAGCAGTCGGAGCATCCCCTGGCGGAAGCCGTCGTCCACCATTTTAAAGATGAATCCCCGGTGGAGCTATCCTCCTTTGAAAGTATTACCGGCAAAGGCGCCAGCGCAAATGTATCGGGCCGGACCTTCTTCGTGGGAAATAAAAAATTGCTGTTCGAAAACGGCATTGAAATTCCGGAAGCACTTAGTGCACAAGCATCGGAGTGGAGCAAGGCCTCCCATACCGTCATCTGGTTTGCCGACAGCGAAAAAGCACTGGCCGCACTGGCCATTGCCGACAAAGTCAAAGCAAGCTCCCGGGAAGCCATCCGGCAATTGAAGCAGCTGAGTATAGATGTATACATGCTCACCGGCGATAACGAAGCTACCGCTAAAGCCATCGCGGCGGAAACCGGTATCAGCCAATACCGGGCGGAAGTGCTCCCCGGCCAAAAAGCGGAATTTATACAACGATTGCAAAGCGAAGGCAAAACGGTCGCTATGGTCGGCGACGGCATCAACGACAGTACGGCCCTGGCCCGGGCCGATGTCAGCATCGCTATGGGGAAAGGCAGCGATATCGCCATGGACGTAGCCAAGATGACCATCATCTCCTCCGATCTCCAGAAAATCCCCACGGCGATCAAACTCTCAAAACAGACGGTAACGGCCATCCGGCAAAACCTGTTCTGGGCCTTCATCTACAACATCATCGGCATTCCCGTGGCGGCGGGCATCCTGTATCCGTTTACCGGCTTCCTGCTCAACCCGATGATTGCGGGGGCCGCTATGGCGCTGAGTAGTGTGAGCGTGGTGGGGAATAGTTTGCGCCTGCGCTGGAAAAAGTGACCGGGTAGAAGGCGGTAAAAGTTTGTTTCCGGACAGGTTGAATTGTTTGAAAATCGTAAGTTTAGAAGACTTTTACAGACGCAAATTCAACTGGCTACCGGAAAACTTCCGCAAGGAGGTCGGGCATTTCAATATTTTCAGGCTGGAGCCCTACGTGGAGGGCAAGCCGACCAAAATTCCCTACCGGCGGCGGGACTTTTACAAGATCATGCTGGTGAGAGGAAATAGCAAAATTGTCAACGTCTGGTTGGATGATTATTGGGATAGTAATCCGCATAATTTTTGTCCTCACGGGACCCAAGTCTCCGGAATGGTTACATCACAGCCAGATAATTTATATCGGTTTGCAACAATGTAGCAAGAGGCTGCGACAATAGCGAAAGCGGGGGAATGCGCTTTTGTGTAGCTTTGTAAGGCAGGATAACACCCGCATTTCAAGCCTAAAGATATGCAACCTAAAGTCTCCAGCGAAAAAGTAATCCAGCTACCCGGGAGAGTCCATAAATTCGGGGCCAATTCCGAGGGGTTTGTGTATGCACTGCTGATGATACAGCAGGACAAAGAACGCCATTACCACCTGCTGGGAATAGCTATTGCTGCAGGTATCCAATGGCAATTGGCGCAGGAATTTAATCGGAGGAGTGAATTGCGCATCGCAAATTCCGGGGAGGTTTGGGTGAGTAGCGGGAGTACGATACTGAACATCTCACCAACAGGAGAAATAATAAGCACGCTGGAGTTCGAGCTGGATGACAATCAGCAGATCGGCAGCTTTGTGCTGATGGAAGATGGTTTTTTGGTTTGTGTGGAAGGGAAGATGGAACCCAATTCCAAGGTGCTAAGAGCAGACGCTAGCGGAGCGATCCAGTGGGAAACGCAAATCCCTGCCGGCAAGATTGCTTATGAAGGTATCATTCAAATGACGGCGGAGAAAAACTGGAAGCCCGAGCAAATGCCTGACTGGAATCTCGTCAATTGGATAACGCTGGATGATAATGAAATTTTTGTTTCCAAAGGCACGGCACTGGTAAGCTACGTTGAAATGCCAAGAAGTGGTATCGGGATCTCGTACTGCCTGGATGTAGAGACGGGGCAAACAAAATGGGTAACCCCACCTTCGTCTCATGAATCAATCGCCTGCATCGGGAATGGTCTTTATTTAATAGGCCAACAAGGATATGGTGCTTTTGAAACCAAGCTATGGAGCCGAACAGGAGAAGTAATGGATAAATGGAAATCAGCGGGCAAGTGCGTAGTATCTCCCGAGGGGGAAATCATTTCCATTCAAATGTCAAATGCCTCTCGTCGGATGCATTATGTCAGCTTGCAGGGCAACGGCATGCTAGAGCATGGGCCCCTAATAGATGGATACCTGATGACCTATCCCGCGATCGATGAGCTGGGAAATACGGTGTTTTGGAGGAACCGCCAGTTGGTCGTAATCAGCAATAAGCAATCGATAAGTATTTTTAGAAAAGAGAAGCCGCCTACTCAAGATTTTCACTCAGAAAGGATACTAATCGTAGGTCAGGGTACCGTCGTTTTTTCAGTGAATACGGAATTATTTATTTTGGAAACTTCCTTAGGGAGATTGGCCAATAGTATTTGGCCCTGCGCATTTGGGAATAATGAAAGGAATCCGGTTTTGGATTAATAAATGCGGAAGTGCCGACGGTAGCGATCAGCCATTTCCTACCCATCAGCCCCACTAGACTCGCTCTTAGCGCAGGTTTCTGGCGGACAATCTTTCTTACTCAGCCGTGCTAGTCGTGCGGATTGGCCTGTCACCGTTTCGCTGCCGGGGCGGGCGGAGGAAGTCCGGTGCAGAACTGCGTCGTTCAGGTACCTGGAGGCACCTGGCCAACAACCGCGCTATCTGGTTGCCGCCTTCCATTCTCCGGCGCGCTGACCTGGAACAGATGGTCGAATCCTACGTGGGTCATTTGATGAGTAGCGATCCCAGGCTGAAGAGCAAAGGGATACAATTCGGATCAAAAGACGGCAGGGATTATGTGGAAGCGAAAAAAGTCGCCAAAAACAAACTCCGCTTTCATGTAGATCTGGAAAGTGATCAGGTCATCGATGTGCCGATTGACCTCACGTTCAACCTAACGGCCGATTGCCGGAATAACCTGCTCAAGCTACAGGCCCAGGACGTTAATGCCGAAGTAGATATTCCCATCATCAGCACCCTCCTGAACGTATTCAAACCAGGGCTACTCAAAATGCCCGTGGGAGATATCAACTTTGCCAACACGAGTGTATCGATTTGCCCGAGGATTCGGGTTACGGAGACCGGTGATCTGTCGATGGGATTGTGAGAACGTGAGCCATTGGCAGGACCCCATCGGACTACCGGCAATCACTCAACTTCCGGTTGTGAAGTGCTAACCAAACTGGATTAAATCATTATTTGCCTACACTTCATTTATCAATAAAGGCCAAAATCGGCTGGTATAAAGTATCGCTGACGTTCTCATAGATGGCGTTATGCCCGTAATCATCGAGCAGCAAGAGATCTGCATTATCTCCTGAGGCGGCCATTAATTTGAGGCTGTGCCGGTAAGATGAGGTTTGGTTATTCTTGCTGTGGACGTAAAGGATAGGCATTTTTAGTTCCTTTACCCTAGCTGCACTATTATAAACGTCCGGCCATAACCACACGAGTGACTCAGATGCCAACCCACCATCCAATAACACGGAACGAATCGAGGCAGCAGGGCCATGAATGATCAACTTGTCGGGTAAAGGGCGCAATTCAGCGGCCACATCTAGTAATACCCCTCCCCCGAGCGAGTGGGTCAGGGCGATGCGCCGCTTACTGTTCCTGGTCAGGCTAACAAACTGTTCATAGGCTGCCAAAACATCTTCGGACAGGTTTTTCGCAGTAGGGGTGCCGGTGCTGTTGCCAAAACCGGAATAGGAAAACACGGCACCTTGGTGCAAAAAGGGTCGGGCGTTTTTTTAGCTGGGAAGGAAAGAAGGCATCGAAACCCGCCGCGCCACTCGGCGGGGCCCTCAAAAATGACGAGCGCAGCAGCCACCTTCCCCAGGCCCTCACCGCAGCGTCTTCCTCCCTTTTCATCCGTTCCAGCGGGCGGTAGCGGGGCCTGGTGGCCAGGTGTTCCGGAACCGTTCGGAAGGCCAACTCCACCATCCGGAAGATGAAATGCACCGTTCGGACAAAAATGCCGGGTACCGCTCTTTTTAAGGCTAGCTTCGTAAGGCGATTCCTTGATAATTGGGCTTCCCCACAGCTCGATTTTTTTTACCAAATACTAAAACAATGCACAAGTTCTTATTACCAATTTTCTTGCTTGTATTACTGGCCGCCTTCTAAGCTAAATTTTCTATCATGCCTTATTCCCTAAAATTAAGCTATATCGTCCTGGGCTTTTCCAGCCTGATCAGTTGCCAAAATGCTGAGCCAAACACCGCTCAACTCCCGAATAAGGAACGGGAGCTGGAAATGTGGGAAGAACCCCGTCACCAACTGGTATTCTCTAAAGACCACCTTAAAGTTGTGGATGTTCGGATCCCTCCCAACGACACCACCGAATTTCATTGGCACCGGTCCGCAACCATATATGTAGTCATTGACGGTGCACAACTGAGCATGCAAAACCAGGGGGAAGAAATGCGAGCCAGCCCATCAGGTGTCCGGCTAAAGAGAGGTGAAATACTCGATGCGTCGGAAGCCTATTTATCGAAAGCAACGCTGCATCGAGTCTGTAATCCGGATACTACTACTTTTCATCTTCTCGGCATTCTGAATGCCAACGAACCCGCTGAAACTGGATCGGATACCGCATCCGCGACCCTTGATAACGGCTGGTTTAAAGAGCATCGGTTAGTCCTGGGCCCTGGGGAGGAAAGTGAGGTCCTCCTGTTTCCAAACCCTACGGTGTTGGTTCAATGTGGGGATGGAGAGAGTGCCCTGCGGCAAAGTAGTGTTGTGCATAGCACAAAAACTAAAGCAGGTGCTTTTTCCTGGCACGACCGCAATACGCCCTTGGCGGTGGTCAATAAGAGCGAAAATGAGCTGGAGTTCCTGCTAATCGAGATAAAAGAGTAACTCCCTTCCCTTCGAAAGGCCGGGATCAGAGCGGGTAGATAAATTCAGTGACTTAGCCTCACCGATGCCGCAAATGACGAAAGTCAGGGCTTAAAGGAGGCAGTTCTGCGATTTTTCGAAAAATACGAGATAAGTTACCTAACTTGAAACGGACTCTTCCATTTCGGCCTGGCTGATCCAAACAAAAAACACTTATGCAAACCTTCCCTTTCCTTGCTTTTTCGACGCTCCTGCTTTTCTTGACCGCTGCCTGCCAGCCGAACTTAGAACCGGGTACAACGGCACATCTCGCAGCCGTGACCCAACCCATCAACGACGAGCGGTTATTGTCAGCCGATGAGACGCCGGAAGATTGGCTGTCCTACGGCCGGAACTACCAGGAGGATCGGTTCAGCCCGCTCAATCAACTTACCAAAGAAAATATCGACAGTCTGGGATTGGCCTGGAGCATCAACTTCGGAACAACCGGTGGGTTGGAAGCTACGCCGGTTGTGGTCGATGGTATCATGTACCTGACCGGACCCTGGAGTGTGGTTTACGCCATCGATGCCCGGAAAGGAGAAATCATCTGGATCTACGATCCGGAAGTTCCGCGGGAGTACGGAGAAAAGGGATGTTGTGGAGTCGTCAACCGGGGCGTAGCACTGTATAAAGGACTCATTTTTTTGGGAGCCTTCGACGGGCGCTTGATTGCCCTCGATGCCGTCAGCGGCAAAAAGGTGTGGGAAGTACTAACGGTGGACCAGCAGAAAGCATATACCATTACGGGAGCCCCGAGAGTGGTGGAGGGTAAAGTCATCATCGGTAATGGCGGGGCGGAGTACGGCGTCCGGGGTTACGTTACCGCCTACGATGCCCTCACCGGCAACCAGGTATGGCGCTTCTATACAGTGCCCGGCAATCCCGCCGATGGGTTTGAATCCGCAGCCATGGAGGCTGCCGCTAAAACCTGGACGGGCGAATGGTGGAAATTCGGCGGCGGTGGCACGGCCTGGGATGCCATGGCCTACGATCCTGAATTAAAGCTGCTTTACATCGGAACCGGTAACGGCTCCCCCTGGAACCGGGAGATCAGAAGCCCGGGTGGAGGGGATAACCTCTACCTGTCATCGATCGTCGCCTTAAACCCAGCGGATGGCGAGCTGCAGTGGCATTACCAAACGACCCCCGGCGACAGCTGGGATTATACCGCCACCCAACCGATCATACTCGCCGACCTGGACATAGCGGGAGCTGCCCGAAAAGTACTGATGCAGGCGCCGAAAAATGGCTTCTTCTACGTGATCGACCGAACGAACGGAGCCTTCATTTCCGCCGAACCTTTCGTGTATACGAACTGGGCAAAGAAAATAGACTACAACACCGGCCGCCCCGTAGAGACGCCCTTCAGCAGGTATCAGGAAATGAATGCCCTGATCGCTCCCCACCCCATTGGGGCGCATAACTGGCACCCGATGGCCTATAATCACACCACCGGATTGGTTTATATTCCGGCACAGGAAAGTTCCAGCATGTATGGCCAGGATGCCGACTGGGAATTTGCGGATGACGGCAGATCGTGGAATACGGGAACCGGTCATGATCCCGATAATCCCGATTACCAGGACTCCCTGGCAACCCAGTGGTACGGAAAACTAACGGCCTGGGATCCCATCAAGCAGCGGGAGGTCTGGAGTATAAAACAAAATTCATTTTGGAACGCCGGCGTACTGACAACGGAAGAACTGGTATTCCAGGGCACCGGAGAAGGTGATTTTAAAATTTACGACGCAGCAACCGGGGATCAGCTGTGGGTGTTCCCCCTGCAGACCGGTATCGTGGCGCCCCCCCGTAACTTATCTGATCGACGGGGTTCAGTACGTCTCCCTGGCCGCCGGCTGGGGTGGAGGAATGGCTACCTGGTCAAAGCATACTGAGCAGATTAATCCCGGGGGTATCTACACTTTTGCGATTGGAGGGAAAAAAGCTGCTCCTCAATTCCCTGAAAAAGAGGCAAGAGAACTGGTTAATCTCGAATTCGAAGCCAGCACGGATCAGATTGATCACGGCGCCGCTCTTTTCAACCGGTACTGTTCAAAATGCCACGGAGGAGATGGAGCGATCCCAAATTTAACTTACTCCAGGCCTGAAATTTTTGAAATCTTTACCGAAATAGTGGGAAAGGGAGCTTTTCTGGGAAAAGGAATGCCCGCTTTTGGAGACCGCTTGTCTGATCAGGATATTCTGGATTTGAAAAATTACATTTTATCAGCTGCAAAAAAGGGTTGAAAAGAATCTTTGACAACTAAAAAACAACGTATATGACTAAGCTCCACATCATTGCCCGCTACCAAATCCACCCCGGGCAACTCGAAGAATTCAAAAAAGTGGCGAAAGAATGCCTCGCCGTCGTCAAGGCGAAGGATACGGACACCTTACAGTACGACTCGTACTTCAATGAGGATCAAACGGAGTGTGTCGCCATGGAGGCCTACCCGGATTCCAAGGCCGTGCTGGTTCACCTGGGCAACCTCGGCGATCTGATCGGCAAACTGATGGCGATAAGCGACTTCAGCGCGGAGATTTACGGCAATCCCTCGGAAGATTTGCGGCAGGCAACTGCCGGCCTGAACATCAAATTCTACAATTACTTCCAGGGCTTGGTGCCTGCAGGGCCCATGGTGTAAAGGGGAGGAGTCAAACTAATACCAAAGACAAGGCAAAGCATTAACTCAGCCTTCGCCCCAGGCCAGAGGAGGATCCGGGCCGCAACGGCGGATGGTTTCCCTGCTTCACCCTCCGGAGCTCCAGGGAGAATCTGGATTGGTAAATCCTCTTCTACAAGTAACAAATCTTTTCTATTTTCGTAAATAAGGTTGTGTTCTCCGTATCTACGAAATGGCCAACTGGCACGGTTACCACGGATACTTGGTTTTGATTGAAGTGGTTTAGACTATTCTGCTGCAGCCGAGAAAACAGGATTTTCGTTCCATTTTGGGTTTCTTTTGAGGCGCATAGCGGCGCTACGTAACGAAAAAGAAGTCCAAAATGGAGCGAAAAGACGTTTTTGATAGGCCAGTGAGAAAAGTCTAAATCACTTCATTATCAATAAAGATAGCGAACGTGCCCGGAGCATTGCGCTGGATAAGCTGTCCATTTTCGATGCCTTTTATGAGAACGAGGCCCGGAAAACCGGCTGGCCTCTACCCTCGAGTCATCCCGGTCAAAGCCTGGCACCAGGTACTATTAAAAAGCGTGCAAAATCCTGGCACTCCGAAAAAAATGGTATTTTGTCTAAGCGACGTGCGATTAATAACTGTCGGGATTAGATAGGCGAGTGATTTTTTCTTTAGCCAAGGCGAAGGTTTCCGACCTTAGCAGCGCTAAGGGAGGCGGTTCTTTAACGCCGGATAAAGAAAAAAGCACTCCTGGAAAACCCGACAGTTATTGATTGTACGTCGCTAATCCTGACACTCCACCAATATACTTAGTACATGATTAAGACGAGTATATTCAAAAGTGCCTATGTTGAAGTTACCCTTGTTACTTGCCTGTTAACGCTTTCTCTCCTATTGCCGCTTCAGGGGCAAAACACGAGCCAGAATCCAAGCTTCGCTGATCGAGCAAACAGCGGCCTTCCCTTCATTCGAAATTACCCCGCCAATGAGTACCGGGCCGACGGCCAAAACTGGGCCACTGTCCAGGATCAGCGCGGCCTGATGTATTTCGGCAATAGCGATGGCGTCGTAGAATACGACGGAATATCCTGGCGAACGATCGCCACCGCCAATAAAACCGTTATCCGTTCATTGGCTGTTGATGAAAACAACCGGATCTACGTCGGAGCCTTTGGCGAGATCGGTTATCTGGCGCCGGATACCATCGGCCGGCTCCAATACATCTCCTTGCTGCCGTACGTGGATGAAAAGTATCGTGACTTTTCCGATGTCTGGCAAACGATAGTGGCCGGCGACGGCGTCTATTTCGGCACCCAAAAATACCTTTTCCGTTGGGCCGGCGGGCAAATGCGCGTCTGGGAAAGCTCCACTCTTTTTCTGCTGGCCGCTTGGGTGAATGATCAGCTTTACGTCCGGGAACGGGAAAAAGGCTTACTGAAAATGGTGTCGGATTCGTTGATCCCGGCGCCCGGCAGCGAACCGTTCATCCAACCGTGGATCCCGGCAATTTTGCCTGCTCCCGGCCGCGATAAAAACAAGATCCTGGTCTGCACCCAGCGGGAGGGCCTGTTTCTGTACGATGGCCTTGCGGCGACGCCGTTTCCCACCACTTTCGATGCAAGGCTGAATCAAGCAGGGCTTTACCAAGGTGTCCTATTGCCGAACGGCAATTATGCACTCTCAACTATGCAGGGCGGGGTCTTCATCATGGATGAGCAGGGTAAGCTGCAGCATCATCTGAATAAGGCAACCGGTTTGCAACATAACACGGTTTGGGCACTTTACCCGGATCAACAGGGAGGCTTGTGGATGGGGCTGGATGCCGGCATCAGCCGGGCCGAGATCAGTGCACCGCTAACCCAGTATACCGGCCTGGCGGGTGTGGAGGGCAACATCCTGGATATCGTCCGGCATCAGGGCCGGCTTTATATTGCCACGAGTACCGGGGTCTCTTACCTGGATGAAGCAGCAGGGCCTCCCGGGCTGTTCAAACCGGTAAGGGGTATCCCGCCGCAGTGCTGGAAATTGTTGTCGGTGGGGCAATCGTTATTGGCCGGTACTTTTCAGGGGGTTTATGAGATCAAAGGCGATCAAGCCGATTTGGTCGCCCCGGGCTATGTTTTTTATTTGCATCGTTCCGGGCAGGATACCAACCGCATCTTCATGGGCTTGCAGGGTGGTATGGGATCTTTGTATTACGATGCTGAAGGACGGTGGCGACAGGAAGGGGTGATGGACGGCATCGACGGGGAGATCCGTGATATCCTGGAAACCCCGGACGGGAAGCTGTGGCTGACGACCCGCTACCAGGGCCTCCTGCAACTGGACTTTCCGGACGGCTTTACCTTAAAGCCGGAGATCACGCGCTTTGATACCCTGCAGGGGCTGCCGAAAGGGGATAGAAGCTTAGCCTTCACCACCTCACGGGGGCTGTATTTTGCCACGCCCCGGGGTATTTATCGGTTGGACGAAGAGCGCGGGCAGTTTTTGGAAGACTCCAGCCTGATAAAGGGCTTCCCCAATGGGCAGGCCCCGCTATTCAGGGTGGCTCCTGATCGCCGGGGAAACCTTTGGCTGATGGCGCCCGATGGGCCTGATTCCGGTATCGCCCGGCGCCGGAAGGATGGATCGTATAGCTGGGATAAACGTCCCTTGTTACGAATTGACCACAGCGATCTCAGCATCGCTTATCCAGATCCTTTATATGAAGGCATTACCTGGTTTGGCGGGGTTGATCGGCTGATCCGGTACGACGCTTCCATTCCGAAAAATGAGGAGCTGGAATTGCGGGTCTTTATCCGGCAGGTTCTGGTCAATGGCGATTCCATGATCCATGGCGGTAGTGCAGGGCCGGGCAGGGAAACCATTCCGGCATTGGCCTATGGCGACAACTCGCTGCGGCTGATGTATGCGACTCCTTCCTTTGATGAGGAATCAAAAAATGAATACCAGTATTTTCTGGAGGGCTATGATGAAGGCTGGTCGAACTGGAGTACCGAATCCCGGAAAGATTACACTAATCTCCGGGAGAGGAAGTATCGCTTTCTGGTGCGGGCAAAAAATATTTACGGACAGACCAGCCAGGCCGTATCCTATGAATTCGAGGTACTGCCGCCATTTTATCGCAGCTGGTGGGCTTATCTGATGTACGGCCTGCTGATCCTGGCCTCTTTTTACCTCCTGCGGCAGTATGAGGTGAAAAGGTTGAGCCGGCAACACCTGCGGGAAATGAAATTGCTGGAATACGACAAGCTCAAGGAACTGGACCAACTGAAATCCCGCTTCTTCGCCAATATCTCCCACGAGTTCCGCACGCCACTCACGCTGATCCTTGGGCCGCTGGATAATCTGGTTTCCAGGCATACCGGTGCAGCCGACGCGCATGATTTCAAACTGATGCGGCGCAATGCGCAACGCCTGCTCCGCCTGATCAATCAACTGCTGGACCTTTCCAAGCTGGAGGCCGGCAAAATGAAGCTGGAAGCCATTTATAGCGACATCATTCCTTTTGTCAAAAATATTTTTTACTCCTTTGAATCCCTGGCTGCCAGCAAAGGGATCCGACTGCAGTTTGCAACCGCAACCGAAACCGTGCTGCTTTATTTCGACCCCGATAAATTGGAGCCCGCCTTAATCAATATCCTGTCCAACGCCTTTAAGTTTACCCCGGAAGGCGGCACAGTAAGCATTCAGGTGGCAGTCGAAGGCCCGGAGCCGCCCGGGGGGATGTTGCGGATCGGGATCGCCGATACCGGGCCGGGTATCGCGGCGGAGCACTTGGGGCAGGTATTCGACCGCTTTTATGGCTCCACCCAATCCGTCGTGGGAGGGGCTTCCGGGATCGGCCTCGCATTGGCCCAGGAACTGGTAGAGCTGCACCGCGGCCGGATCAGCGTAGCCAGCCAGTTGGGCCAGGGCGCCGAGTTCACTATACGGCTGCCGTTAGGCCATGCGCATCTCCCGGACGGAGAGATCGCCCAGGCAGAAGCGGGTCTTCCGTTGTCCGGCAAGGACATGCACCTGTTATCCGATGACGAAGCGATAGCAACAGACGGGGAGCCGTTGCCGGTGTTCCCAGCCTTAAACGATGGTGAGACAATGGAGGCGGAAAATATTCTCCTCCTGGTGGAAGACAACCCCGACATGCGCGCCTTCATCCGTAACCAACTGGAGGGCAGCTACCGGATTGAAGAAGCGGAGGATGGGCTGGAAGGCGTGGCAAAAGCGATCGAACTCATCCCCGACCTCATCATCAGCGACGTCATGATGCCCGGAATGGACGGCCTGCAGCTCTGTGACACCCTCAAAAACGACGAACGCAGCAGCCACATCCCCATCATCCTGCTGACCGCCAGGGCAGACGTCGAGTCTCGCCTGCAAGGCCTGGAGCGGGGCGCCGATGCCTATCTGGCCAAGCCGTTCAACCGGGAGGAACTGCTCGTCCGTTCACGTAAGCTGCTGGAGTTGCGGCGCCGCCTCCGGGAGCGGTATGCCTCCTTGCAGCCTCCTGCCCCGGCGGAAGAAAAAGACCTGCAGATCGAGGACGCCTTCCTGCAAAAGATCCGCGGGATCGTCACGGAGCACCTTAGCGACCATGATTTTTCTATAGACCAGCTTTCCCGCGCGGCAGGCATGAGCCGCAGCCAGCTCTTCCGCAAGATCAAGGCCCTCACCGGCCAGTCGCCTTCCCTATTCATCCGCTCCATCCGCCTCCAGCGGGCCAAAGTGCTCCTGCAAACCACCGATATGAGCGTAGCGGAGATTGCTTACGAGGTAGGTTTCTCCACGCCCTCCTATTTTTCCGCCACTTTCCTCGAAACCTTCGGCATCCGCCCCACCGGCCTGCGTCCGTAGCCCGCCTGCTGATCAACCACGCTATTTGTCGAAAAAAGTGGGTTTTTCCTGCCGATGCAACATAGTCGACAGCCTTTGACCATATAGTGACAGGGTTAGAACCGACCGGCCGCTAACTTTACCGTAGCTACTGAGAATCCTATTTATACTCCCCTCGGTCACCAGAAGTGATTTTTGTCGCTTTCTTTTTCCGTCCTGCTTCGTTGAAAAGCCTCGCCATAGCTTAGGCTATGTCTACGTTTTTCGCCTCGCAGGCCAAAAAAATAAATTTGTCGAAATTTCACCTCTGGCAACCGAGGGGAGTATATATACCGATGGCCACCAAGGCGCTATGCCTGAGATGGACCTTTAAATAAATGAGCTTCCCCGAAGCTTGATTTGCTGAACCACTTATCAATACCTAAGACCATGTACAAGTTTGTATTACCAATTTTGTTGCTTTTATTCCTGGCCTCCTGCGAAAAAGAACAGGTAGCGCCGGATTCTTCCCAAACCGATACTGCGGTGGACTTTCGAAGTCCGGGCGCCGGTAGGGTCGACATTTGCCACTATTCAGAAGAGGACGGCGCCTGGCGGGTGATCTCCATAAAAGAAGGCCCCGCCCTGACCGCCCACCTCAATCATGGCGATGCCGTGGATATGGACGGCGATGGTTACTTTGACCGTGAAAACGGGTGTAGTGAGATAGATTGTGATGATAATGATTATAACCTGAAAAACTCCTGCTGCAGTGAGCAAGGCTACGCCACCGTTGAGCTGAACGGCCTGACCTGGCTGGCGGAAAACCTCAATATTGCGGTGCCGGGCTCCTGGTACTACAACAACGACCCCACCAATTGCACTACGTACGGCCGCCTGTACACCTGGGAGGCTGCCCAAACGGCCTGTAAACAGCTCGGCAATGGCTGGCGTGTGCCGACAAAGGCGGAGTGGGCTGCGATGATTTATGAATACGGTGGGTATAATAAGCTGATCGATGGCGGAAGCAGCGGCTTTAATGCGCGGCTAGGCGGTATCCGCACCTCCAATGGCAGCTTCAGCCGCCTTGGTGACTACGGCTACTACTGGAGCGCTACGGAGCCTGATAGCGACCGCGCGTGGTACTACTTCTTCTTCCGCCCTAGCGGTCAGCTGACCGGCAGCAACACCCTTAAGTCCCTCGGGCTTTCGTGTCGTTGCGTCCAGGACTAGCCTATTTGACGATTTGACCATTCAGGGCCGCGCAGCGGCCGAAGGAAAGAAGATCTACGAGCGGGAAAGAATGCCCGGACCCTGGTGCAAAGAGGTTCGGGCGTTTTTTATGGAGCTGGAAAGGAAGGTACGGCATCCGCCCCACCGGCCTTAGTAAGTACGGCGGGCAGGTTGGCTAAAGAAAAAATCACTCGCCTATCGAAACACGACACTTATTAATCTCACGTCGCTTAAAAACAAGGAAAAGCAGGGAGAATTGCTAACGCTGGCAATAAAGGAAATCCGGATAGAATGGTAGAATCAATGCAGCAGCTGTCTGCAAATTTAGCCGGAATACTGTAAATTAGGCTTGGGAAAAGCCCGGGCGGGAATAGAGGCTAAGGATGTGCCTGCCAACTCCCGGCGCGGGATCGTTCAACTGAACCCCGAAGGGCTCAGCGAAGCTAAATGTCTGCGCCGGAAAAAGGAGCGCAGACATTCCCTTGAGTTGGTGGTGATCAGTATAATTAATATAAAGAAATACCAAATGAAACAAACAATCCTAGTGACGGGAGCAAGCGGCCATCTTGGTTTAAACACGGTTCGTTCTTTATTAGAAAAAGGGTATCATGTCAAAGCCTTTGTGAGAAAGACTTCTAATTTGAGCGGTTTAGAAGGCTTACCTGTTGAATATTGTCAAGGTGATGTTCGGGATTTAAACGCTCTAACTGATGCTTCAGCCAATTGTGACGTTATTATTCATCATGCAGCGGTATACAAGATATGGGCAAAAACCGTAGAAGAAATAATGGAACCTGCTATGGAAGGGACCAAAAATATTTTTGCAGCTGCCTCAGCAACCGGCGTTAAAAAAATCATTTATACCAGTTCCATCGTGGCAATAGGGACAACTGCTGATCCAAAGATAAGTTTAAATGAAAATGACTGGAATAAGAATGATACTTTGGCTTATAGTGTGGCTAAAACGAGAAGTGAACAATTGGCATGGGAGCTTTCAGATAAATACAGTATTCCCATGATTTCACTTTGTCCGGGACAAATATTCGGAAGGTATGATTATCGTATAACACCATCCAATCGTCTTGTTTTGGATATGATGAAAGGTATTGGAACAACAATGAATACGGTACTCTCCTGTGTCGATGCAAGAGACGTAGGCGAAGTCCATGCTTTGGCCGTTGAAGAAGGGAAAATTGGCAGCAGATATGTGCTTACCGGCAATTCCGTAGACATGAAGTCAATGGGAAAAATGGTGAGTGATATGACCGGAAAAATCGTTCCACATTTGCCATTTGGAAGATCGATAATTATCACGACCGCAAGCATAATGGAATTAGCTGCAAAATTAACAGGCTGGGATCCTCCCCTTTCCGTTGGGTTAGCAAAAGAGTATTGCCATCGTTACGCACGGTATGATAATTCCAAAACTGTGCAAGATTTTAATTATACCTTCCTTTCTACAGAAGAAACCATGAGAGATACCATTAAATGGTTAACCTTTGTGAAGGGGATTAAACTAAATAAAAAAATAGAAAAGGAATTTTTACCCGAAACAGATTGGATACAATAGACTACCACCCACAAAAAATAAACGGCATTAAAACGGCTGTTCATTCAGCCCGTTATGGGCCGATTTTTTTCTGAGGCAAATAATTCTTACGGTTTTGAATCCGGGTTAAGATTTCTTCCGGTAGATGGATACCTCCACTGCCACCACCTTATACTCCGGACAATCCGCCTGCGAGTCCAGCACATCGCTCGTTATCTGATTGATGAGGATGTCGGGAAAGTGGAAGGTCGTACTGACCACGCCCGGCCGCACCTCGTCAGTGAGGCGTACGCGGAGGCTCGTTTCGCCGCGGGGCGAGCGGATTTGTACCTGCTCGCCGTCCGCGATGTTGCGGGCGCGGGCGTCGTCCGGGTGGAGGAGCAGGAGGTCCTCGCCGAGGATGTCCGTATCCGGGGTGCGGCGTGTCATGGAGCCGCTGTTGTAGTGCTCCAGACCGCGGTTGGTGGTGAGGATGAGCGGGTAGTTGTCGCCGTACTGCTCAATTTCCCGGCTCTCCTCGAAATCAATGTAGAAGAGGCGTCCTTTGCCGAGCTTGAAGGTATCGGTGTGGAGGACTTTGGTACGTTTACGAAACCTTCGGAGGTTTCGTAAACGTCGGAGGTTTCGTAAACGACGGCGCCAGTTCCTCCCCAAAATATTTCAGTGCATTGCGTACCGGCAGGGGCATGCCGCCGCCCAGTCCGCAGAGGGAACCCTGCTCCAGCGTGTCGAGCAGGTCGTCGAACAGTTCGCGGTCGATGCGGTATTCTTCCGTCCGGGCGCGTTTCAGCAGCTCGCGGCCGCGCACCGAGCCGAGGCGGCAGGGGAAGCACTTGCCGCAGCTCTCGTGCGCGGTGAAATCGAAGAGGTGCTCCAGATAGGCGATCAGGGGGTATTCCTCGGGGATGCCGATGAAGGACGCGTGGCCGAGGAGGAAGCCGTGCTGCCGGAAAGACTCGAAATCGAGGCGCAGGTAGCGGATCTTGCTGCTCGGCACCAGCCCGCCGAGCGGCCCGCCGATGTGCAGGGCTTTTACCGGGCGGGCGAAGCCGCCGGCCAGTTCGTTGACGAGGATGGAGAGGGGCGTGCCCATCGGCACTTCGTAGAGGCCGGGGCGCCGGAAGGCGCTGTCGACCGAGAGCAGCTTGGTGCCCGTCGATTTGCTGGTGCCGATTTGGGCGAAAGCCCGCCCGCCTTCCTGCACGATGTAGTACAGATTGGCGAGTGTCTCCACGTTATTGACCAGGGTAGGCTTGCCGAAGAGACCCTCCTGCGCCGGGAAAGGCGGCCGCACCTGCACCTCCGGGCGCTGCCCTTCGATGGAGGCCAGCAGGGCGGTCTCCTCACCGCAGATGTAAGCGCCGCGGGCCTTGATAATTTTAAAGTGAAAAGCGATATCCGTATCCAGAATTGAGTCTCCTGCCAAACCTTCGGTTTTCAGTTCCGCTATCGCTTCTTCCATTACCTTCACCGACTCAGGATACTCGGCGCGGATGTACAGGATACCCGTATCGGCGCCGACGGCGTAGCCGGCGATCAGCATACCCAGGAGAACACTGTAAGGGCGCTGCTCCAGCAGATAGCGATCCGAGTAGGAGCCGGGATCGCCCTCGTCGGCATTGCAGACGACGTACTTTTGGTCACCCGGCGCGGCGCGGCAGGTCTCCATCTTGACGGAAATGGGGAAGCCCGCGCCGCCGCGGCCGCGAAGGCAGGAGGCGGTCAGCTGATCCAGCACCCAGTCCGGGCCTTTTTTCAGCATCTCCCTGATCGTTTTCCGGCAGACGTTGAGGCTGGGGAAAGGCGCCGTAAGCAGGGGGCGACTGTAGGCTTGAACGGGGTAGCCAGGTTTACGAAACCTTCGAGGTTTCGTAAACCTATCGTTGGCGGTACGTTTACGAAACTTTTGAAGTTTCGTAAACGTGTCAATTTTTGAAGTGATAAATATCCGCTCTCCCATTTGTTTAAAAAGTTGTTCTTCATTTAGGCTAACCTGGTAAAAGGTTTTGGAAAATTCCTGAATAGTGCCAACCTTGGAAATGACGTCTCCGAAAAAGAAGATATTATCACTGTAGTTTTCCTCGATTTCACTCCAGCACTTGATAAATCGTTATGGGGTTGGCTTTGTTCTTAACGTTAATCTCACCTACTTTTTTGCATTTGAAAGACTCTCTGACCTGCTCATAACAGTTTTCACTAATGATGATCTGGTTTTCTTTGGCGGCGCCTTGCAGGCGGGCGGCGGTATTGACGGTATCACCGATTACCGTGTAATCCAGTCTTTTCAGACTTGCCGATCCGATGTTCCCGGAGACCATTTCCCCGCTGTGTATGCCGATGGAGACCTTGGGTTTGAATTTCATCTCTCCGACGGCAGGAAGCCGGCTGATCGTTTTGCATAGATCCAGGGCGGCATCGATGGCCCGGTCCAGGTGGTATTCGCCTTTAAAGACCGCCATGATGGCATCTCCGATAAATTTATCGATACGCCCGTCGTGAGCCATGATCTCCCTGACCATTTCGTCAAAATATTGATTGAGCATATTCACGACGAGGTCCGGCGGAGCATTTTCGCTGATGCGCGTAAACCCACATATATCAATAAAGGCGACGGAGGCTTCGATCGTCTCACTGGTCAAAAGGGTACTTTCAAATTCCCGCTTGCCCATAAAGTTGAGCACGTTCTCATCCACGTACATTTTTAGTATGTTATTCTCTTTGATGGCCTGCAGGGTTTCTTTCAAATGTCTGGCATGCTTCAGGGTTTTCTCCATGGTCAGGGTCAGGTCTTTGAAGTCGATGGGTTTGGTAATGAAATCAAATGCGCCCCGGTTCATGGCGGTACGAATGTTTTCCATATCTCCATAGGCCGACACGATGACCGATTTGATGATCGGGCTCAGCTCGTTTAGCTTGGTCAGCAGGGTCAGGCCGTCCATTTCCGGCATATTGATATCGCTCATGACGATATCTATTTCGGGTTCTTCGGCAATTTTTTCCAGTGCCACCCGGCCATTTTCCGCAAAGAAAAATTCGTATTCGCGCTCCCTGATCTGCCGTCTGAATTTTTGTTTGATGAGGGTTTCCAGATCTATCTCATCATCCACTACTAATATTTTTGCCATCATTTTATATTGATCAGTTTGTCTTTCAATAATTTGAAATCCAGGGGTTTGGTGAGGAAGTCGTCTGCTCCCAAACGTTTGGCGGTGTTGTAATTTTCTTCGTCGCCATAAGCCGTGACCATCATCATGACGGGAGGCGGCGTCCGGTAGTTTTTTTTGATCTCTTCCAGCAGTTCGAGCCCGTTCATGCCGGGCATATTGATATCACTCAGGATCAATATGGAGTCCTGCTCCATGGCATCGAGTTTCTCCAAGGCCTCTTCCCCTGAGAACGCAAATAAAAAGTGAAATTCTTCCCTGCGGATCTCTTTTCTGAAGCGTTGCAGGAATAGATCTTTTACATCTTTTTCGTCATCTACCACTAGTATTTTCACGTGCAAGCGTTTTAATTGGGTAAAATAATTTTAAAGATGGTATATGCGTTTTCTTCCGTTTCTACTTCCAGCCTTCCATCATGCGCCTTTACAATATCATAGCTCAGGGACAATCCCAGCCCCGTTCCCTCACCGGCAGGTTTAGTGGTGAAAAAAGGCTGGAAGATCTTATCCAAAACCTGTTGGGGAATACCGTTACCATTGTCCGTAACCGCAATGGTGATATGGTCGGTGAACTTCCTGGTGCTGATGGCCACTGCCGGTTGGAAATCGGCGCCGTTACTCTTTTTCCTTTCATGTACGGTATAAAAGGCATTGGTGATCAGGTTCAGGATGACCCGGCCGATATCCTGCGGGACCACTTCCAGCTTTTCGATGGCATCATCATAATGGGTTTCCAGTTTGACATTAAATGATTTGTCTTTTGCTCTGGAGCCGTGATAGGCCAGGCGCAGGTATTCCTCCACCAGGTCATTGATGTCGGTGACTTCTTTTTCTCCTTTATTGGATCGGCTGTGCATCAGCATGCCTTTGACGATGCCGTCAGCTCGTTTTCCGTGGTGCAGGATCTTTTCCAGGTTGCTGCTCACATCGCCGGCAATTTCCTTGACTTCTTCCGGGTTGCCCGCGTCCAATTCTTCGATCATTTCTTCCAGCAGTTCTCTGCTCACCTCGCTGAAATTGTTGACAAAATTCAGCGGGTTCTGGATTTCGTGGGCGATGCCGGCGGTGAGTTCTCCCAGACTGGCCATTTTCTCGGCATGGATCAACTGGGCCTGAGCAGCTTTGAGGTCTTCCAGGGATTTGCTCAGTGCTGCGTTGGTCTGTTCGATGGCCGCCCGCTTTTGCTCCAGTTCTTCGATGGTTTCTTCCAGTAAGATGGCCGTGGTGCGTTTTACTTTTTCTGTCCGGTCCAGTTTGAACTCTGCGATGGTCAGCGCCCGGTCTGCCTCTTTCAGGGCTTTGATTAGGGCTGCTCTTTCATCCTCCGTGAGATGTGCGGCTTTTTCGAAGTATTCCAACAGTGCCTGGTGAGGAGGATTCATTTTTTTTCTTTTAATGCCACACAACAGGTCGTCAGGTTGAGCAATTCCAGATTTCCACCGGTGGCCCGGCCCAGTTCTCCAGAGCTGAATATGCCGGCCATGGGTACTTGCCATACATTTTTAACGCCTGCCAATTCCTCTGACATCAGCGGCCCCAGGGCGAGTTTCCTGGCTGCGCAACTAAAAATGACCAGGGCATCCGCTTCGGGCATCCGTTCATTTTTTAATTGTTCCACACCTTTCACCACTTTGTCCATCACATCCCAGTCCGGTGGAACGGAAAATCGGACTTTCGACCCTTCTGGTACCGAACCGTTGGAGTAAAAAGAGCGGTCGGTCCAGTCAACGAACAATACTGACCGCATTATCGGATCGCCTTTTTCCCGTTGCAGTTGCAGCGGAAAATTACAGATCAGTTCCACCCAAAGTCTTTCATTGTCGGGAGATACATTCTCCAATCCCCCGTATTTTGCCGTGATGTCCAATACAGGTATGTCTTCGACGGTATAGATATGGTTGCCCTCACTTTTGGTGACCGTCTTTTCTGTACCTATTGCTTTCCAGCCGCAGGTGGCGATGCCCTGCACCTCCACTTTGGATTCATCCAGCGCCAGACAGACCAGGCCGCAATTGCTGATTTTCCCATTGGTGAAAACAAAGGTTTCCTTGAACCCCCAATCATCTCCTGCCAATCCTCCGAAGAGGTTGGTTTCCTGGCCGAAGACCTCTTCGAAGCCATGCAAGATTTCTTCTCCGTCCGTTTCTAAATCGCTGCTGACACCTATTAAAAAGGCTGGGGTTTTAAAACTGACTCCCACTTTTTCTGCCATGATACGGGCTGTCTCCCGATAGTTTTTATCGGGGTATTCATCCAGGTGGATTTGAAAATAATCCGGGTTAAGGTCCATGAGCAGTATCACCCAGGAGCCGGTTTCCGTCTGTTCATCAATGAACTCGCCGTTGGTGGTACAGCCGAAAATGGCGATGCCTTCCGCATCCATGGCATCACCAATGCCTTTCAGGTCCTGGCTTACGGAACTGAAAACAATGGCCAGGGTAGGCTGAAATTCCTCCGATATGGTTTTGGCCAAGCCTGCTTTCAACTCGGTAATGGATTTCCCTTTGATTGATTTTGCTTGCATGGTCTTGCTTTTGTAGTTGTCATTTCTATTTTCATTCTGATCCCAATATGTATTTCAGGCGGCTTTGTTGCATGAATAATCCTCGGAACATGGGCTAAAAAGAAAAGTGGGCTGGAAGTTTTATATTTGGTTTTACCACAAACTAAACTTAAAACCACCCAGCCCATGTTGAAGATACAACTTGTCGGCCAAGAAGAAAAGTCTTCTGCTAAAGCAAAATACAAAGTCAAGAATTGGTCCGCTTACAACCAGGCTCTGGTGAATCGAGGAAATATCACTTTGTACTTCGATGAGTCGGTATTGGATAGTTGGTACGACAAAGGGCAGTTCAAAAAGGTGGTCAATTTATCTACAGTGACCTTTGCATAGAAACCTTGATGATGCTCAAGACCCTGTTTCGCTTGCCTTATCGACAGACAGAGGGTTTTGCTCGTTCCTTTTTGAAACTCTTGGGTATTGAAGAATTGAAGGTTCCTTCTTATACCTAGTACACTGTGTATTAAGTTAGTTGACATTTTGAAGCGCCAGATTTTTGTTCAAATCAAGGCGCGGCGGAGCCTCGTAGCCTCAGCTACGAAGGCGAGTACGCAACGAAGAGTTGGGCAAAAAGATGGCTTCAGAATGTTAAAAAATTTTTTACACGGTGTACTAGGGCTGGTCTATATGGTTTACTTACATCCCAGGTCCCAGCGCGACTCCGTGTCGTTGTTCGGGAAGCAATTACCCGACAGCACTTCCTGCGGTACGTAGCGCTGCAGGTTGGGATCGCGCAGGCCGTTTTCCAGGAACTGCACCAGTTCTTCCACCTCCCGGTCCGTCAGATCGAGCGGATGGAAAAAGGGAGAGAGATTTTCCTCCGGCACACGCGGATTTTCGGGAACGGCTTCGTTGAAATATTCGACCACCTCGTGCAGGGAACGCTTGCTGGAGCCGTGGAAATAGAAAGGCGAATCCCCCATGTTATAGACCTGAGGCACTTTGAACTTAAACATATCCTCCTGCCGGCCGGTAAACCCTCCGCGGCCCAGGTTGCGCAGGTCATTCTCATCTGTTGCGAAGGCGCCGGCCTCGAAGAGATCTTTCACACCCAGGGCGTGAAACTCAACAGAACTGAGCGCCGGTCCTTTATGGCAGCGGTAACAACCGGCCTTGCCGTAGAAGAGCAGCGCGCCGCCCTTTTCGATATCAGTCATAGCCATTGTCTCTCCCCGCAGCCATCGCTGAAAAGGCGCCTGGGTGGTCAGCAGGCTGCGCAGGTAGGCCGAAATGGCGAAGCTGGCGCCCATTTTCCCGTAGCGGTGTTCTTCCGGCATACCGGGAAAGGCCCGGTCGAACATACCGGTGTAACCCAGGGAATCCAGGATGGGTTTGTTCACCAACATGCGGTGCAGGCCGAGGCCTTCCATATTCTGGCTCTCCAGACCCTGGAAGCCCAAGTGGTTGATTTCAGTAGCGGGCTCTTTTTCCCAGGCGTATTCCGTACCCTCGTTGACGTTACCCGCCCCGAATTTACCGCTCCAGGTGGAGTTCGTTACGTAGGCTACGTTGAGCATACTCAGCGGACGGGCCCCCTGTACATCGAGCTCCTCCGGCTGGTAATTGTCCAATTTGTTGCGGCTTTCACCGTTACGGCCGAAGCCGACGCCACCGTCGGCAATGCCCTGTATGCGCCCCGGCATAAAACCCGCCGAAGGCACGTGACAGGTAGCGCAGGAATAGGTGCCCATGCCGTTCTCCTTCATCGCATCGACGGCCAGACCGGTTTCAAAGAACAACATCTTCCCCAACGCGACCTTATCCGCTGACAGCGGATTGGCCGGATCCTGGGGAATGTTCGCATAGTCGGTCTCATGCGGCAGCACAAAATGCCGGCGGTCACCACCCGGCGCCCGGCGGTCCAGCAATTTCTGCAGCTCGTTGTCCAACGGATTCTGTACTTCATCTCTGGCGCAAGCTGCCAGCATCAGCCCTACAAAAAGGAATAGTAGAACTCTGTTCATAGTGATTGTATGTTATGGGATCTTCGAATAAAATTTTCTAAAACGAGGTGGGTAGATAGCCTGGGGGGGATATAGCCGTCCCACGCCAGGGGGGTGGTCGGGGTGCCGGCGCTTCGCTCGGTCCCGCTCGAAAATAGCGGAATGGGGATCGAGATGCTGCTGCACCCCTCTCGTGGGGACTCGGTCGCTTTACTCCCTCGCTGTGAGGAGGAGGCACCGGAGAAGTTCCCAGGCTACCCAAAACCGACAAATGGTAATTCCTCTAAAGCTTGAGGGGGTAAAAAAAGGGGGGCGAAATAGGCCTGATAGGCCCTTGGTGAGTAGATAGCTCGGTTAGAACACAACAAATATAGAAAATTCTTTATTAAAAATCAATAAAAATTTAATGTATTGTAGTTTTTCAAAACTAATTCTCCCGCAACCTCTTGTTTATTAACTTTGTTCCTTTGTAACAAACCGGGCGACGCCCGGATATAAAAGTCGGCCAAAAACCAAAAGGCACTACATCATTTATGAAAGATATACGACAATTACTCCAGGATCGCATTCTCGTCATCGATGGGGCTATGGGCACCATGATACAGCGCTACCCCCTCGATGAGGCGGGCTACCGCGGCGACCGCTTTGCCGGATGGCACAAGGATATCAAGGGTAATAACGATCTGCTCTCCCTCTCCCAGCCACAGATCATCGAAGAGATCCACCGCGCCTATCTCGAAGCGGGCGCCGACATTATCGAGACCAATACCTTCAGCGGCACCCGCATCGCACAGGCCGATTACGATATGCAGGACCTGGCCTACGAGATCAATCTCGAATCGGCGCGCATCGCCCGCCGGGCGGTCGACGCCTTTAACGGGCAAACGCCCAACAAGCCCCGCTTCGTCGCCGGCGCTATGGGACCGACCAATAAAACCGCCAGCCTCTCTCCCGACGTGAACAACCCAGGCTACCGCGCCGTCACCTTCACCGAGCTACGCGACGCCTATTACGAACAAGCTAAAGGGCTTCTGGACGGCGGCGCCGATATCCTCCTCGTCGAGACTATCTTCGACACCCTCAACGCCAAGGCCGCCCTCTTCGCCATCGATCAGCTCTTCGAGGAATACGGCCGGGAATGGCCCATCATGGTGTCGGGAACGATCACCGACGCCAGCGGCCGTACTCTCTCAGGACAAACCGCCGAAGCTTTCTGGATTTCCGTTAGTCACATGCCCCTGCTCAGTGTAGGGCTCAACTGTGCGCTGGGCGCCAAAGAAATGCGCCCTCACCTGGAGGCCCTGGCCAATATCGCCGACTGTTATATCTCCGCCTACCCCAACGCCGGCCTGCCCAACGAGTTCGGCGAATACGACCAGGGCGCCGCGGAGATGCGCGACTACATCCGCGACTTTGCTTCCAGCGGCTTCGTCAATCTCGTCGGGGGGTGCTGCGGCACCACGCCGGACCACATCCGCCTGATGGCCGAAGCTGTCGAAGGACTGACGCCGCGCAGCATCCCCAGGCAACCGGGCTACACTATGCTCAGCGGACTGGAGCCCCTGATCATCCGCCCGGAAACCAACTTCGTCAACGTCGGGGAACGCACCAATGTCACCGGCTCCCGCAAATTCGCCCGCCTTATCAAATCGGGCGATTATCCCGAAGCCCTCTCAGTAGCTCAGCATCAGGTGGAGGGCGGCGCCCAGATCATCGACGTCAATATGGATGAAGGCCTGCTCGACTCCGAAAAGGCCATGACCGACTTCCTGCACCTCGTCATGGCCGAACCCGATATCGCCAGGCTGCCCATCATGATCGACTCCTCCAAGTTCAGCGTCATCGAGGCAGGGCTGCAATGCGTACAGGGCAAGTGCGTGGTCAACTCCATCTCACTCAAAGAAGGCGAAGAGGAATTCATCCGCCAGGCCAAAACCGTACGCCGCTACGGGGCCGCCGCCGTCGTCATGGCCTTCGATGAGCAGGGCCAGGCCGACAACACCGACCGCAAAGTCGAAATCTGCGTCCGCGCCTATAAAATCCTCACCGAACAGGTGGGCTTCAAACCGCAGGACATCATCTTCGACCCCAACATCTTCGCCGTCGCCACCGGCATCGAAGAACACAACGACTACGCCGTCAACTTTATCGAAGCCACACGGCGCATCAAAAAGCTGTGCCCCGGCGCCAAAGTCAGCGGCGGGGTCAGCAATATTTCCTTCTCCTTCCGCGGCAACAACACTGTCCGCGAAGCTATGCACTCGGCCTTCCTCTACCACGCTATTCAGGCAGGTATGGACATGGGCATCGTCAACGCGGGCATAATCGAGGTGTACGAAGACATCCCCAAGGACCTGCTCGAGCGCGTAGAGGACGTCCTCTTCAACCGACGCCCCGACGCCACCGACCGCCTCACAGAATACGCCGAAAAAGTCAAAGGCGAGGGCGGCCGCACCCTCAAGAAAGACCTCAGCTGGCGGGAAGCCCCGGTGGAAAAAAGACTGGCGCACTCCCTCATCAGAGGCATCACCGATTTCGTCATCGAGGATACGGAAGAAGCCCGGCAAAAATACCCCGCGCCGCTCACCGTCATCGAAGGGCCCCTGATGGACGGCATGAACGTGGTCGGTGATCTCTTCGGCGCCGGAAAGATGTTCCTCCCACAGGTGGTCAAAAGCGCCCGCGTCATGAAAAAGGCGGTCGCCTACCTCACTCCTTATATTGAAGAGGAAAAAGCCCGCAGCGGCCAGGCCGGCAAACCCAAAGGCAAAGTGCTGCTCGCTACCGTCAAAGGCGATGTGCACGATATCGGCAAGAACATCGTCGGCGTGGTGCTGGGCTGTAATAACTACGATATCGTCGACATGGGCGTCATGGTGCCGGCAGAAAAAATCCTGCGCACCGCGGAGGAAGAAAAGGTCGACGTCATCGGCCTCAGCGGCCTGATCACCCCTTCCCTCGACGAGATGGTCCACGTCGCCAAGGAGATGGAACGCCAGGGCTTCAAACTGCCGCTGCTCATCGGCGGCGCCACCACTTCCAAGGTGCATACCGCCGTTAAGATCGAACCGGAATATACGGGGCCGGTGGTGCACGTGCTCGACGCCTCCCGCTCCGTCTCTGTCGTCAGCGCCCTCATCGGTGAGGATGATAATACGCGCGCCAACTTTATCCTGGATACCAAAAAGGAGTACGCCGGTATGCGCGAACGCCGCGAAAACAGCCGCTCGACTAAAAAGTATATCCCGCTGGCCGAAGCCCGCAACAACAAGGTGGCTATCGACTGGGACAATTACCAGCCGCCGCAGCCCAACTTCACCGGCGTCAAGGTCTTCGACGATATCGACCTGGAAGAGCTGGCCGGCTACATCGACTGGACGCCCTTCTTCCTCAGCTGGCAAATGCCGGGCCGCTTCCCCGATATTCTGGAAAGCGACAAGTACGGGCCTGAAGCCCGGAAGCTGTACAATGACGCCCGCAGCCTGCTGCGCCGCATCGTCGATGAGAAATGGCTGCAGGCCAAAGCCGTTATCGGTATCTTTCCGGCCAATGCGGTGGAAGATGATGATGTGGAACTCTACACCGGCCATTCACGGAAAGAGGTTAAAGCGACGCTGCACTTTCTCAGGCAGCAGAGGAAGAAAGCGGAAGGGAAGCCGAATTTTTGTTTGGCGGACTTCATCTCCCCAGCCCCCCTTAGCCCCACCAAAGGGGGGCCTGACCATATCGGCGCCTTCGCCGTAACGGCGGGCATCGGCATCGAAGAGCACGTCCGGCGCTTCGAGGCTGAACACGACGACTACCACGCCATCCTCCTCAAAGCGCTGGCCGACCGCCTCGCCGAAGCGCTGGCCGAGCGCATGCACGAGCGCGTGCGCCGCGAATTCTGGGGCTACGCCGCCGACGAGGAACTCGACAACGATGAGCGCATCGCCGAAAAATACCAGGGCATCCGCCCGGCGCCGGGTTATCCGGCCTGCCCGGAGCACACCGAAAAGGGCACCCTCTGGGAACTGCTCGACGTGGAAGACCATACCGGCATGCGCCTGACCGAAAGCTACGCTATGTACCCGGCGGCCTCGGTATCGGGCTGGTACTTCAGCCACCCCGAATCCCGCTACTTCGGCCTGGGCAACATCGGCAAGGATCAGGTGGCAGACTACGCCCGCCGCAAAGGGATGAGCCTGGAAGAAGCAGAGCGCTGGCTGGCGCCGGTGCTGAATTACAGCCCCTCGGAGGTGGTGGGATAGCACACTGATCGTTGATGATCTATGATGATTTTTATGATCAGTATTCTGATGGTCATGCTCCGGAGGAGCGTTAGGTATTTCATTATTTTTGGCGTAACAATCATATTAAATCAATGTCCTGTCACCGTTCCCCGCAAGATATCGACATCAACGACTATAGCTACTCCCTGCCCGAGGGACGCATTGCCAAGTACCCGCTATCCGAGCGCGACGCCTCCAAGCTCCTGCTGTACCGAAAGGGAGAGATCAATCACGATACTTTCCGCCACCTGCCGGATCATTTGCCGGAAGGCGCCCTATTGCTATTCAACAACACCCGCGTCATCCACGCCCGGCTCGCCTTCCGCCGCCCCTCCGGCGCCCGCATCGAGGTGTTCTGCCTGGAGCCCATGGAGCCCGCCGGCCACCTGCAGAGCCTGAGCAGCGAAGGGCCGGTGACCTGGAAATGCCTCATCGGCAACAACAAGCGCTGGAAGGAGGAAGAACTGGTCATGCCCATCGAAACGGAACAGGGTGCCGTACAGCTCAACACCCGCCGGCTGGGCCGCGTGGAGGATGCCTTCGCCGTGCGCTTTCACTGGGATAAGCCCGGCATCAGCTTCGGCGAGCTGCTCCACGCCGCCGGCCTCATCCCGCTGCCGCCCTACCTGCAACGCGACAATACGCCGGAGGACGAGCACCGCTACCAGACTATCTACGCGCGCCACGAGGGCTCCGTCGCCGCCCCCACCGCCGGCCTGCACTTCACGGAACGGGTGCTGCAGGATCTGGCTGAAAAAAACATCCATACCCAGCACGTTACCCTGCACGTGGGCGCCGGCACCTTCCGGCCCGTCAAATCGGAACGCCTCGCCGGTCACTACATGCACGAAGAGGTCGTGCTCGTCAATATCAAAGTGCTTAAAGCCATCCGCCAGGCCCTCGCCAAGGGGCGGCCGGTGATCCCGGTGGGCACAACCAGCCTGCGGACGCTGGAGAGTCTGTATTGGCAGGGGACCCAAGGGGGAAGTCGGAAAGCGGAAAGCGACCATGCGCAGCCAATAGAAATGGACGTAGACCAGTGGGCGCCGTACGGGGAGGAAACGACCCTTTCCCCGGTGGAAGCGCTCGACCGGCTCATCGAAGCGCTGGAAGAGTCGGGACGGGATCAAGTCACCGGACAAACGCGCCTGCTCATCGCGCCGGGCTATCAGTTCCGGCTGGCTGGCGGGCTGATCACCAACTTTCACCAACCGCGCAGCACCCTGCTGCTGCTTATCGCCGCCCTGATCGGCGAAGACTGGCGCCGCGTGTACGACTACGCGCTGGAAAACGATTTCCGCTTTCTGAGTTACGGGGATAGTAGTTTGCTAATGCCCTAGAGGTCTTTGGCATTTAGGTTTCTGCGTTCCCAAACTCCGGAAAAGCCGGAGTTTAGTAAAAACCCGGCTGGATAGTTGACTTACTCATCCATTTCTCCTTAATTTAGTAGGGTTGTAAAACCCAAATTCTCCCACCCAACTTCACCGGTTTATTTCCCTACTGTACGACACCCCCTGGCACCGTGCTATCGGGACTGACGGGTAAGCCGAACAACAGACGCATACCCCGGAAAAATCTTGCTATCGCCCCGATAGCGCTAGCCTACTGTTTACTGCTTACTGCCACTACCACTGCATCGCCTGATTTATTAACCAAAACACCATAAGCGATGAAGTACTTCTTCTACGCAGTGGCCATGCTATGCGCCGCTGTCACCTCCGCCCAGTACAGCAACGATTTCGAAGCCTGGCCCATTATCGCCGAGGGCAACTGGACGCAATCCGGGCCCGGCGGCGTCTACCAGGGCAGCGGCATTTACGTCAACTTCGGAAACGAAGCCAGCGGCCTGCGCAAGGTGGGTTTCAACAGCAGCGGCGACCGGCTGGAGCTTCCTCCTGTTACCAACCCCAATCAGGTCGCCTTTAAAGCGCGCCTCTCTTCCGAGGCGGCGCCCTCCTGGATCGCCGTACAGTACTACACCGGCACCTGGCGCACGGCCGAGACCTTTCGAATCAGCTCCATCTCTTACAGCACCTTCCGCGCCCGCATCAATTACGCCGGCGAAGATGTCCCGCTACGCATCCGCATGAACACCTACGGCAGATCCGTCTTTCTCGACGACCTGCAGGTCAGTACCTTCGTCGAACCGGTACTGCCCGTCGAACTGGCCGTCTTCGAAGCAGCCTATCGGCCGGAGCAGGGCGTCCTCCTGTACTGGCGCACCCTCACCGAAACCGGTAACGACCGCTTCGAAGTGCAGCGCAGCCGCGACGGCATACGCTTCGAGACCATCGCTATCCTCCCCGGCGCCGGCAACGCTGCTGCAGCGCTGGATTATCACTACCTCGACCCCCGCCCCCACCCCGGCGTCTCCTACTATCGCCTGCGCCAGGTCGACTACGACGGCAGCGATGATTTTTCCGACCTGATCTCTGTCAGGGTGCCGGTGTCTACCGCCGCCCTGCGCCTCTCTCCCACCCTCGCCCGCCACGAGCTGCGGGTGAGCTTGCCTCCGGCAGCCCGGCCCCGAACCCTGCGCGTATTCCGGCAGGATGGGTCGCCGGTGCTGGAACGAAGCCTTGATACCGGAACGGTAGAGATCGCGCTGGAGGTTGGTTTCTTGCCGGCGGGGGTGTATGTGGTGGAAGTGGAGGGGGTAGTGGAGCGGTTCGTGAAGATGTAGCCCCTCCGGCCTTCGGCCACCTCCCCACGGGGGAGGACATCATCCTCCCCTTCGGGGAGGTGCTCGAAGAGCGGAGGGGCCATCCTCCCCTTCGGGGAGGTGCCCGAAGAGCGGAGGGGCCCAGCACCGCATGCCAGAATAGGACTTTAAACTAAAACACCAAAACCATGAAAAAAGCATCTTCCAATAATCACTATCACTACAACCATTACCTGACCTCACGATCCGGGAAGCTCCGGAGAAAAATGACTAAAGCCGAAGCCTGTTTGTGGAAGTTCGTGCTAAGGGCAAAAAAAATGAGGGGCTATACCTTCAACCGGCAGCGACCTGTACTCAGATACATTTCAGACTTTATGTGCCGGGACTTATTATTAATCATCGAAGTAGACGGAAGTATACATCAGCTGGAGGAGGTCAGAAAAAAGGATCACGAGAGAGAAAAGGCTTTAAAAGAAGCTGGATTCGCCATTCTGCGCTTCACCAATGAAGAAGTCCTGTGGGAAATTGAGAAAGTACGGACTTCGATAGAGCGTTGGGTTGCAGAACGGGAAAAAGAGTTAGGGCTCCCACCCAGAATATGAACACCGAAGGGGAGTACTGACTAATGACTTTAAAAAAAATCATAACAGATCATAATGAATCCGTGTACCATTATCAAGTATACGATTCCCCGAAGCGTCGCCTAACTTTCTGCGTCACCCCTTTGATCTCCTGTTCCCGGTCTTTGGGCCAGAGGAGGAGCACATCGCCCTCATCGACGAGGATGTAGCCGTGCAGGTCGCGGGCGACGAAGAGCTTGCCGGCGGGCAGGCGGATAAGGCAGTCTGAGAGGTTTTCGGTCAGCTGTTTGCCGGTGGCGGCGGGTGCTTCCGGGCCGCCGCCCTCGCCGTAGTAGGAAGCGCTGTTGCCCTGCTCATCCTTGGCGGCGACGTCGTGGAGGGAAGCCCAGGTACCCAGGTCGGACCAGCCGAAACTGGAAGGGATGGTGTAGATGTTGTCGGCCTGCTCCATGATGGCGTAGTCGACCGATATCTTGGGTGTGCGGGGATAGGCTTCGTCGATAAAGGCCTGCTCCCCGGAGGTGTTGTAGCGATCGGCGCCCGCCTCCAGGATGTCGTAAATCTCGCGAGCGTGCGCGCGGAAGGCATCCAGCACCGCCCCCGCCCGCCAGACGAAGATGCCGGCGTTCCACAGATAGTCGCCGCCGGCCAGAAACTGCTTGGCTTTTTCCAGCGGCGGCTTCTCGGTAAAACGCTCCACCTTGTACACACCCGCTGACTTTCGACCCAGGCCTCCTTCGCCGGCGCTCGCTTCCGACTTCTCGGAGCGAAGCGAAGAGCCGTATGGCCCACTTCCCCCTTCATACTTAATATACCCGTATCCCGTATCCGGCCGCGTCGGTTCTATGCCCAGCGTCACCAGGGCCTCGTTTTCGGCAGTAAAGGCAAAAGCTTCGCGCAGGCGCCCGAGAAAGGCCGGCTCGTCGAGGATGAGGTGATCGGAAGGAGCGACGACCATGTTGGCGGCGGGATCAAGGGCGCGCAACTTGAAGGCGGTATAGGCTACACAAGGCGCCGTATTGTTGCGCGAGGGCTCGCAGAGGATCTGGTTGTCGTCCAGCTCGGGCAACTGTTCCTTCACCAAACCGGCATAGCGACCATTCGTGACGATGAAGATGTGATCGGCGGGTACGAGCTTGAGGAAGCGCTCGAAGGTCAGCCGCAGCAGCGACTTGCCGACGCCGAGGATATCGAGAAACTGCTTGGGCCGCGCCGCCCTGCTGGCGGGCCAGAAGCGGGAGCCCACGCCTCCGGCCATGATAGCTACGTAGTTGTGCTGGTTGTTTGACATAACTTGACTTGATGCTGATGCTGATGCTGCTAAGTTAGGGGTTTTGCGGGAAGAATCAAGCGTAGTGCCCGAGTTCCCGGGTGTTTGGTTTCTTGCCTTTCCGGGCTTTTCTCTGCTAAGGCCCAAAAACCCGGGGGCTGCCAAATCCATTGGCAACCCCCGAAAGAAAAAATCTACAAGCCCTTATTGGGCTGGAAAAGACGTAAGAGAGAACAATTATTTTTTTCCGAAAAGGCTATTGAGTCCCACGCCGAGCATGACGCGGTTGAAGCGAACTTTTTTCATATCCCGGATAGCCCAGTCGTTTTCTCCGATGCTGTAGCGAATATGCAGGGCGTTGCCGAGGCGGATGCCGGCGGCAACTTCCAGACTGCTGTACTTGTTCTGGTTCGAACGGGTAATACCGCCTTTGGAGACCGTACCCATCGAATAAAAGGTTACGGCACCGGTACTGACCGCGAAGCCGGCGCCCAGACGTGGACCGATGCCTGTCGTTTTGCCCACGTTGTTCTCGGTACTACTTATCCCGGGAAAGCGAAATTCCGGAATATAGGAGCCGGTTTCGACGCCCACGCTGCTGAGCAGGCGCAGCGAAACCGCCTGCGGATGACCGGCGAGTAAAGGGTTAAACATGAGGGATGCCGAGCCGTTGAAGACCAGCGGATTCACTCCGTCGCTCAGGTTGCGGAATTCGGCATTCCCAGGGTTGCCGGAGCCTTTGATCCAGGACAGCTGCATATGCCAGCTGGTTTCCCAGGTTCTGCGAAAGCTGGGCTCGCTGCTGATACGCAGCAGCCTGGCGTTTTCGGAGAAAGACTTCAGATTGTAGTAGCGGTACTGACCGATTTCCATACCGAAGGAAACCTGCAGGTTGCTGTAGGTCGTAGAGAGCAGACTGCCGCCGGGCGGTTCTACAACCTGCCGGTTAAGCTTCGTATACCTGAGCCGTGGCTGCTGCTTATCAGTGAGCTTGGTTTTGCCCCCGTTGGCAGGCGTTCCGGCGCCGGCAAAGGCAGCACTGAAAACAGTAAAAATCAATGTTAGCGCAAGGGTAGTGGTTTTAATATTCATCACAATTGAGTTGGGGTTGGTGAATTAATTTAAGTACCCGGGGTAAAAGGAAAATCCAGGCTACTTCCGGTAAGGGAAGCGCTTCGTTCCTCGATCTTCTGCGTAGTTTGCGCTTTTTATTTTACGGTCACCTTCATCCTCAGATGAGGGTGAACCGTCAGGGTTAGATTGGGTCAGAATGTGCTTTGCTGCACTGCAAAAAAGTATGGTCGTGGTTTTAGAAGGAACCGGGCGCTCCCGAAGCCGGGAGCGCCAAATTCCTTTACCAAGTATCTTGCATTTATCTTTGCGTTACGATCATCTTCCTGGTCGCCGTATGGCGATCGGTCTGTATCGTATACGTCAGTACGCCGGTGGCAGGCAGTTCACTGCGCTGCAGGCGGATCTCATTGTATCCACGGGAGAATTCTCCCTCTATGGTCTTCAGCAGCCGGCCCGTGACATCGCTGATACGGATGCTGGCGCGGGTGCCCTCCGGCAGTTGGAAACCGATTGTAGTTTGCCCGGCAACGGGGTTCGGCTCATTCTGGTACAGTTCGAAGCCGGTGCCGCTGCTGTTCCCCTCCCCGAAGTTCAGGGTTACGCCCATGGTTTCATCGCTTATCGAGTAGGCCTCCGCGGGCGTCAGCGCGGAGCTGATGCGCAGGGCCTTGCTCAGAGCAGCTTCGCCTTTTGCTTTGAGCACCAGGCTGAACAGACGGGCCTCGCCCGGCAAGCTGTTCTTGAATTCGGCGGGGTGCCAACTCGTTGTGAGCATCCCCCGGGCGGGGAAAACGCCGAAGTGTTCTTCGGAAGCTACCCCTTTCAGCAGATCGACAAATTCCACCATGCCGGGATCGTAGTGCAGGGTAAACTGATAGCCCTGTATCGAGGCCAGGTCGGCCGCGGTGAAGTCCACCGTGTAGGTTTCTCCCGGCTTCAGGTCTATATCTTGCGCCAGCAGCTCGAATTTAGCCGAACGCGTATCCACACTAAGCAGTTCGTTGGTGCTGGCGCTGCCGTTCACATCGCCGACCTTGACGGCGATGAAGTCGGCATCGGTAATCGCTCCCTGAAGATCGTTGATGTTGATGAACTCGGGGAAGCCGTTCAGGAAAGGATTCTGCTCATTCTGGAACTCGAAATCCGCCGGAATGAAACGCCAGCTCGTATTGTTGGGGAAGCCGGAGGCGATCGACAGGATCAGCTTGCGGATATGGATCAGGTCCAGGGTAGTGACCGACCCTGAATTGTTGGCATCGGCAGCGATCAGCTTGTAGGGCGAATCGAGTTCTTTGACGCGCAGGATGTGCTTGGAGATCAGCACCAGGTCATAGGTCGATACGCCGTTGAGGTAATCGTAGTCCTTATCGGGCGTTACCGAATAGTCGTAGCCCTCGATCAGGTTGGAGAAATCGAACAGACCGTCGTTGTCAGTCAGGTATCCCATGGAAGCCTGACCGCTAAGCTGTACATCGACACCGGCTACCGGAGCGATCTCCTCGTCGGTGATTATACCGGCGATCAGCCCTTCTCCTTCTACATCGCCGCAGGGACTGGGCGATACGCCGGGTTGTACGACGGCCGCAGCAGCGCAGTGGTCGAAATTGCCGGCGGCATCCAGGGCCACGACATAGACCACCTCCGTGCCCAGGTTCTCACAAGTAAAGATCACACTGCTGTTTTCCTCGTTGAGCATATCCAGCGTAATGGAGGACACGCCACTCTCCAGGTCGCTGTCCTTGAACACGAAGTACTTCACGTTCTCCGGAATATCGAAGGGCGAGCAATCGTCGATGGGGCTGGCGATAAAATCCGAAGCCCACACTTCGTTCATGCCGCCGTCTACCTGGCCGTCATCGTCGAGGTCGACGGGCATGAGGTCGACGCTCAGCGTCTGCTTACAGATGGGCGCCGGGCTTTTGCAATCCACGACTTCGAAGGGAATGCGCTCGCCGTCCAGGTTGCCGCAGCCGTCGGCCGCGCTGACGACGAAGGTGTGTTCCCCGACTGGCAGCTTGCCGCTAATGCGGTAAGTCTTGTCATCTATACGGGTCAGCCGGTAGCCCAGTACACCGGACAGGTCCCTGGGGTCGCCCTCGTTGAAGGCATCGAGCCTCAGGCTGCGCACTTCGGTATCGTCGGGTGTGCATTCATCAACCACGGTGAAGGTGATATTGATATTGCCGTCACAATCGTCCGGTGGCGTGCCGTAGGCGCAGAAGCTCAGCGATTCGTTCTCTACTTCCAGCTCCGGCGCCTCATTGTCATAAACCTTGATCAACTGGCTGTACTGCCAGAAACCAGGGGTACGGGCGACGTAGTAAATCTTGCCTTTATCCGTGAATACGGGAATTTGAGGTCCGTTGCTACTGTAGTCTGCCTCGTTGATCCAGGCCAGATCGCCGTCTTCCTGTGTCCAGGTGACTACTTGTACGCCGTCGACCTCCTCCAGCAGGTCCTGCGCCGGTAGTGAGGCGACACGGATTACGTGATCCTCTTCCAGGTCATTGTCTTCGTCCCAGTCGCGCGGTACTTCAATAGGCTGGTTGCGCCGGCCGTCGTACTCGCACCAGTTGATCACGCGGTGAGTGATCAGCAGCTTGAAGCACTCGTCGCCCGAAGCTTCGAAGAAAGTGGTATCCCTGCTGACGGCGAGGATATCACAGGCGAAGTTCTGCGTGGAAATGTCGCGTTCGGGTTCAACGCCGCACAGGACGCTACCGTCATCGCCGGGGAAGGTAATCGCATAGTCGTTGACTTGTTCCACCTCAATTTCCTGCGTACAGATGGTCGAGCGCCCCGAAGGATCGGTGATTGTAAAGACGCGCTCGATGACGCCCGTACCACAGCGGTCCGGCTCCCAGATCACCTCTTCGGTGATTGTTGCACCGCAGTTGTCGCGGGTATCCACCACTTCTTCGGGTGCGCCGAAGCGGCCAGCGACCTGCTCCTGGTCCGTAGGATCAAAGTCCAGGTCGGTGCACAAGATGCTTTTGTTGTGTACATCACAACTGGGCGGCAGCTTGTCTTCCACCAGCGTATTGAGCCAGCAGACATTGCTGTTGCCGCTCTGGTCGGTGGCGCGCAGCTCGATGGTCACCTTATCGTTCTCATCGACGGAGATGTCGCAGCAGGTGAAGAAGACGGCGTCGGCCCAGATAGTGTAGAAGACGGCATCTTCTTCCAGCAGCAGCACCAGCGGGGCTCCTGCGGCGGGAGCGCCGTTGAAGTAGAAAACCTCGGCATCGGGATATTCATCCAGCAAGGCCTGGTTGCCCATAGCTGCGCGCTCGACGGCTGTCAGGGCGGCCAGCGAGGCGATGCCTTCCACCTGATCGAGGTAGAGGTCTACACATTCGTCCTCGACCGCACGGCGTACATTCAGCTCTTCGAGGCCGCAGTCGTCCCAGCTGCCTTCGTCGGCATTTTCCGCCGTCACGCGGGCCAGGCCGTCGGCAGTAGTGCCGGGGCCGCCGATGGAAACATTCAGATCATCATTGCAGATAGCGACCGGCGCTACCTGGTCTTCCACCACCACGGTGCAGCCGTCTTCTTCGGTCAGGCGGCCTACGTTACCGCAGTTGTCCTCGGCTTCCACGATCAGGGAATAGGTTCCCGTGGGCACGCCGGTCAGTATATATTCGTTCCATTGTGTCCAGCCGTAGGAAACCGGTATATCCAGACCGGTTTTAGGATCTTTCCTAAAGCCTTCCAGCTTGATGCGTACGCGCTTCACCGAGCAATTGTCCGTCACCTTGATGCGATCTTCCAGATCGATGAGCGCCGTACAGTTGAAGGGGCCGGTGGAAACAGTAATCACATCGTGGTCATCATCATATTCGCCGTCCCAGTCCTGATCATCACCCAGGCAGGTAACCACGGGCCGTTCTTCGTCGGCGAAGATGATGTGCTGTTCCCAGGTAAACTTCTTATCGTTCCACTTGCCTTTGCCGACACTTTTACGCGTCATTTCCAAAGCCTCATCCCAATCGTCCTCGAAATCGTAGCAAGCGTAGCGGTCATCGCGCTCGTCGTGCATGGGTCGTCCCAGCAGCTGTGGATATTCACCCAGCGAGGGGTTCCAGCACCAGTCGAGAATCGCCCATTTCCGGATGACCTTGTTGCCGCAGTCTTCCGGCCCCGGGAATACCTGATCGGTGTAGGAGATCGTATAGTCGCAGGTGTGGCCCTTCGTCGTATAGGTACCCGACTCCGAAGGATCGGGCGTAAGGTAGATCGTATCGCAAACGCCGTTGACATAAAAGGGAACGGCGTAGGGATCGTTGTCCAGCAGGTCGTCGGTGCTGATCTCGCCGTCAAATTCGCAGGCGTTCACGTGCACCTTGCAGACCGGCAGGTTAATGTAGGGGCGGAAAAAGACAATGCGTTGCGTGCAGCTTTCCTGATTGCCTTTATTATCTTCAAAGTAGAAGGTGCGATATAGCACGGCCGCAGCCCGGCCGTAGTCGTAGCGCTCGCTGTAATCGCATTCTCTTCGCTCCAGGTAGTCCTCCACCTTGACGGGCCTGCGGATCTCTCCCGAGCAGGCGTCGAAAGCTTTCGCTACACCGGTATAATATTCGTAATCCGGATCGTTCCAGGAAGCCTCTACTTCGAGCACCTTATCTATATCATCACAGACCAGCCTGTTGAATACCGAACCTTCGCTGTTGAAGCCGTCATCGTCTTCAAACCATTCTTCAAACTCGTCGCAGTCATCCGGATAGCCGGTATAGAATTTGCGCTTGAGCCGATAAGGGGTGAACTGGTACTCGCCGTCGTCATCCTTGTACTTGCGCAGGCCCACCACGCTGGGCGGACAGTAAATATCCGGCGCTTGCTTATCTTCAGCCTTGATCGTGCCTTCGCAGAGGAGAACGAATTCATCGCTGTACGGATAGGGCCGGTAGTAGAGATCGTAGCTCCACAGGCCGATGCGGTCGACCACGTCATCGGGATCCTGGTCACCATCGTAGACGATCACCTTAAAAAGGCCGGGATCGTTACAGACCTTACCTTCGGCTACCATATCCGGCGTTACCGTTACGCTGCAATCGCCATCCAGGGTGATATTCACCTGGTCGTTGCAGGCTACATCATTGCTGGCGGCAAATTTTGCGGAAGCGGCATCCCCGCGCTGGTCTTTAGGCAGGTTTTCCTCGACCAGGGTCAGCTCGCCCGTCATTTCGTCGACCAGGAAAATCCGGCCGTCGTCTACCTGATGGGCGTATAGCAGGCCGTTGGCATCGCGGAAGATGCCGCCCATCTCACTGGTGCGAACTCCGTCGAAGCCGGTGTAATCCAGCACTTCATTAGACTCGGGGCCCTCGAAGCAGGTCGCCTCGTAACTTCCCAGATCTATGCTCATGAAGGCATTTTCGAATCCGAGAAAGCTGACCAGAGCATCTTCTTGCACGCTCAGGGCAAAATCCTGGATACCTCCGCTGATACTCGATTGCAAGGGGTTGACGCTGGAAATGGCCTGGCTGATAAAATCGTCGATAAGGCTTTGGCAATAATCGTCATTCACCACGATCTCGTTCCACTCCACCTCGATTTCACCATCGTCATTCATCTCGATATTATCGAGGTCGATTTCGCCGATATAGCATTTGGCCTCGACCAGTTCGGAGGTAAGGAGATTGAACTTGACGGAGAGCCCCGTCAGGTAGTAGGTGCCGTTGGTGGAGGCCGCCCCGATAAAGTTCACCGCCGATTCGAGGGGAATGATGGGAAAGGCTCCGCCCGGGATCGGCGGAGGGGCTTCCAGAATGCCGAGAGGCGTGGCGTTGCCCTGCAGGTCGAACTTCAACAGTTGCACCTCCGGGATGGCCGGGGGCATTACGCTGACTTCCCGGCTGGTCTGTAATGCGTAGAGGGAACATTCTTCGCGGCAGGCGTCATCACAGTAATAAGCCAGGGCGTTGACATTATCGTAGCCCGTTGACTTGACCGGTGTAACCGCGCCGGTCTCAAAATCAAAGGTGTACAGCACATCCTCTTCCTCCGAATCCTGCATATCGTATACCAGGTAACCGATACCCGGCGAGGACGGCTGGGCAAAAAGCGCTCCGCCCATTCCAAACAGCAACGGTAGTATAAGCAACCGCAGCGGCAAGAGGCGCCTTGCTTTAGGGTAATGAGGTCGTAGATTTTTTTTCATGAGAACAATTCTTTTTAATTGGGTAATGGTTTTTTAAAAGGTCGTCTTTCTACGTCTGCCGGCTACGGCAGATTGTTTTCTGTTCATAGTTCGCGCCCTAAGCGGTGTACAGTCAGTCGTAATGTATTCCGGAAATAAACAGGTAAGCGCCGAAGCAAAATTGCATTGAGAAAACCGGGCAAAACACGATTTGAATTTACCCGGGGGCTCAACAGAGTATCGTCAGCTACATTGCCCGGGAAGGGCTGTGCTGCGTAGCGAAAAGTACAATATGGTATATACAGGGAAAAAGTGCCGGTACCGGCAACTCGTCTGGCATTATGGATAGCAGATGACATAGGAATGCCATCCTCGGGGGTAGTGTAAGGCCGTCTCATTTTCAGAGATTTGATTTGTTATAAATACAGTACACATACGGCCGAACAAGCCTCTTTCAAGCATGATTCTCACTTTAGCTTTTAAGGGTCCGCAGGACGTATGTTCCACATTTTTCGATCCGTCAGATCCGGTAAAATTCCGGTTAGGCAGAACCGATCAGCCGTTGGATTTAACAGCTTATAATTGCTGTCTTTCCCAACACTGCGTAGTAATTATGCTATGTGCCCGGTAAATGCTGCGGTCAACAGCTTGGTAATTTCAGGCACTTTGTCCAGGTCGTCTATGAGCAGATTGGATGAATCGCTTAGTAAAAGAGAATATTGGGTAACCCAAACGCTCTTAAGAGATTTTTTTACCCCTTGGGCAAATTTTTTGTATCATTTTTGTTTGGGAATGAACCGCCGAAAGCACATTTGGCCTCAATCGGAACTGATAACCTTTAAACTTCCCGGCGTGATGTTTGGGCTTAGCGTTCAATCCTTTCAGGTACTTCAGCGAACTTAACACTTCAGCTTCGTCTACCTAAAGAACTGATTTACAGTTGTTTTCAGGATAGGAAATTCATTTTTATTAAAAAAAAACGGAACATTATGAACTTCCTCTGGTGCATTACCAGATAACGGGTGATCTTAGTTAAAGTCAAATATATAAAAACTTGCTCCTGAAACAAAATATAGTTCGCAAAGAAAAATCATTGAATATTTACTTTAACATTAAAGTAAGACGGGATGAACAGTATTAAAATCCTGTTCATCCCGTCGATCCTGTCTAAAACTTCCTGTTAATCCTGTCTTCCCCGAAACGGAAGTCACTCCGTTTCATCACTGCGTTACGACCATCTTCCTGGTTGCCGTATGGCGTCCTGTCTGAATCGTATAGGTCAGCACACCGGTGGCGGGCAGTTCACTGCGCTGCAAGCGGATTTGGTTGTATCCTTTGGCGAAATCGCCGGTGATGACCTTCAGCAGGCGGCCCGTAGCATCACTGATGTGGATGCCGGCGCGGGTGGCCTGCGGCAGATTGAACCCGATGACGGTCTGCCCGTCAAAGGGATTCGGTTCGTTCTGGTAGAGTTCGAAGCCGGCGGCGGCCGTTTTGCCCGCTCCGAATTTCAGGGTTACGCCCAGCAGCTCGTCGTCGGTGGAGTAAGCCTCTGCGGGGGTCAGCGCGGAGCTGAGGTGGAGGGTGCTGCTCAGGGCGGCCTCCTCTTTTGCTTTCAGCACCAGGCTGAACAGGCGGGTGTCACCCGGCGGCGGGGTGCTGAGGTCAGTGGGATTCCAGCTCGTAGTGAGCACTCCCCTTTCGGGGAAAATGCCAAAGTGTTCCTCGGCAGCCACCCCGTTGACCAGGTCGACGAATTCGAGTGAAGCAGGATCGTAGTGGAGCGTAAACTGATACCCCTGAATCGCAGCCAGGTCGGCCACACTAAAGTCAACGGTGTAGGTCTCGCCCTGTTGCAGGTCTATATCTTCCGCGAGTAACTCCAGGTTGCCCGAACGCGTATCTACGCTGAGCAAGGGGCCGCGGTAGGCGCTGCCGTTCACATCGCCGGTCTTGACGGCGATAAAATCGGCATCGGTAATCTCACCCTGCAGATCCTCGATGCTGAGGAACTCGGGGAAGCCTTCCAGGAAAGGATTCCGCGGATCCGGGAACTCGTGAGCGGCCGGAATGAAGCGCCAGCTCGTATTATTGGAGAACCCGGTAGCCACCAGCAGAATAAGCTTCCGAACCTGGATCAGGTCAAGGGTAGTGACCGATCCGGAGGCGTTGACATCGGCGGCGATGATCTGGTAGGGCGAAGTAAATTCCCGGACGCGCAGGATGTGCTGGGTAATCAGCACCATGTCAAAGGTGGACACCCCGTTGCGCGGGTCCTCTTCCTTGCCGGGCGTCACGGTGTAGTCGAAGCCCTCCGGCAGCCCGGAAAAGCTGTACAAACCGTCTTCCTTGGTGATATTTTCCCTGGTGGCCTCGCCGTTGAGCTGTACATTGACACCGGCTACCGGATTGACTTCCCGGTCTGTGATGATACCGAAAATCAGCCCCTCCCCGGCCGACCCACTGCAGGGGCTGGGGGATATGCCCACTTGCAGGGTGACCTTGACGGGGCAGTAATCGTAATTGCCGGCGGCATCCTGGGCGACGAGGAAAACCAGCCCCTCCCCGAGGTCATCACAGGTGAAGACCACCGTGCTGTGTTCCTCGGTCAGCATATCCGGCGTAATCGAGGCCGCGCCGCCTTCCAGATCCTTGTTTTTGAATACGTAGTACTTCACCTTCTCCGGCGTATCGAAGGGCGAGCAGTCATCGGCAGGACCGTTGACAAAGAGCGAGGCCGGCACTTCGGTTCTGGCGCCGTCCACCTTATCGTCACCGTCCAGATCGACGGGTTGCAGTTCGATGGTTTGCTCCTGCTTACAGACCGGCGCCGGGCCCTGGCAGTCAATAACCGAGAATTCAATCAGCCTGAATTCCGGATTGCCGCAATCGTCAGCCACTTCGACTTCGAAGCGGTGATCTCCGATCGGCAGCTTACCGGTGATCCGGTAACTGGTATTGTTTCTGCGGATCAATTCGTAGCCCAGTTCATCAGCCAGCTCTTCGGGTTGCCCGCCGTTCAGACCGAGTTTCAGACCGCGTAATTCTACCTTGTCGGGCGTACAATCATCAACCAGGTTAAAAACAATGTTGACATTGCCGCTGCAGTCGTCCGGCGGCGCACCGTAGGCGCAGAAGCTCAACGATTCGTTCTCCACTTCCACGTCGGGCCCGGTGTTGTCGTACACTTCCACCTGCTGGCTGTACTGCCATAAGCCGGGGGTACGGTCGACGAAGTAAGTGTCACCCTTATTGGTGTATACCCGTATCTTGTTCTGATTGCTCTTGTAATCTTCTTCATTGATCCAGGCCAGGTCACCGTCCTCCTGCCTCCAGATTACTACCTGGCGGCCGGCTACATCGGGCAGCAGATCCTCCTGATCCGCAGCCGTGGCTACCCGGATCACCTGATCTTCCGCCAGGTCATTGTCATCGTCCCAGTCGCGGGGTATTTCGATCGGCTTATTGTCCCGGCCGTCGAACTCACACCAGTTGACCACGCGGTAAGTGACCATCAGCTTAACGCATTCCTCACCTGTAGGCTTCAGGGGGGTGGTAAAACTGGTGACCTCGAGTTCATCGCAGGCAAAGCTCTGCAGGTCGACATTGTCTTCCAGTCCAGCGCCGCACTCCTCACTGCTGCCGTCGCCGGGGAATGTGATTTCGTAATGATTAGCCGGTTCTACGACGATCTCCTGGGTGCAGAAATTAGCGTTGCCGAAAGGATCCGTAACGGTGAAATTGCGCTTGAGCACGCCTGTTCCACAGCGCCCCGCTTCCCATACCAGGGTCTCGCCGGTGAGGGTTGCGCCGCAATTGTCGCGGGTAGTCACAATTTGTTCGGCTGCGCCGAACACGGTGGCGATCTGTCCCGGGTCCGGGTTCGTCGGATCAAAGTCCAGGTCGGTACACAGCACAGTCGCGTTGCTTACCTCACAGCTGGGCGCCAGCCCGTCTTTCACTGTCGTCGTGATGTTGCAGATAGCGATACCGCCGCCCTGATCCGTGGCGCGCAACTCAAGGGTCACCGCCGCCGCCGAGGCATCACAGCAGGTGAAGAACACATCGTCGGCCCAGCGGGTGTAGTAGGTACTGGAGCTCCGCTCTTTCTTGATCAACACCAGTTGAGGGCCCTGGCTCGTTTCCTTAAAGTAAAAGAAGCCTGCTTCGCGTTCGGGGTATTCGCTCATCAGGTCCACGTTTTTCAGGTTGCGGCGGTGTACCTCACTCAGCTCATCCACTCCGGAGAGTCCTTCCACCTGCTGGAGGTAGGCATCGAGACAATCCTCTTCCACCGTGCGGCGAACATGCAGAAAGACGAAGCCGCAGTCATCCCGGCTACCGCCGTCAGCCTCTTCAGCGGACACGCGGGCCAGTCCGTCGTTATTTGTCCGGGGCCCTCCGATGAAGACCGACAGGTTCCGGTTACAGTCGGCAATCGGCCTCACCTGGTCTTCTACAATGATTCTGCAGTCATCTTCTTGCGTTAGGGTGGTGACATTACCACAGTAGTCTTCCGCTTCTACTACCAGCTTGTACCTCCCTGCCGGCACGTTGGGAAGTTTGTAGTCGTTCCAGTCCGTCCAGCCGTAAGTGACCTCTTCTTCCACGCCCGACTTGGGGTCTCTGATCAGTCCGACCAGCTGGTAGCGAAAGCGCTTCAGCTCGCAATTGTCCGTGATGAGCAGACGACCTTCCAGATCGATCAGCGCCTCACAGGTTCCGCCAATCGTTTTGACCGTGATCTCGTTGTGATCAGTATTGTATTGGCCGTCGCCGTCCAGATCATCACCCAGACAAACAATGACGGGCGCTTCTTTATCGACGAGAAAAATCTTCTGCTCCCAGGTGAACTCCCGGCCATCGCCGCCCCGGCGCACGCTTTTCCGCGCTTTTCCCAGTAGTCCATCCCAGTCGTCCTCAAATTCATAACACGCATACAACTCATCCAGGTCCTCGTCGAGAGGCCGTCCCAGTATCCAGGGATAGGTATTCCCTACAGGATCGCAGGAAGGAGGAGCTACCCCACAGAGACGAGCATTCTCACAGAAGGTAATGTGGGAAATGGCGGGGACATCAGGTCCCGAGGTGCCGTCAGGATTAATCCAGCTGCTACCGGAACCGAAATAGTAATTCTGGCCCGCTTTTACAGTGTACTCTATGTCATCCAGGTCGACCTCCTGTCCATCAAGGGTTGCATTCAGGATTTCAAAACCGACGTATTCTCCGGGGGAATCGTCTTTGGATACCCACCCGTCTTCACTCAGGGTAATCGACAGGCAGCAGAAAGACAGGGTCGTTTCTGATCCAAAACCTTCTTCTAATTTACAATCATCACAATCTAACTCGCAGCTTCCCTCGCAATCATCCGGAACGCCATTGCCATCGCTATCTTGTTCCTGATCGTCGGGAATACCGTCACCGTCGCAATCGCCCAGAGAGGGATCCCAGCAATCGTCTATGATCGTCCAGGAACGGGTGACCTCAATACCGCAACCGTCCGGGCCCGGAGTATCTTCCTCCGAATAGGTAATCGAAAGGTCGCAGGTTCCTTCTTTCGTCGTAAAGATCCCCGACTCAGAGGGATCAGGGGTGAAATAGATCTTTTCGTCAATACCGTTGATATAAAATGGCAGCGCATAGGGATTACTGTTCAGCAGATCGTCCGTGGCCAACATTTCTTCGTATTCGCAGGCTTCCAATTCGACCTCACAGACCGGCAGGTGGATATAGGGCCGGTAGAAAAAGATGCGCTGCGTACAGCTCTCCTCGTTGCCCTGATCGTCCTCGAAATAGAAGGTGCGGTACAGGATGGCCTTTACCCCGCCGTATTCGAACTCCTCACTGTAGTCGCATTCCCGCTCATCCAGGTTATCTTCTACCCGGGTGGGTTCGCGGGTTTCTCCGGAGCAGGCGTCGATAGAGGTGGCGACACCGGTGTAGTATTCGTAGTCCGGATCAGCCCAGGACGCCTCGAGGTCGACAATTTTTTCAATATCGTCACAGATCAACCGGTTGAATATCAATCCTTCCTCGTTGAAGCCGTCATCGTCTTCAAACCAGTCCTCAAAGTCGTTCAGTCCTTCCGGGTTGGTAATGTATTCCCTGGAATCCAGGGGATAGGGCGTATATTGGTGTTCCTCATTGTCGTCCAGGTACTTGCGCAGGCCCTTGACGTCCGGCGGGCAGTACACCTCGGGCATCGACCTGTCTTCGGCCCTGATCTTCCCCTCGCAGAGCAGTACGAGTTCGTCGCTGTAAGGATAGGGCCGGTAGTAGAGCTGGTAAGGCCATTCGTAGAAACCGTCGACCAGATCGGCGAGATCAGGATCGGCATCGACGACCACCTCGTACAGGTCGGATTCTTCTTCCCCGCATACCTTACCTGTAGCGATCATGCCCGGCGTCACCGTTACCCGGCAGACCTCATCCACGGTCACTCTGAAATTGTCTATACATTCCACCTCACTGCTGGCGGCAAACTTGACGGAAGCGGCATCGCCGCGCATGTGTTTGGGAAACCCATCAAACTCGTCGTCTTCGTATATAAAGGTGATGTTCTCAACCAGCGTCAACTCTCCCGTTGTTTCGTCGACCAGGAACAGGCGCCCGTCGTCCACCTGGTGGGCGTAGAGCAAGCCGTTTTCATCCCGGAACATTCCCCCCATCTCGCTGCTGCGCGCCCCGAAGAAGCCGGTGTAGTCGCGGTCATTGAACTCATCGTGGTTCGAATCGGGGCCTGGGAAGCAAGTGGCCTCGAAGGTCTCCAGATCGATACTCATGAAAGCATTCTCAAAGCCCAGGAAGCTGACCAGCGCGTCTTCCTTCCTGCTCAGGGCAAAATCCTGAATACCGCCGCTGATGCTCGACTCCAGCGGGTTAATCTCGGAAATGGTCTGGCTGACAAAGCTGTCAATCAGGTCCTGGCAGAAATCATCATTGACTACGATCTCGTGCCACTCCACAACGATCTCCCCATCATCGTTGAACTCAATATTGTTGAGGTCGATCTTACCGACGTAGCACTTGGCCTGAATCAGCCTGCGGGCCATCAGGTTGTATTTGACGGAAAGACCGGTCAGGTAATAGCTGCCGTCGGTGGCGGCCGCGCCGATAAAGTGCAGGGCGGAGCTCAGCGTGAGCACCCCGAAGGGCGGATCGTTCTGATCGGGAGGAAGGCTCGGGGGCGCTTCCACGATGCCTATTTCAGAGAAAACTTTTTCCTCCAGGTCGAACTTCAGCATGTTCACCTCCGGAAGCGTAAACGACATCACATCAACGTCGCGATCGGTCTGCAGCATGTAAAGACTACAGTCCTCGCCGCAGGCGCCGCTACAGTAGTAGGCCAGGCCGTTGAGGTTGTCGTATTCGTATTCCTCCCCTTGCTTAAGCTCGAGTGGAGAAAGGGTCATTTCCTCAAAATCATAAGTGTAGAGCGTATCCGGATCAGGCAGGTCCTGTTGCCCGAAAACCATATAGCCGATGCCGGGTGGAGAATCTTCCTCCGGCCCTGTCTGGGCGTACAGCATGCCTTCCGTACCTGGCAGTATCAGGAAAGCCAGCAGCCACAGCGGCAGGATGAGCTTCGCATGGAACATATGAGTGTGTAGATCTTTTCTCATAAAAGTGTCTTTTTCGATAAGGTTTTTTAAAAGGTTCAGCTGCAGATATCCCTGCGCCGGGTTATTTTGAGTTCATAGCCTCCGGTTTCAACGGTATGGCTCATTCCGTAAGACTTTGTAGTGATTTTGGCAGCAAAGGCACAAAGGTTGGTTATCGCTCGCCCGACCCGGGCCGGGAGGCGAAACGTCAGCAGAAGGAACGGAAATAAATGCTGAGAATAACGGTCACCGTCAATAGCCGGTAAGGCATTGGAGAAAGCTGACGGCACAAAGGTCGTGTCGTGCATAGTATTTTGGGGTTGGTTCATTTTCAAAGATTTGATTTGTTATTGATTTCACATTACAGCCGCCGGACAAAATCCCGGATTAGCAACCTTTGGTCGCGCTTCCCCGGAATAATCGTCCCACCGTCCTGACCTGCAACTTGCTCTTTCCGCACCGGAGCAATACCAGATGTTTTCAGCGTCTGCTGCAGACGGTTTTATTCAATCAATCTTTTTTGCTCCCCGTTTGTAAGGAAGCTTTTTTAACCCGCCAGGCGCCAATATCAACGGCGCTCTGTTTCGGGCATCACGTTTAGGTCGTCGTCTGTTTATTTCTGAAAGGAGGATAAAGCTTTCTGTCTGATCAGCTTTTATCCTGTCCGTACTTTAATTTTGGTATGCCGAAACGAATAAAGGGAGGAAAGGGAGGATATTACCTATACCGGAACTGCTATTTTGATATTCGCCGGCGAAGACAGCCTGTCCGGGACGATTTCAGCATCATTTTCCCTTTTTATCATCATACAACTACCGGCTCGGACTTTCTTTTTTAGCCCTGCCTGCTACAGCTTTGGATGAATGGCGTTTGTAAAATAAAAGGGTAGTGAGTATTAACCAGTGCACTTACAAGTAAATGGCAATTTTATTCTACCATAAATTTAAGAAAAAATCATACGGCGAACAAAATACGGCCCGGTTTTTAGCAAAAAAAATGCATATTAGATAAATATACCAAATCATCAGCGGATTCCGGATACCTCAATCTGCCCGCCCCAGCCCTGTGAAATGGGACAAAACCTTGAGGGATAGTCAATTCAACTTACTTTTTCGGAACTTGTTGTATACAACTCCTGCGCCCCCCGGTTGTACACAAATCCGCTATGGAAGGAAACGGCGCAAGGCTGCTAACCCGGATTATTCATGGATCAATCTATTACGGAGCCAAACTGCGCGGCGATATTCTTTGTTCTTGCCACGGATCACCCGGATTTTCACAGATTATCATTTTGGTAAATCCGTGTAATCTGTGGCTTTAAAAAACCTTTCCCGGCAAAGCCAGGATGGTGAATAGTAACAAAATTGTCCGCCAACGGCGGAAAGACTAGTGCGCTGTAAAGTAACTCCCGTAGGAGCGGTTCTGGACGATTAAAAGAAATACCGGAAAGAGTGGTACAACGCTTGCCCTAAAAAATTCCGCCCGCCCTTGCGCTTTTTCCCACAATTGATTAATATTGCGATATCATCTAACCGCACATCCTGTTTTTGAGTAAAAATAATATGCAATCTTACTCAATACAGAACCCGAGCAACCCGTTAACCCGGATTATTCACGGGTTCTTCGTCATGAGAGGCCAAAGTGGTTGCCAGGCTTGGGCTCCCGCAGGAATGAGGCACGGAGGCGTATTCCCAGATACGGTGAGTACCGAATGACGAGGACGCCCAAGAATGGCGGGCAGTTTGGCTTCGTAATAGATTAATCCATGAGTAATCCGGGTTAAGCAAAGACTATAAGACTGGATCGCCGGATGGGGTAACGCCCTCACGCGAACATCCTGATCCTGAACGGAGCCCATAGGCTTCATAATAAAGAAACTTTGAGTAACAATACTACTCAATGATAGACGCGCTGATTTCCTCTAAGACCCGTATCAAGCTGTTGCTGAAATTTTTTCTCAACAGCCATACGACCGCCTACCTGCGGTCGCTGGAGAGCGATTTCGGGGATTCGAGCAATGCCATTCGGGTAGAGCTCAACCGGCTGGAAGCAGCCGGTATGCTGGTCTCTTCCATGGACGGCAACAAAAAGATGTTCCGGGCCAATACCGATCATCCGCTCTTTGAGGAGATCCACAGCATTTTGCGCAAGCATATCGGCCTGGACCAGATCGTGGAGCAGGTGGTAGAGCGCCTCGGCGAGGTGGAACAGGTCTTCCTCGTCGGCGAATTCTCGCAAGGGCTCGACAGCCCGGTAATTGACCTGCTCCTCATCGGAGAGGTCAACCGCAACTACCTGGTCAGTTTCGTAGAACGGGCGGAAGCGCTCGTCAAACGAAAAATACGCTACCTGATCTACAGCGCCGTCGAAGCGGAAGGAATCGACTGGGAACGCTACGACCCGCAACCCCTGCTGCTGTGGGCGAGAAATTGAGCGGGAAAGGCGATGGGAAGCTTGGGTTATACTGACGTCGAAATGGGTTGAGAAGTTCTCAAACCAATTTACGTCGAGTATAACTCCACACTCCGGAGATCACCCGAAATTACGATAAACCAAACACAAAGCCCTGAAAACCAACTACGACATAACGATTATCGGCGCCGGCATTGTCGGCCTGGCTACTGCTTACCAGCTCAGCGGGCAGCGTCCCGGCCTGCGGATCTGCGTCGTAGAGAAAGAAAAGGAAGTGGCCGCTCATCAGACCGGGCACAACAGCGGGGTGATCCACTCCGGCATCTACTACCGCCCCGGCTCGCTGCGGGCGCTCAACTGCCGGAAAGGATACCAGTACCTGCTCGACTTCTGCGAGCGCTACGAAGTGCCCTACGAGATCTGCGGTAAGGTGATCGTAGCCACCGCGGAGGAAGAGCGGCCGCGCCTGCAGAGCATCCTGCAAACGGGCCGCGCCAACGGACTGGAAGGCATCCGCCTGCTGTCGGCCGAAGAGACGCGGGAGATCGAACCCCACGTGGCCGCCCTCGAAAGCATCTGGGTGCCGCAGTCGGGCATTGTCGATTATAAGGCAGTGGCCCGCAAGTACGCAGAACGAGTACAGGCACGCGGCGGCGAGCTGCACTTCGGAGAGAAAGTCCTGGATATCCGGGACAACGAAAAGAGCGCCGTCGTCGTTACTCCACAGTCGGAGCTGAAAAGCCGACTCGTCATCAACTGCAGCGGCCTCTATTCGGATAAGCTGATGCAGTACACGGCCGCCAACGGGCAGCCGCACGACCTGCAGATCCTGCCCTTCCGGGGCGAGTACTACGAGCTGGTGGAAGACAAGCAGCACCTGGTCAACAACCTGATCTATCCCCTGCCCAACCCCGATTTCCCCTTCCTGGGCGTGCACTACACGCGCATGATCCACGGGGGCATCGAAGCAGGGCCCAACGCCGTGCTGGCCTTCGCCCGCGAGGGCTACAGCCGATGGGATGTCGACTGGGCCGAGCTCTTCGAAACGCTGTCCTTCCCCGGCTTCCAGCACCTGGCCTGGCAGTACTGGCGGCAAGGACTCGACGAGCTGTACCGCTCCTACTCCAAAGCCGCCTTCGTGCGGGCCCTGCAGCACCTCATCCCCGAAGTGAGGGAGCAGGACCTGCAGCGCGGCGGCGCCGGCGTCCGCGCCATGGCCGTCGACCGGAAAGGGAATATGATCGACGACTTCGTCATCCGCGAACAGGGGGCCGTGATCCACGTGGCGAACGCGCCCAGCCCGGCCGCTACCGCCTCGCTGGCCATCGGAGAGACGATCGCCCGGAGAGCTATGGGAAGTTTAGAAGTTTAGGCGGCCCACGACTTCGTCGGGGCCTGGTTTAGAAGTTTAGGGGTTAGCTATGAGAATCCCAGGATTTCCCACGGTAAGCCCTAAACTCCTAAACAGCCCCGCTGCAAAGCAGCCAGGGCGCTAAACTCCTAAACTCCGACCAGAAGTTTAGAAGTTTAGACGGCCCACGACTTCGTCGGGGCCTGGTTTAGAAGTTTAGGGGTTAGCTATGGTTAGCTATGAGAATCCCAGGGTTTCCCACGGTAAGCCCTAAACTCCTAAACAGCCCTGCTGCAAAGCAGCCAGGGCGCTAAACTTCTAAACTCCTAAACAGCCCCGCTGCAAAGCAGCCAGGGCGCTAAACTTCTAAACTCAAATAAAGTAATATGAACAAAACCGCACCCAACATACAAATGGTCGACCTCAAAGGTCAGTACCAGAGATTACAGGAAGAGATCGACGCCGCCGTGCTCGAGGTCATCCGCTCGGCCGCCTTCGTCAACGGGCCCGCCGTGCGCAACTTCGAGCGGCACCTGGCCGATTACCTCGACGTGGCCCACGTCGTCCCCTGCGCCAACGGCACCGACGCCCTGCAGATCGCCCTCATGGCGCTGGACCTGCAGCCCGGCGACGAGGTCATCGTGCCGGCCTTCACCTACGTGTCTACCGCCGAGGTCATCGCCCTGCTGCAGCTGCGCCCCGTCATGGTCGACGTAGACCCCGACACCTTTAACATCACCGCCGATATCATCGAGGCGGCCCTCACGCCGCGCAGCAAAGCCGTCGTACCGGTCAACCTCTTCGGCCAGAGCTGCGATATGGCGCCCATCATGGACCTCGCCGACCGGCACGGCCTCTTCGTGGTGGAAGATAACGCGCAGGCCATCGGCGCCGACTACCGCTTCCCGGACGGGAAGATCCAGAAGACCGGCACCATAGGCCATATCGGCTGCACCTCCTTCTACCCCTCCAAAAACCTGGGCGCTTACGGCGATGGCGGAGCCCTGTATACCAACGACGAGGCCCTCGGCGAAAAAATGCGCATGATCGCCAACCACGGCCAGAACAAACGTTACTACCACAAATACGTCGGCGTCAACTCGCGCCTCGACTCCATTCAGGCAGCCGTGCTCGATATCAAGCTCGGCCATCTCGACGAATACGCCAAAGCCCGGCAACAAGCCGCCGCTTACTTCGACCAGGCGCTGGCCAGCATCGACGCGCTGCAGACGCCCGCCCGCACGGCCTACTCCTCCCACGTCTACCACCAGTATACCCTGCAGGTGAAAGACGGCCGCCGCGATGAACTGCAGGCCCACCTCAAAGAACACGACATCCCGACCATGATCTACTACCCGGTGCCGCTCTACGATCAAGAGGCCTATAAGGATGCTATGGTCAACGACGTCGGCGAAAAACTGCCGGTAACGGAGGAATTGTGTGATAATGTGCTCTCCCTGCCTATGCATACGGAACTGGATGAGGAAACGCTGATTTACATCGCGGAGGGGGTGAGTTCATTTTTTGAGGAAGTTTAGAAGTTTAGGCGGCCCGCGACTTCGTCGGGGCCTGGTTTAGAAGTTTAGAAGTTTAGACGGCCCACGACTTCGTCGGGGCCTGGTTTAGAAGTTTAGGGGGGCTAGCTCAGGTTAGCTAAGAGAATCCCGGGGGTTCCCGCGGCAAGCCCTAAACTCCTAAACAGCCCTGCTGCAAAGCAGCTAAGGGCGCTAAACTCCTAAACTCCGGCTAGAAGTTTAGAAGTTTAGGCGGCCCACGACTTCGTCGGGGCCTGGTTTAGAAGTTTAGGGGGCTAGCTCAGGTTAGCTATGAGAATCCCGGGGGTTCCCACGGCAAGCCCTAAACTCCTAAACTCCGGCTAGAAGTTTAGAAGTTTAGACGCTTGCCCTTCGGGCTTCGCTGGTTTAGAAGTTTAGGGGCTAGCTGTGGTTAGCTATGATAATCCCGGGGTTTCCCGCGGTAAGCCCTAAACTCCTAAACAGCCCTGCTGCAAAGCAGCTAAGGGCGCTAAACTCCTAAACTCCGGCTAGAAGTTTAGAAGTTTAGACGCTTGCCCTTCGGGCTTCGCTGGTTTAGAAGTTTAGGGGCTAGCTGTGGTTAGCTATGATAATCCCGGGGGTTCCCAGGGTTTCCCGCGGCAAGCCCTAAACTCCTAAACAGCCCTGCTGCAAAGCAGCCAGGGCGCTAAACTTCTAAACTCCTAAACTCGATTTAACCCAGAGTCATGAAAACAACAAGCACCGACTACTACGCCCACCCCAGCGCCATTATCGACGAAGGCGCGACGATCGGGGCAGGCACCAAAATATGGCACTTCTGCCACCTGATGCCCGGCGCCGTCATCGGCGGGGGTTGCTCGCTGGGGCAGAACGTCTTCGTCGCCGACGGCGTGCGGCTGGGACGGAAAGTCAAGGTGCAGAACAATGTATCTATATATAAAGGTGTGACCTGTGAAGACGAGGTCTTCCTAGGCCCCTCCATGGTCTTTACCAATGTCATCAACCCGCGCAGCGCGGTGAACCGTAAAGCGGAATACCTGCCCACCCTGGTGCGGCGGGGCGCCACGATAGGCGCGAACGCGACCCTCGTCTGCGGCATCACCATCGGGGCCTATGCTTTTATCGGCGCGGGCGCCGTGGTCACCAAAGACGTGCCGGCCTACGCCCTCCTCTACGGCAACCCGGCGCGGCAACAAGGCTGGATGAGCGAACACGGCGCCCGTCTGGAATTTGATGAGGAAGGCATAGCGGTTTGCGAGGTGAGCGGGGAGCGGTATGTGCTGGAAGAGGGGGAAGTGGTTAAAAATCGAGTTTAGAAGTTTAGACGGCCCGCGACTTCGTCGGGGCCTGGTTTAGAAGTTTAGGGGCTAGCTGTGGTTAGCTAGGATAATCCCAGGGTTTCCCACGGTAAGCCCTAAACTCCTAAACTCCTAAACTCCTAAACAGCCCTGCTGCAAAGCAGCTAAGGGCGCTAAACTCCTAAACTCCGACCAGAAGTTTAGAAGTTTAGGGGCTAGCTGTGGTTAGCTAAGATAATCCCGGGGTTTCCCGGGGTAAGCCCTAAACTCCTAAACTCCTAAACAGCCCTGCTGCAAAGCAGCTAAGGGCGCTAAACTCCTAAACTCCGACCAGAAGTTTAGAAGTTTAGGCGGCCCGCGACTTCGTCGGGGCCTGGTTTAGAAGTTTAGGGGGCTAGCCGGGGTTAGCTAAGATAATCCCAGGGTTTCCCGGGGTTTCCCACGGTAAGCCCTAAACTCCTAAACAGCCCCGCTGCAAAGCAGCCGGGGCGCTAAACTCCTAAACCAACCGTCCCGGCGGGACGGTGACTAAACTGCTAAACTAAACTCAATCAGTGCACCATAAAAAAATAAAATTCGCGGTCGTCGGCTTCGGGCATATCGGGCGGCGGCACGCAGCCATCATACAGGAACACGCGGAGTGCACGCTCGTCGCCCTCTGCGACGTCAGGCCGAAAGGGGTATTGACGGATATTGACATATACCAGGTACCATTTTACAACAATATTGCGCAACTGCTGGAGCAGCAGGCGGATGCCGAGGTCATCTGCATCTGCACGCCAAACGGGCTGCACGCCGGACAAGCACTGCAGGCGCTCGACGCTAAGCGCCACGTGGTCATCGAAAAGCCCATGGCGCTGCGGCGGGCCGACTGCGAGCGGGTCATCCACCGGGCCCTCAACGTGGGGCGACAGGTATTCTGCGTCATGCAGAACCGCTACTCGCCCCCCGTACGCTGGCTCAAAGAAACGGTCACCGCAGGGCGCCTCGGCGAGATCCGCCTCCTGCAGCTCAACTGCTTCTGGAACCGCGACGACCGCTACTACCTCCCCGGCGGGCAGCGGCACGAATGGCACGGCACCCTGGCCCTCGACGGCGGCACGCTCTATACCCAATTCGCTCACTTCGTCGATATCCTCTACTGGGTATTCGGCGATATCGAGGTGCTGGACGTCCGCCTCGACAACTTCGCGCACCGGCACAATACCGAATTCGAAGATTCGGGCGCCGCCCACTTCCGCCTGCGCGAAGGCGGCGGACTGGGCAGCCTGCTCTTCTCCACTGCCGTCTGGGACCGCAACTTCGAAAGCACCATCACCGTGGTGGGTAGCCGCGGCACCGTCAAAATCGGCGGCCAGTACATGGACAAGATCGAATACTGCTACGCCGATGAGCTCCGCCTGCCCTCGCTGCCAACCACCAACGCACCCAACACTTACTCCGGCTACCAGGGCTCGGCGGCGAACCACCACTTCGTTTTCCAAAATGTAGTGGACGCACTCCACGGCAAACAGGAGGTGACGACCAACGCAATGGAGGGGATGAAAGTGGTGGAACTGATTGAGAGGGTTTATGAAGTGGGGAGATCGTGAAAAGCTCCTCACATGCTAACGGGGCTTAGCCTCGGGAAACCCCGGAGATGCACTGCAGCCAACACTCTGCTACATCCACGGAAAACGCTGAACGACCGGCATAAACCCCGCTAAACTAGCGAACAGCGAATAACAAACACCAAAAAACAATAACTGAAATGTTCAAAGCACTGTTTGACAAAAAGAAAAAAATCTCCGTAACCGGACTCGGCTACGTAGGACTGCCGCTGGCGCTCGAACTCGCCAAAAAGTTCAGCGTGATCGGCTTTGACATCAGCGCCAAGCGCGTGGAGATGATGAAGCGCGGCGTCGACCCCTCGCAGGAGCTGGACAGCAGCGCCTTCGAGGACAAAGACATCTTCTTCACCGATAACCCGCAGGATCTGAAGTCGGCCCACTTCCACATCGTGGCGGTGCCCACGCCGATCGACGAGCACAAGACGCCCAACCTGCAGCCCCTGCTGGGCGCCTCGAAGAGCGTCGGGCAGGCGCTGAAGCGCGGCGACTACGTGGTCTTCGAATCCACGGTGTATCCGGGCTGTACGGAGGAAGACTGCCTGCCTATCCTGGAAGAGGAATCCGGACTACAGCTGGGCGACTTCAAGCTGGGCTACTCGCCCGAGCGTATCAATCCCGGCGACAAAGAACACACGGTAGATAAAATACTGAAGGTAGTCTCGGGCAACGATGCGGAGGCAACCGAAAGGATCGCCGAAGTATACGGGGCGGTGATCAGCGCCGGCATCTACAAGGCCAGCACCATCAAGGTGGCGGAGGCCGCCAAGGTGATCGAAAACACGCAGCGCGACCTCAACATCAGCTTCGTCAACGAGCTGTCGGTCATCTTCGACCGCATGGGGATCGATACCAATGAGGTCCTGGAGGCCGCCGGCACCAAGTGGAACTTCCTCCCCTTCTCCCCCGGCCTCGTAGGCGGGCACTGCATCGGCGTAGACCCCTACTACCTGCTGCATAAAGCCAAAGCCCTGGGCCTCAACCCGGAGGTAATTACCGCGGGGCGGCGCATCAACGACAATATGCCTGCGCACATCGCCAGACGCCTCACGCAGATGCTCATCCGGAAAGGCAAAAACCCGGGAGAGTGCAGAGTGCTGGTGATGGGCATCACCTTTAAAGAAAATGTGGCCGACATACGCAATTCCAAAGTAGCCGATCTCGTTAAGGAGCTGCAACAGTACAGTATTAATGTCCACCTCGTGGATCCCCATGCCTCCCCCAATGAGGTCGCCCGGGAATACAACCTCACCCTGCTCGACGAACCGTCGGACAACTACGACGCCGTCGTCGTCGCCGTGGGCCACAAGCAATTTCTCGGCTACTCCATCGACCAGCTGAACACCCTGATGAACGGCGCCCCCATCCTGTTAGACCTCAAAGGCGTCTTCCAGCGCCCGGGAGATAACAGCATGGTTTACTGGCGATTATAATATGATAAAAACCTCAAAAGATTTATTGAATATTTTTACACCCATAATTTGAATAACCAATTACAATGTTAGATATTTGCCTATCGAAACGGCGAATCTCTAACGTAAAATAGAGGTTTCCCCCATGAATAAAGCAATATCTACAACCAGTGACCCCGCAAAAATCATGATCGACGACCAATACCCGCGCTGGTTCGCTGTCTATACCCGCTACAAACGGGAAAAGATGGTCGATCAACGCCTGCAAGAGAAAGGAATAGAAACCTATCTGCCCCTGCAAAAGGTGACGCGGCACTATACCCGCAAAGTCAAACATCTCAAAATACCGCTCCTCTCCTGTTATATCTTTACGAAAATCACCAGCAAAGAACGCGTCCCCGTCCTCGAAGACCAGGACGTGGTCAGGTTTGTACAGACAGGACCGGAGCTCATCGCTATACCCGAAGAACAGATGGAGACCCTGCGCCGCATCGTCGGCGAAGGGCAAGAGGTGCAGGTGCAAACCAGCGACTTCCTCCCCGGCGACGAGGTCGAGGTCATCGGCGGACAACTGACCGGACTGTCGGGTACCCTGCTGGAAAAAGAGGGACAGAAATTCTTCGTCGTCGACCTGGATTTTATCGATACCAGACTGCAGATGAAAATCGATCCGAAATATCTGCGGGTGGTGAAACGACGACAACGGGCCTGAGGCCTGCCCCTGTGGGGGTTGCCGTCCCTGCGGGCGGCTGCCTGTGGGGAAAGCCGCCTGCCGGCGGCTCTTGTGGGGGCTCGGCTATCGCCTCGCTGAAGGGTTTGCTACCCGGGGTAGTCCGGAGGTAAGCCCTCCCCTCAGCGAGGCGATAGCCGCCCCCCCTCAACCCTGAAGCAGCTGCTTCAGGATAACCACTCCGCTCCTTCGAGCGGAACCGGGCCGAAGGCCCCGGCAACCCCCTCGCTGGGGGAGATTGAATGTTTTGTGAATAATGCGCTATCGTCCTGCTCCCCCCCTTCGGAGGGATTGAGGGGGGCCGCCGGCGCTTTGAATAAATGTGTTTTTCCTACTTACCGGATTATCGGATGACAGGTCCTTGCGACCTTTCAGAGGCGAAGCCGTACAGGGTGGCCAGAAACGGCCACCGATCATAGTTATGTCGCCGCTACGCGGCTTGGACATAATCACATTCGATGGGAACCTAGGAACCTAGGGCTTACGCCCTAGGCTATAATACGCCGCCGCTCTGCGGCTTCGCTAAGCCAAACACTTCCAGGTTGATTCATCGCAATGAAAAATGTGGGCTGCCGTTAATGTAAACTTAAGCCGCGTAGCGGCGGCAGACTATAGCCTGGGGCGCAAGCCCCAGGAAATGAGCGCATAATATTCGAATGTACAAGCCGCGTAGCGGCGACATATTATTAATTTTCTATCCACGTCACCTGATCGATCATAACAAATCAGGGAACCATCATCCCCGACAGGCCTGTTTTGATTTATAGTCTGCCAACCCAACATTTGTGAATTCTGACTTGCTCTTTTTAGCTGCGCTGATCGTCGCAAGCTCCTCGGAGTTCCACCTCGCTGCGTTGATCCCGCTCAAGAGCAGGACGCCGTAGCTACGGCTATGCCTGCGTTTTTTGCCTTGCGAGGTGAAAAAATAACGGCGTCATATTTTCACAAATCCTGAATTGGCAGACTATACGACTCCATAAAATAATATGAAAATCCTAATCACCGGCACTGCCGGCTTCATCGGCTATCACCTCGCCAACGCCCTGCTCGAGCGCGGCGACGAAGTCATCGGCCTCGACAACATCAACGACTACTACAGCCCGCAGCTGAAGCTGGACCGGCTGAGCGAGGCAGGTATCCCTACCTTTAAGATCGGCTACAACGAGATGATCAGGAGCACCCGCCACCCCAACTACCGCTTCATCAAGCTGGACCTGGCCGACCGCGAAGATCTCATGGCCCTGCTGGACGCCGAACGGCCCGATGTGGTGGTCAACCTGGCGGCGCAGGCGGGGGTCAGGTACAGCATCGAGAACCCGCACGCTTACGTAGACAGCAATATCGTCGGCTTTGTCAACCTCCTGGAAGGGTGCCGGCATCACGGGGTGAAGCACCTGGTGTACGCCTCCAGCTCCAGCGTCTACGGACTCAATGAGCAGATGCCTTTCTCGACGAGCGATAACGTGGATCACCCCATCAGCCTCTACGCGGCGTCCAAGAAAAGCAACGAGCTGATGGCCCACACCTACAGCCACCTCTTCAACCTGCCGACGACCGGACTGCGCTTCTTTACCGTCTACGGACCCTGGGGGCGGCCGGATATGGCGCTGTTCCTCTTTACCGAGGCCATCCTGAAAGATGAACCGATCAAGGTGTTCAACTACGGTAAGATGCGCCGCGATTTCACCTACGTAGCCGATATCGTGGAGGGCGTAACGCGGGTCATCGATAACCCGCCGCCGGGTAACCCCGCCTGGAGCGGCGCCGACCCCGATCCGGCAACCTCCAAAGCGCCCTATAAGGTCTACAACATCGGCAACCAAAATCCGGTGGAACTGATGGACTTTATCAAAGCTATCGAGGAGGCGCTGGGCAAAGAGGCGAAAAAGAATATGATGCCTATCCAAGCGGGCGACGTCCCCGCTACCTTCGCCGATGTGCAGGACCTGGTGGATACGCTGGGGTATAAGCCGGATACAGCGGTGAAAGAGGGGATCACGGCGTTTGTGGAGTGGTATCGGGCGTACTACAAAGTTGGAGTTTAGGAGTTTAGGCGGCCCGCGACTTCGTCGGGGCCTGGTTTAGAAGTTTAGGGGGCTAGCCGGGGTTAGTTAGGATAATCCCAGGGTTTCCCGGGGTAAGCTCTAAACTCCGACCAGAAGTTTAGAAGTTTAGACGGCCCACGACTTCGTCGGGGCCTGGTTTAGAAGTTTAGGGGGTAGCTGTGGTTAGCTAGGATAATCCCGGGATTTCCCGGGACAAGCTCTAAACTCCGACCAGAAGTTTAGAAGTTTAGACGGCCCGCGACTTCGTCGGGGCCTGGTTTAGAAGTTTAGGGGGTTAGCCGGGGTTAGCTAGGATAATCCCGGGTTTCCCACGATAAGCGCTAAACTCCGACCAGAAGTTTAGAAGTTTAGGCGGCCCGCGACTTCGTCGGGGCCTGGTTTAGAAGTTTAGGGGCTAGCCGGGGTTTCCCAGGACAAGCCCTAAACTCCTAAACTCCTAAACAGCCCCGCTGCAAAGCAGCTAAGGGCGCTAAACTCCTAAACTCCCAAACAGCCCTGCTGCAAAGCAGCCAGGACGCTAAACCAAAAATTTGAACTTTTTCAACCTCTTCAAAAAAAGCACCCCCTCCGAACCACTGGGCGACTTCTCCCCGCTGGTATCCGATATGCACGCCCATCTCCTGCCGGGCATCGACGACGGGCCCGGCGATATGTACGAAGCCCTCACCCTCATCCGCGGGATGCAGGAGCTGGGCTTCCGGCAGCTCATCGCCACCCCGCACGTGATGGGCGACCTCTACCCCAATACCAAAGAAACGATACTGGAAAAATACGAAATGGTGAAGCGGGCTATGGCCGAAGCCGG
>Ga0209949_1000058_pt1 | contig 66707 bp, 60 predicted proteins | sample SalPonC_black_MG_FD_185711 | JGI IMG/M metagenome (GOLD analysis project Ga0209949, IMG submission 185711) | Salt pond soil microbial communities from South San Francisco under conditions of wetland restoration - Salt Pond MetaG... | ecosystem: Environmental > Aquatic > Marine > Intertidal zone... | reverse complement strand
TCTCAAAGTTTTTCTGGAAGAATAGCTCCCTACTGTTCATCTCGAAAGCGCAGAGATAGCCCACGCCCAGTTGCGGGCGGTCGAAGACGCAGCCGGCGTCGATATCGAGCACCTGGAATTCGTCGAGGTGAGCGTGCAGATGTTGGATTTGGCTGCGGTTGATGGGGGTGTGTCCGTGGATAATGATGCGTTCCTCCAGCCAGTCGGTATTGATATCCTCATACCAATCGCGGATCCAGAGCAGGCTTTCAACGTCGTAGAGGGGATCAGTGGCTTTGAAATTGAGACCGGCGTGAACGAGAATGTACTCGTCCACTTCTTCGTAGAGGGAAAGTTCTTCAAAAAAAGTAATGTATTCTTCCGGAATTTCCTCAGGGTTCTGCGTGCCGAAGCTTTCCAGCGTTTCGTAGCCGCCGTTGTAGAGCCAGGTGCTCCGGCTGGCAAGATCATTGCCCGCTTCCAGCAGCATCATTTCGTGGTTGCCCATCAGGCAGTGGATGGTATAGCCTTCTTTCCGGAGCTGCCATATATAATCAACGACTCCTTTACTGTCAGGCCCCCGGTCAATATAGTCGCCCAATATGTACAGTTCGTCGCCGGCAGACAGCGCGATTTGATCGAGCAGGGCCTCAAAGGTTTTTCTACAGCCGTGTATGTCGGAGATAGCAAAACGGCGCATTTACTGAAGGTGGTTTAGGGCTGCGTTAATCAATGCCTGGCGGTGCTGGGGCGGACAAATGAGATAACCAGGGTTATCCTTTGGCGGTTCTTCGCCAAATTTGATGGGTTGACCATTCAGATAACTGTGTTTGAAGCCCATTTCTTCTACGATAACCTTTTCACCGGCCCAGTCCCATTCGGGGATGCGGCGCTTCATGAACAGGGCTACGTCGAGCTTATCGCGGGCGAATTGCAGCGTGCGCATCGCTGTGGTCATCACTACGCGGCCTTCCTCCACGCCCAGGTCCTCGAACAAATCCCAGTATTTGTCGCCCCGGTAGCGGGCCGGATGGGCGAAGCGCAGCTCGTCGAAGTGTTGGCTCAGCCGCGGCTCCAGGCGTTGCGCCAGGCCGTTCTGTTCCAGGTAAGCGCCCTGATGCCGGGTGGCGTACAGTAGTATATCGTCGAGCGGATAGTAGACGAGGCCTACCGCCAGCTGTCCGCTATCCCCATCGTAAAAGGCGGCCTGATGGGAGAAGCCGGCCTGCCCTTCGATGAAGTAGCTGGTGCCGTCCAGCTCATCGATGACAAAGTAGGATTTACTGCGGTCGATGGTTTCTTTTTCCGACTCTTCACTGTGCAGGCCGATCTCCGGAAATTCCTCCCGGCGGGCTTTCTGCACGAGCTCCGAAATTTCGAGATCCACGTCAGTTACTTTTGAATTATCGGATTTGGTATATATTTTGAAATCACCTTTGTAGTGCTCACGCATGATATCGCCCGCCTGATGAGCGAGTCTTTTGAGGAAGCCAAGATAGGGTTTGTAGTTTTTCGGCATAATGTTCTTTCTGGAATCGGTGCAGAATATCGTTCTAACTGTTAACGCAACTTATAACAGATAGTTTCACTCTTGTTTTTCCACTTAGAGGTCCAGCCACTCCTTAAATTCCGGTGACTTGGTACTACTCACGACAACTTTTTCCTCCACGGAGGGAGAGCTCCAGCAACAGGCGGCCTTTGAAATATCGATTTACTTCTTTCACCGCCTCAATGTGAACGAGCAGCTGCCGGTTGGCCCGGAAGAATATCTCCGGGTCGAGTTCTTCCTCCAGCTTGTCCAGCGTGTAATCGATGATGTAGCGTTTCCCTTGCCGCGTAATCAGAAAGACCACCCCTTCTTCGGCTTTAAAATAAGCGATCTTTTCCACCGGAATGGTTTTCATCGTATCTCCGATTTTAACCAGAAAACGGCTTTTGTACGAACCGGCTTTCCCGCGGCTTTTCATTTGTTGTTCCAACAGGTTCTGCATCTTTTGCAACTGAAGCGCGGCCTGTCCCCGGCTTCTTTCTTCAAACTTTTTCAATGCAGCAGCCAGGTCTTTCTTTCTGATCGGTTTGAGCAGGTAATCGATGCTGTTCACCTGAAAGGCCTCAATGGCGTACTGGTCGTAAGCCGTCGTGAAAATGACCGGCGTTTTCACCTCCACCTCTCGGAAAATTTCAAAGGAGATGCCGTCGGACAAGTGTATGTCACAAAATATCAGATCGGGTTCGGCGTGGAGATTGAACCACTCTGTCGCTTCTTCCACGGTTCCGATGATATCGACTACCTCCGCTCCGGGGCGTAGTTCGCGGAGTTGTTCCGCCAGTCCTTCGGCTGTAATCCTTTCGTCTTCAATGATCAGTACTTTCATGTGCTTCGAAATTTAGCAAGGGCAATTGTACTTCAAAATAGTTTTCCGTTTCCCTGACCTCTACCGGTTGGTTCACCAACAAACGGTAGCGGCTGCGGATGTTCTGCAGTCCGATGCCGGTAGATTTGATTTCTTCTCTTCGCGGTCGCCGGCTGTTCTTTAGGACCAATTTATCTGCTTCCGCAAAAATGTCGATTTGCAAAGGGTCTTTTTTGGAAAATGCGTTGTGCTTCACGGCATTTTCCACGAGCATTTGCAATGAGCCCGGCGGTAGTTCCCTGTCTAGATAAGTCACCGGTACGGATTGTGTCAATACAATGGTATCTCCAAATCTTTTTTTCAATAAAAACAGGTAGGCGTCCACCAGTTCCAGTTCCTCTTCCAGAGATACCAGGGTTTTATGGCTGTTGGCCAAAAAGGCGCGGTATACTTCCGAAAGATGGTCGAGGTACTCCAGCGCTTCGTCCCGGCTGCGGCGAATCAGCGTGCCGAGGATGCTCAGGCTGTTGAATAAAAAATGGGGGTCTACCTGATTCTTTAAGGATTCCAGTTGGGCCTTGAGTCCTTCTTTCTGGACGATTTCGCTGCGCAATATTTCCTCTTGCAGCTGCTTCCGGTTTCGCTCCCGTTCGACGAAGTAGTAAAAGAAGAGCGCGATGATGGCGCCGAGGACAAAATTTACCCGCACCCTGTCCTGTTCGAGTTCCCAGCCGAAGTTGAGGCCGAGCAGAAAGAGGGGTAGCAGCTTGAGGGCCGCGTTGAGCAAAAGGGCGCTGAGCACTACGGAGAGGCCCTCCAGTCCGTTCCGGAGCAAAGCGCTCATGTCCTGGAGCGGGCTGGAGTGAAATACGCCGGATATCTTTCCGTGGATCCAAAATAATGAAAATATAAAAAGAGCCGTAAACAACATCTCCATCAGCATCAGCGGGACGAAGAACAGCTTGCCGGTCTGCATATACACCGAAGTGAAATAGACAAAAACGGTAGTTAACACTGCGATGCGGGCCCGGTCGGCCCACGGGCGGGTAGAGCGATTATGATTTAGTTTTTTCATCCTTTGTACTGTTGCTTATTCATTCCGGTGTTTTCTCCTGTAAGATGTACACCCTGTGCTTTTGTTTTCATTTCAAGAGCGGGGAAAGCCGGGAAGGGAATTCAGAAAGATACAGGCCTCCTGAGGGATTCCGGCTTGCCCCGTCTTTTTTGAGGAAATCTGTTTTGCCTCCTGTATATCGCAAATGCGAAAACTGCTGTACTCATGCAATGTGGAAGGAATAAAGGTACACAATGACTTGTTTAGCCCAAAAAACTTCATCTGCTCAAAATCCGGTTTCAACCGGTCTTTATCCCGGTTCGACGGATCTCCCTTTTTTAGGTCTTCGGCAGCTGTCAATTTTATGGCCGAAATCAATTTCCAGACTTATACCCTGTCAGAGAATGCGGACAATTCATACCGAGATTTTTATCGATGCTTCCCCGGAGCTGGTTTGGTCGGTGCTCGTCAACTTCGGGGCGTACCGGCGGTGGAATCCTTTCATCCGGTCTATCCTCGTTCCCCGGCTTGACCCGGGTGTTCCCATCCAACTCAGCCTTTATCCACCTGATTCCAATGCCATTACTTTGCAGGCAGTCATCAAGCGGGTGAAACCCTTCGAAGAACTGACCTGGACAGGTCACTTTTTGATGCCTGGGCTTTTCGACCGGGAGCACAGTTTTCAACTGGAGGAAAAAGCGGGTGGGGTATTGTTTACACAGTGCGAACGCTACCGGGGCGTGCTGCTGCCGCTGCTTTGGGAACGGTTACGTAATCGCACCGGAAAAGGTTTTGAGTTGATGAATCAAAAGATAAAGGAGCGGGTAGAAGGAAAACGCATCCGGAAGCACTTCCGTTTTTCTCCGGGCTCCGTCTGAAGAGGGCTAGAATTCAATAAACGCTGCCGGCACGGCCTCCGCGAGCCATACGCCATTTTCCGAGCGGTAAAAAGAATGCCCGGCTTCCTGCATGGCTTTTGCCCGGATGCGCAGCACCTGCGGCCGGCCGTGGCGCCCGCCCACCTGCAAGGCCGTCTCCCGGTCGGGCGACAGGTGCACGTGGTGGCGCTTACCCCGGTGCAGGCCTTTTTCCCTGATGGAGGTGATATTTTTTTCCGCCGTTCCGTGAAAGAGATACTCCGGCGGCGCTACCGGTTCATAGCCCAGGTCGATATCGATGCTGTGCCCCTGGTTGGCCCGGATACGCCGGCCGTCATCGCTGATGGCGAAGCGGCGCTTGTCGTTTTGTTCTACGACGAGTTCCAGTTTGGCGCGATCCATGGAAAGGCCCTGCCTGTTAAAAGCGGCAATGAGTTCCCCGATTTCACACCAGCCCTGCCGGTCCAGGGTCAGGCCGTACAGCTCCGGTTTGTGCCGCAGGGCATGGCTCATCCTTTTGCTGATGCGTTTGAGGTCTTTGGAGGTCATTAGTCGTCGTATTTCTGCTACTTAACAAGATACTGTTTGGAAAGAGTTCCCCGGTAGGAGGAAGTCATGAGGAACCCTGGGAAGTCAGGAAGAAAATCGCTTTAGTGCGGTCTGCAATTGGCGTCCTTGCGGAAATTTGCCTCCAGCACAGTTAGCTGAATAATTTTGATGCAGCAAAAGCCAACAATCGCGTCTTTGCCCTGCCGGCGAAGGCTTTCTCCCGCCTTCCAATGCTTGCCAGGTGCTGTGGACTGTCGACCATTGACTATTCACAACGGTCAGTACTCCAGCTCTTCCATCAGCATTATCGTATTTTTTTCCACGCCTCGTGCTGCTTGTTCAACCAGCTTTTGCAGCTGCTCGGTGGCGCCTCCAACCGGAATTTCGGTCATTTTCTGAATAGCCGTGCTGTACCACCAGCCCCAGGTCCAGAGGATATCGCGTTGTTCGGTGAGGGAGCCTTGTGTACGGAGGGCGTTGCGGCTGAGCAGCCATTCGCGGTTCAGGCGTTGCAGGGCCATCGCTTCGACGTTGCGAACCAGATCGACGGCCGTCCGGTTATCCGCCCGGCAAAGGGTGAGGGCGCTGACCAGCGCACTGACGCCCACGTTGTAGAGCGTTTCAGGAGAAACTTTGTCAATGCGGTCGGCATCGGTGTGGTAGAAAGCGTCGGTGAAGTGCCAGAGCAGGAGGCCGGGGATGCCGGCGCGCAGGAAGGGCACGTGGTCGCTGCCCCCCTCGAAGGGGTTGGTGCGGACCGTCCAGTTGTTGGCTTCGCCCTGCTGCTGACAGATATAGAAGATGAAGTCGTTGAAGTAATGCGGGTCCAGGTCCGCTTTGGAGACCGGCGTAGCGCCCCACTCCGTGTGCCGGTCCTCCCCGCGCGTCCAAATGGCCGAAGGGTCGGGCATCTTTTCGATGAGGAAGACGCCGCCGGTCTTCTCGGTATCTTCCCCCACCATATCCAGGCTGATGCCGTAGCGAATATTCTTTTGCCGGCTTGTATCTTCGGTGACGAAGCGGCGGGTGGAGCTGATCTCATCACCCCAGAGAAAGGTGATGGTCCGGCCGGGGTCGATGTCACCGCGCTGGAGCAGGGCGGCGGCGCTGCGGGCCATCTCGGCGAGGCAGGCCACGCCGGAGGCATTGTCGTTGGCGCCGGGCTCCTGCACGTGGGCGCTGAAGACGAAGCGTTCCTCCGGCTGCCGGCTGCCCCGCAGCTCGGCCACCAGGGTGAGTTCCTCAGATTGATGTAAACGGGTTTCGATGTTCACACGCAACCGGACAGGCCCCTGCTCCAATTGTGCTTTAAGCGTTTCCTTCGCCCGGTAAGAGAGGTTGATCGCCCAGGATTGCCGGGCGCTGTCGAGCGGAATAGAGGTGAAGGGAATGCTGTTTGTATATCGCTCCGGTTGATTATAGCCTGGAATGCGGTAGCCCAGCACGCCGGCGGCGCCCCGCTTTTGGACGGCCTCCCGGAAAAGGGGATAGCAATGACATTCGGCGAAGACGATCTTGTTTTCCACCTCCACCGTATCGAAAGCCATGCTGTCGCAGCCTGCAACATAGACGAGCGGCGCCTCGATGCCGCCTTCCGGTGTGGAAAAACTGTTGATGGTGATCATATTGCGGTTCTCCGCAAAAGTGAGCAGGGGTTGATTTTGTCCTGCAATCTGTACCTGCCCGGTCAGCGGCTCCCAGGCGGGAGCCTCCATGGTACGCCGCTCGACGCGATAGCTAAGGCGCTCCTGCTGTTCTTCCCGGAATCCCGCTTTTTCCAGTAGCTTTCGGACGTATTCGATGCTCTCATCAAATCCGGTATTCCCCGGCAGGCGCCAGCGCTGACCGACGTAGGCCGTCGTTTCCAGCGCCCTTTCCCCGGAATATTCGGCGCGAACCAGTCTGAAAAGGGAATCCACCTCTGACGGAACGGATTGCGCAGAAGCAGATGAGCAGAGCCATACCCCTACCAACAGTAATAGTGTTCTCACAGCAAATTTTTAGCCCGAAGATAAAGGATTTTCAGCTTATGATGATTTTATCGGATGTTAGGCGGGAAGGGACGATCGTTAACGATGTTTATCCCAGTAAAAGTAAGAGCATCAAAATGAGCCCGATGAGGTAGTACAACCAATAGTTTTCGGGTGATCTCGGATTTTTGCCAAAAAGCGCCTTCGTCAGCCGGAACATAAAGGGGCGGTGGTCAGCGATCCACTGGTATATCTGGTCGCTGATCCATTTGAAAACGGGATCGTACTGGTACCACTCGTCCAGAAAGGCCCAGGGCGTACCGTAGGTGAAGGTGCGGTAGGCCGCCCCGGCGCCACTGTACACTGCCCCGTTGGGCTCGATCAACTGGGCAGCTTCGCGGAAGCGGACGGTGGGAATATCGGGAAACCGGTCACTTACTTCCTGGTACGGCTCGTAGCGGATGAGGTCGCCGGTCATCTGCCGCCAGCGCAATACCCAGTAATGACAAAAGCCGCACTGGCCGTCCCAGACGAGCAGCGGCTTGTCACGGGGAGGATAATCGGTATGGTGGACTTTTTGGTACATGACTTTTTTTTTTGAAAAGGAAATGAAGGCCTGTTTGTTCGATGACGGAGCGATCCGCGGAAATCCACTGAGGAAAGTCACTCCTTTCTCACAATATCCCTCATTGTATCTTCCAGTCATTTGATGCAATTAGAGTGGAGAGGTATAGTTTGAATTATACCACAGTAGCATCAGCGGGTGCATACCCGGACAAAACACAAAAATATGGCACGTTCAACATGGATTATTGCAGCGTGTTTCCTGTTGCTTCCCCCCCTGTGGGCGCAACCCAGCGGGCAGTACGAGCGGCCCGAAAAAAGCTTCAATGCCTGAGTGGAACTGAAAAATGACTTAGGATTGTATAATGACAAGCTTTACGGTTTCAACGACCATTATCTTGCTTTGAGCGATTACCGGGGCATTGATCTGCAACTTTTTCACTATAAAAATATTGAGCGGATCAAAATCAGACGAAAAGGCAGGCTCGGGCTCGGGATGTTGATTGGTGCAGCCGCCGGAACTGGTATAGGGTTTCTACTTGGAGAAGCATTAGTGGATGAACCTGATCCTGAGCAATTCTTACCCGGATTCATTTATGAGACAATGAAGTGGTCCGGTGAAAAGGCTGCTTATCCTATGGTCGGCTTCTCCGCCGGCTTGATCACCGGTGGCATTATCGGTGCTCAGAAGAGGAAATACCCGGTAAATGGGCAACAAGCCTATTTCGAAGCCTTTAAGACTGACTTGAAAAACCGGTGAGGGTATTGACCGGATCATCTTTAATAAAATTTCGCCCAATGCCAAAATTAAAAATCGGGATCATCGACCTGGTCAGTAAAGCGCCTACCGACGCCTTGTACGCGAGAATTATGAATGCCAACCTGGCGAGTATCATGCCGCAGGTGGTGGCTATCTGGTGTCAGCAGGAAGGTCACGAAGTCACCCTGACCTGCTTTACAGGACGGGAGCAGCTCGAACGGGAACTCCCCGATGATGTCGACCTGGTTTTCATCTGTGCTTTCACCCAGGCAGCTTTGCTGGCCTATTCACTCAGCAATTATTACCAAAGTAAAGGTGGCGTCACGGTACTTGGCGGTCCGCATGCCCGATGTTATCCCGATGATGCTGTCAGGTACTTCGATTTCGTGACGGGCTTCACCGATCGAACCGTGGTCAGCAATATTCTGGATGACTGCACGCCGCAGCGACCCGTCGGGAGGTTTATCTCAGCAGTAAGCCAGCCCCTGAGTCTGCCCGGTGTCAAGGAACGATGGCAATTTATCGAACCGAACATCAAGAAAGCCCCTTTCCTGAAAATGATTCCCATGATTGGAAGTATGGGCTGTCCCTACGGCTGTAGCTTCTGTATCGATTCGGAAGTTCCTTATCAGCCGCTTGATTTTGATTTGATGAAGGAGGACCTGCGATTCATCCGAAGGAAAATTAAAAACCCGGTAGTTGGTTGGCATGATCCGAATTTCGGCATTCGCTTCAAGGAATACATGGATACAATTGCGGAGGCTGTTCCCCCGGGATCCGTCAGGTTTATCGCTGAGAGCAGCTTGGCGATACTCAGCGAACCCAACCTCAAAAGGATGCAGGAAAATGGTTTCGTCGGCATGTTGCCAGGCATAGAATCCTGGTATGAAATGGGCAACAAATCGAAGGCATCGAGAGTCGTGGGGCTGAAAAAAGTGAAAAAGGTATCAGCCCACACCAACATGATTTTGAGGTATATCCCCTACCTGCAAACCAATTTTGTGCTGGGGCTGGACAGCGATGCCGGGGAAGAGCCCTTTGAACTGACTAAAAGATTTGTCGATGCTTCCCCCGGCGCCTTCCCGGGGTATTCGATCCTCACGGCATTTGGGGAGGCAGCGCCGCTGAATTTGCAGTACCAAAGAGAAGACCGGGTACTTCCTTTCCCTTTTCATTTTCTCAATAATCACCTGGCGATGAATGTCAAGCCCAAAAATTATGAGTGGGTGGACTTCTATGATAAGGTGATTGACCTGACCGCTTATACTTTTTCCAATAGAGCCATTTATCGTCGCTTTGCGAACGCTTCTCATTTTACGGTTAAGTGGATGAACGTTATGCGCGCCATTTCTTCCGAAGGGTACGGCCGGTTGCGGTTTTTTAGAAAGGTGCGAAAGCAGCTTGTGGAAGACCAGGCCTTCCGCGATTATTTCGAAGGCGAAACGACTGTATTACCGGATTTCTATACCGAGATCATCAGGAAAGACCTGGGGAAATGGTGGAAATGGCTGCCCGAGGGGGCCATCTATCATGATCAAAATGCTTATCTGAAAAAAAGTGAATATACAAAGGGATAGTGCCAGGGATATATTGCCCTGGGCAAAATGGGCACAGAATCGCCACAGCAGTATACCAAAACCGATACCGGTTATGTGTGGGGAATGATCACGAATAACTTCGAACCGTTCCATCCTTCCCTACCTACTTCGCCTTCTCCAGAATCCGGATATAATTCGCCCGCTCGTAGGCCGTCGGGTCCGAGATGTTGCGCTGGCTGAGTACGCCCTTAAACTCCTGTACCGACTCGAAGCGCAGCGACTTCATCCACTCCTCCATTTCATTCGTCATTTTCTTAATGTAATCAATGCCATATTTATAGAGGGCGGAGGCGGTCATGGCGACGTCGGCGCCGGCCAGCAGGTATTTAATCACCTCGCGGGCGCCCTGCACGCCGGTAGTGGCAGCCAGGCTGATATCGAGGCGGCCGTAAAGGGAGGCGATCCAGAGCAGGGGCAGCCGGATTTCGTTGGCGTGACTGTATTCAAGGTTCGAAAGTACGCGCAGTTGGGATATATCGAAATCGGGTTGATAAAATCGATTGAAAAGCACCAGACCGTCGGTCCCGGCTTCCTGCAGGCGCCTGGCCATATGGCCCATAGCCGAAAAATAGGGATTGAGCTTGACAGCTACCGGGATATCAACAGCGGATTTGACCGCCTCTACGATATCGATATACCGTTGTTCCACCGTTCTGCCGTCAAGGTTGATGTCGGCAGGAATAAAAAATACATTGATCTCGAGGCCGTCGGCGCCGGCTTCGGCGATCTGCTTCGAATACTCCACCCAACCTTCGTTCGTGACGCAGTTCAGACTGGCGAAAACCGGGATATCCACCCGCTCTTTGGCTTCGCGGATGATTTCCAGGTAGCGCGCCGTGCTGGTCCGGTAATCTTTGAGCTGTGGGAAATAATCCAGAGCTGCGGGTTGTGTGGTGGCATTTGCCTGTTGATCAAGCCGGTAGGACTTGGCTTCCCGCTCAATTTGTTCTTCGAATAGAGAAAAGAGCACTACTGCTCCGGCTCCGGCATCTTCCATACGGGCAATATTATCGACTTCCACGGTGAGCGGACAGGCCGAAACCACAATCGGGGATTCCAGCTTGAGTCCCATGTATTTAGTACCTAGCTTCATAACGGTTCTGTTTTTCGGTAGCGAAAAAATGTAATTATCAGTCGGGCTACTCTTCGTAGCGCCAAGTCGGCAATGACGAGACGGTAGTGATGTGTTTTATGAGGTATGCCAATCAGTCAGCTCATTTCAATTTAGGACAGCAGAGCACCAAAGGAGGTGACATTTGTCATCGCTGAGCTTGATTTTTGTCAGGAGTAGAGCCGATGTGAAAAGCGAGGGCTGTCTGTCATTCACCTGCCATAATTGCACGAAAGTAGAAAATCCCTTGACCTCCGTACATCAAAATAGTAGTATTGATAATCCGGGCTGACCGGCCTATTGATATATGTCATTCCTGCAAATGATGCTTATCATCTGATGTTCAGCTGTAAAGCCTTTTCTTGATGCCGTTCTTTGTAATGAGAATTTTGACCGACTAACCTAAATAAGCATCATTATGGCAGACCAAGAGAAATTCGTTTACACCTTCGGTGATGGAGAAGCTGAAGGAAACACTAAGATGAAGAACCTGCTGGGCGGCAAAGGTGCGAACCTGGCGGAAATGAACCGCATAGGTGTTCCCGTGCCTCCCGGATTTACAATAACCACCGAAGCCTGCACCCGCTATAATGAGGAAGGAAAAGAGAAAGTACTCGCTTTGATCCAGGATGGAGTCAGAGCAGGTATTGCTTATGTAGAAAAAATTATGGGTAGCAAGTTTGGCGACCCGGAAAACCCCTTGCTGGTTTCCGTACGCTCCGGCGCCCGCGTATCCATGCCGGGCATGATGGACACGGTGCTCAACCTGGGGTTGAATCCGGAAACGGTGAAAGGTATCGCCAAGCGTTCCGGTGAGGAGCGCTTCGCCTGGGACTCCTACCGTCGCTTCGTACAGATGTACGGTGATGTGGTCATGGGGCTCAAGCCCGAGTCCAAAGAAGACCAGGACCCCTTCGAACTGCTCATCGAACGGATGAAAAAGGAAAAAGGGGTAGAAAACGATATCGAGCTGACGACGGAAGACCTGAAAAAACTCACCAGCCAGTTTAAGGAATTGATCAAGGAAAAAACCGGCCAGATTTTCCCGACCGATCCCTGGGATCAGCTCTGGGGCTCGATCATTGCTGTATTTGAAAGCTGGCAGAACGAGCGCGCCAAGGTATATCGCTTGCTGAACCACATCCCCGATGACTGGGGAACGGCGGTCAACGTACAGGCTATGGTATACGGCAACCTGGATTACGACAGCGCCACCGGCGTCGCCTTTACCCGCGATGCAGGCACCGGAGAGGATGTGTTCAACGGAGAATTCCTGCTGAACGCACAGGGCGAAGACGTGGTGGCCGGCATACGCACCCCGCAGGAAATCACCCTGAGAGGTTCCAGACGCTGGGCCAAGCTCGCCGGAGTATCCGAGGAAGAGCGCAAGGAAAAGTATCCTTCGCTGGAGGAAGTGATGCCCGAGGTATACGAAGAACTTGCCGAAATAGAAACTAAGCTCGAAAACCACTATAAAGACATGCAGGACCTGGAATTCACCATCCAGGAAGGCAAACTGTGGATCCTGCAGACGCGCAACGGTAAACGCACCGGGGCCGCCATGGTGAAGATCGCTATGGATATGCTGCGCGACGGCATGATCGATGAGCGCACCGCGCTGATGCGCGTGGACCCACACCGTCTCGATGACCTGCTGCACCCCGTCTTTGAAGAAAAATCCCTGGAAGAAGCCGAAGTGATCGCCAAGGGACTGCCCGCCTCGCCGGGCGCCGCTACCGGCCAGATCGTTTTCTTCGCCGATGAGGCGGATACGCTGGCCAAAGCCGGCAAGAACGTCGTCCTGGTTCGTACGGAAACATCCCCGGAAGACCTCCGCGGTATGAATGCCGCCCGCGGCATCCTGACCGCCCGCGGCGGCATGACCTCCCACGCGGCCGTGGTGGCCCGCGGTATGGGCAAGTGCTGTGTCTCCGGCGCCGGTAAGATCCACATCAATTACCGGGAACGAACGATGGAAGTGGAAGGCAAAACCTATATGGAAGGCGACTGGATCTCGCTCAACGGCTCTACCGGCGAAGTCCTGGAAGGAAAAATCGCTACCCGCGAGCCGGAACTGGGCGGCGACTTCGGCGAACTCATGGATCTGGCCGATAAATACGCTATCATGAAAGTGCGCACCAACGCCGATACACCGCACGATGCGGAAACCGCTTACCGCTTCGGCGCCCGCGGTATCGGCCTGTGCCGCACCGAACATATGTTCTTCGAAGGCGAACGCATCGTCGCCATGCGCGAAATGATACTCGCCGACAACCGCGAAGGACGCAAGAAGGCACTGCAGAAACTACTGCCCATGCAACGGGAAGACTTCGAAGGGCTCTTCGAAGTGATGCACGACCTGCCGGTAACCATCCGCCTCTTCGACCCGCCGCTGCACGAATTCGTGCCCCACGACCCGGAAGGACAGGAGGAAGTGGCGAAGGACCTCGGCGTTCCGGTTGAAAAGGTCAAAGAGGCTGTCGAAGCCCTGGCCGAAAACAACCCCATGATGGGACACCGCGGCTGCCGCCTGGGCATCACCTATCCCGAAATTACGGAAATGCAAACCCGCGCCATCATCGAGGCCGCCCTCAATATTAAGAAGCGCGACATCAAGGTGATTCCGGAAATTATGGTCCCGCTGGTAACGACCATACGCGAGTTTTTCGACCAGGAGAAACTGATCCGCAGTACCGCCGAGCTGGTCTTCGAAGAACGCGGCGACCGCGTCGAGTTCCGCATCGGCACCATGATCGAAACACCCCGGGCCGCCCTCACGGCTGACTATATCGCCAACAGGGCCGAGTTCTTCAGCTTCGGAACCAACGACCTGACACAGATGACCTTCGGCTTCTCGCGCGACGACGCCGGCAAATTCCTGCCGCTGTACGTTGAGAAAGGCCTGCTCGATCACGATCCGTTCGAGCAGCTCGACCCGAGGGGCGTCGGCGTACTGCTTAAAATGGCCGCCGAAAAAGGCCGCTCAGTACGCGAAAAACTGCCTCTGGGCATCTGCGGCGAACACGGCGGCGATCCCGCTTCCGTAGAATTCGCCTTCGAGGCCGGTCTGAACTACGTCAGCTGCTCGCCCTACCGCGTGCCCATCGCCCGCCTGGCTTCGGCGCAGGCACAGCTCAAACACGCAGAGGTGAATGAAGCGGTGACCGCTTAAAGTAAAGGTTCACTATGCTCAGGTTCTCCCCATCTGTCCATTAAGGGCAGGAGGGGAGCCTGAGATCAGTGAAAGCCCCGGACAAGTTTGATTCAACTGCAAAGCACGACAGCAACCCGAATTCACTCTGGACCCGAAAAGGCAAAGTGACTCGGAGACAAGGGGACATGGAGAAGGATAACCCGGTGATCATCATAAGCCACCGGTGATTGTGGTTCTCCCTGTCCCTTTGCTTTTGGGATATAATAATTCAGAGATATAATCGAGCCTTATTTTTAAATTATAATAACTTCCACTTTCCACTTTCCGCTTTCCGACTTCCGCTTTCCGACTTCCACCTCCCGACTTCCACCTCCCCCTCACTCCATCTCCTTTCTTACTTCCTCCAAAAACCTCGCCACTTTCTCCTTCGGATCACCAGGGCCCAGCGTCTCCAGCGGCAGGTAGCCCCGGTAACCGGCCTCTCGGATGATGCCGAGCAATTTCTTGACATCCACCGGTTCGGCTTCCCCGTTGCGGTATACCTGTTCCTTGATCTGCCAGGAATAGGCGTGAGGCGCCAGACGGGCAATCTCGGCGTAGGGGTCATCACTCTGGCGCAGGCTCCCGATGTCGACCATGATGCCGAACCAGTCGGAGTCGATGGCTTCGCGAACGGACAGGACCTCCTCAGCGGTGTAGAGAACGTCGTTGTGGTGCTGTAGTATGATCATCACGCCGTGCTTCTTTCCGTAGTTCGTACATTCCCGCAGCGCTTTGACGACCCATTCAAGTACTTCTTCTTTGGGATATCCTTCCGGTTCATCACGGCCGGCGAAGACGCGCAGCACGGGCGCGTCGAGTTTGGCGGCTGCTTCCACCCAGTTTTTGACGAGCTGCACGGAAGAATTCCGTGTGTTGGGACTGGGATTGGTAAAATCATTGCGTACGCCGGTGCCGCTGATGTCGAGCCCCTGCCGGAAAGCATGCTGCTTGACGGCGTACAGGACCTCGTCTTTCGGAGGAACGGGATAACCCGGAAGGTAGTAAGCGGTGGGATCGACGGCGGCGAAGCCCAGGTCGGCGCAGAAATTAAAGACTTCCTCTAGCGTCATCGTACCATCGGTGAGCGGCCCGTTAAAAGAATACAGGTTGCAGCTCAGTTTGAGGTTGGGAGTCCTCGGTTTGATAGAAGGCTTTGGCCTGGAGGCGCCTTGCAGGCTTAGAGTGCCGGCTGAAAAGGCGGCCGGCAGGTACAGAGACCGGGCGAGAAAGTTTCGTCGGTTGAGGGTGGTTTTCATATCGTGTTGGATTTTACTGATAGATGAGCCATTATCTGCTTTTCTTGTGTAACCCATTCTTCCTCATAATGCTCACCTCCAAATGCAGTTAATACAAGGAAACTTGCTGAAAAACGGGGTATCTACCGTTTCAATCCTTTATAGTCAGGAACTTAGATAGCTGGTCAAACAAAGCAAACACCTGAACACGGAGACTGTTAGTTAGGAAAAGCAGCAAGTCCTATGGATGAAAAAAAACAGCTACTGTATCCGCCCTGTGTCCGGATTGGGTACAAACAGACATGGGCGGCCCCGTCGCTACCCGAACCCCTGCTCAGGCTGCCGACACCATTGTCTGGCTGACCGAACTGTCCAGCGGCGCCGGCTTCCGCGACCGGGAACGTATACCGCGGTGAGGCGAAGACGGGATAACCGGCAGTCGGCCCCGCCCACCCTTCGGGCGGGCAAAAACGTAAGAACTAAAAAACTCAAACACCCTAAATATGTCAACCAACAACTTCACCACCTACCAAGCCATCCTGTCTACGATTAATCGCCTTTTCCGTTCCGTTGACTCCTGGGAGTGGGACAAGGTGGCCGACTGCTTCGCTAAAGAGGTATTGCTGGACTATAGCTCCATGTCGGGCGAAGCACCGGTACGGCTTAGTCCCCGTGACATCGTCAACAACTGGCGGGCTATGCTTCCTGGCTTTCAGGCTACCCACCATCAGCTCGGTAATTTTGAAGTGGATGTAAAGCGTGGAAAAGCCACCGTTTTCTGCTATGGCACCGCCAGTCATTACCTGCCCGACGACCGGGGCGGCGATCTGTGGCAGGTGGTCGGTTCCTATGACTTTCACCTCGTGGACGAAGGCGAACATTGGAAAATCGACCAGATGAAGTTCAATTTCAAATTCCAGCAGGGGAACGCGGAACTGCCGGCGCTGGCGCAACAGCGGGTGAAGGAGCAGATGTGAGACAGCCTCCATGGCTATTTCCTCCCTCAACTTCTCATGCTGATGCCGCCACAGCTCCTGAAAGCGCCGGTTATGCTGTCGCAGTTCGGAGAAAGTATCTTCACCGAGGCGCACGGATGGAGGAGGTAGATATAATCGGAGAAGCGCAGCAGGCGCAGACAGTACAGGGCGCAGACGACGGCCTTGCCCCGGAGGCGCTTGAATATTTTTTAGCCTTGCCTCAAAAAAAGTCGCTTATATGCCCAACCAAATAATAAATTACCCGTAGAAATAGTTAACAGATCAGATTGAACAAACCATTCCTCCCTCTTAATGGTTGTAGAACTTTCTGTGGCTATCTTTCTACTCCGGCCCCGGTTTATTTATACTCGTCGATTTTTATTACTTTCCGCTAAATATTATCTTCGCGGTTTATATCGATGAGTAAAATCATCAAACAACCATTCGAAAATTCTGAAAACGCGTGATGGCAAAGAGATTACTGCTAACCTTATTAATAATCACCTTCATTTCGATTCTGACAGGGAAGCGCATTTACGAGCAACAATTACCGACACTGGAAGATGTCGGGTTCAACGACCCGCAGGTGAAGACCGATGCAGATCTTCAACCCCTGTTTGAAGACTTTGAGCGTTTCGTCGAGCAGCGGATTGCCGAGGAAGGACTTCCCGGAGCAGCGATCGCGATTGTCAAGGACAGCAACGTGGTTTACCTCAATACTTTCGGCCTCAAGGAACGTCACAGTTATGATTCCGTCAATATTCACACTGCATTCCGGCTGGCTTCCGTTTCTAAAGGGTTTGCTCCCGTATTGACCGCCATGCTGGTGGAAGATGGCTTGCTCGATTGGGATGACCGCGTTATCGACCATATGCCGGATTTCCGGTTGTACAAAGAGCGTGACACCGAGGCGCTCACCCTGCGGCATGTGCTCAGCCACACCACCGGCCTGCCTCGTCACACCTACTCCAATTTGTTGGATGACGGCGTGCCCTATCCAGAGATACGCGACCGGCTGAAAAATGTTCACCCTTCGCACCGGGTGGGTACTTTTTACAATTATCAAAATGTCGCCTACAGCCTCATCGCTGATGTAATGGAGGCGGCCACCGGTAAAAGCTACCAGCAGTTACTGGAGGAACGCATCTTCGACCCGCTGGATATGCGCGACGCTTCCGCAAGCTATAACGAACTGATCAATCATTGGAATGTAGCCGTGCCGCATATGCGAAGCCGCCGGGGCTACGAACCGATCGCCATCTCTCCTAACTATTACAGTGCAGGTCCCGCCGCCGGCGTCAATGCCAGTATTACCGACATGACCTACTGGTTGCGCTTTTTACTGGGGCACGGTTCCGATCTGCTTGCCGACTCTCTTTTGGCTGAAATCTTCAATCCCTACGTCGATATCCCCCGCCACGACAAAACGCTGGGCAACTGGCGCAGCGTCATGGATCGCGCCCACTATGCCATGGGCTGGCGCGTACTGGAATGCGGCGCGGATAAGCTTACCTACCACGGCGGTTATGTCAACGGCTACCGTTCCGAAGTCGCCCTCTTCCGAAAGGACGGTATCGGCATAGCCATTTTAACCAACGCCCCCAGCTATTTCATTAGCGATGCCATGCCCACTTTCGTGAAAATGTATCAGGCGTATAAGCGGAATCAGGCGGAGGAAAATCCGTTGCTCTCCTTAAGGTAGGGTAGTGTCTGAGTGCCCCCGCTTCCCTTCGTCAGCCTTTCGGGCGGAAAATGCTTTGTGAATTTTCCGGGTTAACCCGGATTATTCATGGATTAATCTATTACGAAGCCAAACTGCCCGCCATTCTTGGGCGTCCTCGTCATTCGGTACTCACCGTATCTGGGAATACGCCTCCGCGCCTCATTCCTGCGGGAGCCCAAGCCTGGCAACCACTTTGGCCTCTCATGACGAAGAACCCATGAATAATCCGGGTTAAGAGAGTTGCTATGGACGCTATCGACCGTCGACCATGAACTACTTTCGGTCTAGCTGGGTTCTTGAGTGCTTGTTCGCCCTCCCTCTTCGACGGCCTCGTACAGGCGGGATCCCTCTTTCGTGTTTCAGCTTTCCTCTTCCCGCCTTCCTCCGGCCTCTTCATCCAGAAACCAGTGCAGTTCTCCCCGCTCGGGTTGAATATGAGCGGCGGGATAGTTTTCCCAGTTTCCCTTTTTCTGAAAAATTTCTTCTATCCGCGGCGCTTTATCGGCGCCGGTGACCAGGAAGGAAATCAGTCCGGCATTATTGATGACCGGGCCGGTCAGCGTGATGCGTTGCTGACCGCTTTCGGGGTGGCTGGCGACCGCGCAGGGACCTTCGGCTTTCAATAGTTCCAGCTGATCGGGGAAGATAGAGGCGGTGTGCCCGTCGTCGCCCATACCGAGGATCATGAGGTCGAAGGCGGGACGGCCGTTGGCCTTGGGGACAAACTCCTGTATTACTTCTCCGTAGCGTTGCGCTTCTTCCCCGGGATCTGCTTCTCCCCGGATGCGGTGGACATTCCCCTCCGGGATAGCGATGTACTGCAGGAGGAGTTCCCGGGTCATCCCGTAGTTGCTTTCTTCATGATCGGGTGGCACGCAGCGTTCGTCGCCCCAGAAGAAGTGAACCTTACTCCAGTCGATGCGATCGCGGTACAAATCGGCAAGATGGCGAAAGAGCAGCTTTGGCGTGCTGCCGCCCGAGAGCGCAATAGTGGCGCGCTCCCGCGGCTTCAGCCAGTAAGCTAAAAACAACGCGAAGGCCTCGGCCACGCGCTGCTTGTCGGGATGGATGTGTATGTCCGGTTGATTCATGAAGTTTAGATGTAAGTACAAATTAGCTTGTGACGATTCAATCTGAAGATCAAGGGTTCCCGGGATCTTCGGGCTTTAAACTGTTGACCCCTGAAACCATCCCATAAATTTTTCTCCTACAATTCACGGAACTCTTCCTCCGGCGTCAGCTCCGCGCAGGGATTGTGCCAGGAGACGCCGGGATGTTCAAACAGCGCGGCGGCGGCGGACGGGCCCCATGAACCGGCCGGATAGCCGTGCAGCTTGATATGGCCATCCTTTTTCCAGGCATGCACGATGGGATCGACGAAGCGCCAGGCGGCCTCGACCGCGTCACCGCGCGCGTAAAGAGTCGCGTCGCCCTTCAGGCAGTCCATGATCAGGCGCTCATAGGCTTCCGGGACGTAGGCGTTGGTGAGGTCGGAGTAGTGGAAATCCATATAGACATCCTTGACCTTAAAACCCGCGCCGGGCACTTTCATGCCAAACTGCAGCGCCAGCCCTTCGTCGGGCTGTATACGAATGATGAGTTTATTGACTTCATTCCTGACGCCCTTTTCTTCCCGGAACAGATGATGGGGAGGCGATTTGAACATCACAGCAACTTCCGTAACCTTGGTGGGCAGCCGCTTGCCGGTGCGAATGTAAAAGGGCACATCCGCCCAGCGCCAGTTATCGACAAAGGCCTTGAGAGCCACATAGGTCTCCGTTTTTGAATCTTCCGGTATACCTTCCTCCTGCCGGTAGGCCGGAACACTTTTTCCTTCCACCGTGGATTGGATGTACTGCCCGCGCACCACGTACTTGTTGACTTCCTTTTCCCGGATAGGGCGGATAGAATCGAAAAATTTGACTTTTTCATTGCGGATAGACTTGGCATCGGCGTTGGTCGGGGGTTCCATAGCGATATGCGCCATCACCTGCAGAAGGTGGTTCTGCACCATGTCGCGCAGAGCGCCGGAATCATCGTAATAGCCGCCGCGTTTTTCCACCCCGATATCCTCAGCCGAGGTGATCTGTATGTGGTCGATGTAGTGCCGGTTCCAGATCGGTTCGAAAATGCCGTTGGCAAAGCGGGTAACCAGCAGGTTTTGTACTGTTTCTTTACCGAGGTAGTGATCGATGCGAAAAATCTGTGTTTCTTCAAAAAACTGGCAAAGGCGATTGTTCAGGGCCCTGGCCGAGTCTTCGTCGTGCCCGAAGGGCTTTTCGATGATCAGCCGGCGCCAGCTGTCAGCGTCCTCGTTGAGCCCGTGTTCGGCAAGGTAGCCGGGAATCTTTTCGTAAAGGAAAGGTGGTACGGAGAGGTAAAAAAGGTAATTGCCTCCGGTTTGTCGTTGCTCATCGAGCTCCTGTAACCTGGCTTTCACCTTGCCGTAGTCAGCAGCTTCGTTGGTCTGAATCGACTCATAATACAGACGCGAGCTGAAATCCGTCAAGGAGGTTTCATCGGCATTCTCTTTTTTAACATATTTGTTGTCGAAGAATAAACTTTGCCGAAAATCTTCGTCCGAGAATTCGGTCCGGCTGATGCCGAGAACGGCGAAGTTATCGGGCAGGTATCCGGTTTTGTACAACTGAAAGATCGCCGGGATGAGCTTGCGCTGTGTCAGGTCGCCGGAGGCGCCGAAAATAACGATGACAAAAGGGTCCATGAAACGGGTTTTTCGGTATAATACAAACTGTATTGGATCTGTTTGAGGACTTCCAATGGGGTTTTATGGAACTCGAACAGCTTTTTAGCCAACATTTATCCCCTGCTTTGGGTTTGAAGCTAATATAAAAAGCTCACAATATTTTGAAATCTATGAGAATTGGTATCGCAGCAGATCACGGTGGTTTTGAATTAAAAGAAAAACTGTCTTTGTATCTCCGGGAAGCCGGTCATGAGTTGATTGACTTCGGGGCCAAAACATACGATCCGTCCGATGATTACCCCGACTTTGTGACGCCGCTCGCCCGGGCGGTGGCCGCCGCTCAGGTGGAACGCGGCCTTGCCGTTTGCGGCAGTGGAGTAGGTGCATCCGTCGCTGCCAATAAAGTAATCGGCGTGCGGGCTGCGCTCATCACCGAGTCTTATTCGGCCCGGCAGGGCGTGGAACACGATGATATGAACCTGTTGTGCCTGGGGGGAAGGGTCGTCGGCATCGAACTGGCCAAAGAACTTTTGAAGGCCTATCTCTCCGCCCGCTACACCGGCGAAGGCCGGCATCAGCGCCGCCTCGGCAAAATTGCTGCACTGGAAGAATCTAACCGGTCGCAGCCTTCATAACCGTCAACTGCATTACACTTGCGTTAAATTCATCCATATATCTTCACCCAAACTGAAACGACCACTATGAATAAGCAATGCGATTTTGGCATGATCGGCCTGGGCGTCATGGGGCGCAACTTTCTGCTCAATGTGGCGGACAGCGGCTTCCAGGTTGCCGGCCTGGATCTCGACGAAGAAAAAGCACGGGCCCTCAACGAGGAATCCGGTGACCTGCCGGTCAAAGGCACGACCGATAACCGCGAATTTCTGGACATGCTTAAAAGGCCCCGCCGGATTATGCTGCTGGTGCCGGCCGGCAAAGCCGTCGACGCGGTTATCGAAGATTTGCTGCCCCACCTGGAAGACGGCGATCTGATCATCGACGGCGGCAACTCCCACTATTCTGATACCGAACGCCGCCAGAAAATGCTGCGCGAGAAAGGCTTCCACTTCCTGGGCGTAGGCGTCAGCGGCGGCGCCGAGGGCGCCCGTAAAGGACCCAGCATCATGCCGGGCGGCTCGGAACCGGCTTACGAACTGCTGCGCCCCATCCTCGAAGAAGCCGCCGCCAAGGTCAACGGTGAACCCTGTGTCGCCTATATGGGCGAGGGCTCGGCCGGCCACTTCGTCAAGATGGTGCACAACGGCATCGAGTATGGACTGATGGAACTCATCGCCGAAACCTACGACCTGCTGCAGCATCTGCTGCAAGCCTCCAATGAGGAAATCCATCGCATCTTCAGCGAATGGAACGATGGCATCCTGCGCTCTTTCCTCATAGAAATTACCGCCGATATTTTCGCCAAACGCGACGAGGAGACGGGCAAGTTTCTCATCGACCTCATCATGGATAAGGCGAAGCAGAAGGGAACGGGCAAGTGGACCTCCCAGGCCGCCATGGACCTGGGTATACCCATCCCCACTATTGACTCGGCCGTCAGTATGCGGGGCATTTCTTCCTTCAAGCGGGAGCGCATGAAAGCTTCCGCCGTTATGCCGGTAACGCCGAATCCGGACAACACTTTCGACCGCGATGAGCTGGTCGGCCATCTGGAAGAAGCGCTTTATTTCGGCTTCATCGTTACCTACGCTCAGGGCATGCACCTGCTGGCGGAGGCCTCCCGCGAGCACGACTACCGGCTCAACCTGGAAACGATCGCCAAAATCTGGCGCGGCGGCTGTATCATCCGGGCCGACCTGCTGGAAACGATCCGGAAGGCCTTCGACCAGGAAGCCGCCCTCGACAACCTGATGTTTTCCGATTTCTTCCAGAGCGATCTCCTGCGCGCCCAGAACAGCACCCGCCTGATCGTGCAAACAGGACTGGGCAACGGTATTCCCCTGCTCGCCTTTAGCTCGGCGCTCAATTACTTCCAGGCTTTTCATACCCGCACATTGCCGCTCAACCTCGTTCAGGCACAGCGCGACTATTTCGGCTCCCATACCTACGAGCGCATTGATAAGGAGGGAACCTTTCATACGAAGTGGAAGGGCTGAGTAGGGCATCTGCCGGTGGGCCCGCCCATCACGATGGAAGAAGTGGTGGAAATATTCAACAAGCACCTCGGAACGGACTATGAAGCCAGCTTCCTGCCTCCCTTTTTGCGAAAGCTGCTGTCTCTTTTTATGACGGATTTGCGGGAAGTAGGAAAAATAAACTATCAGTTTGAAACGGAATACGTCATGTCCTATGACAAATTCAAAAATCATTTTCCCGAATTCGCAGTGACGCCTTATGAGGAGGAGATAAAAGAAATGATTGCCTGTTTTAAATCGCAGAACTGAGAAAGAGCGTGTGAAAAACTTATTGCTCATGAAGCACCGGGCACAGAAAAAGAGACTCTATCAGGACGTTGAATTCCTGACTACCCTGCGTCCCTACCGGAATTTCCGGAATCTGGGCGCGCTGAAAAAAGTATGTGAATACATCTCAGCGGTCTACCGGCAACTGGGGCTGGAGGTTGAAGAGCAAACCTGGACAGCCGCCGGCAACGAATACAAAAATATCATCACTTCCTTCAACAAGAGCGCAAAAAGACGCCTGGTCGTCGGCGCCCACTACGACGTATGGGATGACCAGCCCGGCGCCGACGATAATGCCAGCGCCGTTGCCGGCTTGCTGGAGACCGTCCGGCTGGTCGTGGAAAATCAGCCGTCGCTGGATTACCGCATCGACTTCGTCGCCTACTGCCTGGAAGAACCGCCTTTCTTCGGGACGGACGAGATGGGTAGTTACGTTCATGCCAAATCTCTTTATGACCAGAAAGCGGACGTCATCGGCATGATCTGCTACGAAATGATCGGCTACTTCTCCGATGAACCCAATTCCCAGCCCTTTCCGAGTCAGGAAATGGCCCGGCAATATCCGAGTACGGCAAACTTCATCATCGTGGTAGGCGTGGATCAGTACAAAGACTTCGCCCGGCGGGTCCATCAACTAATGCGGGAAACGGCCGGCATCGATGTGCAGTTCATCAGCTTTCCCAACGCCTACAGCCTGGCCGGCATGTCGGACCATCTCAACTACTGGCAGTTCGGCTACCCGGCCCTGATGATCAACGATACGGCCTTTATCAGAAATCCGAACTACCACACCAAAAGCGATACCATCGACACGCTGGATTTCGACAAGATTCCGGAGGTGGTGAACGGGACTTATCATGCGGTGACGGGGATGGGGTAGGTGAGGGGAAGACAGGGGGAGTGGGAGAAAGGGAGAAAGGAGAAAGGGTGAGGGGGAGACAGGAGTACTTTCTCTCTCCCAAGTCCCCAAGTCTCCAAGTCCCCCTGTCTTTTAAGGAAAAAGCACGGGTTCGGTATTCGCTTTTTTCAACTTAAGCTGAATCTGTCCGCCCACTCAGGGTGTCGTCTTCCGCAAGTGTTTTTCGAACCAGTTGAGGATGCGGGGCGACACCTCCATCAGCAACTTCGGTTCGCGGGGGCCGTGCGGGGTGCGCGGCAGCACGATCATTTCGGTGGGCACGCCCCGGCGTTTGAGCGCTACGTAGAACTCCTGTCCCTGGGTGAAAGGGACCCGGAGGTCGTTGGCGCCGTGGATAACCTGCGTTGGTGTTTCCACGTTTTTGATGCGGTACATGGCGGAGTGCTTTTCATACACCTCGTAGTCGTCCCAGAACTCTTCTCCCATATGTCCGACCAGGTAATTGGGAATATCGGTAGTGGTGACCATGCTGATGAGGTTGGGCAGTCCGGCGCCCATGCTTGCCGCCTGGAAGCGATTGGTGCGGGTGACGAGGAAGCTCGTCATATAGCCGCCGTAGCTCCAGCCCATGGCCACGAGTTTCTCCGGATCGGCCAGTCCGTCCTCCACGATCTTGTCGACGCCGCTCATGAGGTCCTCGTAATCACCGTAGCCCCAGTCCCGGAAATTAGCATAGCGGAATTCCTTGCCGTAGCCCGTGCTGCCGCGGGGATTGGGCCGCAATACGAAAAATCCCTGCTCGGCGAAGTACTGGGTGAGGTAGATCGACGGGTTGCCCGTAAAGCTTTCCGTGAAGACCCCCGCCGGCCCGCCGTGGATCTGCAGGATAGCCGGATACTTCTTTCCGGGTTCGTAATCGACTGGATAGGTCAGCAGTCCCTCAATTTCCAGTCCATCTTCGGAAGTCCAGCTTATGCGTTCGGTTTTGCCCATCGGGGGCAATTCGATGTCGCTATTGAGGTTACTCAGCTTCTGCTGTTGCTGCCCGTCCGGATCCGTCACGTAGAGTTCGGCCGGCGTATCGGTGGTTTGGTAGACGTAGGCGAGCTTCCGGCTCTGTGGGTCGAAAGCAAAACTGCCCGCGGTGCCCGTCTCCGGTGTGAAGGTGGGTAAAGCTTTAGGCGCTTCCTGTCCGTCCAGTAAATCACGCACCGGATACAGCATCGCCATCTGGCCGGTACCCACTACCTCGGAAAACAGCAGGTTCTGACTGTCGGCGGTCCAGTCGATGATGCCGGCCCGGCGATCGGGAGTGATGGCCGGGAGGGAAATGAGGTCGCCTCCCGAGGCCGGGACCAGGGCCAGATCACCAAGTCCGATCGGTTCGGGCCGGCCGCCGTCGGTAACCAGTGCGATATATTTGCCGTCGGGCGAGTAACGGGGGCTCCGGTCGCTGCCGGGCTGATCGACGAGAAGGCTCAAGGCGCCGCTATCGGAAGCAACCATCGAAATATCGTATTCATTGTTGTTGATGACCGGTTCGGGTTTGTGGGCAAAAGCGATACTGGAGCCATCCGGCGACCAGTCGAAATCCGTAACGTGAAAATCGCCGCGCGTCAGCCGCTGCACCGGCCGCTCGCCTTCTTCATCCTTTTCCAGCCGGATCGTGTACAAATGGCTGTATTTAAAGTTCTGGTCGACGAGGATAACCGCTCTCTTTTCTTTTTCGGCCTTTTCCTCTTCTTCGGTATCGGGATCGACGGTGAGGTAGGCTACGCGATCGCCTTCGGGCGACCACTGGAAAGCGCCGACGCCCTTCTCTTCACCGGTCAGCTGTTCCGGTTCGCCGCCCAGCAGGCGCATCAGCCAGATCTGGTTTTTGCCCGAACGGTCGGATAAAAAGGCGATGTGCTGCCCGTCCGGCGAAAAGGCAGGGGAAGTACTCGAATGTTCACCGCGCGTATACTGCACGTTCATGCTGCCGTCAGCGGCCGCCACCCAGATCTGCTGCCGGTACTCCGATTTTTCTCCTTCCATAATGGGTTCACGAACGACGTAGGCGACGTACTGCCCGTCCGGCGAAAGCGCTGTTTGGCCGATCGACTTGAACTTCATACTGAATTCCGGCGTCCACTGCAAAGCGGTATCCTGACTGATGCCGAGAAAAGAAAGTGTAAAGGCAATCAGCAAACAGGTCATTTTCAATTTTTTCATACTAATTCAAATTATTTGATTGATTGTAGTGCTCTTTGAAACCTAAAATACGCACTTCTTTCCAAACCGCTCCCGCTGGGCCGACGGCCCGCACACCGAAGGGTACGGGACGCCCTACGCCGTTTTCAACGAGTACCTGACCTGGGCCGTCTTCACACTGTATTGCTACGAAACCTACGCTCCGGAGGACTTCGCCGAAATCAACCGGCTGACCGAGCGGCTTATTACGAAAGGACGGGGCTTCCTCCGCTTTCTGGAATTCAACCGGGAGCTGCTGAAATTGTACAAAGCCGATCCGGGGCAGAAAATCGAGGCGTATTATCCGGCGATGCTGCGTTGGTGCCGGCAGGTGAATGAAGAGGAAGTAGGGGAGTAAGGGTATTTCTTCGGCAGGCAGGAAGAGAGGAGGCGCCCTGGAAGGCGCCGCCTCTCGCTCCGACTTCGAATTCCAAAGGGCGTTTCCCTGCAAGTCATTCGGTTATTGCGTATCTTACCGGCGTATTCTGGCAGATCACTTTAGCTCCACCCCTTACCATGGAAGAAAAAATTTTAGACAGTCTCGATGATCCCGAATCGCTCGAAGAGTTGTACCGCGACAATAAAGCTTCCTTCCGGCAGGCCTTCCAAGCCGTATATCCGGAAATTGCGGATCATCAGGTAGCGCGGGCCTGGCATGCGCGGTTGAGCTATGATCATTCAGGGATTCAGTGGGGTACGAGTAATGAATTGCTCTTCGTCATTTTCGCCGCGCTGCTTGCGGGGGTGATCGCCAAGCTGCCGGCCTTGTTGAGTCTGAATGAGGAATTCTTCTACCCCCGGAATATCGGCTTCGTGGCCTTCCCTATTTTAACTGCATACTTTGTCTGGAAAAATAATCTTCAAAGAGAAAAAGTATTGCTGCTGACCGGGGCGATGCTGACGGGGCTCATCTTCATCAACGTTTTTCCAGTCGCTGATAGGAGTGATACCCTGACTCTTTCCTGTATCCACCTGCCACTTTTCTTATGGGCTGCTTGGGGCTTTTCCTTTGTCGGTAATACGCCCCGCTCCAGCGGAAAGCGTATCGACTTTCTGCGGTACAACGGAGATCTTGCGGTGCTGATCACCCTGATCCTTATTGCCGGGATGATCCTGACGGGGATGACCCTCGGGCTCTTTTCATTGATCGGATGGGAAATAGGTGATTTTTACATAGAATGGGTGGTCGTCTTCGGGCTCGCTGCCTCCCCGGTAGTGGCGACCTATGTGCTGCAAACGAATCCACAACTGGTCAGCAAAGTATCGCCGGTTATTGCGAAAATATTTAGTCCCCTCGTGTTGATAACGCTCATGGCTTATCTCACGGCGATGCTGTTTTCCGGCAAAGATCCATATAACGACCGGGAGTTTTTGCTGACTTTCAACATCCTGCTGATCGGTGTGATGGCCATCATTGTTTTTTCTATTGCAGAAACGACAAAAAACGAAGAGAATCTGGCCGGCAATATCATACTGTTTGCTTTGTCGATGGTGACCATCATCGTCAATGTCATCGCGCTTTCCGCCATTCTGTTCCGCATTACCGAATGGGGGATTACGCCCAACCGGCTGGCTGTACTGGGCGGGAATCTGCTTATTCTGGCCAATTTACTGGTTGCTTCCTACCAACTGCTGGAGGTATTGAAGGGAAAATCCGGTATGAAAGCAGTGGAGCGTTCCGTCGCCCTGTTTTTACCGGTATATAGTTTGTGGACCGTCGTGGTAACCTTTATTTTTCCCTTTATTTTCAGATTTCAATAGAGGAAAACTTTGTAAAAGAAATAATGAGTAACTGAGCGAACATAAGTTATTCAAAAAGAGTCTTTCTGCTTGCTTCTACGGGTAGTTCCCAGTAACTTAGTATAATATGAGCTTGCTCATAGATCCGTGTGAAATCTTCTCCGGATTAGAACACCCTTGACCATGGCAAAAAAATCGTGCCGCCATGGCCAACAAACCATCCAAACCTCGCCGCCGTTTCCGGCGCAGAGCCGGAAGAGCACTCCTCATCCTGTTGGCGATCCTTTTACTCGTTTCCACCCTGACCAATTTCCTTCTACCCGACCGGACGACGAACCCGGAACACCTTTCTGATATCGATCAGGCGCGGGCCAAAGAAGTCCTACAGCTACGCCGTGCTTTCGGAGATAAGCTCTGGCCGGGCTTCGGCCAGGCTGACATTCCGCTTGTTCTCTACAACGAATCCCATGCTTTTCTCATCAGCTATGAGGGAGCGCCCCCGGGCGGCTGGCGCGATGTTCCCCGGGAAAATCACTACGGCGGTCCCTGGGAAAGGGTTCCTGGAGGTGAAATTGCCGGACTGCCCTATTACCGCCAGCAGCTGCCGCCGGACCGGACGCCACAGGCCTTTACGGTGCGCGTAGGCGAAAGCTGGGCGGCCAGCATGACTCTGCGCGACTGGACGATATTACGGATGGGCAATGAACTGCGCGACGCCCTGCCCGCGCCCCTGCGACTGTTCGTCCCTTACCGCCTGATCGGCCGGGGCATGGGGAGCTTGTTCGGTACGGAGTGGTTCATCAGCGCCGTCGAACACGAGAGCCTGCACGCTTTTCAGGGGCAGATAACCCCGGAGCGGCTGGCCCGGTCGGAAACCTTTTTTAGCGAAAGCGGGAATGACTATCCCTGGGATGATCCGGCGATGACAGAGCAATGGAAAATCGAGATGAAAATTCTGGTAGAAGCACTAAAAGCGGAGGACCAACAACAGCGGGGAAGCCTGGTTCATGACTTTTTGTCCAAACGAGCGGAGCGCCGGCAGAACGCCGGCTTAGATTCCCTGATGATCCAGTTGGAACAGTCGCGCGAGTGGGAGGAAGGACTGGCCAAATACATCGAGCTCGCCATCTGGAAGGCAGCGGCGAACAGTACGGGTTACCAACCCGTTGAAGGATTGAATGAGGATCCGGCTTTCGATCACTATGAGAACTTCGAAGGACAGTGGGAGCGTGAGCTAAGCACCATGCAGTTTCAGGGCGGGGCCGGCGAATCCCGCTTTTACTACTCAGGCATGGCCCAAGCCTTCCTGCTCGACGACCTGATGCCGGATTGGCGCGAGCAAACGAAAATGGAGGGGATATGTCTGGAAAGGCTTTTAGCGGAAGCGGCGGACTTTGGTCCGGCGAGTTAGACGAGGTTCGCCAGTATTCAGCAGGCAGTCCCGATAGACTTCGCTATCGGAATCCCCGCTTCGCTCTGATCGGCGGTCGGACCGGCAGAGATGCCCCCTGTTACTCCGTGGTATCGCTGTGCTAGCATCCAACCTGACCAGGCTGCGAAGCAGGATGGGCGGGTAAACATCCAGCATCGAGCATCCAGTTTTCCAACCATAAACCCATCTATTGATTAACAACCAAGTCAAAGATCCCCAGGGATTCTTCGAATTCGCCAAAGAATATCAGGCCGAGATAGTCGATATGAAATTCGCCGAAATGCTGACCATGGGTGACCAGTTTATGTGGTTCAAGTACATCATCAGGAACGTGGCGAAGCGCGGCGGCTGTATCATCCGGGCCGACCTGCTGGAAACGATCCGGAAGGCCTTCGATGAGGAAGCCGCCCTCGACAACCTGATGTTTTCCGATTTCTTCCAGAGCGATCTCCTGCGCGCCCAGAACAGCACCCGCCTGATCGTGCAAACAGGACTGGGCAACGGTATTCCCCGCTCTCCTTCGCCGGGACAAGTATAGATGCCCCTAATTATTTAATGCCGGAGGCACTACTATTCTACCTTCTCACATTGACTGCAGCAACGCCGTGGCCGCTTTGCGGCCGCTGCGCATTGCGGCGTCGAGGGAGGCGTTGAGCAGGTAGTCGCCGGCCAGAAAAATGCGCTCGCTGAGGCGGAACTGAGTATAGGGAAGGTCATAGGCCATAGCCTGCAGGCGAGGCAGCGCACGCGGAATGTCGTAGCGGGCCAGAAAGCGCAGTTCCAGAGCCGGACGAGCGGTGAGTTCGCGTAGTTCCTCCGCTATTTCGTGGGCCAGCTTATTTTCCTCTTCCTTTTCAGGCACGGATTTCAAGGTCACCGACAGGAGCGATTTGCCTTCCGGAGCGTAGCCCGGCGCCGCCTGGGAGAGGACGCACCAGTTGTTGATGCGTCGCTTCGGGTCGGCGACAAGCGCGATCAGGGCCTGATCGACAGGGGGCTCGTCGGTCTCGAAATAGAGGTTGCAGGTATGTTCCCACTGCAGCGATTGCCCTTTCAGTGCGGGAAGGAAGGGAGAGGGATCGGTAGCGATGATCAGCTTTTCAAAGGGAAGGGATTCACCGGAGCGGAGGTATATCGTCTGGTTTTCCACCCGTTCTACCGGGCTGTTAAAGCGGAATGTGGTTTTGCGGAGATGACTTTGCAACTGCCGGGGGATTTGTTCCATACCCCGGGCGGGCACTACGGCGTAGCCTTCACCAAATAATTTGAAAACAAAGCGGAACATACCGGCATTGGTGCGCAGCTCGTTTTCCAGAAAAATACCCCCGAAAAAGGGACGGAAAAAGCGGTCGATGATTTGCTCGCTGAAACCGTAGGCCCTCAGGTAATCCAGGGTGCTCTGGCCGTCTTCCCGGAAGGCCTCTTCGCGTGGCATACTATTGAGCTCCCGGTTGAGTTTCCACACCAGCCATTTGTCGCGCAAGTTGCCGACGGGAGAGAAAAGCATGCTCAGTGCCTGGGAAGGCCGCCGCAACGGATCGACAACCCGGAAGGAGCCTTCGCCGGCAAATACCAGCGCGCCGGGTTGAAAGCGGCGAAGTTGAAGCGCATCGTAGTCGAGGTAGCGACGGGCTTCCTCGTAAGCACTAAGTAATACCTGGAAGCCGTGATCGAGCAAAAAGCCTTCCCGCTCATCGGTTTTTACCCGGCCGCCGGCGCGCTCACCGGCTTCAATTATCAGAGGAGCATGGCCGGCCTCTTCAAGATGACGGGCAGCGATCAGTCCGGCGACGCCGGCGCCCAGGATGACGATAGGGTGTTGCATAGGGTAAAAATTGAGGGATTGAGGTACTAATGCCTAAAATTATCTTTTTTCAAATAACTCCAGGCAGGCCGCCCGCATAATTCCGCCTTCCACGCTGAGTTCATACCAGGCTTGCGCGGCAATATCGCGGCAGTAGATGGGCAGCTGCTTGCCGTAGCGGGCGGCATCGTCGATGCCGGCGCCGAAGTAAATAGCCGGAATGCCCGCCCATACAGCGGCCATCGCACACATGGGGCAGGGTTCGCAGGTGCTGATCAGCCGGCAGCGTTGCAGGTCCATACCCTCTTTTGCTGCCTGCCGGATGGCATTGATTTCGGCGTGAGCCGTCGGATCATTACCGGATCGAACACTATTGGCGGCGACGATCTGCCGTCCGTTTTGCGGATCGATAAGGAGGGCGCCGTAAGGCGTCCGTTTTGCCCGGGCCGCGTCTATCGCCGTTTGCATGAGTTGATCTACAGATGGTGTCATACCCGGCAAACAAGAAAGGGCGGCTTTGGTTTAACCCGGATTAAAGAACCCCTGGTGACATGATTCATAAGGATTGGTGATAATTATCAGTTTTCCGAAAGGGAAATTCTGATAACTTAAATCAGTTTGTAATCCGAAAATCATCTCCTATGAAGATTCAGGTGAAGGATATTATGAGTGCTCCGGTGGTGACCACGACGATCGACAGCAATATCGGCTATACGCGGGAACTGATGGAGCGCAAAGATGTAAGCGCGATTCCGGTGGTGGAAATGGGACAGGAGTTTATTAAGGTTCGTGGCCTGGTCACCCTCTACGATCTCAGCGGCATCAGCGATGAGGAGCTGCCGGTGACGGAAATCATGACCAGGGAAATCCGGATGATTCCTCCGGAGATGGAAGTAGCGAAAGCAGCTTCCGTCATGCTCGATCACGGTATTCACCACCTGGTGGTTATGAATACGGAAGGTATCATGGGTATCCTGAGTTCACTGGATTTTGTTCGCCTGGTGGCTGAGAAAAAGTTGCGTCCCTCCTCAGCCGCTTACTGAGCACTAGTGCGTATCGATTACCCACAACTTTAGCCGGTACAAACTTCATCTGTTCCTCTGTTCTGCGGTTCCGGCCTGTTTGAAACAGTTTTTCACCTTTTTGTAGACATTCAGAACAGTAAAACTGACGAACAGATGAACCGTAGAAGTAGCCAAAACCGGACTTGTGGGTAATCAACACGCACTAGACGGAAACGACGCCTTCTGAAAAAATGGCGGAAAGCCTGGAGCGCGAAATCCTGCTTCGCGTATCCGGGGAAAAAGCGGGACAAATCTCTTTGTGTCAGGTCGAAAAAACCGTGACCAATCGCTTTTGGCCGCTTACCTGTATTGGAGGAAAAAATAGAATGTTCCCCGTGAGCCGCGGTCCGGGACCGGAATTTTCCCTCCCGGGCCGCGGCATTTCATTGCCTCTGAGTAATCCGGACGAATTCATTGCCAAATTGCCACCCACCTGATGCACCGGGTGCCACCATTTTCCCTTTAAATTAATAACTTGTGGAACCGCTGCCCGGGCCATTTTATCCGCGGCAGCATTAATTGCCGGGCGCCACCCGATGATATTTGTTCACTAATTCAAGCGCTATGCCTTCTATCGATCCGGAATACACGCCTCTCTTGCTGGAGGCCATTGAAGAATTAATGTATAAGATTTCACTGCGTCTGGAAGCACTCAAAGGCGGTCCGATGACCGAAGAGCGCCGGGAACTGGCGGAGAAGCAGGAGCAACTGGAAAAAGTGCAGCACCACCTGTTAGCGTCTTCCGCTTCTGATCAGGTGGACGAATTGTGATTTTTTTTGTATCTATCTTTTGCGTAGCTAAAATATCCAAATTACCCGCAAGCCGGCCCATTCACTGATACTCCAAGTATATATTATGATCGAAGTGCAGCATTTGACCAAGCGGTTTGAGGCCGTTACGGCAGTGAAAGACCTTTCTTTTAAAATCGATACAGGCGAGACCCTGGCCCTGATCGGGACCAGCGGTTCGGGGAAGACGACAACCCTGAAAATGATCAACCGCCTGATCGAACCCTCGGAAGGCGCCATCCTTGTCGAGGGGGAAGAGGTTCATGATCTGCCGGTGGTGGAGCTGCGCCGCCGCATGGGCTATGTGATTCAGGAGACCGGCCTGTTCACCCACTACACGGTGGAGGAGAATGTCGGCGTAGTGCCGCGCCTGCTGGGCTGGGATGAGGAGCGGATCCGGGAACGCGTACGGGCGCTGCTGGAGCAACTGGGGCTTCCGCCCGGTCAGTTTGTCCACAGTTATCCGGGGCAGCTCAGCGGCGGGCAGCAGCAGCGCGTCGGTATCGCCCGGGCGCTGGCGGCCGATCCGCCCATCGTATTGATGGACGAGCCTTTCGGCGCGCTCGATCCGATCACCCGGGGGGATATTCGTCGCGACTTTATGGAGCTGGAGGAGCTCACCAGCAAGACCACCATTCTGGTTACCCACGATGTAGAAGAAGCCTTCGAGATGGCCGACTGGGTATGCCTGCTCGATGCCGGACGTATGCAACAGATCGGAACGCCGGCGCAACTGCTCTTTGAGCCGGCCAATGACTTCGTCGTCGATTTTCTCTCCGAGCAGCGCCTGCAACTCGAAATGGAGGTGATCACGCTGAATGACCTTCTTGAAGCGCTGCCGGCGTCACCACCCAACGGAGAAAGGGAGCAGTCCTTTGCCCCTTCCACGCCGGTCCGGCAGGTCATCGCCGCTCTGTCGTCGGTGCCCGGCCATACGCTCACCGGACGCGTAGAGCACGAAGGCCGCGCGCGTTATTTTGACCTGGCAGGCCTGATGCAGCAATTTTTCCAGTACCAGAAGAAAACCTGATTTATGCAGCGATTGATTGATTTTCTAATCGAAAATATAGATAAGCTGGGCCAGCAGACCCTGGAGCACATCGGCCTCACCTTTCTCTCTTTGCTGATCGCCATAACGCTTGCTGTTCCGGGCGGCATTCTCGCAACGCGGAAGCCACGGCTGGCACCTTCCCTGTTGGGTGTCGCCGGTATTATGCAAACCATTCCCAGTATTGCCCTGCTGGGTTTTCTGCTTCCCCTGCTAGGCATCGGGGTAAAGCCGGCTATTGTCGCCCTGTTTCTTTATGCCTTGCTGCCTATTCTGCGCAACACCTACACCGGCATAAAGGAGGTAGACCCGGCCATTCGCGAGGCGGCGATCGGTATGGGGATGACCGACTGGCAGGTGCTGACCAAGGTGGAACTGCCGCTGGCGCTGCCGGTGATCTTCGCCGGTGTTCGAACCGCTACCGTCATCAATGTGGGGGTGGCAACCCTGGCGGCTTTTATCGGCGCCGGCGGGCTGGGGGAGTTTATCTTCGGCGGTATTGCGCTCAACAACAACATCATGATCCTGGCCGGAGCCATCCCCGCAGCACTGCTCGCTATCTTCTTCGACCAGGTGCTGGGCTTTCTGCAAAACCTGCGCATACGCACCCTGACCCGTTCGGCGGGCCTCCTGGCCGTCGGCCTGCCGCTGCTGGCCCTTTTACCCTTTTTGCTTCAACTGCAGGCCGACCGCCTGCGGGCGGGCATGAACCCTGAATTCATCGGCCGCGAGGATGGCTACAACAACTTCGTGGAGATTTACAATATGGAGTTTAACACCGTTTTCCTCAACTCGGCACTCATGTACAAAGCTGTACGCGAAGGCTACGTGGATGTCATCTTCGGCTACTCGACCGACGGCCGGATCAAAGCCTATGACCTCATGCTGCTGGAGGATGATCGCAATGCTTTTCCGCCTTATTACTGTGCTCCTGTCGTCCGGCAGGAACTGGTAGCGCAGCACCCGGAAGTAGCGAAGGCGCTCAATCAGCTGGCAGGCAGGATCGATAACGAACGCATGTCGGCGCTCAACTATCAGGTGGATTTTCTCAAAAAATCGCCGGAGCTGGTGGCCCGCAATTTTCTCGAAGAAGAAGGCCTGTGGCGTCCGGATCAGGCCCAGGGGGGAGAAACACTGGTCATCGCTTCCAAGATATTCACTGAGCAGTATATTCTCAGCGCCATGTTCGCCGCCCTCATCAATGGATATACCAATTTCGATACGGAGGTGAAGGACGGACTGGGCGGTACCAAAATTTGCTTCGACGCCCTGCGGCAAGGAGAGGTGGACCTGTACCCCGAATACACGGGGACGGGTCTGCTGGTCATGCTTTCGCCAGACAAAGAACAGGTGGCGGAACTGGTTGCTGACGAAGAGGCAACCTACGAATACGTCGACCGGCAGTTCCGCCGGCAATTCAACATCGACTGGCTGCAGCCGCTGGGCTTCAACAACACCTATGCGCTGATGATGCGCCGGAAGGATGCACAAAGCAGAGGGGTGAAGGCGATTAGTGGGCTGAAGGGGGAGTAGGCACCCAGCATCCAGCATCCAGCCATTACTTCTCCTTCTCCAGCCGCATCAGCAGCCTTCCCGTGATGCGCAGAAAGTCCATCTCCGTAATGATGCCGACCAGTTCTTTCTCCTGCACGACGGGCAGACAGCCGATTTTATTATCCCGCATGAGGGACATGGCTTCGAGGATAGCGCCGGTGGGGCTGATGGTGACAGGGTTTTTGATCATGATGTCCTTGACCTGAAACGCCTCGTGGCCGTTAAAGCGATTTTGCTGAGTGAAGTGGCGCAGGAGCAGGCGGGAGGTGACGAGGCCCACGAGGCGCCCTTTGGTATCTTCCACGGGAATGTAGCGCACCTTGCGCCAGTCCATCAGTTCGGCGACGAGCTCGATGAGGTCGTCCTCCTGGACGGTAAACAGGTCAGTTTCCATAAATTCGTCGACCTTGAGGCTGGAGGGACGATAGTCGTTCAGATCGCTGAGTTCGGGCATAGGCCAGGTGTGGACGGGCTGGTCCTTGGATTGGTTGTTGATGATACAGGAAGTGAGCACGGAGAGGGCTTCGTCGCGGTTGCTCTCCTTTTTGAGTTTGGTAAAAGCGCGCAGTTGCCAGCGGGCGCCGTTGGTGTGGGCTTTGGCCCGTTCTTCGATGACGCCGAGGTACCGGTCGATATCGCCGGGGTTGATCTGGCGGCTCTCCAGTCCTTCGCGGGCGATAGGCAGCAGTTCTTTGAGGACGAGATCGCAGGCCGAAATTTTCTGATCATTGAACCAGTTGAACTTGGAGTCGATGCCGAATTTGGCTGCTTTCGCAAAATTATCGCGTACGTCTTCCCAGCTCAGTTTATTGCGAATATCGCTGCCCTGCTTGGCCATGCCGGTCATGGCGCCGAGCCAGAAAGCGGCGTTGGCGATCTCATCGATGACGGAGGGGCCGGCGGGCAGTACGCGGTTTTCGATGCGCAGGTGAGGTTGGCCGTTAGGGCTGACCCCGTAACAGGGGCGGTTCCAGCGGTAAACGGTAGAGTTGTGCACCTGCAGGGCGCGCAGCCTGGGAGTCTGGCCCTGCTGAATCATCCCGATGGCATCCTCCTCCACATCGGCGCTGAGTAGAACGCGGAAGCGGGCAATGTCCTCTTTATAGATTTCGAGGATAGATTTATCGAGCCAGTTGGAGCCGAAGTTGACGCGGGGAGCGCGTTCGCGCAGGTGCTCGTGGGTGGTGCGCACATCGATAGCCTGCTGAAAAAGAGCGATGCGGCTCTCATGCCAGAGGCGTTTGCCGAAAACGATAGGCGAATTGGCGGCGATGGCCATAACGGGAGCGGCCAGTACCTGTGCGATATTGTACATATTGACAAAGTTGGAGGGCGACACCTGCAGGTGCACCTGAAAACTAGTGTTGCAGGCTTCCAGCAGCGGCGAGTCGTGCTTGACGAGCAGCTCGTCGATTCCGGTCAGGCGCAATTCATAAGCTGAGCCTATCAGGTGTTTGTTGATGGCCTCCATCAGCGCCCGGTAGCGTTTTTTAGGCGTCAGGTTTTCAAGGCCGAGGTCGTATTTGCGCAGCGTGGGCAGGATGCCGGTAAGGATGAGACCGGCATCGAGCCCTTTGAGCTTCTTCTGTATTTTGTCCAGTTTATCCCGGGTTTCTTTTTCGAGCTGCTGCAAACAGTCGGCCGTGAATTCCCGCGGGTCGAGGTTGATTTCCAGGTTGAACCGGGCCAGTTCGGTCTCCACCCAATCGTATTTTTTCATTTTCTTCAGGGCCTCCATCGCGATCGCCGCGGGTTTCAGTGTCTTGGCGTCAATCAGAGCCATCTCCTGTTCGGCGCCGATGCGTACGACGTCCTCTTCAAACCAGCCCTCCTCCAGCATGTATTCCATCGCCTGTATATCCTTGAGCAGGTTGCGTACGAAGCGCTGCATGATGGCGCTGTCTTCTACTATCGATACCTTTTGTTCACCCATATGAGTTTGTGTTTACCGGATAATGAGGGTTCCACCGGTCTGCAAAGTATGTTTCAGATTGCGGAAAGCCGGAAGATGTCAGAAAAACCAGTGTGAGCAAGGGAGCCTCTGCAAGACTAAATATAGAAGATTTTTTGAACAAGGAAATACTTTCACCGCTTACTTTCGTTTACATAAGAGCCGGAATCCGGGCCGCGACCTATTTATCCGGTTCTTCAGGAAATAGTAAAATTATGATGAGAATACTTTTTCTGCCCCTTTTCCTGCTGCTCCTGCTGGGGTGCAGTAAGGGAGAGCGCGAACGCCTCTTCGAGATGACATACCCGGCCACCGACTTTGATATACCGGCGGGATTGAGTCCTTCTTTCCCCCGGGTGTTTGAACAGGATGATATATCGACCAATATCGATTTTTTTCTGCGGGAGAACAATCTGGATACCGCTCAGATAGCTCGTATACAGCCCTTTGCCGCCCGTATCACGGCGCTTGACAATCTGGACTACGACTTCGTTCGGGAGATCTCGGTGCGTATCTGCGAGGCCGGCTCCGACCAGTGTCAGCGCAGCGATGAGGTCTTTTACATCGACAGGCTGGACGAGCGCATCGATGATGTCATCGAGCTGTTGCCCTCGCTTGGTAACGCCAAACCCGAGTTGACGAGGGATGCTTTCAAACTGGAGGTGGTTTTCTTTTTTCGCTTCACCACGCCCTACTCCGTGCGCAGCCGGCTGGATATGACTTTCGAGGCTGTGCGGTAAGTGTTCGAGTTATCTCCGCGCTGTGGACCATCGACTATCAAAGAAACCGTTCCAGATGCGGACCCACCATGGTGCGCAGGGTAGCCAGCGCCATTCCCTTGGCCTGCTCGGTCTGAAACCCCTTATTCATGAAATAATCCTCCAGGCGGATTTGGGTTTGGTGGTAGGCCACGGTGAAAGCGTCGACCAGGCGCTGATGCATGGGGTCCAAGGCAGACCAGCCGTTGAGGCTGTTCCAGAGATTGCCGTTCCAGGCTTCGATTTCTGCCCGCTGCGTATTGTTCAGAGCTTGGGAGGCCAGGTAGAGCCTGGCGCGTTCCGAGGCGGCTTTGGCCAGCGGTTGCGGATTGATCTGTTTGTCGCCGTTGAGATCGATGGCGATGGCCAGGGCAATGCGGGTTTCATCCCACTCCATAAAGGGGTCGCATCCTTGCAGGTTGACCTCCCGGCCGCTGTTGCGAATAGCGGTTTCCATGGCGCGGGCAGCTTTTTGCTGATGGCGGCGCAGCAGCCAGCAGGGCGCGGCATAGTCGATCCCGGGACCCATATGGACGTAGTAAAGATGGAGCAGGAGCTGATCCAGATCGTTATAGGCATAGGTGGCGGAATAGTCGAAGGGGGCTTCCGGGCGGGGCTGCTTGCCGGCATAGGCGAGTTGGATAGCGCTGTTCATGAGGTTGTTTACTTCCACGCCCGGACCGCGGGTGGTAAAGCGCAGGTAAGCATGGTAAGCCTTGGCGATGGGGTGATTTTCGCGCATGACAACATTGGAGGCCTGTGGGTCATTGACGAGGTCATTGACGGCTTCCTGTAGCTGGTCACCGTTTGAGGCCGTGACGGGGAAGGTCATCGACTGCGACAGTATCTGGTATTTCTGCAAATCGCGGTTGTTGCGCATGATCTGGCGGTAGGCAGTTTCGGTGCCGGCGCCGTAGAGGCCGTCGAGATTACCAGGGTAGGCATTTGCCGCTTTCAGGGCTTTTTGAAGTTCCAGTACCGAGCGGCGTTTGATATCGCCGCGAATGGCGGGAATATCGTAATTAGCCCCTTCCTGTTCCTCGGTGATGTAGGGAGTAGCACTCGCGTTATTGGCCAGGGTGGCATTTGGAGAACGGGCAGTGACCTTGTCCGGAGCAGAGGCCGGCGTATCCGAGAAGGCCTGCGCCTCGCCGGCAGCAGGCGGCACCGCATTGCTTTTAATGTTTAACGGAATAAGCGGTTGTTTGATGCCGGTTTCGAAAGTGGTAATCTTTTGCAGGTAGGCCGTATTGATTTTTTTGACAAAGGCGTCGCTGTAGCCGTCTTGCCGGATGTCTTCCAGCGCGGCCCGGGCAGCCTCTACATCCGGATAGGGCCCGGTGACGAGTTTGACCACGTCATCCTGGATAATGGCAAAGAGGTTTTTCCTTGAAATATACTGCTGCCAGTCTATTTTTTTGCGGGCGTTGAGGGTTTCAAACTGGATGACGATGACCTTGCGATCCCCCCTGACCGGAATTTCGATCACCGCGGCGCTGTTGTAGCCTTTCTGGTGCAGGCGTTTAGCAAGGTTTTCCGCGGGCGCCTTCTCGTCATATCCACCGATAAATACCCGGTAGAGATTGTCGTCCAGTTCCTGCGCATATACCATGCCCAGGGGACGGATGGAAGAAAAGTCACCTGCCTTGGCATTGACAAAAGTGCCAACCTGTACGGTGTAAATCTTTTCGGTATCCTGGGAAATGGCCGGATGGAGACAGAGAAAAAGCAATGGAAGGCAAGCGAATAGCTGGTTCATAAAACTCTCTTTATGCATGAAAACGTAAATATATATGTCCTTAATTGTGTCAAACACCAATTTTTACATCCGGAGGGGGCGATTAATGGGGATTCCCGGCTGGTATACTGCTATGCTGGTTCTTTCAAACGCAAAGCTGCAAGTATAATAGTTCCTCTTAGTACAACCTGCTTGTCCGGGTTATCGTTTTGCGAAAGCTGTTTTTTTATTCAGGAGAACTGACTTTTTGTCAGGGCTCAACCCTGTAGTTGTTTTTGTGTTTCCATATTCATGCGGGTTGAGCTTAAAAAGCACCGGATAGTAATGATAATTTTTTAAAGTTGAGCAATTATGAAAAACAGAACGGTCGCCCATATTCTGGAAAGCCGGTCTATTGAAATGGGAAGAACCAGGGTCAAACAGCCTTTGCCTACCCAGCGGGTAGAACGGGTAAGCCCGTTTTTGCTGCTTCATCATTTTGGGCCGGAGGCGGTAGAGCCGGGAGTAGACCCCCTGGATGTCGGTCCCCATCCGCACCGGGGGTTTGAGCCTGTCACTTTTCTGTACAGTGGGAGGATCAGACATAAAGACAGCCGGGGCAACGAGGGATTGCTGCAGGAAGGCGATGTGCAGTGGATGACTGCCGGCATGGGTATTATCCACAGTGAGCGGGCCAGCAAAGCTTTTTTGGAATCAGGCGGCATCATGGAAGGGATACAGCTCTGGGTAAACCTGCCGGGTAAATTCAAAATGGTGCAGCCCCGCTACCAGGATATCAAGTCGGCCGATATCCCCCTGGTGAAAACGGAGCATGCCGGACTGCGCCTTGAACTGGTGGCTGGCCAGTACCGGGGGCAGCAAGGACCGGCGAAGACCTACACGCCCGTTTTGGCGCTGAAAGCAAGCTTCCGGGCCGGTAGTGACCATTTCTTCGAGATCCCGTCGCAATACAACAGTATGGCTTACGTTCTCAATGGCGAAGTTGCCCTGAAGAGTGGTTTTGCCTATGGCGGAGAGACGCTGCTCCATTTCAAAAATGACGGAGAAGGCTTCCACCTGAAAGCAAATACCGAAGCCCGGGTGCTGGTGCTGGCCGGCGCCCCGATCGATGAACCTCTCGCGCAGTGGGGCCCCTACGTGATGAATACGCAAACCGAAGTCATGCAAGCTGTGCGGGATTACCAAATGGGAAAAATGGGCGTATACATCGATTGATCAGTACCGGTACGGTTTTTGATGATATGGGCGGGCACGGAGAATACCGAAGTAAGTGTATATTAGACACTTTTTATAATGCAGTAGCGGTTTTCTCCTGCTAAATACTTATTTTAACAACAATCATCGTTGCTATTTGTAAAAAGCAGGTGATGTTTTAGGAAAAAAAAGTTTTCCCACGTGGACGCCGGTAAGTTCGGTGCCCTGTGAAAAATTGAAAGATAGCTTATGAAAAAGAATTTCATGGTAGAATTCGAGCTGCCGGATGAGTTGGATGAAGACTTCATGGCCTTGATTCCCGAGCAGCGGCAAGTCATCAATCAGATGATGTCGGATGGGCTTTTGAAGTCTTACTCATTGGCCATGGATCGCTCGGTACTCTGGGTGATCATGGAAGCAACCTCCGAATTTGAGGTGATGGAACTCATCGCCAATATGCCGCTAAGCGATTATATGCAACCTTATATATCTGAGTTGATGTTTCACAACGGAGCTGAAATCATGTCTCCGTTTTCACTAAATTAAAAGACAAAGGGCGGCTGATCAGCCGCCCTTTGTCTTTAGAATTTCAGCCTTTCTGTTTCATTATCCTTTCTCTTCTCTTCCCATCATAAAAAACAGGTACTGCTTCATCTTCCCGGTTTTTCTAAACCTTCCCTTTTATCTGCTGTTAGGGTTGCAGGCGCAACAAATTAGCATGGATTCTAACCCAAAACATCATATTGTTCACTCCCTGATCTTCCTGACCAACCGGGTCGGCAGGCTATTGGATAAGCGGGCCCGGCAGGAAGCCACAGCAGATGAAGTCAAAAAGCTTCTTCCGCATATCGGCGTGCTGGTTGATATCTGGATGAATGACGGTATTCGCCAACAGGATCTGGCCGTATCCGTCATCAAGGACAAGGGAACCATAGCTCGTTCACTGGATATACTGGAGCAGGAAAACCTGCTTGTCCGGGTTTCGAGTGAACAGGATAAACGCAAAAAGCGTATCTACCTCACGCACCGGGGAAAAGAGTTGCGCTGCTTACTCATGCCTTTGGAGAAACAAGTGCTGAGTGAGGCCACCAGGGGCATCAGCCCGGAAGAAGAACAGATATGCCGGAGTGTGTTGATGCGCATGTATCACAACCTGAACCGGCAAATGACACAGTCGCCGGAAGATCATTCGGAGAAAACCTGAGAGATGCTATTGGTTGCGCTTGCAACGTTATTCTTGAGGGGCTCCGGAAATAAAAAAGGTTTAAACCCGGGCCAACAGCCTGTCATGAACTCTGTGCAGTTCATCCTTTTATAAAATAAAGATTCTTGTTATGAAAAAATTGACTGCCAGAAGATTGGGAATAGTTGCCGGATTAGTGATTCTGATCGGCGCTTTTGCCGTTTTTCGCTTTCTGAGCGAAATGAAAGAACCGCCGAAGCGCAAAGAGGCCTTCAGCCGGTCGGCAGAGGTGGAGGTCATACAGGTCAGAAACGGCAGCATTCCTACCCGCCTGAACGTGCAGGGTGAACTGGCGGCTTACGATAAGATCAGTATTTATGCGGAAGTCTCGGGCGTCCTTGAAGAAAGCTCCCGTCCTTTTAAGGTAGGCAGCTATTTCCCGGAGGGATCCGTACTTGCCCGTATCGACTCCGATGAAGCCCGTCTTTCCCTGCTTTCCCAGCGCAGCAATTTTCTCAATGCCGTCACTCAGCTTATGCCGGATCTCAAGATTGACTATCCGGAAAGCTACCACAACTGGGAGGCCTACCTCGACTCTTTTGATTTGGAAGAAGAGACCCGGCCCTTTCCGGACCCGCTGAGTCAGCAGGAGAAATTTTTTGTGGCTTCCCGTAATCTGTACAGCCAGTATTATACCATCAAAAGCACAGAGGAACGCCTTTCCAAATACGTCATCCGCGCCCCTTTCAGCGGCGTGCTGACCGACGCGTTGATCCACCCGGGGGCGCTGGTGCGGGTAGGCCAGCAACTCGGTGAGTTGACAAGTACGGGCTCCTACGAACTGGAAGCGACGGTTCCGCTGTCGGAACTGAAGTATATAAAAACCGGTGACGAGGTCAAGCTTGTCAGCGATGATATTGATGGAGACTGGACCGGACGCATTGCCCGGATCAACAGCCGGGTGGACCAGGATATGCAAACCGTCAAGATATTTATCAACGTCCGGGGGCGCGACCTGCGGGAAGGCATGTACCTGAAAGGCGATATCGCTGCCAGCAGTATTGATAGTGCAGCGAAAATTCCCCGCAACGTACTGGCCGATCAGAAGTCGGTATTTGAGGTGCAGGACAGCACCCTGCACAAGCGCGAAGTCAATGTCCTCAAAATCACTAAGGATCACGCGATCATCCGGGGGCTGGAAGACGGTACCCTGTTGCTAAAAAACGTACTGCCCAATGCCTTCGAGGGCATGAACGTTAAAGTGAAAAATACAGCCGCTGTTTCGGAACCGCCGGCGCAGACCGCCTCCACTCCGGGAGGATGAAAATCCGGTTTCTTCCTTTGCCGGCGTCCTTTAATTTCCTGCTTGAAAGTTTAAGTACATGAAGTCCATCGTCAATTATTTTATTAAAAATCCTATCGCCGCCAACCTGTTTATGTTCAGTCTCTTCGCTCTGGGGCTGGCAGGCGCGCTGAACATGAAGTCGACCTTTTTTCCCGAAGTGGAAAGCCGGACGATTATTATTCAGGTGACCTACCCGGGGGCTTCGCCGGAAGAGATAGAGGAGGGCGTAGTGAACAAAATAGAGGAAAACCTGAAAGGGGTGACCGGCGTAGAACGCTACACTTCCGTTTCCCGGGAAAACAGCGGCAGGATCACGGTGGAGGTCTTACAGGATTACGATACGGATAATGTGCTGCAGGATGTCAAGAACGCCGTGGATCAGATCAATGCCTTCCCCGTGGGAATTGAACCCCCGGTCATCTTCAAGCAGGAAAACCTGGGTTTCGCCATCAGCTTCGCCCTGAGTGGTGATGTGGAACTGAAAACGCTGAAACGCTTCGCCCGGGAGGTGGAAAACGACCTGCTGCTGATGGACGGGTTATCAAAAGTCAGCCTCAGCGGCTTTCCCGAAGAGGAAATCGAAATCGCTTTTCGCGAAAGCGCACTGAGAGCCTATAACCTGACCTTCCAGGAGGCTACCCAGGCGGTGCGGTCCGCTAATATTGAAGTAACCGGAGGAACTATCAAGGGGGAGGAAGAAGAACTGCTGCTGCGCACCCGCAACAAATCGTATTATGCAGAGGGGCTGCGCGATATCGTGCTCAAACGCACGCCGGGGGGCGGCGTCATCTTTTTACACCAGGTGGCCGACTTGCGCGACCGCTGGGCGGACAACCCCAACCGGACCTTCCTGAACGGTAATCCTTCGGTGGTCGTCACCGTGCAGAATACCCTGGAGGAAGATATGCTCTCCATCACCGAAAAAGTCAGACTCTATATTGAGGGATTCAATCGCGACAATGAGGCCATCGCGGCGACCGTCATTCGCGATGCTTCGGAAACCCTCCGGGATAGGATAAGCCTTCTGGTAGAAAATGGCATGCTGGGCTTTCTGCTGGTGATGATTTTCCTCGCCCTGTTTCTCAACATACGGCTGGCTTTCTGGGTCGCCCTGGCTATACCCATCTCCTTTGCCGGCATGTTTATCTGCGCTTACCTGCTGGATGTGACGATCAATGTGATTTCTCTTTTCGGCATGATTCTCGTCATCGGTATTCTGGTGGATGACGGCATTGTGATCGGAGAGAATATTTATCAGCAATACGAAGATGGCAAGCCTCCCTTTAAAGCGGCGCTGGAAGGGACCATGCAGGTGTTGCCGGCCGTCTTCGCCGCCATTCTGACGACCTCCATTGCCTTCGGCACTTTTATCTTTATCGAAGGCCAGCTCGGGGAAATCTTTTACGAGATGGCCATCGTCGTCATTTTCTCGCTGGCCTTCTCCCTGCTCGAAGGATTCACCATTCTGGCCTCCCACGTAGCGCATTCCAAAGCCCTGCGGGAGCGAGGAGGAAAGAGCAGGCTCCAGGAGCGGCTGGAAAGCATTACGGACTGGCTGCGGTATAAAACCTATGCTCCGGTGCTTCGCTTTGCGATGTACAATAAAATTTTGGTGCTGGCGGGCATGCTGGCGCTGCTGATCATTACGATGGGCGCATTGCGGGGAGGTATTATCCGTTCCACTTTTTTTCCGGTTATCGAGCAGGATGTGGTCAATGTAGACCTGCGCATGCCTGCCGGCACCCGTGAATATATTACGGAAGACTTTCTGCGGCAGGTCGCGGAGGCCGCCTGGGAAGCCAATGATTCGCTGAGCGAGTACTTTTTCAACGGAAACAAAGAACCCATAGAGCAAATTCAGGTCAACCTTGGACCGACTTCCTACGAAGGCAGCCTCAGCGTTCAAATATTGGGAGGGGAAGCCCGCGACACGATGCAGACCCGCGATGTGGCGAATGCGATCCGTGAAAAAATGGGACCTATCCCTCAGGCCGAACGCGTTACCTACGGAGGGCAGGGTACTTTCGGAAAACCGATCTCCATCTCCCTGGTGGGAGAAAACATCTCCGAACTGAAGGAGGCTGCCGAAAGGGTGAAATCCGAGCTGGAGTCACTGACCGAGCTGGCGGACGTGGTGGACAATAACCAACAGGGCTTGCGCGAAATTGAAATCAACCTCAAACCAAAGGCGGAGTACCTGGGCCTGAAGCCGCAGGATGTCGTCGGGCAGGTGCGCAACGGCTTCTTCGGCAGCGAGGTGCAGCGACTGCAACGGGGACGGGATGAAGTACGGGTATGGGTGCGCTACGACCTGGCCGACCGTTCGGATATCACCCAGCTGGAATCTATGCGTCTGCGCTTTCCCGGCGACCGGGAATTCCCTCTGTCGGAAATCGCCAACCTGGATGTTACCCGCGGAGTGATCAGTATCAATCACCTCAACGGAAGACGGGAGATCCAGGTAGAAGCCGATATCGCCAACAACGAAGTGTCCGTCAGTGATATCACCGCCAGCCTGAAAGAAAACATCGTTCCCGCTATTCTGGAAGATTATCCCAGTGTGACGGCCCTCTTCGAAGGGCAGAACCGGGAGCAGCGCAAATCAGCTGAGTCGATGCAAAGAGTCGGCGTCGTGGCGCTGGCCATCATCTTTTTTATTATTTCACTGACCTTCCGTTCCGTTAGCCAGGCGGTGGTTGTCTTTTTACTCATCCCTTTCAGCCTCATCGGCGTGGGCTGGGGACACTGGCTGATGGGCGCGCCGATCAGTCTGTTTTCCGCCCTGGGTATTATTGCGCTGATCGGCGTACTGGTCAATGATTCGCTCGTCTTTATCACCACCTACAACGATATTTTACAGGAGGGCAAGGAACAGATGGAAGCCATCTACGAGGCGGGCTTATCGCGTTTTCGACCGATCATATTAACCACTTTTACTACCTTTGCCGGCCTGTCGCCGCTGTTGTTCGAGCAGAGCCTGCAGGCGCAGTTCCTGATACCGATGGCCATCTCAGTCTCTTACGGACTACTGGCGGTTACGGTGGTCAACCTGGTCTTGTTGCCGGTCCTGCTGATTGCGGCCAACCGCTTCAAGGTCTATTTGACTTACCTGTGGGATGGCGAAAAACCGGATTATCGCGATGTGGAAGGCGTGATTCGCAAAGAGTCGGGGTATGAGTTTTTGTGGTACGCCTTTTTCGTGCTGGTGGCCATTTTCCTGGTATTCGCTCTTTTCGGCAACCAGATTGTGAACTTTTTTACCTGATTAGATGCAAATAAGAAACAATAACAGTATGAGCCGGAAAAAGCGCATCGCCGTCGATATGGATGAGGTCATTGCCGACGTGCGCCCTAAGTTCCTCGACCTGTATGAGCGGGAGTTCGGATGGCGCCCGGAAAAGAAAGACTATTGGGGGAAAAAGATTTATCAGGTCAACGGCGCCCTGCAAATCCGGGAATTCCTCCATGAGAAAGGCTTTTTTGCGGATCTGCCCGTCATGCCGGGCAGCCGGGAGGTGCTGAGCGAGCTAAAGGAAGACTACGAGATTTATATTACGACGGCCGCTATGGAATTCCGGGCCTCATTGGAAGACAAGTACGACTGGATGCATCGTCACTTCCCTTTTATTCACTGGAAGCAGATCGTTTTTTGTGGCGACAAGAGTATCATTCACGCCGATTACATGATCGATGATCATCCTCACAACCTGCACAGTTTTATCGGTAAAGGCTTGTTGTACACCGCTTCCCATAATATTGAGGAGGAAGCGTTCACCCGGGTGAACGATTGGGCGGAAATCAAAAAATTTTTCCAAGAGGAACTGAAAAAAGGAGCGTAAATTTAGGCTCTTTACGGCAAGGCCAACTGATATGGATACTTTTTGGAAACAGGTACAAAAACTGCTGGCGTTGAAAGTGAAGTTTGCCCTTTCGGGGCTGGTCGCTACCTCGGTGGATTACGGCTTGTACCTGTTGTTGGTAGAGCGGGTTTTTCCTCCGGTTCTTTCCAATATTATATCCTATTCCTGTGCGGTGGTGATCAACTTTCTGATGCAGAAACGCTTTGTCTTTCAGCTGAAAGGAACCGCCAAAAGGGCATTTCTCTTGTCTATGGGGGTATCAGGCATCGGGTTGCTGCTGAGTACTGCACTGGTATACGGACTGACGCAAATCGCCTTTCTCGATCAGCGACAGTACCTGCTCAAACTCATCGCCACCGGCGTCATCTTTTTCTATAATTTCTATATGAAGCGCTATGCTTTCGAACGGCGCTTTTTTGAAGTGGATTAATCCAAAACAGCATACAAATATGGGCATCATCCGATCGCTTTTCACAAGCTCACTCTTTTTGCTGGCAGCGCTCTTTTCAGCCGGAGCGCAGGACTCGCTGTCCGTCGCCGAAGGAGAAGACCTCACGCTTTCCCGGGCCATTCGCATCGGCCTGGAGAACAATTTTCAGATCAAAATTGCGGAAAACAACCTGGAGATCGCCCGCAATGAGAACGATGAGGGCTTTGCAGGATACTATCCGGATATCAACGCTACCTTCGATGTCAATAACGGCTACACCAACAGCCAGCGGCAGGCCTCCTTCCTGGAATCCCTCTCAGCGGGCAATACCAGCATCATCCCCGGGCTCGAAGCGGTATGGACTATCTACGACGGCGGCCGCATTCGCTTAACCAAACAGCAACTGGAACAACTGGAACTGCAGAGCCAGGGCCAGGTGCGCATCGCCGTGGAAAACACGATCGAGGCCATTATCCTGGCTTACTACCAGGTGTTGCTGCGCGAAGAAGGGCTGGATGTACTGGAGGAGGTGCTGCAACTATCGCGCGACCGAATCGAGTACGAAGAAGTGAAAAAGGAGTTCGGGCAGGCCAGTACCTTTGATATTCTGCAAACCCGCGAAGCTTACCTGAATGACTCTACCGAGTACATCACCTCCATGACTAGTTACCGCAATGCCATGCATAATCTCAATCAGGTGATGGGCGTGCAAAGCTTGGGGCGTAACTATGAGCTCACTGATTCGCTGGTTATCGAGGGGCCGGTTTACGGCTTGGAAACCCTGCGCACCGAAATGTTGAGTAACAATAACCAGCTGCGGAACCTCTACGTTCAACGCGAACTGTCCAAGATCAGCACCCAACTGGAGGAAAGCGAACAGCTGCCACAGGTGAATCTGCGCACCGGCGCCGGCTACAACTGGGAGCAAACGCTCTTCGGTACCGGCACCTTCGCCGACGGCCGCGAGCAGGAACTGGGCGGTAACCTCAATAAAACACTGAACGGCTTTATCAATTTCTCGGCTACCTACAACATCTTTAACGGCGGCCGGCGCAATATCAATATCCAGAATGCTCAGATACAGGAACTCAACGCCCAGCTGGATGTGGAACAAACCAAACTTGATCTGAATACCCAGCTGGAAAATTCCTTTGTCACTTACTCGAACCAGCGGCAACTCATACGGGTGACCAGCGAGCGGCTGGAAAACGCCCGCCGTAACCTGGAAATCGGCGAGGAGCGCTTCCGCGGCGGCCTGATCAACTCCTTTGATTACCGGCAGATCCAGTTACAGTTCATCAACGCTTCCCAGTCCCGGCTGCAGGCGATCTTCAATTTCAAACAGACAGAGACAAGATTGCGAAAGCTGGTGGGAGATTTGATGAGGTAGGGCGGGCCCTTCCCAGCCCTCTCCAAAGGGGAGGGAGCTCAAAACAGGCAGCGAGCAGGGGCGTCATAGCCCACTTTTATATAATGGTTTTAAAATTATTAAAAAATATCCTTGAGGGGCTATGTAAAATGCTTCAACATAATCACCTCCCGTTCGGTCAGGTGTCGCCAGCGGCCGCGGGGCAGGTCCTTCTTGGTGAGGCCGGCAAGGTAGACGCGGTCGAGACGTTCGACCTGATAGCCGAGCTGTTCAAAGATGCGCCGGATGATGCGGTTCCAGCCGATGTGCAACTCCATGCCTACCTGATTGGCTTTTCCTCCTTTGATATAATCAACGCCGTCGACGATAGCGACGCCTTCCTCCAATTCCACGCCATCGCGGATGCGTTGCAGATCGGCTGGTACCAGGGGCTTGTCGAGCGTCACCTCGTAGAACTTTTTTACCCGGTGGCTGGGGTGGGTAAGCTTTTTGGCCAGGTCACCGTCGTTGGTCAGCAGGAGTAGGCCGGTGGTGTTCCGGTCGAGGCGCCCGACAGGGAAAACGCGCTCCTCGATGCGGCCCCGCAGCAGGTCGATGACCGTGCGGCGCCCGCGATCGTCACTAACCGTGCTGATGACGTCCTTGGGTTTGTTGAGCAGCAGATAGACATTTCGCTCTTCCGGCCGGATAGGCTTGTCTTTAAAGCGCACCACATCGCCCGGCTGCACCTGGTAGGCAGGGTTGTGCTCGACCTCTCCGTTGACCGTCACCAGGCCGTTCTTGACGTGCTCAGCCGCCTGCCGGCGGGAACAGACGCCGCTGTGGGCCACGTACTTGTTCAGGCGCATGCCTTCAGCTTCGGGCGGGGCGGCTTTTTTGACGCGGTTCTTGGATGGGCGTTCGGGTTTTGATTTTTCGTGTTTACTTTTTTCGCTATCGGACATATTGGTATGAAGCTGGTCTGAGGACAATTTAAAGCAGTAAAGATAGTAGTAATTAAATGAAGCGGGAGGGCTAAATTGTTCAAATAGCAGAGGTCGATTCCTTATCTCACCTATATCGCTATACTTCCTTCATCGAGAACAAGCTGGCGCCGCGTGGATTGGGCGAGCCGCCGCTGCCGCCACTGGCGCCCGGCCTTGGGTAATGCGATCTTCGCAGCGAGAGGGCAGCGCATCAAAAGCCTGCCGGTTAACCTAAAGTAAAGGTGAGCACCTGCTTGAGTGTTTGCTTCCCCGCTGGGGGCTACTCCGGCCGGAAGGTAGCCTCCTCCACCAGCATCCGGATTTCGGGCGGAACGGGAATTTCATTACCCGGGCCCCGGAACCGCTTGAAGCTTCCTTTCAGGATAAGCCCGGCTTCAATTTGGTTCAGGACGGGATCGATGAGCAGGTAAGCGCGGTTATTGCTGTTCTCGCCCCGGCCCCGGCCGGCGAGGTAGTAGATGCCGGCCTCACTGCGTTTGAGCAGGGAGCCAACCTGTAAACATTGCAAAAAAGTACGGTACTGATCACCTATTAGTTCCGTCAGCTGGCTTTGCAGCGGCTCGCTTTCGAACATTTTGGCTGTGCGCGGATATCGGCCAACGTACTTTTCAATGTAGCTCAGGCTACTTGCTTCCGCGAGGCCTGATGGCGTCTTTTCGGCAGCAGCAGGGGATTCCAGTCCGTTGTAGAGGTGACCGACCGTCGGCTGGGGCGGCTGCACTGAGCGGGGCTGCCCGCAGCTATAGGCGATAAACAAGAGCAGGGCAGAGAGGAGGCGCGTCATCATAGCAGCGGTCTTTTAAGTTAAACTTCCCTTTTCAAAATATAATCAATATTCCGGATAGCCCGTGTACTTTTCGGGCCAAAGAAGGGCAGACCAAAGAAGCCGTGAATCAGGCCTTCGTAGCAGTGGTAGTGTACCGGCACGCCGGCTGCTTCCAGCTTTTTAGCGTAAGCTCCTCCCTCATCGCGCAAGGGATCGAAGCCGGCGGTGAAAATAATGGCGGGCGGCAGGCCTTCCGGATTGTCGCAGTACAGCGGAGAAGCGTAGGGGCGGGCCCGCATCTGCTCATCGGGAACGTAGTCGGCGATAAACCCCTGCATGCGCCGGCGGGTGAGCAAATAGCCCTCCGAAAAGTCGAGATAGGAAGGCCGCTCGGTATTGGCCAGGTCGAGCACAGGGTAAATGAGTACCTGAAAACGGATGGGCGGGCCCTGTTCATCGCGGGACCGCAGAGCGACGGCAGCGGCGAGGTTGCCGCCGGCACTGTCGCCCATGACGATCAGCCGCTGCGGGTCAAAGTCCAGGGTGCTGCTCTGTTGGCAGGCCCACTGCAGAGCGGTATAGGCATCATCGAGTGCGGCGGGAAATCGATGTTCCGGCGTGCGCCGGTAACCTACAGACAATACCCTGGAGCTACAGATCCGGGCCACGCGGCGGCAGATCTTATCGTGTGATTCCAGGTCGCCACTGCGCCAGCCGCCGCCGTGATAATAGAGGATCAGCGGCAGCGTTTCCTCCGGCGCCGGGTCGTACAGGCGCACGGGGATGGCGCCGGCCGGACCGGGGATGCTGAAATCTTCAATCCGGGCGACATTCCGCTTTCTGCCGCCGGCCAGATTGGCCAGCTTGCGCAAATTTTGGCGCTGTTCTTCCACCGAAAGGTTATCCTCGCGTTCCGGCAGGAGGCGCAGTATGACGGCGGGCATGGTATCCAGGCGTCCGTGCGGCGTCTGCCGTCAGGAGAAGAGGAGCAGCAGCAGAATCAGTACCAGTGCAATAAAGACGAAGAGTAGAAAAATCGGCATAGGCGTTTGATCGGGTCAACTACGTCACACTGCGCGGCAGGTGCTCCGTAGAGTTAGAATAATGACAAAAGATCGGCTGGGTAGCATATTATTATTCGCAAATATCCGGGAATTGTTCCGTGCTATGGATTCATTTTTTTGGCATAAACTTCATCCGCACGCCCTCCCTGGGCCGCATGGTGATCAGGGGCAGCGGCGTCACCTTTTGCCCGGCAGGCGCTTCGATATCGAAACGACGCAGCATTTGGGCCAGCACCAGCTGCATCTCCATCATGGCAAAGTTGTTGCCGATGCACAGTCTGGGACCACCCCCGAAGGGCAAATAGCTGAAGGCGGGTTGTTCCTTGCGCTTTTTAGGCGCAAAGCGGTCGGGATCGAAGCGGTCGGGGGCGTCCCACACGGCGGGGTTACGGTGAGCGCCGTAGATATAAATGATGATGGTTGTTCCTTTGGGAATGGGGACGCCGTCGGCTTCATCGTCCTCCAGCGCGACTCGATCGGTGATCCAGGCAGGCGGATAAAGGCGCAAACTTTCTTCGATGACCTGTTGAGTGTACCTCAGGCGGGGCAGGTCTTCAAAAGTGGGCTCCCGCTCCCCGAGCACCTCCTGCAGTTCTTCGCGCAGGCGTTCTACCACCTCCGGATGTTGCCCCAGCAGCTGCCAGGTCCACGACAGTGCGCAGGCGCTGGTTTCGTGGCCGGCCACCAGGAGAATGGTGGTTTCGTCGAGCAACTGGCGTTCATTCATCCCCAGGCCGCTGTCCTCGTAACGGGCGTCGAGCAGCATTTGCAGCAGGTCGTTCTTTGTCTCCCCGGATTGCTGCCGCTGCCGGATAAAGCGGAGGAGGATCTCGTCCGACTGCCGGGCCAGCGCCTCGTGGCGACGCACCTGACCGCTGAGGCGGAACCAGGGTTCGAGGAAGGGCTGGCGTATTTCCCGGATGATAAATTCCTGGAGGGTGGAGATGTTATCGCTGAGTATTCGCAGCTCGGCTTCCGGCAGGTCGGTGCTGAACAGGGAGCGGGCCATGATGCGGAAGGCAAGCTCCATCATGTGCGGGTAAATGTCGATGTCGCCGTGCGTCCGGCTGTCGGCCTCGATGCGCTTCATGCTCTCCCCGATGACGCCCAGCATGACCTGCGTCAAGCCGGCAATACGCTGCCGGTGAAAGCCGGGTTGGATCAGACGCCGTTGCCGCAGCCAGTACTCGCCCTCGCTGGTCAGCAGGCCGTTGCCCAGGTAGTGCGCCATCTTGTCGAACTGGATCGGCGATTTCTTGTAGTTGCGGTGGTTTTTCTGCAGCACCTGCTGAATGACGGCCGGGTTGACCGTCAGCAACCCCGGATACAGACCGCCGATGTAGGTGTACATCGTATCGCCGTGGGTGCGAATATTTTGATTCAGCACATCCAGCGGCACCCGTACGAAGCGAAAAGAGTTCAGCAGCGTACGCAGCCGGGGGATAGTGGGAATGGAGCGCGGAGTGGTGGTCATGGTGACTCGTTTGGGTGAAAATAGCTTAATTATTCAAATAGCACCGGATTCAGGAGGAAATGCTGATCATACGCTTCTTCGCTTCCACGGGCAACAGTATCCCTAACCTCTTAATCCGGGTTAGCTGATTCCCAGGTCATCCATGGCTGCTTTCAGGTGCCGGCGCCGCTCATTGACTTCCAGCCGGGCGTAAAGACGATCACACTCCTTCAATAAATGCTGCTCGCAAAACCGGTGTAATCGATCCGATAGGCTTTTTAGCTTTTCGAGGCGTTGACGGGGATCGCTCTCCAGATAGTAAGGAAAGATCCACCACCAGAAAATACGCCAGTTCAGCAGATCGTCATACCACAGAAGAAAGCGAATCTCCTGTTCGTAACCCAATATTTTTTTGAGCTCATCCTCGTACAGCCTGCGAATCGTATTGTGGGTTTTCAGCTGGTTTTCCCAGTGAGCGATATTTTCCAGCAGGCTTTTTCTGTATTTGATCGAAACCCCGTTGTTCTGATCCAGGTCGGCATAGGAGGCGCTGATTGTCTGGCGAAGCCGGTTGGCCCGGATCCACTCCCACTGAATGCGCCAGTGTAATACAAGGCGGTGAAACCAAATGCGAAGACCAAAATGATAGGGATAATACAACCATTCTCCCAGACGCCGGTAGAGATAGAAACCGATGCAGAACAGCGCAGCAGGAAGAATGATGCAATCCATGACATTAAAAGGACTTGGTGCAAACTCCCTGGGCAATCGCACGGCGGTGGAAGAAATGGCGAGCAATAATAACAGCGCAAAGGGTTTTAGGCCGGCCATGGAGGGTAGGTTTTAAGGGTTCGTGTGGGCCTTGTAATATATTGCAATTATTTTAAAATTACAAAGAGGCTGTTTCATTTAAGTGTTCAGAATTTATTATAGGCTATTTTTTTGTCAGGCGAAACTCCCCGACCCTTTGGGTACGGGGCAGGCTTTTTTGAGCTTCATAGCCTTAGCTATGGAGCTAAAAAAAGCTGAAGCATGACGGGAAAAGAGGCATAAGAAAACTGAAGAATTAAGTGAAACAGCCTCTAAATAAAGCGTGTGAAAATTGTGTCGGCCCCGGATGATCTGACTTCACCGCTGGAAGAGGAGGGAGAAAGCTTTTGGTCAGCTATACTTCTGTTTAGCGAAAATTCGCAAATTTCCAAACCAAATACTTTACAATGCCGTTTCAATGATATATCTTTATAGCGAATTTTCGCTAAGTAAACTAAAACCATCAGCCATGCCGGAAACTGTTGTTAAGAAAGACGTCCTGAAGGGGGGCGAATATTTGGTCAAGGAATCGAAACCCGAAGAAGCTTTTATCCCGGAGGAAATGAATGAGGAACAGCGGATGATCCGCGATATGGTCCGGGACTTTCTCAACACCGAAATACTGCCGAACGCCGACCGCATCGAGGCGATGGAAGAAGGCCTGGCGCCGGCTTTGTTAGATAAAATGGCCGAACTGGGCCTGCTGGGCACCCACATGCCGGAAGAATATGGCGGAATGGCTCTGGACAACAACACCAATACCATGATCAACGAGGTGCTCGGCCCCGCGGGCTCCTTTACGGTGTCTTACGCCGCGCACATCGGTATCGGCATGCTGCCGATTCTGTACTTTGGCGACGAAGAACAAAAAGAAAAATACCTGCCCCGCTTGATCGCGGGCGAATTGAAAGCCGCTTACTGCCTTACGGAACCCGGCTCCGGCTCCGATGCCCTGGCCGCCAAAACGCGCGCCGACCTGTCGGATGACGGCAAGCACTATCTGCTTAACGGGCAGAAAATGTGGATCTCAAATGCCGGCTTCGCCGACCTCTTCATCGTCTTTGCACAGGTTGACGGCGACAAATTTACCGGCTTCATCGTCGAGCGAGACTCGGAAGGACTTACCCTGGGGGCGGAGGAAGACAAGATGGGCATCAAGGGCTCTTCGACTCGTCAAGTGTTCTTCGAGAATGTCAAAGTACCCGTCGAAAACGTGCTCGGCGAAATCGGCAAGGGCCATCTCATTGCCTTCAACGCGCTGAACGTCGGCCGTTTCAAGCTCGGCGCCCTCTGTCTGGGCGGCGCTAAGATGAGCAACACTACCGCCATACGCTACGCCAACGAGCGCGTGCAGTTCAAGCAGCCCATCGCCAATTTCGGCGCCATCAAGCACAAACTGGCCGAGCAGGCTATCCAGATCTTCGCCGGCGAAAGCGCCCTGTATCGCGTCTCCGACCTGATGGAACAGCAAAATAAATTCTTGATGGAAGAAGGCCACAGCTTCGCCGAGGCGAAGCTGCAGGCCGCCGAAGAGTACGCCATCGAATGCGCCATCCTCAAGATACTGGGCTCGGAAGTGCTCGACTACGTGGTAGACGAAACCGTGCAGGTGCACGGCGGTATGGGCTTTTCCGAAGAAGGCACCGCCGCGCGCGCCTACCGCGACTCGCGCATCAATCGCATCTACGAAGGCACCAATGAGATCAACCGCATGCTGATGGTCGACATGTTGTTCAAGCGCGCCCTGAAAGGCAAGCTCGACATCGTCGGGCCGGCCTGGAACGTGCAGAAGGAACTGGCTTCTATGCCCGGCTTCGATAAGCCCGAAGGTGACTACGGCGAGGAGATCAAGGTCGTTAAGGATTTCAAAAAGATCGTTTTGATGACCGCCGGCGCCGCCGCCAAGATGCAGATGGACGGTAAGATCAACCTCAAGCACGAACAGGAAGTACTGCTCAACGTCGCCGATATGATGGTCGACGTATTCACCGCCGAATCACTGTTACTGCGCGTTCAGAAGCTGAAGGATATGGATAAAAAAATAGATCAGGAGGTGTACGATGCGGTCCTGCGTGTCTTCTTTACCGACGCTACCGCGCGCATCAGCAAGAGCGCTACCGATGCGCTGGCCTCCTTCGCCGAAGGCGACCTGCTGCGCACCTTCCTCATGGGTCTCAAGCGCTTCACCAAGTATACGCCGACTAACGTCAAGGCCGATCGGCGGCTTATCGCCGACACCTTGATCGAAGCCAACGAATACGCACTGTAAGAAGCTTCATAATATTGCTATAAAGGAACGCCCCGGGCAACGAGATTGTGCCGGGGCGTTTTTTTTTGATGTATTGACGGGGTGACTTCAAAGTCACCCCATCAATATAACGACTCCATCATCGGCGAGGATAAACTCCGGCGTGACACGGTATTCTCAGAAAAACGGTGAGTCCTCAATTTATGCGTTACCTCGTTTCTTCAAACCCAGCTGGCTCTCCAACCCGCCGTAACTGAACAGCAGCATCCCGAACAACACCACGCACATCAGCCAGGCCTCCGCGTACTGCATGGGATTGATGAACAACAGCAGGCCGGATTCCAGCACCTGCTGCGGCCGCAGCAGGGCGTCCCAGGAGTTCCATCTCAGCTCGCGACCCAGGAAAACGCCGATGCTGCTGAGAAAAAGTATACTTGCCGCAAAAAGACGCGCTTTGTTTTTGGAAAGAAAAGAGCGGAACAGTTGCACGGCCCGGTAGACAGAAAGGATGCCGAAGGCCCAGCCCAGCGCCGCAAAGGTCGCCAACAGGCCGGCGTCGAACCACAACGGCACGCCCGGACGCGGGCGCAGATGGATGAAATCCGTCAGCAAATACGGCGCATTGGGCAGGAAGAGCAGCCACAAAACCCAAAGCGGTAAGTAGGTCCACTGAAAAACACGCGGCGCTCCCCGCCGGTCTAATACCTGGATGATAGCATAGGATATCCACCCCAGTAAGAGGTTCCAGGGCAGAAAGGCGTAAGTCAGCGCAAAGGGCAGCCCGTTACTGACCGAAACGGGATGAGCGTAGCCGTTGAGCCCCAGCCACAGATTGCGCCCTACCAGCAACAACACGCCCCAGATGGTGAAGCCCAACAGCCAGCGGTTGAGCGCTCGCCAGTCGCCCGGCGGAGAAGCTTTCGAGGTCTTTTTTTCAATTACCATGGGGGTTATATTCTCGGTTCCGTTCATCATTTTGGTTAATGAGTTTTCCCTGCTTCAATACTCGATTCAAATTGGTTGAAATGTGAAACCCTTTCAACGTCAGTACGAACGCCTAAAGGGGGCAAAATGATTTCGGCGGCGTCAGAATCTCATCTTCCTTTCAGAAGCACCTGCCTTCTTCGTCCGCTTCCTATCTCTCCGGAAACCAATCTAACGCCACATTTTACCCCGAAAGGCGCATTTGCCAGCGCAGCCCTGCCAACTGCCTACTGCCCCCTGCCATCCACCACATTCCACCCCCGCCAGTCCCGCTTCGCCAGGCGTTTCCGGAGCGCTCTTCGCTTTTCCCCCAGCCAGTAATCCGTTTCTACCTTTTGGTCCATGGCGTAGCGTTCGAGCCGTTCGCGATTTTCCGTAAGGATATAAAGATTCTGATGGGACAAATCCCGGAGCAGGTAGATGGTATCGATGCCCTCCCTGGCCGGTCGCCAGAGGTTGTAGCGCGTGATGACGAGGTCCCAGTTGACGGTGGCCAGGAGCAACAGACACACGAAAAGCGACCAGGCATTCTTCTGCAAAAGGAAAAACATGCTGCGACGCTGCGCGATTTTACCGTACACCGTCCACAGGCCGTACAACACGAGCGCGAGGAAAACCAGGACGCCGATGCGCCGGTGCGTCAGTCCGTACTGAGCCAGGTAATGCCAGTTGCGGATGCCTACCGAAAGGGCCAGTACGGCATTCTGTGCTATCCAGATATAAGCCAGCTGCTTCAGCAAATGATTGTCCGGAAAGAAATTCAGGTTGCGGTAGAAGAAGGCCAGCAGCACCAGCATGGCTACCAGTATGGAGAGGATGAGGACGTAGGTTCCTTCGTGTACGTACTGACTCAGCTGCTGCGGGCTTTTTTCACTGAGGTCCATCCACACGAAGCGCAGGTCGGTGAGGTTGAGCAGCAGCAAGAGGCCGTTGAGCAGGCCCAGGCTGAGTATGGCCGACCAATAGTAGCGCTTGAGCGCCAGCGGGCTGAAGGCGACGAATCCCAGCCACTTTCGCCGTTTCCGCTGCAGATCGTCAGGTTGCTGATCTTCTACTTTCGTAAAAAAGCCGCCGAAGGGGGCCGGCCACACCAGCGCGCCCACCAGCAAGGCGCCCCAGATGAGGTGCAACAGGCGGCGCGGCGCCCAGTCCAGATTCAGAAGCCGCTCCAGCAGACTGACAAGGGGGGCGAAAAAGGCGAAAAATTCGTCATTGGCGGCGGCGTACAGCAGAAAGAAAATGCCCCCGAGTAGCGACGGCAGTACGATCAGCCGCCCCCAGTGCCGAACGGCCGGCCACCACTGGCCCCAACTGCTTCGCCGGCTCCACTGCTTAAAGGCGCCCAGCGGTGCCGTGAAAATACTACTGCCCCCTAATAAAAAGGCGAACAACAGAAAACGTAACTCCCGCCGCTGCGCGTATCCGATCAAAAGGATAAAGGAAAGCCAGTAAATAAACCTGGCTAAAAAAGTGCCCTGCCAAGTCACCGAAAATGCAGCCAGCAAGGTAGCTCCCACCATCAGCCTCAAGGTAGGAGAGAAGCGCAAATCCGGCTGGCCTATAAATAGGATACCAACGACAAAAAGAGTAAACAGCAAGGTGTTTATTCCCATATCGCTCTCCCAGAACAAAAAACTGTACCACAACGCTCCGAAAAGAACGAGAAACGTGCCTGCAATTTGTTTTGCCATAATGAAGTACTTTGTATTTCAAAGTTAATGGGTAAAAAAATAAGCCCGTAAGGGTCCACTGTTTTATTATTGGACTGAACCTCCTCCAAGGATTTCGTCCTTTTCCCGCCTTCTGCTTCCCCACTTCTCCGGTTCCTCTGTTCCTCTGTTCTGCGGTTCATCGGTTTTGCTGTTCTCCGGTTCCTCTGTTCCTCTCCCCAAGGTCACTTCCGACGCACGTTTCGCGTAAGAAGCCCCGAAAGGGCGTCACAAATTATGTCGCCACTACAGGGCTCTGGCCTGATTAAATCGATCATTTCCCCCCGGGGCGATGCCCTGGGCTTGGTTGTGGCAGCCCATTCCATACGGACCCGTCTGGGCAGGCTGCCGGGAAGATGTGTACAACTCGCAGTGGATAAATAATGGCTCCGTGTAAATGATAATGATCCTGTTTTCCTGGTGAAGTCGCTTTCCCGCCTTCTCGGAGCGAAGCGAAGAGCCGTATGGCCCCTTCCTACTCCCCCCTCATCCTAATCAAGCGCTCCAGCCCATCCAGGTGCTCATTAAACGCCTGTTTCCCCTCTTCCGTAGCCCGGTAGCTCGTGTTGGGTTTGCGGCCGATAAATTGCTTACGCACCTCCAGGTAGCCGGCTTCCTCCAGGGTTTTGATATGGCTGGCCAGGGCGCCGTCGGTCACTTCGAGCATTTCCTTGAGCGTGCCGAAATCCACCCAGTCGTTGACCAACAGGACGGACATGATGCCCAGCCGCACCCGGTGGTCGAAGACTTTTTGCAATTTGTTGATAATCTTTTTCATCAGTTTCGGATAAAGCGGTACCGGATGTCCAGGTATCCCTCCATTTGCTGCTCCTTGGGTTCGTAGCGTATCGGGCATTGCTCGTAGTACCAGTCGCCCTCGTATTTGGTGTCGATTTCGCCGGCCTTCAGCGTTTTTCGTATATAATATGGATTTCCCGGAAGGCCGATCGTAATGACCGCATCGCCGCTGAGCTCTCCTTCGAATTGCAGTTCGATGGCGAAAATCTGGCTGCTGCCGGCTTCGGCCTGCAGCGTAAAGTCCTGCGCATCGCTGACCGGGTCGACGCTGACCTTTCCCGGGTAGCGGCTCGCCTCCACCAGGTAGTAGAACAGGGCGAACAATCCGATCAGTCCGATGACCGCGATAATGGCTTTTCTGGAGCGGTTCATGGAACGGATTTTTCAGCCCTTCCCGATTCGTACTTGAAATACATGGCGGCGCCATACACGATATGCAGCAGGCCGAAGCCCAGCATCCACAATTCCAGGCCGTAACCGGGGATGAAAACGCCGAACAACCCTAAGGCGATTTCAGTCAGACCCAGGTAGCGGATGTCGTTCAGCGTATACTTGCTGGCGTTGACCAGGCCCAGGCCGTAGAATAGCAGGGTAGCCGGCGCTACGAAAACGACAAGTCCGTGGTACAGCATAGCCAGAATAAAAACAGCTCCGGCAAGCAGGGGAATCGCCAGGTTGAGTAACAGGCGCCGCGTGAGGGCATCCCAGATGGGCAGGTCTTTTTGCCTGGCCTTGCGGGTGGTAAAATAAATACCGCCCGCCAGCGCCCCGCAGAGCACGAATAGCGCATCGAGGATGAAAAAGGTCAGGTGTTGCACCTTGCCGCTATCCGGGACGATATCGTAGTAAAAGCGCTGCCCGTCGAAAGGGCGGATGCCCAGGTACCAGCAGGCAATACCGGCGCCCGCCAGCGCGAAGAGCCCAGCCGTTACCCCCGATAATCCGCTTAGGGAAATGAATCGTGAAGAACGCTCCATCAGCGAACGGATTTCCTGCAGCGTGTCGAGCGGATGTTTTCCTTCTCGGTGTTTGGTCATAGTGAAGTACTTTGATTTTCAAAGTTAGGGGATAATTTTTAAAATGCCAAGCAATTCGGCGAAGGGATTCGGAAAATAAAGTCAATTGGGGGTAGGTAATGGATTCGTTTCCGGAGAACGATCAAAATTTTCACCGGCTTCCGGCGTTTCAATGTGAACCAAAATACTCCTGCTTAGCAACAATGAATGAGTTAACGAAAAAATAATGGTCAAAATTCTTCTTTTCCTCTTTTCGGGCTTATTGTCCACCGAGGGAGAAACCGGGAGCGGTACACTGTCGGTCCGCGTCAGCAATCTGGAATCGAGCCAGGGGTGTTTGCGATTGGCCGTTTACGATCGGGATAATTTTTTGAAAAAGGACAAGGCGATTTCTGCAAAAACGGTTTATCTGGAGCGGACCGGGAAGAGGCGGGTGGTGGAGATGCCGGACTTGGCTTTCGGTAGTTATGCGCTGGCGATCTATCACGATATCAACAACAACGGTAAGCTGGATACCAACTTTATGGGGATACCGGCGGAACCTTACGCTTTTTCCAACAATCCCGGTGTTAAATGGCGCAGCCCAAACTACGACGAAACAAGCTTCGAATTTTCAAGAGATCAGCAAATCATCGAGGTGACGATGCAGCGTTGGCGGGAGCGATGAGCAGGGGGATTACTTACGATCGCTTCTGCTTGCGCGGGCTCTGATTGATGCGTTTGTCAGCAGGCTCTTCTCCTGAGTCTTCAAAAATCAGATCACTGCTGGAGTAGCTGCCGCCGAAGCTGCTGGCCAGGTTGACCACCTGTTGTAGCGCGTCGATCAGCTGGGATTCCCTGAGTTCTGCCAGCGGATGGGTAAATACACTGACCACAAAACCTTCGTACATCCCGTACTTGGCATCCAGGGCAGTGTGGAAATTAGCCCTCAACATCTTTTGCATTTCTACCGGCGTCACCTCTTTCTCTTCAATAATGGGGGTGAAAATACGCATGCGGTTGTTATCCTGGTCCGTCAGTACCAGGATGATGTGCTCCTGATAGTACAGCATCCAGGAACCGGCTTCCCCTTCTATCTTTTCGGCTTCCCTTTGCAGGATTGCCTTCATCCGCTCATCGCTCATGGGTTCCTGGGCGCTAAGCTCTGGGAGGATGAAAAAAACGATGCTTATCGTTAGTATAAATATTTTATGCATTGAGTCATTTTTTAATGTCGGGGTGCTGCTCTGTCTTATAGGGTGTCCCGGATTTTGGGCTGACCAGATAGGAGCCGACTGAATAACAAGTTAGAATATTTCTCTCAAAGAAAGAAGGCCGGGGATGTAATTAGAAAGGCTCCCGGCCGGGAGGAGGCAGGATGGATGAAATTCCGGCTCAGCCCTTCTTTTTTCGCTACAGATGCAACCCTCGTTTCCCGGAGATTGTCTCTACATATGAATACCTGATAAACCCCGGTTGACAAGGAACGATCCAGTACCAGCGTCAACCGCCGGATGCACCCGACAAACATTTGAAAAATTGGATTACGCAAGCACACATCGCGATATCGTCGAGAAGTGTAAGCGGGGCGACCGCCAGGCGCAGTTCGAGCTCTACCGGCTTTACTCCAGGGCAATGTACAACATCTGCCTTCGTATGCTCAAGAACGAAACCGACGCGGAAGACCTGTTGCAAAAATCTTTTATCGACGTATTTACGAAGCTGGACACTTTTCGCTATCAGTCCTCCATCGGGGCCTGGATCAAGCGCGTTGTGATCAATAATTGCATCAATTTCCTGAAGCGTAGGCGCTTCCACTTTCAGGAGCTCGAGCCTGCTCACGTAGAAGTGCCGGCCAAGATGGATCGCGATTCCCAAAGTAACAGCCAACTGAGCGTGGAAGTAGTCCATCAAGCGCTGATGCAACTGCCGGATGGATACCGGATCGTGTTTTCGCTATACCTGCTGGAAGGCTACGACCACAAGGAAATCGCCCAGATCCTGGAAATTTCCGAAGCGACTTCCAAATCGCAGTTCAGCCGGGCGAAAAAGAAAATGAGAGAAATCATTCAGTCTCAGAAACTGATGCCTAAATACAAATAAACCATGCACCGCGATAATTTAGAAAAATTTGTTCTTAACAACCGGGACTCCTTCGACCGGGAGATTCCCAGCCTGGAGGTGTGGGCGGAAATCGATAAAGGCCTGCACCGTCAGCAGCCGAAGCGCCTGCCTCTGTGGCGCGGCCTTCGCGTGGCCGCCGCCGTACTGCTGCTCCTGGTCACCGGAGCCGCCGCCGGGCATTACCTGAGCGCTACCGCCGCTAAGGACGCCGCGCTCGCCATTGAGGAAATCGCACCGGATTACGTCGAAATGGCCCAGTACTACGAGCAACAGATCGATAACAAAGTACAACAGCTCGCCAGCTATCAGCAGGGGGAAAATGTACTGGAAGATTTCAAACAGCTCGACAAGCAAATGGAGGAACTCAAAGAAGAACTGCTGCGGGCCCCCAGAGGGCGGGAAGAACAGATCGTTGAAAACCTTATCAGAAGTTATCAGACCAAAGTACAGATCCTGGAAAGAGTATTGGAACGCATTGAAGCCACAAGTCAAGAAAACACAAATACAGCGGATGATGAAGTTAGTATATAAGCTGGGACTCGCCCTGTTCTTCATTGGGCTGCTCAGCACTTCCCTGCCGGCGGAAACGACGCGGGAATACACAAAAGCCATTAAGCGGGAATACGATATTGCCGCTACCGGCACCACGAGTATCAGCAACAAGTACGGAAAGGTGGAAGTAAAAACCTGGAATCGCGATCGCGTGAAGATAGAGGTAACCATCATCGTAAATGCCTCCAGTGAGTCGGATGCACAGGAGCAGTTCGATCGCATCGATATCGCCTTTTCCAATTCGGCAACGCTCGTCAAAGCCGTAACGACCATCGCCCCTAAAAAGAAAGGGTTCTGGGATTGGGGAGAGGAAAACAAGGCGGATTATTCCATCAATTACGAAGTTTTCCTGCCGCCTGCCAACAGCCTGGAGCTATTCCATGAATACGGAGATGTGTACGTTGCCGAATTGTCGGGCAAAGCAACCGTGGCAGTCAAATACGCCAACATGAAGCTGGAAGGCGTCAGCGATGATTCACAGGTGGACTTTTCCTACGGCAACGGCTCCATCGTCAAAGCCGAAGACCTGTCGGCCGAAGTCAGTTACGCCAAACTGATCATCAATCAGGCCGAAGATGTTGACATCAACAGCAAGTATACCCGGCTGACCATCGACCGCGCGGCCGATGTGCGGAGCAGCTCCAAATACGACGATTACAGCATTGGCCGGATTCAGGATTTTCACAATTCCGGCAAGTATGACAATATCAACATCGACTACGCAAGTAACGTAGAGGTCAGCTCCCGCTACACCCAGCTCAATGTCGGCAAAGTGGAAAACAGCCTCGACCTCGACCTCCACTACGGCGGCGCCAGTTCCGGCCTGTCCGGCGGCTTCCGTGAAGCCAGCCTGCTCGGTAATTATACCGACTTCAAGCTGGAAGTGGAGAGCGACGCCCGCTACCGGGTAGATGCCTCGGCTACCTACGCCGGCATCGTCTACCCCCGCGCCATGACCGTCACCTATGAAATGGAAAAAGGCAGCAGCCATGAAGTGAGAGCGCACCAGGGCGATGAAGGCGCCGAGTCCGTCATTAAGGCCAGGCTGTCCTACGGGGGGCTGAAAATCCGGCAACAGTAATCCTTGCCCATTATGGCTTCGTACTAATCCAATTTTACATAATGTTAGCAGGCCGCCTCATCAGAGGCGGCTTTTTTTGTGCCCGGAAAAATGCGTACCTTTCGGCAAGTGCAAAACGTATATAACAAATGAAAATCCAATTCTGCGGCGCTGCCCGTGAAGTGACCGGCAGCGCTCACCTGCTCACCCTTGACAACGGTTATCAAATACTGCTGGACTGCGGGCTCTTTCAGGGATCTAAAGAGTGGGAAGCCAACAATGAAAACTGGTTCTTCAATCCCCCCGAGATCGACTGCCTCGTGCTTTCCCACGCTCATATTGATCACAGCGGCCGGATTCCCAAACTGGTGAGGGACGGCTTTCGCGGCAACATCCACTGCACGCACGCAACCCGCAGCCTCTGTTCCATCATGTTGCTCGACAGCGCCAAGATACAGGAAAAAGACGCCGAGTACTTTAACCGCAAGCAGGAGCGCAAACCGGCAGATCGACGGGAACCCCCGATAGAACCGCTTTACACCAGCGAGGATGCAGCGGATGCGATGGAACTGTTCGTCGGCTACGGCTACGGGCGCTGGTACCGCATTCACGAGCAGGTGGAAGTCCTGTTTCGCGACGCGGGCCATATCCTGGGCAGCGCCAGCGTCACGCTCCGCATCCGCGAAAACGGGAAAACGGTCATGCTGGGCTTCACCGGCGATATCGGCCGGCCAGGCCGGCCGATACTCCGCGACCCCAAACCCATGCCGGAGCTCGATTACCTCATCTGCGAATCGACTTACGGCGACCGCGATCATCAGAAAGCTCCGCAGGATAGGGAGAAACTGCTGGAAATTATTCGCCACACCTGTATTGAAAAAAAAGGAAAACTTATCATCCCGGCCTTTAGCGTAGGCCGCACCCAGGAAATCGTCTACATGCTGGATCAGCTGGAAACCGCCGGGCAGCTGCCTTCCATCCCCGTCTTTGTCGACAGCCCCCTGGCCGTCAACGCTACCATGATCTTCGGCGCCCACCCGGAATGCTTTGACGAGCAGCTCAACGAATACATGCTCCTTGATGAAAATCCCTTCGGATTCAACAGGCTGACTTATGTGCGCAGCGTGGACCTGTCGAAGCATCTCAATGAAATGGAAGACGCCGCCATCATCATCAGCTCTTCCGGAATGATGAACGCCGGTCGTATCGTTCATCACCTCGAGCACAATATTGACGACCGGCGCAATACTTTCCTCATCGTCGGGTATTGCGCTCCCTATACGCCCTGCGGTCAGTTGCGCGACGGAAGGGAAGAAATCCGCGTGTTCGGCGAACTCAAACCGGTTCACGCAGAAATCGAAGTGATGGAGTCCTTCTCAGCCCACGCCGACCGCAACGAGCTGCTGGATTTCGTCCACAACCAACAGCAAGGCCTGCGCCGCCTCTTCCTCGTCCACGGCACCCTCGACCGGCAGGAGGCCTTTCGGGAACTGCTCAACGAAAATGGATTCCAACACGTGGAAATACCGGAACTGGGAGAAACCGTGAAGCTGTGAAACCGCGGAACATTTACCCCGTGGAATAGTCGCTTTGCGAATTCCGTGGGTTTACCCGTCCCGGGGAAGCAGGGGGACAACCCCGGAAACGTTGTCGAATATCCGGGGGTTGCGTCTACTTCTGCGGTTCTGCGGTTCATCGGTTTTGCTGTTCTGCTGTTCTGTTATTTTTCATTT
>Ga0209949_1000056_pt1 | contig 67758 bp, 62 predicted proteins | sample SalPonC_black_MG_FD_185711 | JGI IMG/M metagenome (GOLD analysis project Ga0209949, IMG submission 185711) | Salt pond soil microbial communities from South San Francisco under conditions of wetland restoration - Salt Pond MetaG... | ecosystem: Environmental > Aquatic > Marine > Intertidal zone... | reverse complement strand
TGTCGCTCGGGCCTCTGGACCTGTGTTGCCAGCCCTTGATGTGGAACCACCACACCTGCGCACTGGCGCCTTGGCCAGAGGCCCGAGCGGCAAGCAGTAGGTCAACGCATTAACCAGACGGGACACTGCGCGTCATTCCCATCGCCTGGGCGGCAAGGCGGTGCTTGACAGGGCCAAGCCGGTCGAACCAGCGCAGGCCGGTATTGCGCAGCCAGCGCACCGGCAATTCGTCACGGCCGAATAACTGCTTGAACCCTTCCATGGCGGCCATCATCGCCAGATTCTCACCTTTGCGGCGGCGCTGATACCGGGCCAGCATCGCGGCATCCGCCGGGCTGAGCCCCGCTGACCTTGAACGGTAAAGCTCTTGCAGCAGAACCCCGACATCGGCGTACCCCAGGTTCGCGCCCTGCCCCGCCAGCGGATGAATACTGTGGGCAGCATCGCCGACCAGGGCCAGACCCTCTGCCACATAGTCCTTGGCATGGCGCTGCCGCAGCGGAAAGGCAAACCGTGCGGAAACGGCTTCCACCGTTCCCAGCTCACGCTCAATGGCGCGTTCCAGCTCAGCGGCAAAAGTGGCGTCGTCCAGGGCCATCAGGCGCCGCGCTTCCACTGTATCCTGGGACCAGACGATTGAGCAGAAATGGCTGTCGCCCTGCTCGTTCAGCAATGGCAGGAAAGCCAGTGGCCCGGTCCGGGAAAATCGTTGCCAGGCAGTGGAGCGGTGGCTCTGGCCGGTTTTTACCGTGCACACAATGGCCTGCTGGTCATAATCCCACTCCCGCGTTGGCAGCCCCGCCCACTGTCGCAGGCGGGAGTTGGCTCCGTCGGCCGCAATCACCAGGGTCGCGGCCAGTGAGCGGCCATCGTCGAGGCGGATACCTTGCAGACTGGCGTCCTGCCACCAGCCCGAGACCTTGACGCCGTCGATCAGGCCAACAGGGCTGTCGAGAATTTCCTGAAACAGCGCCCTGACCACAACCCGGTTCTCGACAATCGTGCCCAGGGACTGTGCCTGCAGTTCGGCTGCCTCAAACTGAATCCGGCCGGTGCCGTCACCGTCCCAGACTGTCATGTTCTGGTAGGGGCAATGGCGGCCGCCCCGTACCCGCTCCCAGACCCCAAGCTGGTCCAGCAGCTGCTGGCTTGCCAGCGACAGCGCGCTGACCCGCGGCTCGAAATCACCAACCGCAGTGGCTGGCTGAATATCTGCAACCAGTGCATCCCGGGGCAGGCCTTCCACCAGTCCCACTTGCCAACCCTGCCGGGAAAGCCCCAGCGCTGCGGCCGAACCGATCAGGCCGCCGCCGACGACAAGGATGTCAAAATCGGCCGATCTCGCTGGGGCTTGCACCGGGCCCCCGGGTGAATTCTTCATGGCTTGTTTCCTGCCGGCTCCCGCTGCCCGCTGGTCGCAGGCGAAATACCCGGGCGACGTCCGCCCAGCCCCATGGCCTTGCGCCCGAACCAGCGTTTTGCGCCCGGCAGCAGATCCAGGCCGGTCAGGCCTATATCCCGGGCTGCGGCAGCTACAGGCATCGACTGGCCGAAAATTTCAATCAGCGAATCCGAGAACTGTACCGTCTGTTTCCAGTCCTGCCGATGGTGGGCCTGATACCGGTTCAGCACCGCCAGGCTGCCCAGCGGCTGGCCTTGCGAGGCGGCCCGCTGTAGCTGTTCTACCAGCGCCATCAGGCCACGCAACGCCAGGTTGAAACCCTGCCCGGCTACCGGGTGCAGGGTGTGCGCGGCATTACCTACCAGTACAACCCCGGGCCGGACGGACTCATCCACGGTCTGCAGCGTCAGTGGGTAGTGACTGCATTCGCCAATGTGAATAAAACGCCCCAGGCGCCATCCGAACCGTGCCTGCAAACGCCGGCATTTTTCTGCGTCGTTCCGGGCAAGAAGGTCATCCAGGGTTTCACTGTCCAACGTCCAGACCAGCGCTGAGGTACTCTCCCCCTGACCCGTCGGGCCATGGGGCAAGAGCGCCATGGGCCCGGCGTCGGTAAAGCGCTCGTAGGCCGTATTGTCATGATGTTTCGAGGTGGATACATTGGCAATCAGCGCATGCTGGCCGTAAGCCTGCTGATTCACCCGGAACCCGAGTTTTTCCCGCAGGCCGGAACGCCCGCCATCGGCGATCACCAGGCACTGTGCCGTCAACGCCTCGCTACCACCGTCTTCACCGTCGCCCCTGCCCTCACCAACAAAGACCCTGACGCCATCCTGGCGTGGTTCCATGCCGGTTACCGCTGCTGGAGCCCGCCAGCTCACGCCGGTTTCCAGCAGCTCCCTGACCAGGCACAGGCCCATCCAGCGATTGTCCGCGACATAGCCCAGAGCCTCCTGCTGGTGATCGCTGGCGTGCAGACGGGTGGCGCCAAAATGACCGCGATCAGAAACGTGAATATGGCGGATGGGTGTGGCGTGCTCCGCCAGCCGCGACCACAGGCCAAGCTGATCAAAAATCAGCCGGGAGCCCCAGGCCAGCGCGGTAGAACGGGCATCGTAACTGGGCTGATAGCAATCCGGCAGTGCTTGCGCCGACAGCGGAAATGACTCCACTACGGTGACCCGCAGTTCGGGCACGCAGCGGGCCAGGGCCAGGGCCAGGGTGGCGCCGGCAAGGCCGCCCCCGGCAATCACGATGTCCGTGTCATGGTTACTCGACATAAGCTTCCCGTCAGTCCGCCATCAGTGCTTCAATATCCGCTATCGTCTTGGGCGCTGCCTCGCTCAATACCCGGCAACCCTCTCTGGTGACGACCACATCGTCTTCAATCCGGATGCCAATGCCCCGCCACCTGGCATCCACGTCGGTATTGTCCGGCGCGATATAGAGGCCGGGCTCAACGGTTAGCGCCATTCCCGGTTCAAGCTGGCGCCAGGCATCGCCAACCTTGTAGTCGCCCACATCGTGGACATCCATCCCCAGCCAGTGGCCGGTCCGGTGCATAAAGAACGGGCGGTAGGCCTGCTGCTCAAGCGCCTGTTCCAGGGTCCCGCTCAGCAGGCCCAGATCAATCAGCCCCTGGGTCAGCACTCGCAGCGCTGCCTGATGCGGATGATCCCAGTGGTTGTCCGGGTGAACCGCCTCAATTGCTGCATACTGGGCGGCAAGCACCACTTCATAAATCGCTTTCTGCTCCGGACTGAACCGGCCATTGACCGGGAAGGTCCGGGTGATATCGGAGGCATAGCATTCGTATTCGCACCCGGCATCGATCAACACCAGGTCGCCGTCTTTCAGCGCGGCGCTGTTCTCGATGTAGTGCAGAATACAGCCGTTTGCGCCACTGCCGACAATTGACGGATAGGCTGTCGAGCGGGCACCGTTTGCCATGAAGGTATGGATCAGCTCGGCCTCCAGGTTGTATTCAAAGCCGCCCTTGCGGGCCCGCTGCATGGCACGTTTATGGGCTTCAGAACTTATCTGCCCGGCTTTTGCCATCACCCTGATTTCGGCGGCACTCTTGTACAGCCGCAGGTCGTGAAGCAGGTGCTCCAGCGCCACAAATTCACCCGGCGGATGGGCCCCGGCGCGCACCTTGCTGCGGATCTGCTTGACCCAGTCCATCACCCGCGCATCAAACTCGTGGTCCTTGCCCAGCGGATAATAGACCCGGCTGCGGCCTTCAATCATGCCCGGCAGAATGTCGTCGATATCGCCGACCGGGAAGGCATCGTCCAGGCCGTAGGTATCAATCGCCCCTTCCTGGCCGGCAAAAAAACCGTCCCAAAGCTCCTTTTCCGGATTGCGCTCGCGGCAGAACAGCACGGACTCGCCGTGTTCGCGGCCGGGAATCAGTACCAGAACTGCCTCGGGCTCACCAAAACCGGTCAGGTACTGAAAGTCACTGTCCTGGCGGAACGGATACAGCACATCCCGGTTGCGCACCCGCTCTGGCGCCGCTGGCACAATGGCGATGCTGTCGGGGGTCATGCGCTCCATCAACCGGCGTCTGCGGTCGGCGAATTCCTTGACGGGTATCATTGCGGCCATAATGTCTCTCACATCTCGTCCTGTTCAACAAAGCGTCAGTGCCCGGTCAGCGCGGGCCGAAGGCCGGGCTAATGCAGGGTGGGTCCGGCCTGCTTCGGCCTTTCGGGCGGATTGAATTCGGTAAATACAGATAACGCTCCCAGGCGCACATATTCGATGATTTCCATCAGTTGCTGCTCGCTCTCATCGTCCTGTTCTTCTTCATCAGATAACTGACTGATGGCCACCATGTCTTCGATCAGCTCCCGGATTTCATCCGGCGCCTGGCCCAGCGACTGGCCGGCGGACAGTGCCATACCCTCCAGAAAGCCCCGGACCCAGGCAATCAGTGCCTCCAGACGCTGCTCAATGGCGTAATCGTCATCCGGCAACAGCGGTCTGAAACTCATGTCGGCCGCTTCGAGCTGCCCCAGCGTCCGATCATAGGCAGCCGACATGAAGTGATGCAGGGTTGCTGAATCCTCCGCACCGGTGGCGGGCAGGCCCATGTGCTCGCAGACTATCGCAAGCCAGTCACTTTCCTGCATACGTGCGCCCGCAGCAAGACGACCACAAAGTGTGCCATGGAGCTCCGAGGGGTGACTGAATGCCTGATGTGCGGCGAAAATATTGGCCCATTGCTCAAAGGCGGATTCCTGTGAGCTGGAAAGGTCAGTTTCGGACATGAAACGGGACATTCCTGTATCGGTGAATAAACGTCTATCCTAGCATCCAGCCCTGCTGAAGGCACTTGCCTGTTGATTTCATCGGGCGGATGAGTACATTATGTTATAACGTATCAAAAAGAGAGTATCAGCCCATGCCCAGCCACCAGAAAACCATCACCCGGGCTCATCCCGACCGGCCTTCAGCGTCGCCATTTCCGGGCTGGGTGCTGGCACCCTGCCTGCTCGCGCCGCTTGCCTTCGCAGCCGACAATCCCGGTGCCCACGAACATGGCCAGGCCCGGTTACAGATGGCCCTGGAGAACGACCGGATAGAACTGATGCTTACCTCGCCCGCCTACAACCTGGTCGGTTTTGAGTACAAGGCACGCACGGAGGCAGAGAAAAAACAACTGGCGGACACCAGTCAGTGGCTCAAAACCACACCGCTGATCAATACCGGAGCGGGAACCTGCTCGGTCACCAGCGCAACTGTCAGCCTCGGTGGAGACCAGGAGCACCATCATCATGACGATCATGACGGGCATCACCATGATCATAGCCATGACCAACATTCCGGGGATAAGACGACGCACCGGGATTACGAGGTGACCCAGCAATTGTCCTGTGCGGGAATCGGCCCCGACCAGACCCTTACAACACCGCTTCCCGAGCGCTTCCCGGAGCTCGAAACACTGACCATTGAATGGGTAGGACCGAACGGCCAGGGCAGCACTGTGGTGACCTCTGAGTCCCGGAATTTCAACCTGAGCCGTTAACACTCGCCGGGTCCGGTGCCGCGACCGTCAGTTGCCCCGGTGATCATTCCTCGTAGGGTGTGACGTCTGCGGCAACGATGGAATAGGACGAGGAGGCAATATCGTTTTCAGTCCGGTGTATTTCCAGGGTGCCTTCGATCCAGACCGGGTCATAAAGCGCCTCGATCTTGAATCCTTTCTTGTACTTGACGTGGATAATCTGGTTGGGGGGTGGTGGCGGGACATGGATACAGGCGCCGTAGTAAGGCACCAGAAAGAACTCGAGGATGCGCATGTCATCTGTGGTTTTCAGCGGTACCACAAACCCGGGAATACGACCGGTCCTGCCGCCCATCTCGGGCACGACCCGACCGGTCATGATCTCATCAGGCAGCGTCACCGGGCCATCGCCCTGGTGGTCCACTTCGGGCATGTTCTCGAGCAGGTAGAGATCTTCTTCCGGCATCAGGTCCAGCCAGTCGATTTCCTCGGCATCACTGGCATGGGCAACACCCGGGACGGCAGAAGCAATAACCAGGATGAAGGTAAAAACCAGGGAAAAAGATCGCATCGGGGACTCGCTTTGCTGCAACATAAACCATTGGATTCGGACCATAGACTGACACTATACCAGCATTCTGATGATAAACCGGATAACAGACACCCGCTATGACCAGCAAGACAGACCCGACGGCCGATGGTTCCCGGACCATCGGCAATACCCTTGAAATCACCGACCTGTCATTTCGATGGGACGGGCACCACCAGCCACTGGCCTATCCGGAGGTACGCCTCCCTGCCGGCGAGCACCTGTTCCTGCAGGGCCCCAGCGGCAGCGGCAAAAGCACGCTGATGAGCCTGATTGGCGGCCTCATTGTTCCTGCCGCCGGCTCGGTCCGGGTACTGGGCACGGAACTTCCGGCCCTGACCGGCGGCCAGCGGGACAGGTTCCGGGCAGATCACATGGGCGTTATTTTCCAGCAGTTCAACCTGGTGCCTTACCTGACCCCCCTCGACAATGTAATCTTGCCCTGCCGCCTCTCGCCCGGGCGTCGTTCCCGCGCATTACCGACGCCGACAGAGGAAGCCGGCTTCCTGCTGGACGCTCTGGGTATTCCCCGGGACCACTGGCGACGCCCCATCACCCGCCTGAGTGTGGGCCAGCAGCAACGCGTGGCTGCCGCCCGGGCGTTAACCGGCACGCCGGAGCTGATTCTCGCCGACGAACCCACCTCGGCGCTGGACAGCGCAAACCGTGACCGGTTTATCGAGCTGCTGCTGCAACTGGCCGCGAAACAGCAATCCTCGGTGGTATTCGTCAGTCACGATCAAAGCCTTGCCGCACGGTTTGACCACCGGATCGCTCTGGAGGCAGCCCGATGAATCTGCGCCTGGTTTTTTCCCTGGCCATGGCCAGTCTGTGGCACCGGCGCAATGTGCTGGCACTGGTCACCGTGACCCTGGTACTGAGCATCACCCTGCTGCTCGGCATCCAGTACCTCCGCACCGAAGTGAAGCAGTCCTTTACCAGTACCATTTCCGGCACCGACCTGATTGTCGGCGCCCGCAGCGGCCAGTTAAACCTGCTGATGTATACGGTGTTTCATATCGGTAACGCCACCAACAACATTCGCTGGCAAACCTACCAGCAGTTGCAGGAGGACCCGCGCATCGGCTGGATTGTTCCCATATCCCTCGGCGACAGCTACCGGGGTCACCGCGTGGTGGGCACCAGCAGGCAGTTCCCGGATTTCTTCCGCTATGGCCAGGGCCAGGCACCTGAACTCAGCGATGGCGCCTGGTTTGATGATATTTTTGAAGTGGTTCTGGGCGCAGAGGTAGCCCGCACTCATCAGCATCAGGTTGGCGCCAACATTACCCTTTCCCACGGGGGCGGCCGCACCAGTTTCTCAAACCACAAAGACATGCCTTTCAGAGTGTCAGGCGTACTTTCTCCCACGGGCACACCGGTTGACCAGGCAGTGTATGTAAGCCTGGAAGGCCTGGAGGCCATTCACATCGGCTGGGAGTCCGGGGTGGCCATACCCGGCCGCACAGTCACTCCCGCGCAGGCCCGGCAGCGGGACCTGACCCCAGGGACGATAACGGCCGCCCTGCTGGGGGTAGACCGCCAGATCCTCACCTTCCAGATCCAGCGGGACATTAACCAGTATGCCGGTGAGCCACTGTCGGCGATACTTCCGGGCGTTGCACTCAGCGAACTGTGGCGGATCATGGGGCAGTTTGAAACGGCCCTGCTGGGCATTACCGGCTTTGTGGTGGTCACCAGCCTGATCGGGCTGGCCGCCGTGCTATTGACGTTGCAGGTGCAGCGCCGGCAGGAGGTTGCCATTCTGAGGGCGGTCGGAGCCTCACCCCTGCTGATCGCGTTGCTTTACGTCATCGAATGCCTGGTACTGGCACTGATAGCCTGCGTGATTGCCCTCGGTGCCGGAGCCGCGGCCATTACCGGACTGGGTCCGTGGCTCCTGGAAACCTGGGGGATACAGATCAGCCTGCGGCCGTTAACAGGTACCGAATGGCTGATGATTGCAGCCGTTCCGGTCGCTGCCATGCTGGTCAGCCTGATTCCCGCCCTGCGGGCCTGGCAGGACAGCCGCAGACAGGGGCTCAGCCACGCCGAGCCGAACTGATCGGCAGAAGTGTCCAGATCGAGGCAAGCGGACAGACCTCTCAAGAACCGTCCGGAGCCACGGATGGCGGAGGCCGAGCGTACAGGGACGTATTTACAGCGTGTTCTTGAGAGGTCTGTCCGCTTGCCGGTTTACGGATTCGAGCATCACGTCGCATCCCGTGACAACCCGGTAAATTGACCAGCTTGCAGTCCAGACTTATAGTGAGTTCTCTTATTTCATTCAGGTGTTAAGCGACTCATGGAACAGTCCGAACTGCAGGCATTGGCGGACAAGCTGGATAAACTGATTGAACGTTGCGGCAAACTTGAGCGCGATAACGCGATGCTGCGTGAACTCCAGGATGACTGGAACCGCGAGCGGGCGCAGCTGATGCAGAAGAATGATCTTGCCAAGAGCAAGATTGAAGCCATGATCGGCCGCCTGAGATCCCTGGAGCACCACTGATGGCAGAGAAGCCAACGACTGTTGAGGTAAAGATACTGGACAAGGACTACCTTGTCGCCTGCCCCGAAGAAGCACGGGACGAATTGATGCAGGCTGCCCGGCATCTGGACACCAAAATGCGCGAGATCCGCGCCAGTGGCAAAGTGTTCGGCACCGAGCGTATTGCTGTGATGGCAGCACTGAACATCACCCACGACCTGCTGGAGCGGAACACCATGTCCGACGCCGCCAGCAGTATCCTCAATTCCATGGATGAAAAACTCGATAGTGCCCTGGATACTGCCTTCGATAGTGCGGCGGGCAACAGCTCCGGCCGCTGACATTGGCGGTCACGAAAGTTCGCAGCCACAAGCCTTGCAATCGACCCCCGAACTGGCCGTATAATCAAAAGGACTTCCTGGGCTGTTCGCTGGTCGGATTCGTCCTCGAGCCGATGCGTATTGCCAAGGTGGCTACTCCAGGGCATTGTGAGCATGTCCCCTGCGGGGGAAAGCCTAATATGTCACAGCGGCCACCGACCTTGAACTCTGGGTTCAAGGGCCACATCCGATAACGGCAGCCCGGGAAGCTTTATCTTGTCCACAACCCCTTCACGCGCAGTCCTGCGCAGACAACTTCGTGACAAGCGCAACGCACTGACTCTGCAGCAGCAGCAGGACGCAGCTGACAATCTTGCGGTGAATCTGCTCGGACATCCTGATTTGCGCCGGGCCCGGCAGGTGGCGGTGTATCTGCCCAATGACGGTGAGATAGACCCGTCTGTGTATGTCAGTCTGGCAAAACGGCGGGGCCTTCGGTTATATCTGCCAGTGCTTCATCCGATTCATGCCGGGCGACTGGTTTTCAGCCCTTTTACCGACGACACACCCCTGGCGCGAAATCGTTTTGGTATTCCTGAACCGGCTTTCAGTGACGGTCTCAAGCGCCCACCCTGGGCCCTGGATGCGGTGTTGTTTCCGCTGGTGGGGTTTGATGAGGCCGGTGGACGGCTGGGAATGGGCGCCGGTTTTTACGACCGCACATTTGCCTTTACCCGGCACCGGCCGAGGCTGGCACCAAAGCTGATAGGCCTCGCCCACGAATGTCAGAAAGTGTCAGTGATACCGACCCAAAGCTGGGATGTGCCGCTGCACAGCATCGTGACTGATGTGCAGCGATATCAGGCCAGGAAATAACAGCAATTCTGAATCAGCAGGGTCAGTTACGACGCGACTCGTCGGCAGGCACAGCTTCGCTGACAAGGGCATTGGCCGGAGTAGTGAAACCGCCGTCCGGCGCCTGCATCGAAGTAAATCCGGTGATAACCAGGCCAACAGCAAAGACCAGTACAATTGCGCGAATAATGTCGGGCTTGCGATTCATTGCAGAGCGTTCCGGTGTTTCAGGTTCTAAAAATTATCGAAATCAGTGAGATATTGCCGAATCCGACAATCTGCAACAAGACTATCATGCAACCTGGATTTTACAATTTATGACAGGTTAAATTTCAGTAATGTTATCTGATTCTACATTGCAATTTAGTGCCGACCGCCATTTCCCGCACCGAGAAAGAGTTGATAAGCCTCGTTGTCTGTCATGTTCTCGTAGCGGAACCCGATCTTCTCCAGCATCGCTTCAAAATCGGCCACTTCTTCATCGTTCACCTGTGCCCCCAGGAGAACCCGGCTATAGGCAGCGCCGTGATTGCGATAATGGAACATGGAGATATTCCAGCGGGTACCCATGGACATCAGGAATTTCAGCAGCGCGCCCGGCCGTTCCGGGAACTCGAACTGGAACACCTTTTCATTGGTAATGGTCGGCGCGTGCCCTCCGACCATGTGACGGATATGTTGCTTGGCCAGATCACTGTCTGTCAGGTCCACCACGCCATAGCCGCTTTCACGGAGTTCCTGGACCAGCTCGTCCCGGCCCAGACCGCCGGCCTGAATCTGGATACCGACAAAGATGGTGGCATCGGTGGCGTCGGCATAGCGGTAGTTGAACTCGGTGATGCTGCGTCTGTGCAGGGCATTGATAAAGGTCTTGAACGCGCCAGGGCGTTCCGGAATGGTCACCGCCAGGATCGCCTCGCGCTTTTCGCCGATTTCGGTGCGCTCGGAGATGTATCGTAAGCGATCAAAGTTCATGTTGGCGCCGCTGAGGGTAACCGCCAGGTTTTCGCCCTCGATCTTTTCCCGTTCGACATACTTCTTCACGCCCGCAACACCCAGAGCGCCCGCAGGTTCGGCAATAGAGCGGGTGTCCTCGAAAATATCCTTGATGGCGGCACAGATCTCGTCGGTGGAAACGGTGATAACCTCGTCGACGTGATCTTTGCAGATTTCCCAGGGGTAGGCACCGATCTGTTTCACCGCCACGCCGTCGGCAAAGATCCCGACTTCCGGCAGCACCACCCGCTCACCGGCCGCCAGCGCAGCCTGAAGGCAATTGGAATCCTCCGGCTCCACACCGATTACCCGGACCTCGGGCCGCAGGTATTTGATATAGGCCGCCATGCCCGCAATGAGGCCACCGCCGCCGACACAGATAAACACGGCATGCAGCGGCCCGGAGAACTGCCACATCAGTTCCATGGCCACAGTGCCCTGGCCTGCAATCACGTCCGGATCATCGTAGGGCGGGATATAGGTGTAGCCGTGTTTGCTGATCAGCTCCTGGGCGTGGGCCGCGGCTTCGTCAAAGGCGTCGCCTTTGAGAATCACTCTGGCGCCATGGTCCCGCACTGCACGAACCTTTATTTCCGGCGTGGTCTGGGGCATTACGATCACTGCCTTGATGCCCAGGCTCTTGGCACCAAGCGCCACACCCTGGGCATGATTGCCGGCAGAGGCACAGATTACGCCTTTGGCTTTCTGCTCTTCCGACAAATGCGCAATCCGGTTGTAGGCACCCCTGATCTTGAAGGAAAACACCGGCTGAAGGTCTTCACGTTTAAGCAGTATGTTATTGCCAAAACGCTTGGACAGGCTGCGGGCCTCGGTCAGCGGGGTCTCGATGGCCACATCATAAACGCGGGCATCGAGTATTTTCTTGATATAACGTTGCGGCATGGTGCTTTCCAGATTAGACAGAATCAGGGATTTGTCGGAAAAACGCACAGTGTAGGAACTTTGGGCGGGTCCCGTCTATAAGGCAGAGGCCCTGAGCGGTTATAATGACTGGGCTATTCACCTTTTGCCGCCAAAAAACCGGAGTTGCCGATGAATCAGGACGAACTGAAACAAGCCGTTGCCCAGGCTGCCCTGGACTACATCAAGCCGCATCTGGATCAGGACAGCATCATTGGCGTCGGCACTGGCAGCACAGCCAACTGTTTTATCGATCTGCTTGCCAGGGTTCGCAATGATTTTGATGGCGCCGTCGCCAGTTCCGATGCCACGGCGAAGCGCCTGAAAAAACACAATATTCCGGTATATGACCTCAACAGTTCCGCCCCGCTCGAGTTTTACATCGACGGCGCAGATGAAGCCAATGAACGCCTGGAACTGATCAAGGGCGGCGGCGGCGCCCTTACCCGCGAGAAGATTGTGGCGGCAGTGTCCAAAACCTTCATATGTATTGCTGATGAATCGAAGCAGGTGGATATCCTGGGAAGCTTTCCGCTGCCGGTCGAGGTTATCCCCATGGCCCGCAGCCATGTCGGCCGTGAGATTGTGAAGCTGGGGGGAGATCCGGTTTATCGTGAAGGTTTCACCACCGACAATGGTAACGTGATCCTGGACATTTATAATCTGGATATTTCCCGGCCGATTCAGGTGGAGGAGAAGCTGAACAATATTGTCGGCATTGTAACCAACGGGCTGTTTGCTCGGCGTCCTGCCGATGTGCTTCTGCTTGGCACCAGCGAAGGGGTGAAGACAGTTACTCGTGGGGGTGACTGACCTTTCAGCCACCTGAAAAACGGCCCTCTGACTTCTGGTGCGGCCGCAAAGAGGTGGATGCATCAGGGGCACGCTGTGAATACATCCCTGTACGCTCGACAAAATCATCCATGATTTTGACGTCCCCTGATGCACCCACCTCTTTGCGGCGCTGGCTGTCACCGATACCGGTTAAGGACGGTGACCACTACATCGTCAACGGCAGTAAAACATTTATCATCAACGGCGCGCCGGCCGATCATTTTACCGTTGCGGTGCGCACCGGGGGCGAGGGCCATGGCGGTATCAGCCTGCTGCTGATTGATCGCGAAGCAGATACAGCTGTACCACTGGACCCGAATGCCGGTTAGTACTGCCCTCCTGTACCTGCCTTGCTCATCGCCACCGTACGCATTCGCCGATGAATACTACCCGTCTGGGTAATACCATTCGCCCGAAGCCTCCGATACCCTTTTCTTATATATCCTGTTCCAGACTGGGCCGGTGCGCGAGCGCGCAAAATTCAGGGAGAGTAGTAATGGAAGTTTACGGACGTCGGAAGAGTGAAGCACGGGTTTTGTGTATTCCAAGGCTGTTCCTTATCAGCCTGCTGGCTATTTTCTTGGCCGCCTGTGGCGGCGGAGGTTCCGGCGACAACGGCGGTGGTGGCGGCGAGAACCCTCCGCCGACGGTTGGCACACCAGCGCAGAATGATCCCGAGGGCGCCGACCTTTCTTCCACCAGCCTTGCTTCTGACCGTGCAAAGTCCCTGAACTATATTGAAGTACAGGGCCTTTCCGACGAGATCCCCCTGGAAGACACCTTTGCGGAATTCCATGCGTTAGCGACCAATGATTCTGGCGACAGTGTTCTGCATGGTGTGCTTCCCCTGTTCAGTCTGCCAACAGATCCTTCCGATGAGGATAGCGAAACAGGCATCTTCCTGCCCACACCTCTGGTCGATGACGACGAACCCGCCTCTCTGGTGGTTGTCATCACGGACGGCAAAAGCCGCAGCCGAGCGATGCAGCTGGACCTTGACGCCCTGCCGCCGAGGGATGAGGGAATATTCCATGAAGTTGTCGACGAAATCGACAATCTACTGCGCGCATCAACAGAAGCGCTTGGCAAAACCTACCCGGACGAATGGGAAGGCTGGCGGGACAATAGCCTGAACCAGATTCCCGCCTACCTGCTGCCCATCATGCTCACGTGGCACGGCGTAATGGATCCCGAAAACGAAAACTCAATCAGCCGCCAGCTTCAGGACGGCCTTAACCCGGACACACTGCTTTTTCTGGAACGTTTTCTGGCCGGCAGCAGATTGCCAGCCGCGATCCGGGAGCAGGCAGACCTGGTAGCCGAAGGTGATTCACCGCTTACAGAGGCAGGTCAGCAGGTTGAAATAATGAGTTCCAGTATCAGCTGGACGCAGCCTGCGGCTCCATTGACCATGCAAGCCCAGACATTGGTTGTGGCTCAGAACATTCCGGCGTTTGAAACCATCGGCGTTCCGCCACTTCCCGATTCCGAGTCTCTGGCGCCCTTGCTCGCGCTGCAGAGGGATTTTCGACGGCGGCAGGAAAGCGCCGAACTGTTTGATGACACAGTTGGCAGCTATCTCTCAGCAGTGGGACTGGTAGCGACAGTGGCAGCGGTCGCCGGTAGTGGTGGTTCGGCTGGAGTCGCGGCAAACACTGCCAGGGCAAAGAGCCTGGACCTGGCTACTAACGCCATCACTGGCTTTACCAAGGTGAACGAAGTGGCTCGGTGGTTTTTGCCTTGCTGCATAACCGACATGACCACGACGCTGACGCCTCCTGGTGGTCAGGTTCTGGAAGATGCCAGCGTCCCACAGGTGCGCCTGGCCAGCGCAACCGGACGCGCTGAAAGCATTGGCGTCGATGTCACCAAAGAGGTGTTTACCGCAATAGGCGAGGAACTCACATCCCAGACGATCGGTAACGTGTTCAATACCGCCTACTCCGATTTTGGTGAAGGGGCGGGCGACATTGCCAATTATTTTCTGTCCGACCTTACTGAGGATATTATTGGCCAGTTTCCGCCTGGACAGAATGTGGTCTTCGTATGGGATGACATCGATCTCATGGGCGCCGAGGCGCAGAAATGGCTGGAGGTCGAAATTGACACTTTCGGCTCCGGTGGCGAACCCATGCTCTATCAGGCCAACACCACCTCCGACCGCTTCGAGTTCGGCCTGCTTGCGCCGCGCGCGTTTGACATTCAGTCTTCGCAGTTACGCTTCAGCACCAACAATGAGACTCTGGTCTCCTCTCCGGCCATTCATACGTCCACAGTGAACCTGAGATACATCGCACTCGAGTTCAGCCCGTCCAGTCTCAAGATCACCAAAGAAGATCTGGGCACCAGTATGGAATTCTCTGTTACCGTGAAAAACTCCGCACTGCACGACAGGGACTTTCCGTTTATTGACTGGATCCTTGAGCCGGAGCCGGCTATCGGTGAAGTTTTTTACGTCAGGGAGGAACCGCAGGAAAACCCCAACACCTTCACCCATACATTCAGATACGTTGTTCCGGACGAGTTTCCGGAAGGCACCATCGTTGAAGTAAGAACGGAATCGATTTCCAATTCAAGCCCGGCTCAGAATCTCCGTGCCCCGGCCAACAACCCACCCCCGCGCGAAAACGCCCTGTTCATAAGTGCGGACGTTGTCAACATTGTTGTTGACCCTCCTCGCAAGTGCATGGCACCTGGAAGCTCGCACCAGTTCCGTGCCCTGGACGATTCGACCGACGAAGAAGTAGAGGTAAATTGGGCCGCCTCCAACGGCAGCATCAATGGTAGTGGTGTGTTTACGGCAGGCAGCCCGGGAGACGCCCTGGTCACCGCGAGACCTGCAGAGGGAATTGGAACAACTCGCCCGGCAAGGGTTACGGTCGGCGATTGCACCTGCTACTTCAATGCCGAACTCAGCGGTGGGACCGTGAGTGCCGCGGTTTCTCGTGCCGGTTTCAGCTACCTGTCTCTGGGTCGGGACGACACCACCCATAATCAGCTTCGCTTCTTTGGTCAGGAGGATTCCGCTGATAACCTCACAGGTATGCTTCTGGACCTTGACCCGGCGCTTGTGATCGGCGCGAGCGGTACCGTATCAACCACCACGCGGTCGAGTGGATTTATTAACGGTGAAAGCTATGTCCTGTTCGGGCCGGATGGGCCATTGCCTGCCCTGACGGTAGATATCACCAGCCGCACCCCTCTTGCGCTTGGAGCTATCGGTTCTGTTGCATTAGAAGGGCGAATCTACGGGAGCGTCAACGTTGCACGAAATGAGGCACCGCCTGATAATTTCGTGCCTGCGTTCCTCAATATTGAGTTTAACGGGATCTACTCGATTGTAACTGCGGGCCCTGCACTGAACTGTGATCCCGATCGCTAGAAACCGGAGCTCAGCATCAGCCGGTTTCCACAGAAATGGCGTTTATTCGGGTTTGGGCGTAGGGTTGAGGAACTGTTCGCTCACAGCAGTTTGTCAGGGATGCATGGACATGCAATCAGCACTGATCCTGGAAGATCAACCCGAAAGCCGTGACTGGCTCGACGGGATCGTCAGCGAGGCCTTGCCCGGGATCGCCGTAGACGCCGTGGATAGTCTGACGCAGGCCCGATGCCTGCTGGCCCGGACTCACTATGATCTGGCCTTGCTGGACATAAGCCTGCCAGACGGCAGCGGAACGGATCTGCTGAGGCAGGTCCGGGCTTCCCACGCCAACACCTATGTAGTGATGGCGACCATTTACGACGATGATGAACACCTCTTTGCCGCCCTGAAAGACGGGGCTCAGGGTTTCCTGCTCAAAGATCAGCCCAGAGAGCGGCTGGTGGAACAGCTTCGGGGCATTTCCCGAGGTGAACCACCACTGTCTCCCAGCATTGCCCGCCGTGTTCTGCGCCATTTCCGTCACGTCGCACCATCCTTGTCTTGCACCAGCCAGACAGGCCTTACCCCCCGGGAAGAGGAAGTTCTGCGCTTACTGGCCAATGGCTACAACCGCTGCGATATATCCCTGGCTCTGGAAATTTCCGGCAATACCGTTGCGGCTCATACCAAGCAGATTTACCGAAAATTAAACGTTTCCGGACGTGCCGAAGCCACGTTGCAGGCTGTGCGTCTGGGCGTCGTCGATGGCTAGCCTCGCACAACCGACTCTTCCTCCTTTCCCACTGCTTTCTCTGGCCACACTGACGGTATTTCTGGTGATCGCGTGCGCCACCGCTTTTGCTCTCCACGGCCCCTGGCTTGGCCTGGAAACCGAGCCCGGCGATGGTCGTGGTCTTAAAGTGCTCCACGCTCACCCGGCGGGCCCTCTGGCCGGTAACATTATGCCGGGCGAACACCTGACCGACCTTCAAGGACAGCAACAGACCCTATCTCTTCGCGTCTATAACCCTGCTCACAACCCTCATGCTGAGCCCGAATTTTCCGGTTATAATGCTTATCTGGAATACCAGGGACGGATTGCTTCCGCCCTGCGGGCAGGCCCGGTCACGCTGGTGCGCGAAGATGGCCCGGCCCTGGAAGTGGAACCCATGACATCACGCCCACTGTCCGCGTTACCGCTAACCTTCTGGTTACTGAACCTGTTTGGAGCCATTGCCTTCCTGGTCAGCCTCTCCGTTGCAATGTTCCGCCCCGGGCATTGGCCCGCCAGGTTGCTGTTGCTCTCCGGCTGCGGCTTCTTTCTGGCGACGTCACTACACAGTGTCTGGAACGCAAGAGAACTGGCCTTGCCACGGGAAACCTTTGAACTATTGATGCGCGTTAACCACATGGGCCTTTACCTGCTGCTGGTATCGCTGCTGACCCTGATGTTCATCTACCCGCGCCGGCTACCAAAAGTGAACTGGTTAGTAGCCGTGCTGGTGATTCTGGCAATCCTGCAGCAGCTCAACGAGAATCTTCAGGTCTGGACTCTGCCCCTGCACACCTTCTACCTGCCGCTGGGGGTTTATTATCTGTTTGGCGTCGCCGCCGCTGTCTTCCAGTGGCGAATGACCCGACATCACCCGCTTGACAGAGGCGCCTTGCGCTGGCTGTTCTTGTCCATTCTTCTGGCCATGGGCGGCGGCATGATGGTGTATTTTCTGCCAGCCATGCTTGGGTATCCCCCGTTCTCGAACCTGACCACCATGGTGGGTATCGCCAGCACGCTTTACCTGGGATTCGCCCTTGGCATCCTACGTTATCGGTTGTTTCAGGTGGAACGCTGGTGGTTTATTGCCTGGGGCTGGTTTCTCGCGGGCCTGCTGGTGTTATCAGTGGATCTGCTGGTGGTATCGACTCTGGGGGTAAACCAGGAGTACGCACTGACGCTCTCTCTGTTGGCCGTCGGCTGGTTTTATCTGCCATTCCGCCAATGGTTATGGCGGCAATTATCGCCTTCCACCGAGGTTTACATGGAGCGGTATTTACCGGCGTTTATAGAATCCATGTTTACCAGCCCGCCCGATAAAGTATCAGGGCTCTGGCGCGCCATGCTTGTCAGCGTGTTTCAACCACTCACACTGGAGACACAGGCCCGCCGCCCGGAGCGAGCCGAACTTTCCGGCAATGGCGCGCGTTTGCGGGTCCCTTCTTTTGACGAGCCCTCTCAGGCTCCTGCCGACACTGCCCAGGGGCTGAGCTTGCTTTACGGCCAGCGTGGCAGGCGCCTGTTCACTGAACGTGACAAGGACCTGGCCGATGCCCTGAGCGCTATTGCATCAAGAATCTGCAACCTGCGGGAGGCGAAGTTGGCCGGCGCTGACCAGGAGAGAAAAAGGATAATGCGCGACCTGCATGATGATGTCGGTGGGCGTTTGCTGACGCTGATCCACACAGCCGGCGATGACCGGTCTGCCAGACTGGCTCGGAATGCCCTGTCGGCGCTGCGAGAAACCATCTATGCCCTTGATGAGCAGCGCCGTTATAACTTTCAGGACATGCTGGAAGAATTCCGTTCAGAACTGGACGAACGGGTCGTGCCAACAGGACTGAAAATCGCCTGGCAGGCACCGCCGGCAGAAACCCTGACCCTGCCGCCACGCTATTTCATCAATATCAGACGGATATTGAGTGAAGCTGTCAGCAATGCACTTGAGCATGGCGATGCTGGTAAGTTTGACGTTTACCTCGCGGTCGGGCAACAAGTCATTGAGATTCGCCTGGAAAACCCACTCTGGCGCAATAACCCGGGGGCGTCAGGGCACTTCCGCGGGCGCGGATTGAACAATATACACACGCGGATCGCCGAACTTGACGGCGAGCTCAGCTTGTTCTGCCGAATCATGCCGTCACCACGTTTTTGCCTGCAAGCCACAATTCCGCTCCCGGCAAAAAGTCTGCAGACCAAGGTTTAGTTTCGGTCCATACTATTGTCCCGTATAATTGCGTCCACTTTTAAAGCGCCGTAAAACAAACTGCAGAAAGGATCACTCATGAACTTTGACAACATTCCGGCTGGCAAGAACCCTCCCGAAGACATCTACGTCGCCATCGAAATTCCCTCCAACAGCTCCCCGGTAAAATACGAGCTGGACAAGGACATGGGTGCCCTGCTGGTCGACCGCTTCATGGCGACCCCGATGTTCTACCCGGCCAACTATGGCTTTATTCCCCATACCCTGGCCGATGACGGTGACCCCCTCGACGTGCTGGTGGTTACGCCCTATCCGGTCCAGGCAGGTTCGGTGATTCGCTGCCGCCCGGTGGGTGTGCTGAACATGGAAGATGAGGCGGGTGGCGATGCCAAGCTGGTCGCGGTTCCCCATGACAAGCTGACCAAGTCCTACACCGACATAAAAGACGTGGATGACCTGCCACAACTGCTGCGCGATCAGATCCAGCACTTTTTCGAAAACTACAAGACTCTGGAACCCGGCAAGTGGGTCAAGGTTCAGGGCTGGGCAAACGCTGCCGAGGCCAGGAAGGCGATTGAAGAGTCCGTCAAGGCCTACAAAGGCTGATCGACAGGCTCTACAGAAACAACAAGACCGGGCCTTCCAAGGCCCGGTTTTTTTATCGAAAGGTAATCTGCATTCTGTAATCAGTCACAGTTTACCCGCGGGTCAGCAGATCCCGCATATCGCTGATCGACGCACTGGCACGTGAAAGGTAAGCTGCCATGGTCAGGGAATGGTTGGCCAACACCCCGAAACCGCTGCCATTAAGCACCACCGGACTCCACATACTGCGCTGGGTGCCCTCCAGTTCGATAATGACCTGCTTTACGCTGGCCAGTGCATTCTTGTCCCTCAGCACTTTACGGAAGTCCACCTCAATGGCCCTGAAGATATGCAGCAACGCCCATGAGGTTCCCCGCGCTTCGTAAAACACATCGTCAATCCTGGTCCAGTCGGTCCTCACCTCTTCACCCTGAACGTCCTCGGACAGGGGATCATCGGGATCGATATTGGCGACTGCATCCGACACTGATGCTTTACCGACACTTTCACCAAGGGTCCGGGACAGACTGCCAAGACGGGTTTCAAGATCCGCCAGCCAGTTCGCCAGGTTATCCGCGCGGGCAAAAAACTGCGCATCCGGCTGGCCGGGGCGGGACAGACGATCCAGATAGCTCTTCAATGCCTTGATACCACGGCGGTACTCGGCTTCTGTGGATGGAATCGCCCAGCTGCCACTGTCAAAATGAAACTGCGGCTCGGCGATGACCAGATCCTTGTCTTCTGCGGACTGGCTCTGGGAGCGGCTGATGTCCTTGCGCATGGCCCGGGACAGGTCCCGCAACTGAACCAGCACGCCGAATTCCCAATTGGGGATGTTGTCCAGCCACAGACCCGGCGGGAAAATGTCATTGGATATGTATCCGCCGGATTTATCCAGCAGGGTTTCCGCTACCCGGATCATGGTTGCGGTGGTGGCAAATCCGCTGACGGGCTCGCGCTGCATTTCGTTGGCCAGTGCCCGGGTGTGGTCACGCACCGAAAACCTGTCAGGCTCACTGCTCCAGATCATGCCCAGCACCAGAGTGACTACCAGATAAACGCCGATCAGGGCCAGAACAAGCTTTCCAATGGCGCTGCCACCGCCAGAATCCTGCGTACCGCTTCTACGATCTCTGAAATACTGCCTAATTTTTCCGGCCATCGGTTATTTCGTCTCCTTTGATAAATCCCTACTGGCATAACCATGCAGCAATGCCCCGCCAGATGCAATTTGCAGCCTCTGCTACCGGGCGAAACGGAGAAGGAACCTGGTTGCTATGGTCCTGTGGCTGCTGACAAAGACTTACACAGCGTCACGCAAGCGCACAACACTAAACATTATAGACGCTGTAAAACAACTAATTTGAAGGCTGATTATCTGCATCGCAAACACCGCGCGCAAAAACCTAAAACCAGGCCAGAGTATCGTGAGAATACGATGAGCGACGAAAGCCAGAAAGCCAGACTCAGGCAGCACTTTGCCCACCGGGTGACCACTCAGGCCCGGCTGGTGCTGGATAGATGGCAGAAGATTCACGCAAACCCTGGCCAGGCTGCGGCTTTGCGCGATGATTTTACCGGTGCGACCGACAAGCTGGTTCGCTTTGCCCGGCGCTTTGAAATGGAGAGTTACTGCCGACCTGGCCAACAGGTACTAAGGCTGATCGCTGACTGGCCCCGGGGAGAAGCCCTTCCGGATAACCTGCTCCAGCCGATGGAAGAATCCATCAGGCAGCTTTACCGCAACACCCAGCCCATTACCGGCCGGCAGGCCCCGGAAGCACCCCGGCAGTTCGACCGCACGCCAGTGTATATCGCACTGGCCAGCGATGACATGGCGAATCGCCTGAGCCGGCAGCTTGAACTTTTCGGCCTCCGGGCCGTCGCCTTCCACACCAGAGAAGATCTGATGGACGCCTGTTCACAGCACAAACCGGACACCATTGTGATGGACGTGAATTTCGGCTCTCAGCCGCTCGACGGAATTGCAACTGTCGAAAAGCTGCAGGAACGCCACGACTCCTTCATCCCGATCATTTTTTTAAGCAGTCAGGACGGCTCCATTGAAACCCGCCTGCGCACATTACGCTGCGGTGGCGAGGAATTTTTCTACCCGGCCCCAGACACCGGCCAATTGCTTGAAAAAGTCGAGCTCCATATCTGCGACAACACTGTCAAACCCTACCGGGTGCTGGTTCTGGACGATTCCCGCGCCCAGGCAAAATACGTGGAAACCGTGCTGAAAAAAGCCGGCATGACCGTCTGCGTCATCACCGACCCCATGCAGATCATCACCGCTCTTGATTCTTTTTTGCCAGAGATCATCATCCTGGACATGTATATGCCTGGCTGCACCGGCACCGAGATTGCGCGGGTGATTCGTCAGCAGGATCGCTTCCACCGCCTGCCCATCCTTTACCTGTCGGCCGAGGATGATATCGGCAAGCAGCTCCACGCCATGAGTCTGGGCGGTGATGACTTCCTGACCAAGCCCATCGACCCCAGGCATCTGATTTCCACCATCCACAATCGCGGGCAGCGCGCCCGGTCCTTGCTTGCGCTCATGGTCCGCGACAGCCTGACCGGACTGTTCAACCACAGCCACACCCTCAATCTGCTGGATCAGGAAATTGTCCGTGCCAGTGAGCAGGAACACGCTCTGAGCTTTGTTATTCTTGATATTGATGACTTCAGGAAGGTGAACGACACTTTCGGGCACCCGATTGGCGACCGGGTACTGCGCAGACTGTCCATGCTCCTGAACCAGCGACTGCGAAAGTCCGACCTCAGCGGCCGCTACAGCGGCGGAGGGTTTGCCATTATTCTGCCGCAAACCGGCGCCAACGATACCCGCAAACTACTTGACGAAATTCGGGCGCGCTTCGCTGAGTTACCGCAGCCTGCCGACGACGGGGAATTCAACGTTACCTTCAGTTGCGGCGTCGCCTCCCTGGAACCCGGAGAATCCTCTCAGTCCCTGTGTGAACGGGCAGACAGGGCGCTTTACCGGGCCAAACAGCAGGGCCGCAACTGTGTCATTGCTTTTTATGACTGACCCTGTCACCCAGCAGTTCCCGATTTGCCCGGACCGACCTATGAAACCAACGTCTTATAGAAGTCGGTTCCGCGCTCTAAGACAATATGGCCGGTATTTTGGATATTATGTGGTGTTAAACCGGACGATCATTTTGATTCAGTTAAAATCCACACATTTTCTGGAAAATGTCGATATTTTCGGCGATCCTGTAGGAAAGACACCAAGGCATAGGCGTTCATGTCAACAATACTGGTACTCCACGGCCCCAATCTGAACATGCTTGGCACCCGTGAACCGGAAGTGTACGGCCGCGAAACCCTGGCCGAGATCAACGAGCGCCTGCACGATCAGGCCGCCAAAGCTGGACATCACCTGCTACATTTACAGTCAAATGCCGAATACGAACTGATCGAACGGATTCACGACGCGCGTTCAGAGGGGGTGGACTTCATTCTGTTTAATCCCGCCGCCTTCACGCACACCAGCATAGCCCTGAGAGATGCCATTCTGGCCTCGGGCATTGGCTTTATTGAAGTGCATCTTTCGAACGTGCATGCGCGGGAGGCATTCCGCCACCGCTCCTATTTTTCTGATATCGCCGACGGCGTTATCTGCGGGCTGGGCAGCCTGGGGTATGATCTGGCCCTGACAGCCGCCCTGCAACGAACCCACCGCTAGACCTGACAGAACCGGACCGATTATGGACATTCGTAAAATAAAGAAGCTGATAGAACTGCTTGAGGAATCCGACGTTGAGGAACTGGAAATTCACGAAGGGGATGATTCTGTTCGTATCTCCCGCCGCCGTGAGCAGGCCCCGGCGCCTCAGTACATGACGCACTATCCGGCCCCTGCGCACCAGCCCGAACCCCAGGCTGCGCCCGCAACCGGCAGTTCAGTTGGCGATTCGGCCGAGTCCGCCAAGAAAGCCGAGCCCAAGGGTCACGCGCTGAAATCACCAATGGTCGGCACCTTCTACCGATCACCCTCTCCGGCCTCAAAGTCCTTTGTCGAGGTTGGCCAGTCGGTCAAGGCGGGTGAAGTGGTTTGCATCGTGGAGGCCATGAAAATGATGAATCAGATTGAAGCTGACAAAAGTGGCACGATTTCCGAGATTCTCGTGGAAAACGGGCAGCCGGTCGAGTTCGATCAGCCCCTGATCATCATTTCCTGATACCGGTGACTCCCTCATGGCTATGTTAGAAAAAGTTCTTATCGCAAACCGCGGTGAAATTGCCCTGCGTATCCTGCGCGCCTGCAAGGAGCTGGGCATCAAGACTGTCGCCGTTCACTCCCAGATTGATCGCGAACTGATGCACGTGCGCCTGGCCGATGAATCGGTCTGTATCGGCCCCAACAGAGCAACGGAAAGCTATCTGAACATCCCCTCCATCATCAGCGCTGCCGAAGTGACTGACTCGGTGGGCATTCACCCCGGCTACGGCTTTCTGGCGGAAAACGCCGATTTCGCCGAGCAGGTGGAAAAAAGCGGCTTCCGGTTTATCGGCCCCCGGGCAGAAACCATCCGGCTGATGGGCAACAAGGTCTCTGCGATCAACTCCATGATCAAGGCGGGCGTTCCCACGGTACCCGGCTCCGACGGCCCCATCACCGACGACGATGAACACACCCTGAGGGTAGCCCGTGAAATCGGTTACCCGGTGATCATAAAGGCAGCCTCGGGCGGTGGCGGCCGCGGCATGCAGGTAGTGCATTCGGAAGCAGCACTGCTGAAGAGCGTCCAGATTACCCAGAGCGAGGCCCAGAACACTTTCGGCGATGCCACCGTTTACCTGGAAAAATACCTTGAGCGCCCGCGCCATGTGGAAGTGCAGGTACTTGCCGACACCCATGGCAACGTGATTCACCTGGGAGATCGCGACTGCTCGATGCAGCGTCGCCACCAGAAAGTTATTGAAGAAGCTCCGGCCCCCAACATCAACCAGGAGGCACGGGCGAAGACCCTCAAGGCCTGCGTGGATGCGTGCAAGGAAATCGGCTACGTTGGTGCCGGAACCTTCGAGTTCCTGTATCAGGACGGCGCTTTCTATTTCATCGAGATGAACACCCGGGTCCAGGTGGAGCATCCGGTATCGGAAATGGTGACCGGCGTGGATATTGTCCGCGAACAGCTTCGCATTGCCAGTGGCCTGCCGCTGCAGTACACCCAGGACCAGATCAAGATTTCCGGCCATGCCATGGAATGCCGGATCAATGCTGAGGATCCGAAAACCTTCGTCCCCAGCCCCGGCCGGGTAAATCACTTCCACGCCCCCGGCGGCAACGGCATTCGCGTGGATTCGCACCTTTACAGCGGTTACACCGTACCGCCCTATTATGATTCCATGGTGGCCAAGCTGATCACCTGGGGCGACGACCGGGAGATCGCCCGACGCAGAATGAAGAATGCTCTGGACGAGCTGCTGGTTGAAGGCATCAAGACCAATCAGCCGCTGCACCGGAAACTGGTGCGCGATGGCGGTTTTAAACAGGTAGACTTCACCATACACTACCTGGAAACACTGATACGGGACTGAGCATGCCCTGGATACAACTACAGATCCCGGCTGATCCGGATAATGCCGATCAGTTGGAGGATCTGCTTATGGAAATGGGCGCTGAGGCTGTTTCCATGGAAGACGCCGCCGACCAGCCCCTCTACGAACCCGATCCCGGAACCACACCACTCTGGCACCAGACCCGCGTAACCGGCCTGTTTGATTCCCGGCACGACATCGACCAGCTCTGCAGCGATATCAAGGACGCCTGGCATCAGCAGACCCAGCAATCACTGCCGGATATTGACGTCACCCTGGTGGAAGACCGGGACTGGGAACGTGAGTGGATGGAGGATTTCAGACCCATTCAGTTTGGCCGCCGTTTATGGATCGTACCCAGCTGGCACCAGCCCCCGGACCCGGAAGCTGCCAATCTGTCCCTCGACCCCGGCCTTGCCTTCGGCACAGGCACGCATCCGACCACCGCACTGTGCCTTGAATGGCTCGACGGCCAGGATGTCAGCGGGCAACGGGTAATCGACTACGGCTGCGGCTCCGGCATTCTGGGTCTGGCGGCCCTGTTACTCGGTGCAGACCACGTCACTGGCGTGGATACCGACCCACAGGCACTGGAAGCCAGCCGGGAGAACGCCCGGCGCAATGACGTGGACCAAAACCGGCTGGATCTTTACCTGCCAGAAGAGGAGCCCGACCGGGTTGCGGACGTGATGCTTGCCAACATCCTTGCGCAACCGCTCATCGGCCTGGCGTCCCATCTGGCAGGCAAAGTGAAACCTGGCGGCCACCTGGTCCTGTCCGGCATTCTTTCCAGTCAGGCCAGAGAGGTGATGGCAGCATACGAGCCCTGGTTTGTCATGGACGAGCCTGAACAGCGCGAGGAGTGGACCAGGCTCACAGGACGACGTCACGACGGATGACGAAGCTGACCGAACCGACTAAACTGCCTAACTCGTAGCAAGATCGCTGACAGGAACCCGGCATGACCCAGAGCAGCCTGCAGACCCACTGCCCCAAATGCGACACCCGGTTCCGGGTGACGGACGCCCAATTGAGTGTGGCTGGTGGCAAAGTGCGCTGTGGCAACTGCATGTCGGTGTTCAATGCAGTTGAACACAAGATCCCGAAGCCCGGCGCACCCGTTCCGAAAGAGCAGGCAGCACATCCGGAAGACGATGTGCTGTTTGCCGACAACCCTGCAGAAGACGCGGCTGAAAGCAATTATACCGGCACCAGGCTGACGTTCAATGAAGATGAACTGAGTGACAGCTTCCGATCATTCAACGAAAAACAAAAGGCAACAGGGTTCGCTGTCGAGGAAGACGAGGAAGCTGGAGAGCCCATCGACGAAAGCTGGGCCGAAGCCATGCTTTCCGATGACAAGGAACCGAAAAAGAAGCCTGAGCCGGAACCGGAACCGGAACCGGAATCAACAGAAATTAGAAAACCACCGACGCCGGTAAAAGATGACTACGATGGCTTCTTTATTGATGAGCCGCAGCCGTCAGGGTTCGATGAATCGCCGTCGCCAGACAACTTCAAGCAAGAGTCGTCGGCTTTTGACAGCACCCCGTCCTGGGATCTGGACCTGGACCTGGCCCCCACAGAGCTGCAGGATCGCCCGCAGCCATCCCGGCCCGAATCGCCCTATCAGAATTTTCGACGCGAGCCGGTGGCTTTTTCCGGGGGCGGCGGCGGACGCCTGCGGGGATTTCTCTGGTTCCTGGTGATCCTCGCTCTGCTGGGCGGACTGGTATCGCAGGTCGTCTGGTTCCAGTTTGACCGCCTGTCCTCCATCCCGCAACTCCGGCCATTTTATGTTCAGGGTTGCGAGATATTTGACTGCGAGCTCAAACCACTGGTTGACGTTCAGTCAATACAGACCCGGAAACTGGTGGTCAAAACCAATCCCGAAAATCGCAGCCAGCTTATTGTCGATGCGGTAATCACTAACAGGGCCGCGTTCGAACAGCCGTTCCCGGCCATCGCACTTACCTTTTCAAATCTCAATAATGATATCGTCGCCCAGAGCGTTTTCACGCCTGAGGAGTACCTGGCAGGCGACGGTCGGGAGCTGGAGGCCATGCCACCGGATACCCCTGTGCGTATACTGATCAATATCCGCGACCCGGGCAAAGACGCTGTTAACTACAACATCGTTTTCCGGGCGCAAGAGCCCTGACGCGGAAATCTGACCTGGAAAGTTGGTATCAGGGCTCGGGCAGAGCTTACCGGAGCGACCAGACGTCCTTCAGACAGAACGAAAAATAATCAGTTTTTGCGACTCTGACCCCTTCAATAGCATCCGGTGCAGCGGTATCATTACGCCCCTTCGAGTGGAAACCGGTCACTAATCAGGCAATCCTTCCGCTCGAGCTCGCTTAATCCGCCCCAACACGGACTGAGAATATGCTGCCAACGGCAAACATCGGGCCGTATACCCTGCCGAATTCACTGGTCGTTGCCCCCATGGCAGGGGTGACAGATCGTCCGTTCCGCCTGCTCTGCCGGCGAATGGGGGCGGGCCTGGCGGTGTCGGAAATGGTGATCGCAGACAGCAGTATGTGGCACACGCGAAAATCGCAGACCCGGCTGAACCATGACGGCGAACCCGAGCCACGGTCGGTACAGATTGCCGGTGGCGACCCGGACATGCTGGCCAATGCGGCCAGGCTCAATGCCGAATCCGGCGCCCAGATCATCGACATCAATATGGGCTGCCCGGCCAAGAAGGTATGCAACAAGGCAGCGGGTTCGGCGCTGATGAAAGACGAAAAGCTGGTGGGTGAAATTCTCCGGGCCGTGGTTGCCGCCGTGGATATCCCGGTCACCCTGAAAATGCGCACCGGCTGGGACCGGGATAACCGCAATGCCCCGCTGATCGCCCGCATGGCAGAAGACGCAGGCATTCAGGCGCTGGCAGTTCACGGCCGCACCCGGGCGGATGCCTACAAGGGTGAAGCCGAATACGACACCATTGCCGCGGTGAAAGAGCAGGTCGGTATCCCGGTCTTTGCCAATGGCGATATCACCAGTGCCGTAAAGGCCCGGGACGTCCTGAGATACACCGGTGCCGACGGCCTGTTGATTGGCCGTGGTGCCCAGGGGCGACCCTGGATTTTCCGTGAAATCCTGCATTTTCTGGAAACCGGCAGCCAGCGTCCGCTGCCACCGCTGGACGAGGTCGAAATGGTTCTCAGTGGCCACCTGGAAGAACTGCACCGATTCTATGGCATGCCAATGGGCGTGCGAATCGCCAGAAAACACGTGGGCTGGTATCTGCAGTCTCACGATGAAGACAAACAGTTCCGCAAACGCTTTAACGCCATTGATGATCCGTTAGAGCAGAAAGCAAGCATCCGCCAGTATTTTTCAAGCTTACGAAATGGAGAGGTATTTGCAGCATGACCGCTGACACTTTGGCTACAGAAAACACAACCCAGTCCGCCCACGATGATATTCACCAGTTGCAGACGCTGAACAGCAGCGGCAACGCCGTCACCCTTCGCGACAGCGTTGAAGTTGCCCTGAAAAACTACTTTGCCCAGCTTGATGGTGCCCCGGTCACCGAGGTTTACCAGCTGGTGTTGTCAGAAGTGGAGGCGCCACTGCTGGAGCAGGTGATGAAGTACACCCGCAACAACCAGACCAAGGCATCCACCATGCTCGGCCTGAATCGCGGTACCCTGCGCAAGAAACTCAAACAGTACGGTCTGCTATAATCCAGCTACCCGACTTCAACGAGGGCCTCCCGGACTACATTCGCGAGGCCTTCATTCGTTAATACCAGCAGCAATAAGTGACCCATGGCAAATCAGGCTAATACCCCCGTCCGTCGCGCGCTGATCAGCGTGTCTGATAAAACCGGTATCGTTGAGTTCGGCCGTGCGCTGACCGATCGCGGCATCGAATTGCTCTCCACCGGTGGCACCTACCGGTTGCTGAAGGAAAACCGGGTACCGGTCATCGAAGTCAGTGATCACACCGGCTTCCCCGAGATGATGGACGGCCGCGTAAAAACCCTGCACCCGAAAATTCACGGCGGTATTCTTGGTCGCCGCGGCACCGACGACCCGGTCATGGCAGAGCACAGTATCGACCCCATCGACATGGTCATCGTAAACCTCTATCCGTTCGAGGAAGCCGTGGCCAGACCGGACTGCGACCTGGCAACAGCCATCGAGAACATTGATATTGGCGGACCAACCATGGTTCGTGCTGCTGCCAAGAACCACAACGACGTGGCCGTTGTGGTGAATAGCGCTGACTATGGTCGGGTGCTTGAAGAACTCGAAGCCAACGGCGGTCAGCTGACCCAGAAGACCCGTTTTGACCTCGCGGTAACGGCGTTTGAGCACACGGCCGGGTACGATGGTGCCATTGCGAACTACCTCGGTGGCCGCACTGCCGACAACGACAATCCCGACCTGCCCCGTACCTTCAATACCCAGTTCGTGAAAGTGCAGGACATGCGCTATGGCGAGAATCCGCACCAGCGTGCCGCTTTCTACAGCGAGCGCCAGCCCCGGGAAGCCTGTATAGCCACCGCCAGGCAGCTGCAGGGCAAGGAGTTGTCCTACAACAATGTAGCCGACACAGACGCTGCGCTGGAGTGTGTGAAGCCTTTCGCCGACCCGGCCTGCGTTATTGTCAAACACGCCAACCCCTGCGGCGTGGCGATCGGTACGGATATCCGGCAGGCCTATGACCTGGCCTTTGCCACCGATCCAACATCGGCCTTTGGCGGTATCATTGCGTTCAACCGGGAGCTGGATGCACAGACGGCAAAAGCCATCATCGACCGCCAGTTCGTGGAAGTCATCATCGCGCCAGCAATTGCCGCCGATGCCGTGGAACTGTTAGCGGCCAAGAAGAACATCCGCCTGCTGGCCTGTGGCGAGTTTGATGGCGAGCGCGTCAGGTCCATGGACTACAAGCGGGTCACCGGTGGTTTGCTGGTGCAGGACCGTGACCTGGGCATGGTGGCCATGGAAGACGTAAAAGTGGTTACTGAACGCCAGCCCTCCGAGTTGGAACTGAACGACCTGCTGTTTGCCTGGGAAGTGGCCAAGTATGTCAAATCCAATGCCATTGTCTACGCCAGGGCAGGCCGCACCATCGGCGTTGGTGCGGGCCAGATGAGCCGGGTCTACAGCGCAAGAATCGCCGGCATCAAGGCCGCTGATGAAAACCTGGAAGTGAAAGGCTCGGTGATGGCGTCCGATGCCTTCTTCCCGTTCCGGGATGGCATTGATGCCGCCGCCGCGGCAGGCATTACCGCAGTGATTCAGCCCGGTGGCTCGATGCGCGACCAGGAGGTGATCGACGCGGCCAATGAGCATGGTATTGCCATGGTATTCACCGGGATGCGGCATTTCAGGCACTGATGGGGAGAGAGTCATGAACATTCTGGTAATCGGCGCCGGCGGCCGTGAACACGCCCTGGCCTGGAAGGCCGCCCAGTCCCCTGCTGCAGACCGGGTGTTTGTCGCCCCCGGCAACGCCGGCACTGCCGGCGAACCCGGTCTGGAAAACATCAATATTGATGTCATGGACCTCAACGGCCTGGCAGAGTTTGCCGCCGCCAACACGGTGGGCCTGACCATTGTCGGCCCGGAAGCGCCACTGGTAGCCGGCATTGTCGACCGCTTCGAAGCGCGCGGACTACGGGTTTTCGGCCCCAGTGCTGAAGCAGCGCAACTGGAAGGCTCCAAGGCTTTCACCAAGGACTTCCTGGAACGCCACCGGATCCCCACGGCGGCCTACGCCAATTTCACCGATGTCGATCAGGCCCTGGCCTACGTTCGCAAACAGGGTGCGCCTATCGTAGTAAAAGCCGATGGGCTGGCCGCCGGCAAGGGCGTTATTGTGGCGATGACCCTGGCGGAAGCGGAACATGCCATTCGCGACATGCTGGCCGGTAATGCCTTTGGTGACGCTGGCAGCCGCGTGGTGATCGAGGAATTCCTGGAAGGCGAGGAAGCCAGCTTCATTGTCATGGTGGATGGCAAACATGTGCTGCCGATGGCTACGTCCCAGGACCACAAGCGCGTCGGTGACGGCGATACCGGCCCCAATACCGGCGGTATGGGCGCCTACTCTCCGGCTCCGGTGGTCACGCCCGATATCCACCAACGCATCATGGACGAGGTGATCCACCCGACCGTCCGTGGCATGACTGCGGAAGGCCATCCCTACCAGGGCTTTTTATACGCAGGCCTGATGATTGACAAATCCGGTACCCCCAGGGTGATCGAGTTCAACTGCCGCTTCGGTGACCCGGAAACCCAGCCCATCCTGTTGCGCATGAAATCGGACCTGGTCGAGCTCTGTGGTGCGGCCATCGACGGCAAACTCGACCAGTGCCATTCGGACTGGGACGAACGTGCCTCGGTGGGCATTGTCTTGGCCGCCGGGGGATATCCCGGCAGCTACAACAAGGGCGACGTTATTTCCGGGCTGCCGGGAACGGAGGTTGCCGGTGAGAAAATATTCCACGCCGGTACCAGGCTCAATGGCGATCAGGTCATCACCAATGGCGGTCGGGTGCTCTGTGCCACCGCGCTTGGCGACACCGTGACTGAAGCCCAGCAGCGGGCCTACAAGCTCGCCAGGAGCATCCAGTGGCAGGGGGTTTTCTACCGCGGCGATATCGCCTTTCGGGCTATTGCCCGGGAAACCACCTGAGCAGGATGGCTGCGCCCGGCAACCTCCAGAATCCCCGGACAGGCCGGGGATTTTCCCCACCTCAAAACCTGTCCATTACAGCCCATAAACATTGACTATTGACTTTATAGTTAGCACAACGTAGCTTCCCCTTCCGACGTTAATGGTAATGATTATCGTTAAACTTTAGATTACCTAATGAGGATGGAGATCAGCTGTATGTTCAAACGTTCCCCCCTGTCACTGGCCGTGGCCATTTGCCTCGCCCCCGGCGCCAGCTGGGCTGCCAGTGATACCCAATCCCGGGTTCTTGAGCCCATCGAAATTATCGGCGAAGCCTCGGCAGCCCAGACCCTGCCCGGTTCCGGCTATGTGGTCGGCAGCGAACAGATGGAAGTCGAAGTTGTAACGGACATTCACCGGGTATTGAAAACCGTACCGGGCGTCTACGTGAGGGAAGAGGAAGGCCTCGGCCTGCGCCCCAATATCGGTATCCGCGGCGCCACCGCCGAACGCAGCAATAACATTACCCTGATGGAAGACGGTGTGCTGATCGCCCCGGCCCCCTACTCCAACCCGGCTGCCTACTATTTCCCCACCATCAAGCGCATGTCCTCGGTGGAAGTGCTCAAGGGTGCGCCGCTGCTGCGTCACGGCCCCCAGACCACCGGCGGCGTGGTCAACCTGATCTCCACACCCATTCCCGACCAGCGGCAGGGTCAGATCGAAGCTGTAACCAGTGAACGTGGTTCCACCGACGTCCATGTGAGCCACGGCGATAAGACCGGCGACTGGAGTTACCTGCTGGAAACGGTCCAGCGTTCCGCCCGGGGCTTCAAGGACATTGACCGTAGCAACCGCGATACCGGTTTTGATATCGAGGACTATGTCGGCAAACTGCGCTGGCAGGGTAATCGCCAGAGTGTGACTGCCAAGCTTCAATACTCTGAGGAAACCTCCAACGCCAGCTACCTTGGCCTGACGGATGCCGACTTTGAACGGGATCCCGACCGGCGCTACGGTCTGTCCAGCATCGACCAGATGAACAACGAACATTACAGCGTCAACCTGACCCACCAGTTCGCCTGGACCGACAGTCTGAGCAGCACCGCGACCCTCTACCACAACTGGTTTGAGCGCAACTGGTTCAAGCTCGACGGCGGCGGCAGCTTTGTCGATGATGCCAATGATGGCGACGCCAATGCCCAGGGCATCCTCGACGGCGCAGTTGATGTCACTGACCTGGACTACAAGAACAATAACCGGGAATACGTCTCCGAAGGTGTGCAGGTCAACTTTGACCTGGACCTCGGCGCCCACCAGCTGGCCTTCGGCACCCGTTACCACGAAGATGAAATGGACCGCTTCCAGCCGGTGGATGTCTACGATCAGGTCAACGGTTCGCTGGTGTTCCAGAATACCGTTGCCCCCACCGGCAGTAACAATCGCTTTGAAACCGGCGAGGCCCTGAGCTTCTGGGTGCTCGACAAGTGGCAGGCCACTGACCGGCTCAACCTCAACTTCGCCCTGCGCTATGAGGATGTCGAAACCAGCCGCACCCAGTACGCCGATGCCACCCGCGCCACGATCGACAGCACCCGCAGCAACGACAGCAGCGAGCTGTTGCCCGGAGCCTCCTTCACCTATGACCTGTCAGCGAGCTGGCAGCTGCTGGGTGGCGCACATCGCGGCTTCTCTCCCCTGGGTGGCGGGGCCAGGGCGAATGAGGACCCGGAAACCAGTAATAACCTTGAGCTCGGTGCCCGCTACTTTGGCGACGCCTTCTTTGCGGAAATGATCGGATTCTACAGCGACTTCTCCAACAAGGCCGAGAACTGCTCCGTGGGCTCTCCATGCAGCAATGGCGCCACTTCAGGCAGCTTTGTAACCGGGGAAGCGGAAATTGCCGGGGTTGAATTCCAGCTGCAGACAGGAACCCGGGCCGGAGCCTTCTACCTGCCGGTCAACCTCACCTACACCTACACCCGGGCTGAAATCAGCGAAGACAATGCCACCTCGGGTCTGGCAAAGGGTGAGCAGCTCAAGGATGTGCCCGAAAACCAGATGAGCCTGCGGGTAGGTCTGGAGCACCAGAACGGCTGGGACAACTACCTGGTGGCCAGCTACCTCGATGAGATGTGCGTCGAGGCGGGCTGCAACAATACGGCCACCAACCTTGATGAGACCGAATCGCTGGTTACTGTCGATTACATCAGCCGGTATGCGCTTACCCGCAATGCGGATGTATTCCTGAAGGTCGACAACCTGTTTGATCAGCAACGGATCGTTTCGCGTCTGCCGGATGGCGCCCGGCCAAATCTGCCGCGCACGGCTTCGTTGGGAGTCAGTGTTGATTTCTGATTGTTGCTCTTAAAACCCTCGACCCGGTCCTTGACCGGGTCTTTTTTTGGGGTAGTGTTAGCGACTCGGCAAACAGACGTTTGAAACCATTCTGCCAGGAGCGCTTCCCCATGAAACCCCGCACCACCCTTGTCGTGATCATACTCCTGATCGCCACAATGCTGCTTGGCGCCTGTTCCCGCCAGACCCTGTATGAAAATGCCATCAACTGGGAGCGCTCTGCGGCGGGGCTCACCGAATCGACCGTTCAGGTAGACGACATGACCATTGCCTACCTGAGCAATGCCAGCCCGGTAGCCGGTGAATCCATCGTCATGGTGCACGGCTTTGGCGCCAACAAGGACAGCTGGACCCGCCTGGCGGCCGAACTCACGGACGAATACAACATCTATGCCGTCGACCTGCCCGGCCATGGCGACAGCAGCAAGGCGCTGGACCTGGGCTACCGCTTTGAAGACCAGGTCTCACACCTGGCAAAAATTCTCAAAGCTCTGAGTCTTGACCAGGCCCATATGATGGGCAATTCCATGGGTGGGGCTATTACCGCACTTTACGCCGCCACCTACCCGGACCAGATCCGCTCGGCGGTGCTGTTTGATCCGGCCGGCATTCTGGAATATGAAGGCGAACTGGTGGAGCAGGTCGCAGAAGGCGACAACCCATTGATTCCGAAAAAAGAAGGCGACTTTGAGCGGCTCATGGATTTTGTCATGGAAAAGAAGCCCTTTGCGCCCTGGCCGATCTACGAGGTCATGGAAGAAAAAGCCATCGCCAACCGCGAAATAAACGAGGTGATTTTTGCGGCCATTCGCGACAGTGGATATGGGCCGGATTTCCGCCAGGCAATTACCCGCATCGAAGCGCCCGTTCTGGTTGTCTGGGGCCTGGAAGACCGGGTGATCAACCATCGCAATGCCGACGTGTTCGTCGACCGGATTCCTGATGCCCGCAAGGTTCTGCTTGAAGGTGTTGGCCACGTGCCAATGGTAGAGGTGCCGGAAGAGTCTGCCCAACTGGTCCGTGAATTTCTGGCGGAAACACGGTAGCCTTACCGGGGTCGGCTCACTCATCGTGAAGTAACTCATGCCTGAAGCTATCTGGATATCATTTGCTTTCGGCCTTGGCCTTCTGGTCAAGACCGTCGGGTTACCGCCACTGGTTGGCTATCTTGCCGCCGGTTTCGCCCTCAGCGGCATTTCTGCCGCCACCGACATCACCATAGAAGCCACCGATGTGCTCCAGCATATTGCCCACCTGGGCGTGCTGTTGCTGCTCTTTACGGTTGGCCTCAAGCTGAAACTACGCTCCCTTGTAAGCCGCGAAGTCATCGGCGGAAGCCTTCTGCATTTCGCCATTACCTGCGCGGTTTTCACCCCCGGCCTTTATCTGCTGATGGAACTGGAGTGGCAAACCGCCTTCCTCCTAGCCATCGCCCTTTCCTTCTCCAGCACGGTGCTGGCAGCCAAAGTGCTGGAAACCAAGCGCGAATTGCGGGCGTTCCATGGCCGCGTCGCCATTGGCATCCTGATCGTGCAGGATCTGATTGCCCTGGTGGTAATGAGTCTGGCGGCCGGACAGAGCCCATCACAATGGGCATTAATCGTGTTCGGCCTGCCACTTTTACGGCCTCTGCTCTACAAACTGCTGGATGCCAGCGGGCACGACGAACTGCTGGTTCTTTTGGGACTGCTGCTGGCGCTGGTGGTTGGCGGGCTGGGCTTCGAGGCGGTCGGTCTCAGCTCCGAGCTGGGCGCCCTGGTATTCGGTGCCATGCTGGCCAACCACCCCCGGTCTCAGGAGCTGGCAAGGTCCCTCTGGAGCGTGAAAGAGATTTTTCTGGTGGGCTTCTTCCTGCAGATCGGTATCGGCGGGCTGCCGGCTGGTGACGCCTTGATATTTGCTGTCATTGCCGCACTGGTACTGCCGCTGAAAGGGATCCTGTTTTTTTTCCTGCTTTTGCTGTTCCGGCTCCGCGCCCGCAGTGGTTTCCTCAGCGCCCTGACGCTGACCAACTACAGTGAATTCGGCCTGATTGTGGCCAGTGTTGCGCTTCCCGAATGGCTGATTCCACTGGCAATTACAGTGTCACTGTCATTCGTGATCTCCGCCCCTCTCAATCGCCTTTCCCACTCCCTTTATGAGCGGGTTTCCCGCCCGCTGGTGCGGTTTGAAAGCGACACCCACCACCCGGATGAACAGCCGATTTCCCTGGGTGATACCAGGGTGCTGGTTATGGGGATGGGCCGGACCGGCACCGCCGCCTACGACTGGCTGTATGAATCCGAGCCGCACCTTATCGGGCTGGACTCCGACCCGACGAAAGCCCGGACCCATCAGAAAGCAGGCCGTAATGTGGTTTTTGCCGATGCCGAGGATAACACCTTCTGGCAGGGGCTGGAGATGCCGAAACTGGAGGCGGTCATCCTTGCCATGAGCGACATCGAGGGCACGCTGATCGCAGCCCGCATGCTGCGTCGCAAGGGCTTCACTGGCTACATCGTGGCCCACACCATGTACGAGGATGAAGCCAGGAAAATCCGCAAGGCAGGTGCCGACGAGGCTTACCTGACCATGAGCGAGACCGGCGTGGCGCTGGCCAGCCATATCCGGGACACCCGGTCACCAACGCTAGGCACGATTTAATGTACCAGCCCGGGGGTTCCAGAGCAGACACCATGACCCAGATGACTTCACTGCATGAGGAGCGTCTGGATTTCGTATTCACAACCATCAGGGCCACCGGTGCCCGTACAGTACTGGATCTTGGCTGCGGCTCTGGTTCCCTGTTGTACCGGTTACTGGCGGATGACCAGTTTGAGCGGGTGACCGGCCTGGAAGACTCCGGCGTTTCGCTGAGGCAGGCCCGCTCTGTCCTGGAGAAATTCCTGAATGAAGACCCGTGCCGGATACAGCTTGTCCACGGCTCCTACGCCGAGCGCAACCCCGCACTGACCGGCTTCGAGGCGGCGGCAATGGTGGAAACAATCGAGCATGTTCGACCGGAGCAGCTGTCGAAGGTTGAGCTGGCGGTATTTGCCGGATTCCGACCCGGCTGTCTGTTCATGACCACGCCGAACAGGGAGTACAACCCCCTGTTTGACCTCGCGCCAGGTGAGTTCCGCGAGGAAGACCACAAGTTTGAGTGGGACCGGATCAAGTTCCAGCGCTGGGCGCGCGGCGTGGCTGATCGCAATGGCTACGAGGTTCGTTTCGGCGGTATCGGGGAGTTTGTCCCCGATGTCGGCCACCCCTCCCAGACTGCTTTTTTCACCCGCAAAGACTGATCAGCGGATGCGACGCCAGGCACTGAGCTCGGCAATCGTGTGCTGGTATTTACGCCGGGTCTCCCGGATCACAAAAGGCACGTCCTGGGGTTTCAGAATTTCCTCAAAATGATCAGCCAGAATCTCCCGCATGCCATCCAGCACGGTTTTTGGCTGCCCGTTAAGTTCAAACCCGCCAATCCAGTTGGCCCGTGGCGTGAACTCCTCCAGCAGGGTGTAGGGCGAACTGATCACCAGGGTGCCGTTCGCTGACAGGCGACTGTGAATACCCTTCAGAAAGGCAGCCGGATCCTCCAGGCGATCAATCAGGTTTCCCGCAAAGATCAGATCGTAGTCCCGATGTTCCTCGGCAAGATTGCAGGCGTCACCGGTGGCGAAAGCAACCTTGTGGGCAGCGCGGGACAGATCCAGTTCCGCCGTGGTGACCGTGACGCGCTCACCCAGCTGGCCTTCATCCCGCCGGAAAAAATCGATGGCGCCATCTTTTTGCAAAGTGGCGGCGGCGTCTACAAATCGCGCAGACAGATCCACCCCGACGACTTCATCAAAAACCCGGCCCAGTTCGAACGCCGCCCGGCCGACCGCGCATCCGAGATCCAGGGCCTTGCCCTTGTCATGTCCGGCCATCAGTTGCTGACAGATCCGCGCGCAGCGCGCCGGATAGTTACCAACGCCAAAGTGACTCTCGCCAAAATGGAAATCCAGATACTGGCTCAGCAGCTCATCGGTTTCATAAACATTCATGGTATGTCCTCAGGTATCAGATAATGCACAGGAACGAAAACCGGTGAACACATCGTTGCGCTGGGCGAGGTAGGCCTGTCGATAGGTACCGCGGATCAGGTTAGAAGACGTTGCACAGCCGCCACCCCTGGTGACTTTGTGGTCACCGAACTGAAGGGTCGACATGAACGGGTAGACGTCAATCTTGAAGCCGTCGTAGGGGAAGAACTGGCTGCTGGTCCATTCCCAGACGCTGCCGATCATCTGGCGACAGCCAAAGGCGCTGTCACCTTCCGGGTAATCAGTGACCGGGTTCTGGGCCAGGTTTCTGCCACCAAGGTCAGCCCGCTCAGGGGTCGCCGGATCATTGCCCCAGGGGAAACGGCGGAATGGCTCACCCGGCCGGTTACCGAGAGCCGCCACCTCCCATTCATACTCGGTAGGCAGTCTGCGACCCGCCCAGTTGCACCAGGCTTCTGCTTCCCAGTAGGTGATGTGAACCACCGGCGCATCCGGGTTCACCGGTTGCCATCGGTCAAACAGCCGCTCCTGCCACTGGCCATTGTGCAGCCGCCAGTACAGCGGATGCTTCGGGGCCCGGATCACCGGCCCGGTCTCGCCCTGGGCAAGGGCAATATCCGTTTCGGTCTGCAGCCATTTGCGGCCACCAAAGGACCAGAGCGCCGGGCGCTCATAACCGCCATCGTCGACAAACGCCATAAATTCCCGGTTGCTCACCGGCAGCCTGGAGATGGCAAAGGCAGGAAGCTCGATTTCGAACCGCGGCTTTTCGTTGTCAAAGGCAAAGTCTTCATGGGCGAAGGCCTCTGACTCTCCGGGCATTCCGATCAGCCATCGCCCGGCGGGAATGACCGCGTCGGCTCTGGTTTGGTCGTTACCGGGCTCACCCGGTGCAACCCGCTCGGGCTGAAAGTCCGGAACGGCCGGATAACCAATGGTCTGACGACACCAGATAATCGATTCGATGTGCATGTTCTGATGAAAAATCGAGTAGCGGTAAAGGTATAGCTCCCGGTCCGTGAGGGTTTTAGTTTTGATTCGGGCGGCCACCCGGTCGTAGATGGTGTCGAAGTAGGCAAGCGTTTCCTCACGTCCGGGAAACAGGTCACGACGCCAGCGGTCCTTGTGGTCAATGTGGAACGAGTCCCAGAGCTCGTCCATGGCCGGATCATAACTGGTAGTCCCATCCAGCAGGTTGAACACGAACACTTCGTAAAAGAAGGCGGCATGCCCCATCTCCCAGAGTGGGGGGTTCACTCCCGGATGGTAGGGAACATCCAGCTTGTCTTCGGGCAGGGAGGTAATCAGGGCGCGCGTTCGCTGACGCGCGGTCTCAAGCTCAGCTAACAGGGTTGCTCTATCCACGCGCTATCTCTCCGGGTGAAATTTCCTAGACGCTACGATAACAAACCAGGATTCAGATGAATGCACTGTCTGCACTTCTTTCCTTTTCCCCGCCACCATTTTGTGGACCGATTCAACACAAAAAGCCCCGCCGGGATCACCGTGCGGGGCTCTTCAAGCCTTCAGGACTGTTTCAGTCGTTCAGGACTCTTTAAATTGTTCAGGACTGCTTCCTAGAACTGGTTCATGGTGTTGTCTTTACCGCCGGCCTTGAGCGCCGCATCACCTGCGAAGAACTCTTTGTGATCATCGCCGATGTTGGAACCGGCCATGTCCTGATGCTTCACGGTTGCGATGCCCTGTCGGATTTCCTTGCGCTGGACACCCGCAACGTAAGCCAGCATGCCCTCGTCACCGAAGTAGCCTTTGGCCAGGTTGTCGGTAGACAGCGCCGCCGTATGGTATGTCGGCAGGGTGATCAGGTGGTGGAAGATACCGGCTTCGCGAGCGCCATCGCGCTGGAAGTTGGCTGTCCACTGATCCGCCAGCTGGCCAAGATCGGTGTCATCGTACTTGGCGTTCATCAGGTCCGCACGCTCGTACGCGGAAACGTCCTTGCCCTCTTCCTTCCAGGCATCAAATACCTGCTGACGGAAGTTCAGGGTCCAGTTGAAGGACGGGCTGTTGTTGTAAACCAGCTTGGCGTCGGGCACCACTTCCCTGATGCGGTTAACCATGGCTGCGATCTGGCCAACATGGGGTTTCTCGGTTTCGATCCACAGCAGGTCAGCGCCGTTCTGCAGGCTGGTGATACAGTCCAGAACCACCCGGTCTTCGCCAGAACCCGGCTTGAACTGGAACAGGCCGGACGCGAGACGCTTGGGACGAACCAATTGGCCTTTCTGCTTGATCACAACGTCGCCGTTGTTGATGTCTTCGGCTTTCTCGATCACTTCGCCGTCGATAAAGCTGTTGTACTGGTCGCCCAGATCGCCCGGCTCATTGGTCACGGCGATCTTCTGGGTCAGGCCTGCGCCCAGCGAATCAGTGCGCGCAACGATGACGCCGTCATCAATGCCCAGCTCAAGGAACGCCAGGCGCACAGCATTGATCTTGGACAGGAAGTCGGCGTGAGGAACGGTCACTTTGCCGTCCTGGTGGCCACACTGCTTTTCGTCCGACACCTGGTTTTCCAGCTGGATGCAGCAGGCGCCGGCTTCGATCATCTTCTTGGCCAGCAGGTAAGTGGCTTCCGCGTTACCAAAACCAGCGTCGATGTCGGCAATGATCGGCACAATGTGGGTTTCGTGGCTATCGATCTGCTTGATCAGCTCTTCCGCCCTGGCATTGTCGCCGGCGTTTTCGGCTTCTTCCAGGGCGCGGAACAGGTGGTTCAGTTCCCATGCGTCGGCCTGGCGCAGAAAGGTGTAAAGCTCCTCGATCAGTCCGGAAACCGCCGTCTTTTCGTGCATGGACTGGTCAGGCAGTGGGCCGAACTCGGAACGCAGGGCGGCAACCATCCAGCCGGACAGGTACAGGTAGCTGCGCTTGGTAGTACCGAAGTGCTTCTTGATCGACAGCATTTTCTGCTGGCCAATGAAACCATGCCAGCAACCCAGTGACTGGGTGTACTTGGAGGTGTCATTATCGTAGTTCGCCATGTCTTCGCGCATGATCTTCGCGGTGTACCTGGCGATATCAAGACCGGTCCTGAATTTGTTCTGGGCGCGCATGCGGGCGGCGTGCTTGGGATTGATGGCGTTCCAGGTAGGATGCTGCTCCAGAATGGAAGCAATGGCGTCAACGTCGTTTGCGTATGGCATATCTCAGTCCTGTCTTCTAAGGTTTGAGGTGTTCTTCAGATAAAGTTGAAAAGCGATTCCGACGAGCCAGCAACTGTCCAAAACCGATCAGATTACTGGCGTTGGCAATTACTTTAGGGGCTCTGATTTTATAATTGAAATTTATATAAATTATTTTCGGCATTTTCCTTGTGAATGATATTAACAGAATCTAGCAGGCGTCGATGTTCTATCTTAAAGCTTTCAGCCACTCTTTTCTGCACGCCCTGAAAAACTTGCTCCCGATTGTGGTGGTTGTGGTGTTTTTCCAGCTTGCAGTTTTGCATCAGGTGCCGGATAAAGCCCCAAGCATGGCCTTTGGCCTGCTCATTGTGGCTGTTGGCGTCGCGCTTTTTCTGCAGGGACTGGAATTGAGTATTTTCCCGATCGGCAAGAGCCTGTCCAACCAGTTTGCACGCCGGGGCTCAGTGCCGATTCTCCTGGCCTTCGGATTTGCCATCGGGTTCTCTGCCGTGGTTGCGGAACCGGCGCTGATTGCGGTTGCACAGCAGGCCCAGGAAATAAGCGCCGGAAGAATTGAGGCGCTGACGCTACGACTGCTGGTGGCGACATCTGTCGGCACTGTAGTAGCGCTGGGAGTATTCAGGACGATTATGGGCTACCCCCTGCACTGGTTCATGATCGGGGGGTATATCACTGTCGTCATCGTCACCTGGTTTGCGCCCGAGGAAATCGTCGGCCTGGCGTACGACTCTGGCGGCGTCACCACCAATGTGGTGACTGTGCCCCTGGTGGCAGCACTGGGCATCGGGCTGGCTGCTTCCATTCGTGGCCGGAATCCTCTTACCGACGGTTTCGGGCTGGTGGCACTGGCGGTAATGGTGCCGATGATTACAGTTCAGCTATACGGCATTGTGGTCTACTCGGGGCAACAGTCCGAAGGCGAACTGATCATGGATACGGGTTCCACAGAGTCCACGACAACCGGGCCCCTCAAGGCTCTGCTGGAGCTGGCAGAGATGGTGCGGGACGTTCTGCCCATTATCCTGACCATCCTGGTATTCCAGTATCTGGTCCTGCGGCGGCGCCTGAACAATCCCCGCAGGATCCTGTTCGGCTTTGCGCTGGTGCTTCTCGGACTCTATGCCTTTGTGGTGGGCCTGAAACTGGGGCTTTTTCCGATTGGTACCAGCATGGCTGAACAACTGATGAGCCTTGACGGGTATCATTTTGTCTACCTGTTTGCGTTCATGATCGGATTCGCCACGACCATGGCAGAACCGGCGCTTATCGCGATTGGCCACCAGGCTGAAGAAGCCGCTGCCGGCACCCTGAACGGCAATGCCATCCGGCTGTTTGTCGCTGTGGGCGTTGCCATTGGTATCACCGTTGGCGTGCATCGGATTATAGCGGGGGACTCGATTCACTATTACGTAATGGGAGGCTATCTGGTGGTAATTCTGCTGACCACTATTGCGCCCCGCTACATTATTGCGCTGGCCTACGACCTTGGCGGCGTGACCACCTCTGAGGTCACGGTACCGCTGGTCACAGCGCTGGGCATTGGCCTGGCCAGCAGTATCGAGGGCCGAAGCGTGCTGATTGACGGCTTCGGGCTGATTGCTTTTGCCTCGATCTTTCCCATTATCACCGTGATGGCCTATGCCATCGTTATTGACCACATCGCTGCCCGCAGGAAAACAGTCACATGAAATTCTCAGTACTCGTCGCTATTGTGCCGGAAGACCAGGAACAGGCCTGCATCGATGCAGCCCGGGACCTGGGGGCTGGCGGTATTACGGTCATGTCCGGGCGTGGCATCAGCAATAAGGCCAAAAAAACCTTCTTTGGCCTGACCTATGACGGCAGCCAGACTGTGCTGGTGATGGTGCTTGAAAAAGGACTGTCACTGGATATCCTGAAAGCCATCCAGCACATTCTGATGCCGAAAAAGAAGGACTCTCAGGGCCTGGTATTCACGCTGCCACTGGAACACCTGGGAGGCATCGATCTGTCCCAGGTGGAAAAATTCGAACAACATGTAAAAGACTCACTCTGAGCGGAGAACCGGCATGAAACTTGTCAAGGATGTGATGATTCGGGACACCATCAATGTGTCAGCATTTGCCAGCCTGCGTGACGCTCTCTCGCTGATGAAAAAGCACAATGTGAAATCACTGGTGGTGGATAAACAGAACGGGCACGATGCCTACGGCCTCATCACTTACACCAACATTCTCAAGGCCGTCATTGCCGAGGACGGCGATATTGATCTGCTGAATGTCTACGACGTCTGCGCCAAACCGGTGATCAGCGTCGGCGAGCATCTGGGCATCCGCCACGCCGCCAGTCTGATGAGCCAGCACCGGGTGAAGCGCCTGCTGGTTCTTCAGGACAACGACCTGATGGGCTTTGTGGTGATGGACGACATTATGGCCGCCCTGCTGGACACCATTGACTGAACCGGAGTCAGACTCACGACCTGCACAGGACAATTAACCGGTCATCGGAATTCAGGTCGAGGTAGTCGTCGCGCGGCGGATTGAGAGCCACATGGCGACCATTATGACCGGCACGCCCACGCCAGATGCCCATCGCCACCTCGCCTTTTGCCGCCACCACTTTTTCCAGTACCTTAAAATCGGCGCTGGCCGGTATCGGGTAGTCGTTGGGAGCCCGGAACTGTATCTCGGCGCCACCGACGGTGAACAGCTCATCCAGTACCACCCTCAACTCCCGCCGTAATGCCACCTGGGCAAGAACATGGCTGACAATCATCGGGCTGACCATCATTTCGCTCTGGTGGCCGGCCAGCAAATGACGATTATCCGGATCACTCAGTTCCATGATCAGCTGGGGACGCTGGCTGCCCTCACTGAGCAGGTCTTCCAGCTGGAGGTAGCCCACCATTGCCCGGGCGTCGGCCTCCTCCCCGGAGGCCAGCCGATCGCTGCTCAAAAGCATGATGGCGTCGAAGTTGAGGGGGCTGACCCGCCTGAGCTCGCCTTCGACCATGTAATCCGCTTCCACATGCCGGCAGACTACCGCGTGCTGCTCGCCCAGGTAACGATGGATTTCCTGCTGTCGCTCATGGGCGGGAACGACCGAAACAATATCCAGTTCGAACCGCCTCTGGCTGTAACTGCAGAACTCGCCGATCAGGCTTGGCACCCGGCGGTTCCAGCCCAGCACCAGGACCCGGTGCACCTTTTCAGAGAAAGTCAGGCCCTGGCTGACTGGCTCTGCGCGGTTAATCACCGGCAGTGCGGGGTTTTTAACCTGCGCGTCGGTGTCTGCATAATCCCGTGCCAGCAGGACAACCCGGTCTTCAGCAGCAATCGCTGTATCTGATGCCGCCGGCAATTGCACATTCCAGCCTTTGCCCGCCGGTTTCAGGATACCAAGAACAATGGCATCGGCCCGCCGGGCAGCCAGCTCACCCAGGGTCAAGCCCGCCAGAGTCTCGCCGCCGCGGATGTAAATTTCGCAGCCTTCACCGGCTGTCAGTAACTCATTGTAGATTTCCGACAACCCCGGATGCAGGATGTTCTGGACCATCAGTCGGCCGATCGTGGCATCACCGGCGACCACCTCCACCTCGCCGGGATAGGCCCGCTCAATCACAGGATGTTTGCGTATATCCTGAATTTCAGCCACCACAAACGGCAGAGGAGCACTCAGCTGACGCGCCTGGGCGGCGATTGAAAGCAGGGCCTTTACCGTTTCCACATCGGAGGTTACCAGGCTGCCAGCCTGATAGGCCGCGCTGGGCACGATCACAGCAGAGGCATCCAGACAGGCAACGCGCTGCAACGCATCAGGCTGAATAGCGGCGCCCGAACGCAGAATGATCTGGCGCGCCTTGCGGCCGATTCCCGGCTCTGTTCGCAATTCATGCACCTGGGCAGACGAGGCTGTCTCCGAGAGCACCACCAGCCGCAAACGATTGGTGTCGTGCTTCTCCAGAAATCGCCGCATACGTCCGGAGGAGCCCAGCAGCTCAACCAGCAAAGGCAGGGTCTGGCTGGTCCAGCCCAGCACCACAATATGATTGCTCAGGGTGACCGGGGTCAGCCCCCGCTCAAGATCGGTCATCTTGGCAATCAACCAGCGCGTGAGGATCGCTACCAGCGTACCCATGAAGACGACATAGCCGCTGACAGTCAGAATCGTGGAAACGAAACGTTGCCAGTTACCGGCATCGTCGCCCAGGTAGCCGGGGTCGGTCAGGCGCAGAAATGCCCACCAGATGGCATCGCCCACATCACTGAAGGAATCCCCCAGGGGCAGCACCAGCACACCGCCAATCAATGAGATCAGGCCGATAAATACAGCAACAACCAGGAGCTGAAACCCGGCGCCCTTGATGAGCTGGCGCTCCACCAGGAATTTGACGCGATCGATGAGTCGGAATGGCAGCATGGTCTTCCTTTGGCTTCAACCGGAAACCTAGCTAGCATAGCTTAAAACCGGAAACAAAAAGCTGACAACCGACCGTGTTTCGTGATCGTATAGCTGACTATGAAAGATTTATCCCGGACCCTGACACTACTTTCGTGCCTGTTCTTTGCGGGCTGTGCTTCGCTGCCCGCAGGTAATGCGGATGTGCTACCGCCACAATCCCAGTACGATGCCATCATTGCTGACAGCAGTGGCAGCCTGCTGACGGTCAATCAGTTGGCTGAGGCGCTGGCGCCCGCCGATGTGGTGGTCATAGGCGAATACCATGGCCATCATGGAGCCCACCTGCTGGAGGCGCTGATTCAGTCCACGCTTTACCGCAAGCGGCCGCAGCAGGTGCTGAGCATGGAGCAGTTCACCCTGACCGACCAGCCAGAGCTGGACAGATACCTGTCCGGAGAGACCGGTGAGGAGGAACTGATTGCCGATACCGGCGCCTGGTCAAACTATAAAGCGTCTTACCGCCCTCTGATTGAATTTTCCAGGCGCAATAACGTTCCCGTGATTGCCGCCAACGCCCCCGCCAAAATTGTCCGGTGCATTGGTCGCGAGGGAGAGGCCTATCTGGAGCAACTTGACAGTGATCTGCTGAAGCAACTGCCGGAGGACAGATTCCTGGATACCCCGGGCTACCGGGACAAGTTCTTCGCCGCTCTTGAGGACAACCATGGCGCAGACGAGGGTGAGGACAAAAACAGCAGTCGCATCGAGAACAGCTACAAGGCCCAGTTGCTCCGGGACAACACCATGGCGGATCAGGTGGTAACGGCTCTGCGGGAGAACCCTGGTCACCAGGTCATTCATCTCAACGGCACTTTTCATTCGGAAAACCGGCTGGGCATGGTGGCGGTGCTGGAAAAACGCCGGCCGGAGCTTGAGGTTGCCGTTGTCAGCCCGGTTTTCTGGGGGCCGGAAGACGACTTTAACAGCCTGCTGGAGGAACACCGGGACAGAGGAGATTTTCTGTATTTCCTGCAGCCGCTGCCGGAGAAGTATAAAGACAGCGATCGCCAGCATGAGGCCATCATGCAGCAATTCCATAACGCCGGCAGTCTGGTCTGTGACTGAACCGTTTCCGTATCCGGCACCTGCCCCTGCAGTCAGGTAGCCTTTTTCTGACCGGCAAGAATCACCACCGCAATGCCACCCAGTATGGCGACCCCGGCAACCATCAGCCGCAGCGTCAGGGGTTCGGCCAGGAGCACGACTCCGCCCACCGCAGCAATCACCGGCACACTGAGCTGGACGGTCGCTGCCGTGGTCGCCTGCAGCAGCGGCAATGCCATATACCAGACGGCATAGCCCATGCCCGAAGCGACTGCGCCGGACGCAATGGCGTACCCCATACCCGCCATATCAATACTGGCACCGGAAACCATGACAAGACTCAACACCAGCGCCATGGGTACGGCCCGGATAAAATTGCCGGTGGTCACCGCCGTTGGTTCGCCGGCGCCTTTGGCCCGCAACGAATAGAGTCCCCAGGCGATACCGGCACTGATCATCAGCAGGGAGCTGAACAGTGGCGGCGCGGTAAGGCCTGGCAGTAACAGGCCCACCAGTCCGGAAAAGGCCACCATGAATCCTATCCACTGCCAGAATTGTGGGCGATTGCCACGGACAATACCGATACTGATCATGGTGGCCTGAACAGCACCAAAAAGCAGTAACGCCCCCATGGCCGCAGACAGACCGCCATAGGCATATGAGAAAGCCCCGGCATAGACGAACAGGGCCAGCGCCGAGCCCCAGGAACCCTGCTTCACCGGTAGCCGGTTGCCGCGCAAGCTGAGCAGCAACCAGAGCATCAGCGCGCCGGACACCAGCCGGACACTGGTAAAAGTGGCGGCGTCGATACTGGTATCCCGCAACGCTGCACGGCAGAGCAGTGAGTTGCCGGCAAAGGCGGTCATGGCGATCGTGGTCAGCAACAGTACTCGTGCGGTGGGCGGGATCACTGGGTCTGCACCATTTCGTCGCTGACCTGATAGAAGCCGGCAAGCCATTTCACAATTTCTCCAGCCGCCGGGTGGTCAAAGCGACCATAGCATTCAGCCAGCGCCCGGTGCCGGTCTTCGCTGATTCTCTGCAAACCGGTGTCCTGCAACACAAGCAGATCGGCACTGAGCTGGCAGGCGAGGTCGGCACCGAGCACCTCTTCCGCGGCCTGGCGGAACGCCTTCATATACTGATAGTTTGTTCCCTGCTGATAGCTCTGCGCCAGGGTGATGGCAGGAATGGTGGTAAGCAGTGGCTGCAAGGCGGGATTGATGGCATGCCCGGAAAGGTGCTGGCTATTGGCGGCCGGCCGGCCGGTAAAACCCCGCAGATGCAGGTGGCGGGACATGCGGTCGCCGTCGTTTACCGGATAGTTATCCCAGAGCACCGGTTTGCGACCCAGTGCTTGTGCAATCCGCTGCAGGTGTCCCGGCGATATTTCCCGGGAGCAGACTTCTTCCCCAGTCCAGAACACCTGGACAGATGGAGCCAGAGCACGCCCCAGGCTCTCCAGATAATGCTCGGGGCGCTGGCCGAACACCCGGTCCAGCACCGGGTCATCCGAATAATAGCTGGGGCAGACGGCCAACTGGCCGGCACCGCTTTGCTCAGCCACCCAGTGAATAATCTCTGCCTGGCGAGCTGCCAGATCCGGCGTGGCGCTTTTCATGTCGTCAAAAAGGATCGCCAGATCGGTAATGCCCAGGTCATCAAAAGCCGCCAGCTTGTTCTTAAGTGCGGTTTTTGCCGCAGCGTCGAAATTGTTGAAGATTTCAAAAGGGCTCAGACCAATACCGAACCGCACACCCTGTTCATGGCAGAAGCGGGCAAACCCGGTCAGTTCCCGTGCTACGCTATCGGGGTGGGGTTCGCTCCAGCGGCGCCGCAGAAAAGCATCAGCCTTGGGCGCATACCAGTAATTCCGGTAGCCATGGGGGGCCAGCAGCTGCACTACCTGCCGGCGCTCGTGCCAACTCCAGAGCGGGCCATAGAAGCCTTCAATAATGCCCAGGGGGGGGTGGTTCGACATTGCTGAATCCATTTTACAGGTGCACATAAAAACGCGGATTTGCCGAGATTATCGCATCGCGATGCTGCGGTCACCGGACATTTGCCGCAATCTTCGCTAGACTTCGCAAATACTCAATTTAAAGGACATCGCCAGTCCAGGTTTGAAAAAGGAGCCCGAACAATGGAAATAAAAACTTACGAGGACCTGATTGAATGGGCTCGTCAACTTCATCTGCACCTGTCCCGGTGCTTCTCCGAGTGCGCCAAAAACAATCCGGATGAACGTGCCAGTGCACTGCTCGATTACCTGGCAGGCCATGAGGCCGAAATCGGGCAAATGACCGCAGAGTTCGAGAAACAGACAGAGGAAAAAGTGCTGAAAACACGACTCTACGATTACTATGAAAGCGAGCATCGCGCGATCAGAAACCACGGTCACTGTGATGACCATTACGCCGGGCTGGACTTTGACACCATCGCCCGGGAAGTCTTCGAGTTCCACGACCAGCTGACAGAGCTCTACAAAAGCCTTAATCTCAAGGCGGAAATACCCGAGGCAAGTGATCTTGTAGAGTCACTTCGCGAAATGGAGGAAAACGAATCAATGAGGCTGGCACGGCAGATCGGCGCAATGAATGACGTCTGAGGCCAGGGCGCCGGCAACGAAAACTGGAATTTGTTAAACACCAGGAGTACTGTACATATAAACAGTACTCCGGATTCTGCCATGAAAACCCGCGCAACACCGCTTAACCCCCACAACCGCTTCCAGCCGATCGTCACTGACCGTCAACACGGCGATGGCCCATATGATGATGGTTGGTATCGGGACCCGGCAGACGACATCTGCCCCGACTCCCTGGCTACCGAAGTGACTGACGAGCGGGTGCGCTCGATCATCAGCCGTAACCAGTCACCGGACGTGCCCTTCGATCAATCCATCAACCCTTATCGGGGCTGCGAACACGCCTGCATCTATTGCTTTGCCAGGCCCACCCATGCCTATTGGGACATGTCACCGGGGCTGGATTTCGAAACCCGCCTGATAGCCAAACCCAACGCAGCCGACCAGCTGCGCCGGGAGCTGGACAAGCCCGGTTACCGGGTATCTCCCATTGCCCTTGGAGTAAATACCGATGCCTATCAGCCCATCGAAAAAAACCGGGAAATTACCCGGGACATCCTCAAAGTGCTGGCCGAATACCAACACCCGGTAACAATCATCACCAAGGGTGCCCTGATTCTGCGGGATCTCGACCTGTTATCGGAGCTGGCAGGCAAGGGTCTCTGTTCTGTCCGCATCAGCCTGACGACACTGGATAATACCCTCAAAGGCCGGATGGAGCCCCGTACAGCGGCGCCCGCCATGCGCCTGAAAATCATCCGTGAGCTCAGTGCTGCCGGGGTACCGACCGGTATCATCCTCGGCCCGGTAATTCCATTTATCAACGATCACGAGATAGAGGCAATACTGACAGCCGGCGCGGATGCAGGCGCCCAGAGGGCCAGCTGGATCATGCTGCGGCTGCCACTGGAGCTGGATGAGCTGTTCCGGGACTGGCTGCAAAGGCATTTCCCCGAGCGGGCAGAGCGGGTAATGGGCCGCATTCGGGATTTGCGCGGAGGCAAAAGCTACGATGCCACCTTCGGGCGCAGAATGACCGGAACCGGCCCCTACGCCGACTTGATCCGTCAGCGCTTTTCAAAGCGGGCGAGGCAGGTGGGACTCGGCCTGCATGAGCCTGAGCCACTTCGCACAGACCTGTTCCGGCGGCCTGGCGGAGAGCAGATCCACCTGTTCTAGACCGGCCGGACTCGCTGGTCAAAAAAGCTCATGGCTGTCTTGCAGCCCCGTACTACGCCGCCGGCTCGGGCAGCCGGGATTCGCACCGTCGCCGGGACCGCCCCCGCGCCCGGCGGGTTTCAGTCGCCGGTGAGCGGGAAAATGTGCAGGTGCATGGATTTCTGATCATAGAGCGTGCCACTGCCCTGCAGATTCAGGTGGACCACCGTTTGGTCACTCCAACCACCGGCCACCGATTTGGCGCCGGCCAGACCTCCGCTGCCGCCCACTATGACCAATCGCTGACTGATCGTATGCATGCTGCCGCCTGCCGCCTTCAGTGTCACCATGACAGCGGTATCGCCCATGGGACTGACATCGGAGATACTGACGCCGCGTACCGAAGTCATTACCTTGTAGCTGGGTTCGCAGTAGTGCGGTGGCATGCTGCCCATATCGTGACACATCTGCATCACCTGGCCCGGTTTGCCGCCGTGCCCCCCGCCCTTCTTCATGCCCTTGCTACCGGACATGCCACCGGACTTACCGCCGGACTTGCCGGCATCGGACGTTTCCGCGCCCGTGTCACCGCCGTGACTGGAATGATCGACCTGCGCCAAGGCGCCCGGCGCAGCCAGGGCGAGCGCACCGGCGCAGACCAGAGCAGAGATCAGGGGTCGATGAATCGCTGTGAATGGCATCCTTGGAATCCTCTATTGCCGCTGGGTGAAATGGTCGCTCTTGTTCAGCGCGAGCCGACAGGAACAATCAAGTATAAAGCTGAGCGCTGGCAACGCAACGCTGGAACAGATTCCTCTGCACTTGCAGCTAAACGCCACCAGACATTCATGGTGGCAATAATAGCAGCGTACGCGTAAGAAACCGTCGCTGCACTGGCCAAGACCTATGTAGAACAGACACCGGTTTTTCGTTACATTGATTAACGTATATTGTTAACTTGAACTAGAGTAAGGAACTATAAGGGCGTTATCTCGCCAGATAACCACCTTGAATTAAAACAAAGACAAAAGAGGCTAGCTCAACAATGAGAATCCGTTCTGTTCTATCCGCGGCTGTGCTGACCGTAGCGACAACCTTCGCTGCCACGCACGCCTTCGCGCAGGAAACATTCACACTCCGCCTGGCTGAGACCTGGGGGCCCAACTTTCCGATCTTCGGTGACACCACCAAAAACTTCGCCGAACGCGTCGAAAAAATGTCCGACGGCCGGCTCAGGGTTCGAATCGATTCCGCCAACAAGCACAAGGCACCGCTGGGCGTTTTCGACATGGTCAAAGCCGGCCGGTATGACATGGGGCATTCAGCGTCCTACTACTGGAAGGGCAAGGTTCCGGAAACCCTGTTCTTCACGAGCATGCCGTTCGGCATGACCGCTGTCGAACAGTGGGCCTGGTTCTACCACGGTGGTGGCATGGAACTGATGCAGGAAGTCTACGAGCCGCACAACATGCTGTCCTTCCCCGGCGGCAACACCGGTGTCCAGATGGGCGGCTGGTTCCGCAAGGAAATCAATTCTCTGGACGACCTGAAAGGCCTGAAAATGCGCATCCCGGGCTTCGCCGGCGAAGTCTTTGCGGAAGTGGGCGTCAACCCGACCAACATCGCTCCGGGTGAGCTTTACACGGCACTGGAACGCAACACCATTGATGCCGTGGAATGGGTAGGCCCGGCACTGGACCTGCGCCTTGGTTTCCAGCAGATCGCTGACTACTACTACACCGGCTGGCACGAGCCCGCCACGGAACTGCAGTTCCTGGTCAACAAAAAGGTTTGGGACAAGCTCCCCGCTGACCTTCAGGAAATCATGCGGATAGCCATGCGCACTGCATCTTACGACATGCTGATTCATTCCCAGCACGCCAACGCTGAAGCCTGGGCAAACATCAAGGAAGAGCATCCTAATGTGCAGATCAAGCAGTTCCCGGAGGATATTTTCCAGGCGATGTACGATGCCAACCAGAAACTGCTCGATGAGGCTGCCGCGGAGAACGAGCAGGCCGCACGGATCGTGAAGTCGCAGGAGGAATACCTGGAGCAGACCCGCGCCTATACCGACATTTCAACCCGCGCGTATCTCAACACCATGGCAGAAGTCGAGTAACCTGACTGGCGCCAACCCAACCGGGATCACCTCAGGGGATCCCGGTTTTTATCGCTTATAGCAATCAGAAATCGCCAGTTGACCTGGCGGAGGACAGGCAATGCGTTGGATTATCAAGCTGGATGAGAAGCTCGCCTGGCTTTCCATTTTTTGTGGCTGGGTAGCCTGCACCGCAATGATATTGATGGCGGGCAACGTGTTTTATGATGTTGTCACCCGTTACGTCTTCAATGACGTTTCCATCGGCATGCAGGAAATGGAGTGGCACCTTTACTCGGTGGTTTTCCTTCTCGGCATCCCCTATGCCCTTCGCACCGACGGACATGTCCGGGTTGATGTCCTTTACGCCCGCTGGAGCGACAAGACCAAGGCCTGGATCAACCTCATCGGCGCAATCATTTTCATCATCCCGTTCTCCTACCTGATCTGGCATTACGGCTATGGCTTCGCAGTCGAGTCTTACAGTATGGGAGAGACCAGCGCCGACCCGGGCGGCCTGCCGCACCGGTGGATTATCAAAAGCGTGATTCCCATATCCGCCGTGTTCACCGGGATAGCCGGGCTTAACATGGCAACACACGCCCTGCGGGTAATGTCCGGTGAAAAAACCTACGAAGCGAAACACGGCGCGGAGGGACTGGCATGATTGGCATGATCATGTTTGGTGTGGCCCTGGTAATGCTGATGCTCGGCTTTCCGGTTGCCTTTACCTTTGGCGGTGTTGCGCTGTTCTTCGGGATCTTTGCTGAAGGCATGGATCTGTTCGCCTTTATGCCCTACCGGATCATGAGTGTGATGCAGAACACCACGCTCATGGCAGTACCCCTGTTTATCTTCATGGGTGTTGTGCTTCAGCGCACCAGACTGGCGGCGCAGCTACTGACGTCCATGGGCCGGTTGTTTGGTGGTTTGCCCGGTGGCCTGGCAATTTCCACCATCCTGGTGGGTGCCCTGCTTGCCGCCTCTACCGGTGTGGTCGGTGCCAGTGTGGTTGCCATGGGCCTGATTTCGCTGCCGGTCATGCTTGCCCATGGCTACGATAAACGACTGGCCACGGGCACCATCTGCGGCGCCGGCACCCTGGGCCAGATCGTGCCACCATCCATTATTCTGATTATCCTCGGTGATGTTCTCGGGCTTCCCGTGGGTGACCTTTTCAAGGCTGCGGTGCTGCCTGGCGCGGTGCTGATCGGGCTGTACATCGTCTATATTCTTGTTCTCACCCGCTTCCGGCCTGAAACCGCGCCGGCAATGCCGGATGACAGCGGTCTGTCCCGTGGCAAGGAAATAGGGGCGGCACTGCTTGCCATCATCCCGCCGCTGGCACTGATCATTATTGTGCTGGGCTCCATTTTCGCCGGCATTGCCACACCGACCGAGTCTTCGGCGCTCGGTGGTGTTGGCGCCGTCGTCCTGGCCCTTATATACCGACAGTTCTCCTTCAGGATGGTCTGGGACGCCTCCAAGGACACGGTCAAGGTAACTGCCATGGTGTTCGCCATTCTTATCGGTGCAACGGCCTTCTCCATGGTGTTCAGCTACACCGGCGGCGATTACTTGCTGGAAGAGTGGATGCTGCAGCTTCCGGGCGAGAAGTGGGGATTTGTCATCCTCTCCATGCTGGTCATCCTGGTGCTGGGTTTCTTTATCGATTTCGTGGAGATTTCCTTCATCATTGTGCCGATTCTGGCGCCGGTCGCCGAGGCGATGGGCATCAACATGCTGTGGTTTGCCATCCTGATTGCGATGAACCTGCAAACCAGTTTCCTGACACCGCCCTTCGGGTTCAGCCTGTTCTACCTCAAGGGTGTCTCACCGCCAGAGGTCAGAACCACCGACATTTACAAAGGTGTGATGCCTTTCATCATGATTCAGATAGTCGTGCTGGCCGCAATTTTCATTATGCCTGAGTGGTTTGGTATGAGTTCAAGCTACTGATTCACCTGCCCCCCTGGCTGGTATGACAAAATCGATTTGTTATCTATACTAAAGTCTAGATAGATATGGCCAGAGGGGATTATGGCGCATGAGTGACAGCACCACTCGTAACACCGGTGATTACGCAGACCGGACCAGCAATCAGCAATCCAACCTGCTGACACTGCCGACGGCTGTGGCCACGACAGACCGTCGTCCCCACGCCTATGAACGCTGGTTAATTGCAAAACTCCTGCGTACGGCAGGCTCACCGCCTCTTCGCTTCCAGCTCTGGGACGACGAGTTTATCGAACCGGAAGACACCACTGCGGAATTTACCATTCGCCTCAACGACCCGAAAGCGCTTCTGGCTCTGCTGACCAACCCCAACCTTGCCTTCGGCGACCTCTACAGCGCCGGACGATTGCAGGTAGACGGCGACCTGCCGGACCTGATGGAAACACTTTACTCCAGTATACACCGGGCCCAGAAGAACTGGCCGAAATGGCTGGAAGCACTCTGGCGCAACCATAACCCGCGCTCCACCGGGCTCTCTGAAGCCAAACAAAACATCCATCACCATTATGATCTGGGTAATGATTTTTACCGGCTCTGGCTCGATGATGCCGAAATGCAGTACACCTGCGCCTATTATGAATCTCCGGACATTACCCTGGAGCAGGCCCAATTGGCCAAGCTGGAGCATGTTTGCCGGAAACTGAGGCTGAAACCCGGCATGACGGTTGCCGAAGCTGGCTGCGGCTGGGGTGGCCTCAGCCGGTATATGGCCGATAACTACGGAGTCAAAGTCCGCGCCTATAACATTTCCGGAGAGCAGCTGGTTTATGCCCGGGAGGAAGCCAGACGCCGGGGCCTGGACCATCTGATTGACTACGTCGAAGACGACTACCGCAATATTGATGGCCAGTACGATGCCTTTGTCTCTGTCGGAATGCTGGAACACGTCGGCAAGGAACGTTTTCCCGCCATGTCGGAGCTGATCCGCCGCGTTCTCAAGCCCGACGGCATCGCCCTGCTCCACAGCATCGGTCGCAACCGCCCAATGCTGATGAACGCCTGGATCGAAAAACGCATTTTCCCTGGTGCCTATCCGCCCAGCATTGCTGAACTCATGAGCATCTGCGAAGCAGGCGAATTCTCTGTGCTGGACGTTGAGAATCTGCGGCTTCATTACGCCCGGACTCTGACCCACTGGATGGAACGATTCCAGAATCATCGTGACCAGGTCACGGCAATGTACGATGAGCACTTCACCCGGGCCTGGGAAATGTATCTGGCCGGTTCTATCGCCGCCTTCCGCGTCGGCAGCCTGCAACTGTTTCAGGTGGTATTTACTCACGGCTCAAATAACAGCCTGCCCCAGACCCGGCGGGACCTTTATAAATCCACTGCCGTACCGAAGGCCTGAGCATGGAATATTATGACCTGATCATCGTGGGAGCCGGGCCCGCCGGCTCCACCCTTGCCAACGCCCTGCAGAATAGTGGCAAGCGCATCCTGGTACTGGACAAACAGACCTTTCCCCGGGACAAAACCTGTGCCGGCTGGGTCACGCCCGCCGTGATGGACACCCTGAACATTGACCTTGAGGATTACGCCAGGAGCCGGACCCTGCAACCTATCAGTCAGTTCCGCATTGGCATGATGGGCCAGTCCGCCCTCGAAAACGATCATCGCGAAGTGGTCAGCTACGGCATCCGGCGCTGCGAATTCGACGCCTACCTGCTGGACCGGGTGACCTGCCCGAAAAAACTGGGCACTCCGGTAAAAAGCATCGAGCGGAATAACGGCAACTGGGTCATCAACAACACCTGGCAGGCTCCGCTGCTGATTGGCGCAGGAGGGCACTTCTGTCCGGTAGCCAGGCTGCTGGGCGAGCGCACCGGCCGTCATGAAACCGTGGTCGCGGCCAAGGAAGTAGAATTCGAGATGACCGCCGAACAGGTCCAACGGTGCAAAGCCCGAGGTGACACCCCTGAGCTATGGTTCTGCAGGGACCTGAAAGGCTACGCCTGGATATTCCGCAAGGGTAATTTCCTCAACATCGGCCTGGGACGGGAAGATAATCACAAGCTGAATGAACATCTGGACAACTTTGTCGAGGATATGAAAGCCGCCGGCCGCATTCCTGATGATCTCCCCGGGCGATTCAAAGGTCATGCCTACCTGCTTTATGACCACGCGAAACGCCCCCTGGTCGACGAGGGATTGATACGGATCGGCGATGCGGCAGGGCTGGCCTATACCCAGAGCGGCGAAGGTATCCGCCCGGCCATTGAATCCGCACTGATGGCGGCAGGCCTTATACGGAATCTGGAGGAATTCTCCGCCGAATCACTGCAACCCTATGGTGAAGCCATCGCCGGCCGTTTCGGCAACCGGGCGGAAAACCCGAAAGCCGGTTTCCAGGTGCCTGACTGGGTCAGGTTGCGACTGGCAAGCACCCTGATGCGTTCCCACTGGTTTACCCGTAAAGTGGTGACCGAGAAGTGGTTCCTGCATCAGGAAGTACCACCTCTTGAGATGGTCAAGGGTTAAAAGGACATCTCGCGGGCAGATTCATATTCAATCTGATTGCTGGTGGTCTGTGGCTGGGGTGTAGAGTGTACAATCCGGGGAGTATAGTCACGGGGCATCCGAATTGCTTTCGTGGCCGTAAAGCCTTCAACTCCAACCCAGCAGGTACCCCATGCCACAGCATACAGCCGCCACCCATCCCGAACCGGCACACCGCCTTCCCTGTCGCGGTTGCCTGACTGACTGCCCCAATTACGCCACCTGCGATGGCAAGCCATGGCGGGCTGATAAACCACCGGCTGCGGCAGACGGTAAATTGCGCACTGGTGTCTGAACTGTCTGAACAGGGCCGGAACGCGCAATAATGCTTATATACTTCCTCTGCGTGCTGGCCATTATCGGCTTCTCGGTTTTTTATCTGTTTTTTTACCGCGGCTGGTTAAGAGACCTGAGGCTCAGGGAGCCCTTCCCTGAACATTGGCAGGACCTGCTGCGGAAACAGCTGCCGGTCTATCGCTCCCTGCCGCCTCAGCCCAGACATCAACTTGAACAGCATGTGCAGTTGTTTCTGGCGGAAAAGTCCTTCTATGGCTGCGATGGCTTTGAAGTGGATGACACCGTCCGTCTGACCATTGCCGGGCATGCCTGCCTGTTGATTATTGCCCGCAGTTTCTCCGATTTCGACGACATCACCAGTATCCTGGTGTATCCGGACGCGTATCGGGTCAGAGAGATCGAGAGTGATGGCCTGGTGGTCAGCGAAAGCGAGCAGATCCGCGCTGGCGAAGCCTCCAGCCGCGGTCAGGTCGTGCTGGCGTGGGCAGAGTGCGAGCAAGGCGCCGTCAACCCGAACGGACACCACAACGTGATCCTTCACGAGTTTGCCCACCAGCTGGATTACCTGGACGGTACTGCCGACGGCGCCCCGCCACTCGGCGGCGAGCAGGCCCGGCACTGGCAGAAAACCATGACCCTCGCCTACGAACACCTGCGTCGTTCACTCAGCCATCACCACAAACCCTGGCTGGATCCTTATGGGGCTACCGAACCGGCAGAGTTTTTTGCTGTGCTGACGGAAGCATTCTTTCAACAACCCGACCATCTAAAAGCGGAACAACCCGAGGTATTCGAGGCGCTTCGCGGGTTCTACAGGCTGGACCCCATAACCTTTGATGAAAGCCCGCCATAATCAGGTCCGCTGCGTGAGCCTGGTCCACAGCGGCTCGATAAAAACCGCCAGGCAGATGATCAGCATGGCCATAATCTGGAAGCCGGTGGCCGGTTGCGACAGAAAGTACCAGGTCAGCAACGCGGCAATCACCGGCTTGAGGAAGAACAGGTAGCTCCCCCGGGTGATATCAGGCACCGCCGCCAGACCACCAATCCAGAACAGTTGGGTGATCACCGTATTGAACAGTACCAATACCAGGATGGCCGACCACTGCTCGGTGGGACGATCGAACAGCGTGGCCGGGTTGACCCAATCACCCCAGGCGATGCCAACCAGCAGCCACAGACCGATACCACCGATGAACATGGTCAGGCTGGTTATACGCAGGGCGCCATAGCGGCCGATTACCGGTTTGATGGCTACGGTGTAAGCGCCCACGCAGATGGCACAGGCCAGCGCCATGAGTACACCGATAAAGGTGTTGCCACCCTCCGCCAGGTCCAGAAGGTAGCCGTCGGTAATCAGCAGGGCGACCCCGAACAGGGCTGCCAGTCCGGTCAGAATTTTCACCAGTGTGAACGGTTCCTTGTTCAGATAGCGATTGACCAGGCCCACGCTGATGGGTATCGCTGTCACCATGGTGGCCACCTGGGGCACGGTGGCGAAATCCAGGGCCCAGTGGAAGAACAGGTAGCCTATGGTCACCCCGATGAAAGCAAGGACCACCAGGCGTACCGGTACTTCCCGCAATGGCGTGATCAGGTCCCGGCAACCGGGCAGCGCCAATGACAGCAGAACCAGCCCGAAGCCGCCGAGCAGAAACCGCCAGGAGGACAGTTCCGGACCGGCCACACCGGTCACCACGGCGACGAACTCACTGGAGCCATGGCCGAGCACGCCGATAAACACTGCCAGATAGGCGATTGCGGGGGACCGGTGCCACAGACTCATGGCAGCTCCCCGGCAAATTTCAGCAGATGTCGGGTGAGTTCCTCCGGGCGCTCCACCGGAATCATGTGGGCGGCATTGCTCAGATCGACCCGTTGCGCTGTGGGCAGACGCTGGTAGAGCTGGTCCACATCGTCGGGATCCAGAAACAGCCGGTCTTCCCGTCCGGTAACGACCAGGACAGGCAAGGTCAGATCCTGATAGGGCACCTCCCAGTCCGCGCCGCGGGCAGCGCTGAGCAGCCGGTAGATACCATGATCACGGGGCATCGGCTGGTAGGGCGCATCAGGGAAAAAATTGGCGCGCTGCTCTGCCAGAAACTCCTCGTTGAACAGTCCGAAGCCATACAGATCCTTGAGCAGTTGCAGACCGCCGACCTCCAGCGCTCGCACTACCGCTTCATTGAGCCACTGGATACGGGCACCCGGGCGCCGCAGCATGTTAACCAGCACCAGCCCTTCGGCACCGGCGCTGCGCAGCCAGTAATGCGCGGCATAAAGGCCACCGATGGAAAGGCCGACAAATACCGGGTGCGGCGGTTGTACCGCGGCGAGCAAGCGGCCGGTGTCCTCAACGATCAGATCGGTATCCAGCTCGATATCGGGCGCGGCCGGGCTATCCGCCTGGCCGCGAAAATTCCAGCTCAGGGTGCCGTGGCCTGCCTTGCGCAGTGCCGGTGCGACCTGCCCTTCCCATGCGTTCAGGTCACCCGCAATGGCATTGAAGAAAACGAACGTCCTCCCCGTCTGAGAGGCCGGTGCGTGGTACTGGTAACAGATGGCGTCGAGTTCGCCGATGGGCAATGAGGACACGGTGACTTCTCCGGTTATTGTTACTAATGAGCATGAAAGTAGGCGGACACGTCCGCCTACTCTCTTTCAGCTTAGTAGATTTACCGGGGCACTATAGCCTATTACAGCCCCGCCACCCAATGGATCAAAGGTGTGGGGTATACCCCCAGAAACAGAATCAATACCGCTACCACCAGGAGTGTCAGGCCGCCAATCCGGCTGCCCCAGTCACTGGTCGCATCCCGGTGGCGCATGCCGGGCTCCGGCAGATAGAGGGTGACCATGACCCGCAGATAGTAGAACATGCCGATCGCGCTGCCCGCCACGATGCCAGCCACCAGCCACCAGCGGGCATCGGCAACACCCATGGCCAGCACGTAGAACTTGCCGACGAAGCCGGCTGTCAGTGGAATGCCTGCCAGCGACAGGAAACTCACTGTCATAACGGCCGCCAGCCAGGGCCGGCGCCAGAACAGGCCCCGGTAGTAATGCAGCCCGGCGGCGTCTTCGCCCCCGAACGGACTGGACAGCATGGTAACCACACCAAATGCCGCCAGGGTGGTTACCAGATAGGTAATCAGATAGATGCCCACCGTTTCCACCGCCATCGAACCACCCACAACGAGCGCCACCATCAGGTAACCAAAGTGGGCAATAGAAGAGTACCCCAGCAGGCGCTTGAGATTCTGCTGGAACAACGCCAGCAGGTTACCACCGACCATGGTCAGCACTGCCAGCACCGTAATCAGGGCGTCCAGCCAGTCACTGTCAAAGACCGGTGCTGTCATCACCAGCCGCAGCAAAACCACGAACACCGCCAGCTTGCCGACCGTGGCCAGGAAGATGGTGGCTGGCGCGGGGCCACCCTGATAGACATCCGGTGTCCACAGGTGAAAAGGTACGATGGAAAGCTTGAAGCCAAGCCCGACCAGTATCAGCACCGCCCCGGCAAGGGTCCAGACATCGGGCCCGTTTGCCAGCCCCGCAGCAAGGCCAACGGACAGCCCGGCCAGGTCCATGCTACCGGTGCGGGCATAGATCAGCGCCATGCCAAACAGCAGGAATGCGGTAGCGGCGGCGGACAGAATCAGGTATTTGATGCCCGCCTCCAGCGACCTCTCAGCGCGGAAGCTATAGGCCAGCATGCCATAGAGCGGCATCGACAGCAGCTCCAGGCTGATGAAGAGGGTGGCCAGATGGTCGCTGGCCACCAGCCCCAGGGCACCGGTTACCGCGCACAGCAATAACAGATAGAACTCGTCCCTGGGGCCGATGTAGCCGGTCAGGTAATGATGGCTCAGCGCCACTGTCACCAGCGCGCAGAGCAGCACCAGCACGGTGCCCATGAGCGCCAGCCCGTCCATGATCATCAGCGGCGGCGGTGACAGTGCCGAAGACGCCAGTGGTACCAGCGCCAGAGCCAGCACCAGACCCGCCGCCGACAGCACTGCGGTGAGATCGTGGTTGCGCCGCCAGGCGATACCCAGCATCACCACTACAGCGGCGGTGCCGACTGCGATCAGGGGAAGCACAGCAACCAGATTTGCCAGGGTCAGCATCAGTTCACCTCCCCGGCCTGAACCGCCAGCTCGGTACTGCCGGTAAACAGCTCTGCTGCCGGACCGGCGACTGCAGCGGTGGTATCCAGCAGGGGCTGCGGATAAAGTCCGACAACGAGTGTCAGTATCAGCAGTACCAGCATCATGCCGTATTCCCTGGCGTCCGGCCCGGCCAGAGCTCCCTGGGTGTACTGCGGGCCATAGTGCACACGCTGCATCAGCAGCAGCGAATAGATGGCCGCCAGTACCAGCCCGATACTGGCGATAACGGCCACTACCGGAGCCTCGGGGAAGGTTCCGAACAGGATCATGAATTCACCCACGAAGTTCGCCGTGGCGGGCATACCCAGGGAGGCGGCGACAAAACACATGGTAAACCCGGGCAGCACCGGTATGCGCCCCCAGAGTCCACCCATGATGTTCATATCACGGGTGTGGAGGCGCTCGTAGAGCTGACCGCTGAGTATGAACAGCCCGGCGCTGGAAAAGGCATGGGCCACCATCAGCACGACAGCGCCCTGAATGGCCAGTTCCGAGCCGGAGTACAGCGCGATCAGCACAAACCCCATATGGGAAATACTGGTGTACGCGATCAGACGTTTGATGTCCTGCTGGCCACAGGCCAGCACGGCCCCGTAGATGATACTCACCAGCCCGAGGCTCATAGCGATGGGAGCGAAAGCCTGGGACTCTTCAGGGAACAGGGGCAGTGCGAAACGCAGGATGCCGTAGGCTGCGGTTTTCAGCAGTATGCCGGCCAGGTCGACACTGCCGGCCGTGGGCGCCTGAGCATGGGCGTCCGGCAGCCAGCCGTGAAACGGGACCACCGGCAGTTTGACCGCAAAGGCAATGAAGAAGCCGAGCATCAACCAGGGCGCCATCGCTTCCGGAATGTCGGTGGCCAGTAAAGTGTCATAGCTGAAGGACATCTCGCCGGTGTTGCTGAAATGCACGAACACCAGGGCGATAATCGACACCAGCATCAGCAGACCACTGGCCTGGGTGTAGATAAAGAAACGGGTCGCCGCGCGGATCCGGGTCTGCCCTGCCGAACCGCTGTGCCCCCACAGAGCGATCAGGAAGTACATGGGCACCAGCATCATTTCCCAGAACAGGAAAAACAGGAACAGATCCAGGGCCAGGAACACCCCTACCACACCGCCGAGGATAAACAGCAGGTTGAGGTGAAAGAAGCCCACGCGATCGGAGATTTCCTGCCATGAGCAGAGCACCGCCAGCGCGCCCAGAAAGCCGGTCAGCGCCACAAGAATCAGCGACAGCCCGTCCATGGCCAGGTGAATCTCGATGCCGAAACGGGGAATCCATGGCACTCGCCATTCCAGCAGCCACTGGCTGGCCCTGCCGGCCGCCGGCAGGCTGAAGTCCCCGGTCAGCCACAGGATCACGCTGATCAGCAGCACAAACAGCATGGTGCCCAGGGCAATCCAGCGGGGTACCTGTTCGCCCCAGCGCTCTGCCTGCCAGCACAGCAGTCCGCCAATAAAAGGAATCAGTATCAACCACACCAGGATCATGCTGCCCCTCCCGGCATCAGTGCCAGCGCCACCAGAATCACCGCGGCACCCAGCACCATCACCAGGGTATAGCTGCGCACCCGGCCGTTCTGGCTTCGCACCAGACCTGTATTAAGCACTCGTGCGACCACCGCCGGCAGGTTCATCACCAGGTTCACAAGATCGACCCGCAGATATTTCACCGCCAGTTGCCATGGCTGAACCAGCATCCGGTCAAACAGGGCATCGAATCCCCAGGCCTGGTGCCACAGGGTCCACAGACGGGCACCTGGACCCTGGCGAACCTTGTCGGCAAGCCAGTCCCGTCGCCACAGAAACAGCCAGGCTGCCAGCAGCAGACCGGCGATGGCAGCACCCATCGCCAGCACCTGCAGCAACGTGTGGCCGGCGCTGGTGTGCTGGCCCGGCGCTGCCGGGAAAAGCTCACCCAGACCCGGATACACCCAGGCCCCGATAAAGCTGGAAAGGACCGCCAGCACCACCAGCGGCAGGTGGTGGGTCAGAAGACTGGTGCCGGGTTCCGGGTGGCGGGCATGGTCGCTGCCCGGCTCACCATGAAAGGTGCCCAGCACCAGCCGCACGGTGTAGAGCCCGGTCAGCACTGCCCCCAGCAACCCTGCCAGCAGCAGCCCGGTCTGGTCCGCCGCCATCGCCTGCCACAGAATTTCGTCTTTGCTGAAGAAACCGGCGCTTACCAGTGGCAGCGCCACCAGCGCAGCACTGCCGGCGATGAAGCCACCGTAGGCCACTGGCAACTTGCGCCACAGCCCGCCCAGTCGGCGCATGTCCTGTTCGTGGTGGCAACTGATAATCACCGCGCCAGCGGACAGGAACAGCAGTGCCTTGAAAAAGGCATGGGTCACCAGATGGAAGATGGCGGCATCAAAGGCGCCTACTCCCAGGGCAACAAACATGTAGCCAATCTGGCTCATGGTGGAATAGGCCAGCACCCGCTTGATATCGGTCTGGGCCAGGGCCGCAAAGGCAGCCACCAGTAACGAGACCGCACCGATTACGCCGACCAGCAACAGCACATCCGGCGCCAGCAGGAACAGACCGTTAAGACGGGCAATCAGATAGACTCCGGCGGTGACCATGGTGGCCGCGTGAATCAATGCCGACACCGGCGTGGGGCCGGCCATGGCGTCCGGCAGCCAGGTATGCAACGGCACCTGGGCGGATTTGCCCAGGGCGCCACCCAGCACCAGCAGCGCCGCCAGATTCGCGCTGACACTGCCCTGCTCCCAGAGCTCCGGCGCCCGGGCCAGAATCGTGGCGATATCCAGGGTGCCCAATTCCATGAAAATCAGGAACAGGCCCAGCGCCAGGAACACATCGCCGATCCGGGTCACCAGAAAAGCCTTGAATGCCGCCTGACCGTTGGCACTGGTCTGGTAATAGTAGCCGATGAGCCCGTAACTGCAGAGGCCGACGCCTTCCCAGCCCAGGAACAGCAAAAGCAGATTGTCCCCCAGCACCAGAAGCAACATGCTGAACACGAACAGGTTCATCCAGGCATAAAAACGGGTAATTCCCTCTTCCCCGGTCATGTACCAGGCCGCGAACAGATGAATCAGAAAGCCCACACCGGTAATTACCGACATCATCACCAGCGCCAGGCCATCTATCGCCAGCCCGATGGTGGGCTGAAAGTCGCCCACGGCGATCCAGTTCCACAGGGTCACCGACGTCGCGCTGCCGCCGCCAGGGTGTGTCATCACCAGAAATACCGTGGCCAGAGCCGCCAGCCCGACACTGCCAACACCAATCACCGCGCTGGCACGTGCGCCCAGACGACCGGCGGAAAAGGCCAGAATCAGCGCGCCCGCCAGCGGGAACAGAAACGAGAGTACCGTCGCCATCGCCATCACCCACGCATCCTGCTGGCCTGATCCAGATTGACTGACCGGAATCGCTGGTAAAGCTGGATCATCAACGCCAGCCCGACACTGGCTTCCGCCGCCGCAAGAGTGATCACCAGCAGAAACATGGCCTGTCCCTCTGGCTGGTTCCAGGCCGTGGCGCCCACCACAAAGGCCAGGGCAGCGGAATTAAGCATCACTTCCAGACTCATCAGCACGAACAGCATGTTGCGACGCAGCATCAGCCCCAACAGCCCGAGACTGAACAGGATGGCCGCGAGGATCAGGCCATGTTCCATGGGGATACCGGTCATGATCTGTTCCCTCGTTTGCGCACCGGGTTGCTGCGCCGCCCCACATGGGAGGCCGTGACCAGCGCTGCCAGCAGCAGGATCGCCGCCAGTTCCACCACCATCAGCCAGGGCCCGAACATGATCAGAGCGACGGCGCGGGCGGTAAGAAGTTCGCCATCAATGGCCTGCCCCACGCCACCCTGGCTGATCAGGGTAAAAAGCGCGCCAAGCAGAACCAGAGCCAGCACAGAGGGGCCTATCCAGTGGCGTGGCTGGCGCAAGGTCTGGTCCCGGTCCGAGTCCCGGCCGAGATTGAGCATCATCACCACGAACACAAACAGCACCATGATCGCCCCGGCGTAGACGATGATCTCCAGGGCACCGGCAAACGGTGCCCCCAGGGCGAAAAACACCAGCGCCACGGCAATCAGGGACACGATCAGGTACACCACCGCATGTACCGGACTGGTGCCGAAAATCACCCCCACCGTGGCCAGCACAGCCACCAGGCCGCTGAGGTAGAAAGCCAGTTCCATCAATGCCTCCGTGTCTGATCAGGGTAGCAGCGTGCGCACATCTTCCGGTGCTTCCTCATTCCTCGCCTGGCCCTTGTCTTTGCCGCCAATGGCCAGGCCCGCGACTTTGTAGAAGTGGTAATCATGGTCCTTGCCGGGACCGTTGATCAGCAGATCTTCTTTCTCGTAGACCAGTTGCTGGCGATCGTATTCGCCCATCTCGAAATCCGGCGTCAGCTGGATGGCAGATGTCGGACAGGCTTCTTCGCACATACCGCAGAAGATGCAGCGTGAAAAATTGATGCGGAAGAACTCCGGATACCAGCGCCCATCGTCCTGTTCCCCTTTCTGCAACGAAATGCAGTCTACCGGGCAGGCGACGGCGCACAGGTTACAGGCCACACAGCGTTCCTCGCCGTCCGGATCACGAGTCAGCACGATGCGGCCCCGGTAACGGGGTGGCAGGTAGACCTGTTGTTCGGGGTAGTTCACCGTTTCCCGCTTGCGGAAACTGTGCATGAATACCATGCCCAGGGTGCGGATCTGGGACCAGGTCGCCGGTACCAGCCGCAGAAACGAGGTCGAGGACAGCGAACGGATCACCGGAACCGAGCTCTTATGCTCTTTTTCTTGCTTGCCCATAAGTCCTCCTATCCGTCTACCAGGAGCATCAGCGCTCCGGTGGCCAGTAAGTTAATCAGGGTCAGCGGCAGGCAGACCTTCCAGCCAAAGTGCATCACCTTGTCATAGCGGGGCCGTGGCAGTGAGGCCCGCAGCAGCATAAAGATCATCAGGAAGAAGCCGGTCTTGAGCGCAAACCACAGAATCGGTGGCAACCAGGGGCCGTGCCAGCCGCCGAAAAACAGGGTAACAATCAGTGCCGATACCAGCACCATGCCCACGTATTCGCCGATAAAGAAAAGGCCGAACTTCATGCCGGAGTATTCCACGTGGAAGCCGTCTGCCAGTTCCTGTTCCGCTTCCGGCTGGTCAAAAGGGTGCCGGTGGGTCACCGCCACGCCTGCGATGAAGAAGGTAACAAACCCAAGGAACTGGGGAATGATGAACCAGAACCCTTCCTGGGCGTTGACGATATCCCGCAGGTTAAAGGACCCGGCCAGGGCCACTACGCCCATCAGCGACAACCCCATGAACACCTCATAGGACAGAGTCTGGGCCGAGGCCCGCATGGCACCCAGCAAGGCGTATTTGTTGCCACTGGCCCAGCCTCCCAGCAATACTGAATACACATTGATGCCGGCCATGGCCAGGAAGAACAGCAGCCCGATGTGCATGTCTGCCACGCCCCAGCCGGGCGTGATCGGAATGACCACGAACGACAGCAGCAGAGTTGCAAAGGCGATGATCGGCGCCAGCATAAACAGTGGCCGGTCGGCAAAGGGCGGAATCCAGTCTTCCTTGAAAAAGATCTTGATCATGTCAGCGATCAGTTGCAGGGTGCCGAAGGGGCCCACCCGGTTGGGGCCATAACGATCCTGCCACAGACCCAGCAGGCGGCGCTCCACCACCGTCAGCACGGCGCCCAGCAGCACCGCGCCCAGCAGAATCACCAGGGCCTGGAACATGGCCCACAGGATAGTGGCCAGTCCCGGGGTCCACCAGCTCATGCCTCACCTCCGGCTTGCGCGCGCACCGTTATCCGCTGCCCTTGCAGAATTCCGGCAAAGCATCCGGCCGGCAGGCCTGCCCAGCCCTGCGGCCAGTCCTCCTGCTCCCGCACCGGTAGCGCCGGTCCCCCGGCAATGTTCAGGGTATCGCCGGTCCTTACCGCCAGGCGCTGGGCATCATCGGGGTTTAGAATGAAAAAGGGCGGCTCTGCCCGTTGCTGGATCGGCGCCGCCAGCGCCGAAGTTTCCTCACCCCCGAATAGTCTTGGCAGAATCAGTGCCCGCAGGCTTTCTCTAGCTTCCGTGGTTTCGGTGGTTTCCGTGGCTGCTTTGCCCCGAACCGGCAGACTGTAACTGCCCTGCCCGGGCACCGGATGAATCAGCCGCACCCCGGGGTCACCGCCGCGCAGGTGTCCACCCACCTCATCAGTAAATTTGTTCCAGGCCTGGGGCGAATTCCAACCCGGCGCCCAGGCAAAGGGTACCTGCTGACGCGGTTCCTGATAACCGCTGTAGCCCTCCATG
>Ga0209949_1000055_pt1 | contig 69058 bp, 37 predicted proteins | sample SalPonC_black_MG_FD_185711 | JGI IMG/M metagenome (GOLD analysis project Ga0209949, IMG submission 185711) | Salt pond soil microbial communities from South San Francisco under conditions of wetland restoration - Salt Pond MetaG... | ecosystem: Environmental > Aquatic > Marine > Intertidal zone... | reverse complement strand
TGCTGGCTAGGCTTTGCCGGGTAGGATTCTTAGCTTGGCTTTCCAGGCTGGTTACCTACTGGTTTCCTTCGAAAGGTTTCGTGGGTTGCCCCGGTCCCCCTTTCACGAGTTTAGCTTGGCGCTATCCCACTTCCGACTTCCCACTTCCCACTTCCAATCACTCATACTTCAGGCTATCCGCCGGATTCGCCCTCGCCGCCCGGAAAGCCCGCCAGCCCACAGTCAGCAGTGCCACGAGTACCGCGACCAGAATGGTGATCCCAAAAATCCACAGCTGGATATCGATGCGGTAGGCGAAGTTATCGAGCCAGCGGTTCATCCCGTACCAGGCGATGGGCAGCGCGATGATGCCGGCGACCAGCACCAGCCACAGGAAGTCGCGGGTGAGCAGAGTGATGATCTGCGGCACGCTGGCGCCCAGCACCTTGCGGATACCGATCTCGCGGGTGCGCTGGGTGGCGGTGTAGGAAACCAGCCCCAGGAGTCCGAGACAGGAAATAAGGATGGCGATGCCGGTGGCGGTGCGCACGAGTTTGGCGGTGCGCTGTTCGGCTTCGTAAAAGCCGGCCACCGTTTCGTCCATAAATTCCAGCTTAAAGGGGGCATCCGGATACAGGCGTTTCCAGAGCGCTTCGATCTTATTCGATATGGCTTCAAAATCGCTCATTCCTTTCCCTTCGGTACGCAGGCGCAGGCTGAAGCAGCGACCATAGTCGGGTTGCATCCCGATAGCGGTGGGCTCGATGGGCGTATGCAGCGACTGGATATGGAAATCCTCCACCACGCCGACAACGGGAACGGGCCGGTCGTCGTATTCAATCTCTTCGCCCAGCACTTCTGCCGGATTTTCAAAGCCCATCCGGCGGGCGAAGGTCTCATTGATGACCAGTTCGATTACCGAATCCGCGGGCAGCAGGTTCCTTCCTGCTAACAGGTCCAGCTCATAGAGGTGAATGAAAGCGGTATCCCCAAATTTGCGGTGTACATTAAATTTCTGCTCCTCGCCGTTGCGCCGATAGCCCATAATCGAAGTACTGTAACCCCGGCGGGCTGGTGGCGATTCATGCTGGCTAACCAATGTCACTTCCGGCAGGCGTTTCAACTCTTCTTTCAGGACTTCACGTTTATCCTCCAGTGCGCGCCAGGGCGAGTAGAAATAAACGATCTCATCCTTTTTAAAGCCCATGTCCTTATCTATCATGAAGTAAAGCTGACGGCCGGCGATGAAGGCCCCGAAGATAAGCGCCTGGGCGATGACAAACTGGAAAACGATCAGGCCTCGACGCAAATTTGCGCTAAAGGTATCCCCCCGCATCGTAACGACCTGCTCCTTTAATACCCGGATGGGTTGAAAGTTGGACAATACAAAAGCCGGGTAGGCGCCGGCCAGTACCGCCACTACTACCGTCAAAAGGATCAGGAAGCTCAGGGTTACCGGATCGAGCAAGGTGAGTTCTACGCCATCCGGGATAAATTCGTCGAAATAGGTCAGCCCCAGCTCCGCCAGTTGTACGGACAAAACGACCGCAATCAGCGTCAACAAGAACGTCTCTCCGATAAATTGCATCATTAGCTCGCGGCGCGTGCCCCCCAACACCTTACGCACTCCCACCTCACGGGCGCGGCGTACCGCCTGGGCGGTTTCCAGGTTGATGAAGTTGATGCCGGCGATGACCAGCAACAGAATGGCGATGAAAATGAGCCCGTACAGGGTCGGCAGGTGAGCCGGAGAGCGGCTGGAATTGAAGATGCTCAGTTTGCTGTTGAAGTGAAGATCACTCAACGGTTGCAGATGAAAATTCACCACCCAACTGTCATCCTCATCCGCTTCGGCCTGTATGGCTTCCGCTACCTCCAGTTGCCTTTCAAAAGCCTCGGTTGTAGTGCCAGGCGCCAGCTTAACAAACACCTGGGAGGCGCTGGTGGTACTCTCCCAATCGTCGAGATTTATTTCATCCTTCAGCCAGCTGTTGCGCACGGTGGCAAAAGAAAGAAAATCCTGAAATTGAAAATCCGTCTGCGCCGGCGGTGCGGCAATAATGCCCGATACCGTCATCGCCAGCGAATCGCTATAGAAAAGGATCTGGCCCATAGCCTCTTCCGGATCGTCAACACCGAAATACAGCTTTGCCTTTTCATCCGTCAGCACCACCTGATTCGGCGCCGAGAGGGCCGTTTCCGGAGAACCGGTGATCCACTCGTAGTCGGGAAACACCTCAAAATAGGAAGGCTGGGTCAGCACGAGGTTGGGCTGTGATTCCAGTTCTTTTGGCGCTCCTCCATGTATGGGAATGGTTACGGGCGCTCCGTAAGTGTACAACACAACTTGGCTTTCCAATCCGGTGGCGCGGTCTTCTAAAAAATTATACATGCCGGAGGCCACGCCGGGATTCGTTCCTTCGAAGGCGCCGCTGAAGCTCGTATATATCCGGTAGATGCGGTCGCGGTCTGTCCGGAAGCGATCGAAACCCAGCTCGAAATCGACGATGAGGAACAACACGAGACAAGCGCTGATGCCGATCGACAGTCCGGTGATGTTGATCAAAGCGTGCATCTTATTGCGCCAGAGGTTGCGCAGGGCGATGGTCAGGTAGTTGCGTAGCATGAATGGAAGAAAATTTATGGTACACTGATTAGTTATGATCGATTATGATGCATTTGATTTTTAAAGGTACTCGATTCTCCACTGACCAGAAAACATTTTCCCTGGTCATAGAGCCTCTCCTGCCTTCCAATCTGAATTCCCTGCCATTTAAATCCTGCCAATCATTATACCATAATTACAACCAATTGAAAATCAAACTTTTTTCATCCATGCGCAAAAAAGAATTGTTCGAAAATGAACGCATGGTGTACAGGAGCGTACGAAAAGTCAGGGTGCAACTCAGAGTTGCACCCTGACAAGCTCACTCATACTTCAAACTATCCGCCGGGTTCGTTGAAGCCGCCCGTAGAGAGTGGTAACTCACCGTCAGCGCACCCACCAGCAGAATAATGCCCGCGGCGGCGGCGAAGCTCCAGTAGGGCAGCTCGATGTGATAGGCGTATTCTTCCAGGTAGCGCTGCACCAAATAGTAGGCCACCGGAACACCAATAACCATCGCAACGATGAGCAGGCGCAGGAAATCGCGATTCAGCAGGATAACAATATCTTTTACCGACGCACCCATCACCTTGCGAATGCCGATCTCTTTGGTACGCTGCCGCGCCGTGAAGGCCGCCAGTCCGAGTAGTCCCAGGCAGGAGATCAGGATGGCCAATACGGCGAAAAGCGTCAGTATCCGGCCGGTGCGTACATCACTCTCGTAGGTGGCGTTGAAAGATTCGTCCAGGAATTCATACTCAAAGGGGCGATAGGGAAACGTTCGTTCCCAGCGATTGGCCAGCGCGTCAACGCCCGCACCAATCCGGCCGGCCGTCAATTTTAGCGCCAGCATACCCGTGGGGCGGCTGGTGCGAACGATCAGCATAGGCTGGATACTATTCCGCAGGTTCAGTTGATGAAAATCCTCGACGACGCCGACCACTTCCCCTTCCCGGGGAATCTCCTCGTAGCCGCCGTCGGGCTTGTACTGATATGCGAAGTACCCCAGGCGTCGTCCGGTCCCCTTCTCCCAGCCGTAGCGCTGCACCATTTTTTCATTGATCAGAAACTCGCGCGGTCCCTCCTCTCCTTCGCGAAAAGTGCGACCGTCCGCCAGCTCGATGCCGAAAGTCTCCAAAAATCCATCGCCTGCATACATAAAATTGACACCCAGTTCGGCGTCCTCCGGCAGATATTCGGGTACGAGTTTGTTGCCGGTGATCCCCATGCCGGGTGCGTGACTGCAAAAGGCCATGCTGCGCACCTCAGGTAACCCTTCGATAGATTGCTTAAAACGCTGCCGTTCCTGCTCACTGAATTTTCCTTCGAAAGGGACCAGCAAAACTTGCTCCCGCTGATAGCCCAGATCCTTATTTTGAATAAAATTCATTTGCTGCAGCACCGCCAGCGTCGCGATGATCATCACGGCCGATACTGTAAACTGCACGGTGACCAGCACCCGCCGGAAACGGCCGCCGGCGCTGCCTCTGACCACCGCATCGCGTAAAACCGCGATCGGCCGGAAACGCGACAGCACGATCGCCGGATAGGCGCCCGTAAGCAGCGAAATGATCAGAAGCAGCCCAAGTGCGACCAGTACATTACCGCCCCCCCACAGATCAGTAAAAAGCAGCGACTGTTCGGACAATTGATTGAAGAAAGGAAGCGACAACTGTACGATTCCCACGGCCAACACAAAGCCGGCCGCCGTAAACATAAAGGACTCGCCCAGGAACTGCAGCATGAGCTGCGAACGGTGGGCGCCCATCGTCTTGCGGATACCCACCTCCTGGGCGCGCACCGTCGCGCGGGCCGTCGCCAGGTTGATGTAGTTGAAACAGGCCAGCAGAAGCACCAGCAACGCAATACCGGAAAAGATCCAGATATACTCAATGGCCCTGCGCGATCGGAGTTGCCCGGATAAGGACTCACGCAGGTAGATGTCGCGCAAAGGAATAAAGTCCGCACTCCAGACATTGGCGTTCGGATCATTGGACTGACGAAGCAATTCCGGTATCTGATCTTCCAGATCCGCTTCGGCCCTACCGGGAGGTGTCATTATATAAACGAAATGGCGACTATCCCAGTAGCCGTCCAGCTTCTGACCGAGGAGCTCTCCCGCATTGCGATAATTGACCAGAAAGTCGATCGTCAGGTGGCTGTTGCCGGGCAGCTCCGCCAACACACCGGTGACTGTCAATGAAGGTCCATCATCGAACTGAAGCGTTTGCCCTACCGGATCCTGACCGGGAAAATACTTGTCGGCCATCTCCTGGGTCAGCACCATACTATAAGGTTCCCGCAGCGCCGTCTGCGGATCGCCTTGCCGTAACGGAAAAGTGAATACCTTGAATACATTGCTGTCGGCGAAGAAGAAATTTTCTTCGTAATAGGCTTCGTCGCCCTTCGACAGCAAGGCGTTGACCGGCATCAGCCGGACGATCTCCTCCGGCTGGTCCAGTCCGTCCTCCAGCAGCGTGGCAAATCCTCCGCCTACACTGGCGCTGTGTTCAAATTGTTGAAACAGGAATATGCGATCGGCGTTCTGATGAAATTGATCATAGCTGTATTCTTCTCGAACATACAGCAAGATAAGCAGACATACAGCCAGTCCGATCGCCAGTCCGAAAATGCTGATGAAAGTATATCCTAGATTCTTTCTGGCCGCCCGGAAGGCGATTAGCAGGTAATTGCGAAGCATTTTTTACAAGTGAGGTTTGGTGACCTAAGTGCAAGGAATTTAATTTTGTCGGATCAAAAAGACATCAGAAACCAGATATCAGACGCCAGACCTTCCCAAAGAGGAGTATCCGGTCGTCAAAACTTCGTTCCTCGTACTTAGATGGTCATTTTTCGCTGGAATATAACAGCTGTGTAGTTCAAAATGAAGTGTTCTCGAATCTCGAACTACTTCTACTCTCTTTTCAAAGAATCTGCCGGATTGGCCGTCGCTGCCCGCAGGGAGTGATAACTCACCGTCAGGGTAGCCACCACCAATATCAGGCCGGCGCTGAACAGGAACACCCAGGCGTTTAGCTCGACGTGATAGGCGAAGCGTTCGAGCCAGTGGCGTAAAAAGTAAATCGCCAGCGGCACAGCCAACAAAAAAGCAAATGCCAACAGGCGGGTGAAGTCGCGGTTGAGTAACAGAAAAATGTCGGCAATGGTCGCGCCCAGCACTTTGCGGATGCCGATCTCGCGCGTACGTTGCTCGGCGGTGTACGCCGTGAGGCCCAACAGGCCCATACAGGAAATCAGAATGGCCAATACGGCAAATATGCCAGACAGGCGCCGGGTCGTCTGCTCAGCCGCATACATGGTCTCGTAGCGTTCGTCGAGGAACTGGTATTCCAGTGTATATCCGGGCATCACCTCAGCGAAGGTTTCCTCCAGTGCAGCGATAGCAGTCGCCGTTTCGCCCGCCCTGGTCCGGATGGCCATCGACCAGGTCATCTCCGGATCGTTGATGATCACCAAAGGCGGGATTTGCTCAAAGAGGGATCGCAGATGGAAATCCTGCACGATACCGATGACCTGCCGCTGCTTTCCCCATAATTCGACGGGCTGCTCCAGTATGTTGTCCTTACCGATAATTCGGGCAGCCGTTTCATTTAGAACAATGGCGTTGGTATCCGAGAGCGTGCCGGGGCGATAAAAGCGGCCTGCCACCATATCGACTTTATAGGTTTCCGTGAAATTAGGCTCCGTCCACAGCAGGCTGAAATCGGTGTGGGCATGTTCTTCCGGCTTGCCCGGCCACCTCAGACCGTTAGTGCTGGCTTGCACATCGATGGGCGCATGACTCGTTTTGGTCACCGTAGCGATTCCGGGGGCTTTTCGGAGCTCTTCCTGAATCAGATCCGCCTTTTTAGTAACCAGGTCATCCATTTCGATAAACAAAATATTCTCCCGATCGAGCCCCAGGTTCTTATTTTGGATAAAAGACAGCTGTCGCTGAACGACGAAGGCGCCGATGATTAACAATAAAGACAAACAGAATTGGACAACTACCAGTCCTTTCCGGAAAAGAGCGTCGTTCCAGTTGCTGATGAGATTACCTTTCAAAATTTGAACCGGCCGGAAGGAAGAAAGCACCAGGGCAGGATAAATGCCTGAAAGTATCGTAGTCAGAAGGAAAAGCCCTGCGATCGCCAGCCAAAAAACGGGCTCCGTGTAATTGATAGCTATCGGACTATCCGTTATGCGACGGGTCACCGGTAACACCAGCTCAGCGAGCAGCACCGCCAGCCCGATAGAAATGCCGGTAAGCAGCGCTGCTTCGGCCATAAACTGCTTGAGAAGCGTGCTCCGGCGGGCGCCGATAACCTTGCGAACGCCTACCTCCCTGGCCCGCCGGGAGGACCGGGCGGTAGACAGATTGACAAAATTGATACAGGCGATCAGCAGGAGAAACAGACCGGCGCCAATAAATAACCGAAGATAATCGATGCGGCCGCCGGCAATCTTCCCATTCTCTATGCTGCTGTATAAATACGCTTCCGGAAAGGGCTGAATCATCAGAAACTCTCCCTCGCTGTAGGATTCGCTCATGGCGTGGACCCGGTTTAGCTTTTCCTCTACTTCTTCAATATCAGCTGAGGGCGATAAAAGCAGATAGGTCTTGATGACGTTATTTCCCCAATCGAGCACCCATTCTTCCACTTTGGTCCGGTAGGCTATATTAAGGATGTATTCCGCCTGCAGAGAAGATTTTTCGGGTATATCTTCGTAGACCGCTTCCACCGTAAAATCATGGGCATCATCAATACGGACGGAACTGCCGATGGCCCGGCGGCGCCAATTGGTTCCGAACAGGCGCTGCGCCAGGGATTCCGAAAGCACAATGCTACTAGGGTTGGCGTGGGCGCCGGCCAGGTCGCCTTCGATGATCTGAAAAGAAAAAACATCAAAAAATGAGGGATCTGCGTAAGCGCCTTGTTCACGAAACTGCTGGCCGTCGACCTCCAGCATTCGCTTGTCAAAAGAACTCGTTTCCACGGCTTTCTCCACTTCCGGAATTTGCTCCACAAGAAAATCGGCCAGTAGATAAGGCGTGGAGAAATTCACCTGTATATTGCCCGTCCCTTCCGGAAAACCACGGTAGAGTTTAACGATACGATCGCCTGCCGCGTGAAAGCGGTCAGTTTGATACTCACTGCGCGCCCAGAGGAAAATGAGCAGGCTGGTTGCTACGCTGATGGACAGCCCTAATAAACTGATAAAAGTAAATCCGGGATGCCTTCGCAGCACCCGCAGTGCGAGGGTAAGATTCTTTTTAATCATAGTCAGGGATTCTGGGTAATTCACGGGGTGACTTTGTGGAGTCACCCCGTGAATTAAAAAATATCATTCCGCCACATCCTGCGTGGCCCGCTCGCGGATGATCTCATCGTTGCGCACATTGCCGTCGACGAGTTCGATGATGCGAGTACCAAAGGAAGCATTGCGCTCGGAATGGGTCACCTGAATGATGGTAACGCCATCGTCATTTAATTCACGGAAGAGTTCCATGATCTGATCGCCCTGTTTGGTGTGCAGGTTGCCGGTGGGTTCGTCGGCGAGGAGCAGGCGCGGCTTGTGGATCACGGCGCGAGCCACCCCGACCAGCTGCTGCTGGCCGCCGGAGAGCTGTTCGGGGAACAAATCCTTCTTCGCCACAATACTGAAGCGGTCGAGAATGTCGGCCACCATACTCTTGCGGTCCTTACTCTTGATACCGCGGTAGAGCAGCGGTGTTTCAATATTTTCGTACACCGTCAGGTCGTCAATCAGGTGATAGGCCTGAAAGACAAAGCCCATATAGTGCTTATGCGTGTCGTGGCGCTTGCGCTCACTGAGCTTGTGCGCCGGCTCGTCGTAAAAGTGGTACTCTCCACCGGAGGCCGAATCCAGCATGCCCAGGATGTTGAGCAGCGTCGTTTTGCCGGCCCCGCTGGGTCCCATGATCGTCACAAATTCTCCTTCCCGGATCTCCAGATTGACCTGGTTCAGGATCCATGATTTCCGCAGCCCGTTGCGGACGTATTTTTCGATATCGACAAGCTTTATCATATTCGGCTGATTTAATGCTTTTTCAAAAACAATGATTGGTCACTACTCTTTGTGCAATACCTATGCCAAGCCTAAAATAAACCGGAAAACCAGTAATTGCCAGTATTTTCCACTTATTGTCACCGGAAATACTGTTCAATTCCGAACACCCCCCGTTCATGACCGGACAACGGCACGTCGAAAGCAACTCCGGTATAAGGACGAGTAAAAAGAAAGAAAGGTTGCGGTCACGTTTGCGAAACCTTTGGAGGTGTATTGATTATCCATATCTTTAATCGGGGGTAAACTTCTGCGGTTTTGCGGTTTTTCTGTTCCTCTGTTCTACGGTTCCGGCCTGTTTTTAGCAGGTTTCACCTTTTTATTGATTTACAGAACAGTAGAACCGACGAACAGATGAACCGTAGAAGTCGCCAAAACCCACTTATGGGTAATCAGCACACCTTTGGAGATTTCGTAAACGAACCTACTCATCCCGCAACGAATGCACCGGATCCGCACTCGCTGCCCGGATCGACTGCACACTTACCGTCAGCAAGGCTACCAGCAAGGCGATGCCCGCCGTTACGGCGAAGAGCCACCAGGGCAGATCGACGCGCATCGCAAAATCGCTGAGCCAGCGGTTCATCAGTAAACAGGCGACCGGCAGGCCGAGCAGCGCCGCAACGGCTACCAACCCCAGAAATTCTTTGTTGAGCAGCGTTACGATCTGCGTGACGGTGGCGCCCAGCACCTTGCGAATCCCGATTTCTTTGGTGCGCCGTTCGGCCGTATAGACAGCCAGTCCCAACAGCCCCATACAGCTGGTGAAGATCGCCAGAAAGCCGAAAAGACCGAATATTTGCGACAGCCTCCCTTCGGCTTCGTACTGGCGGTTGAAATCCTCATCGAGAAAAAAATAGTCGAAGGGATAGCCCGGAAAGCGTTGCTTCCAAAAGTCTTTTACCGCAGCGATACGCTCCTGATACTGCGCATCGCTGAGCCGCAGGGCGATATAGTAGTACGAATACGGTGCGACGAAGTAGAGCATGGGCTGCACGCCCGACTGCAGACCGTGGTGGTGATAATCCTTCACTACCCCGACGACCTGCGCATCCTGCCGCCCGGCTGTCGATAGGGTTTTGCCGACGGCTTCTTCCGGCGTCCAGCCGATCGCGCGTACGGCAGCCTCGTTGAGCAGAACGGTCTCCTCATCATCCAGGGCCATATCCTCACTGAAGTCGCGGCCGGCGACGATCTCCAGCCCCAACAGACCGGTATAGTCGTGATCGGAGGGGATAACCTCCATATTGAGCGCCTGGTCTTTCGGCCGTCCTTCCGGCATCACCACCTGTCCGCCCCAGCCGCCGCGGCCGGGGAGCGCCGCCGCTCCACTTGCGATTTCCACGCCCGGCAAATCCTCCAATTCCTCTTTTATTGTACCAAAGTTATTAACCAGTTCGCGCCGGGGCACCTTGCGCACATCCAATATCAACACGCGGTCCTCCTCAAAGCCCAACTCCTGAAATTGCATGAAATTGAGCTGGCGCAGCACCGTCAGCGTACTGAAGATCAACGCGATAGCAATACCGAACTGCACCACGACCAGCCCCCGGCGCAGCCAGCTGCCCCAGCCGCCCTCGCGATACTCACTCTTGAGAATATCTACAGGCCGCAGTCCGGATTGCAGCAAGGCCGGGTACAGGCCCGACAGTAGTCCGATCAGTAAAACAAATCCGAAAAATACCAGCAGATAGCCTGCCTGCAACCAGTTGCCCAACTCGATCGATTCGCCGGTCAGCTCATTAAACATGGGCAGGGCCGCCCGCAACAGCAAGATGCCGATCAACGCACCGATCAGCGCGTAGCCCACCGACTCGGAAAGAAACTGCCGGATCAGCTGAAAGCGCCCGGCGCCCACCGTCTTGCGGATGCCGATCTCGCGGGAGCGATCTCCTACACGCGCCGTAGTTAGATTGACAAAATTGACGATGGCGATGATCAGAATGAACAAGGCGATCAGTCCGAGCAGATACAGCCGGGAGGCGTCTCCGATCTCACCCAGTCCGCTTGGATGACCGGAGTGGAGGTAAATGTCTGAAACCTGTTCTATAGGATGCTCAATCCGGTAGCCGATCTCTTCGAACATAGCGCCTTTATTTTCCATCGATACCTCCCTGATCTTTCGTGCAGCTGCAGCAGCATCGGCGCTTTTCTCCAGCTGGATGTAGCAATAGGTGTCCAGGGTAAACCACTCCTCCATGCTGGCCATGGCTTCGTAGGTCTTTGCCGAAACCAGCACATCGAAATCGATATGGCTGGGTGGCGGATCGGCCGCTACTCCGGTGATGCGGAATAGCATCGTGTCATTGAGTACCAGAGTCTGACCGACCGGATTGTTTTCGCCGAAGTACTTCTGTCGTAACCCCTCCGTAATGACCGCAGTATTGGGCTCGCTGAGCACTACTCCTGCATCTCCTTCAAGCAGTGGAAACGAAAACACTTCGAAAAAATCCTCCCCTGCGAAATGAACGTCCTCATAGTGGTAATTCCCCTCGTGCTTGATCGTAGGGCGCCAGGTCCATAGCTGGACGACCTTTTCCACCTCCGGCACCTGTTCTTCGATGGTGCGCGGTACGGGCCGGCCCACCGTTGACATCGTATGCGTTTCTGAAGCCTTGCTCTGCACTTCAGACAACACGCGGTAAATGCGCTCCCCCCGCTCGTGAAAGCGATCCACGGTCCATTCTTTATAGCTGTAAAGCCCAATCAGGGCACAGGAAGCCAGCCCCAGCGCCAGGCCCAGCACATTAATGGAGGCGAAGAGGGGGCGCTTGGAGAGGCGACGGAAGAAGTGTTTAAGGTGGTTTTTTAGCATAAAGGAGCTTTTCTTAAGTCGGGTTTACGAACAAGACTGAAAAAATAAGAAAGGGTTACATTATTCGGGCTGAATTCTAAACCAGGAGGCGCTTTCCCAGCGCCTCCTGGTATTGCGCTCGACGTTACTCATCCCGCAGCGAGCGGATCGGATTGGCCAACGCTGCCCGTAGCGCCTGGTAGCTCACTGTTCCGAAGGCGATGACGACAGCCAGGGCGCCGGCCAGGAGGAACATCCACCAGCCTATATCTACGCTGTAGGCAAAATTTTCCAGCCACTGCCGCATAGCGTACCAGGCGACCGGTGCAGCGATGAGCAGGGCCAGCCCGACCAGTTTGAGGAAATCGATGGACAACAGCCGGACGATGTGGCTTACTGAGGCGCCCAGCACTTTGCGAATGCCGATCTCTTTGGTGCGCTGCCGGGTAATAAAAGCGGCCAGGCCCAGCAATCCGATACAGGCAATGAAGATGGCAAGGCCGGCGAAAAATGCAAAAACGCGCTGAGCAACCTGTTCGGCAGCGTACAGCTTCCCAAGTTCTACGTCGAGAAAACTATAGAGGAAAGGCCGCTCCGGAACGAATTTTTCCCAAAGTGCTTCAACCTGCCGGATAGCGCCCTGGAAATCATCGCCCTTTAGTCTCACAGACATCAGGGCGTTTGTGCCGTCCTGTGCCCGGTTTAAAACGAAAAACAAAGGTGTAATCGGCTGATGCAGGGACTGGAAATGGAAATCCTCAACGATCCCGACGATTTGGAAATGACGGTCCTCCTCCACCTGCCCCAGAATGTTGCCGGAGTTGGTGATCAGGCGCTTGCCCACCGGGTTCTCCAGTCCGAATTCGCGCGCGGCCCGCTCATTGATGATGACGGATAGGGTGTCGTTGAATTGCTCGGAAAACCCCCGCCCCTCGACAATATTCATCTCCATCGTAGGAATAAAATCCTCATCGATCAAGAGGCCGCGCCCGAAAACCGTTTCCTGGTCCCCTTCCTTGCGGAAGGCGACTCCAAAAAAGTTACCCCCCGGCATCGAATTGGTGGAGCCTGCACTGACCACCTGCGGAAAGCCGAGTAGTTCTTCCTTAAAGGCCTCCGTTTGCGACTGTAGCGAAAAGGCCCGGTGCAGGGTAATGACCCGATCTTTATTGAACCCGAGTTCTTTATTGCGGATGTATTGCATTTGCTCAAATACCACGATGGTGCTGATAATCAGCACGACCGATATCGCAAACTGAAATACCACCAACCCGTTTCGCAACTGCACGCCGTGCAGGGTGCCGGATAGTTTCCCCTTCAGAACTTTTACAGGATTGAAGCTGGAAAGCACTACCGCAGGATAACTTCCCGATAACAGACCTACTAAAAGGGAGAAGAGTACTAACCCCGTCAGGACCGTGGGTTCCAGCAACTGCCCGTACTGAATTTCTTTTCCCGAAATGTTGCGAAACAGGGGAATCAAGGGATTGAGCAGCAATAAGGCCAGCGTGGTACTAAGAAGGGTCATCAGAACAGCCTCCATTAAAAATTGTCCTATCAGCTGGCTGCGCAGGGAGCCCATTGTTTTGCGAATACCAACTTCCTTGGCGCGTTCTGTGCTGGTGGCGGTAGCCAAATTCATAAAATTGATGACCGCAATGAGCAAAATGAACAGGGCGATGGCCGTAAAAATATAAATCAGCGTTCGACTGCCGGGCGGCCGCATCTCCCCTTCCAGGTTGGAATCCAGATAAATATTCGGTAGCGGTTGCAGGAAGTAATGATAACCGTTGCCGGCTTGCACATACTCATCATAGGTAACACCAAACGCTCGCTGTACCGCTCCGGAGGCGTATTTGCGAACCAGTTCCGGAAATTTGGCCTCCAATACTGCCGGGTCTGCCCCTTCCTCAAGGAGCAGATAAGTAAAAGCAGAAAAGTTGACATAATTCGGCTGCTCTAAAAAAGACAGATCCTGGGAGGACATCAGCGCATTGAAGTGCAGATGCGAACGGCTGGGCAAATCTTCCATTACTCCACTGACGACCAATTCCCTGCCGTTGTCCGGCATCCGTACAACCTGGCCGATGGGGTCGGCGTCCCCGAAATAGCGCTTGGCCGTTGACTCGGTCAACACCAGGCTGTTCGGTTCGCCTAATGCCTTACCAGGATCTCCCTGAAGCAGTGGAAGGCTAAAGACCTCGAAGAAGGTGCTGTCGGCCCACAGAAAATCCGGCTCCTCATAGATTTGGTCCTCCACTTTAAAAGAGGCAACCACGCCCTGAAAGTAAAACAGACGCGTAGCCGCTTCGATCTCTGGAAATTCAGCTTCCATCGCTTCGGCGTAAGAGTGAGGAATAGGCGCATAAGAGCTGCTCCGGCCCGGATACTGACGGTCCACCGCTACCCGGTGAATACGGTCGCCATGCTCTTGGAATTTGTCGTAACTCAACTCATCCTGCACATATAAAAGGATAAGCAGGCAACAAGCGATGCCCACCGCTAGGCCGGCAATATTAATAATCGAGAATCCTTTTTGCCGCCACAAGTGGCGGAAGGCCGTTTTGAGGTAGTTGCGAAGCATGGTTGGATAGATTATATTTTCATAAAAATCAGACAGTTGCATGGTTGCATGGTTGCATGACTATCCACTGACGGTTTTATAATGTCCTCCTCAACAGTGAAACCATGAAACCATGAAACCATGAATATCATTCCTCCCGCAAGGCCCGGACCGGATCGGCCATTCCCGCCCGCAAGGCGTGATAGCTGACCGTTAGCAAGGCAATCAGCAGTGCACCGGCGCCGGCCATGGCGATCATCCACCATTCGATCTGAATGCGGTAGGCGAAATCCTGCAGCCAGCGGTTCATCATCCACCAGGCTGCCGGCGTAGCAATGACGAAGGCGATCAGGATCAGGCGCATGAAATCTTTCGACAGTAGCTCGACAATGTCCTTCAGTCCCGCTCCCAGCACCTTGCGAATGCCGATCTCGCGCCGGCGCTGCCGGCTGTGAAAGGCCGCCAGCGCAAAGAGCCCCATTCCGGCGATCACCAAGGCCAGGCCGGTAAACAGGCTGAAAAGATTTGCCAGCCGGGATTCCTTTCTGTACAAAGCTTCAAATGTTTCGTCGAGGAAAAAATACTCGAAAGGGCGCTCCGGAGCCAGCGTTTCCCATCTTTTGTTGAGGGCGGTCAGCGTACCGGGGATATCGGCCGTACGCAGCCGCATGACGATATTGTCGAGGTAGTAATAGGCCGGCGCTACCGTCAATACCAGCGGATCGACCGGATGGTGCAGCGATTTCAGGTGAAAATCCTCGACGATACCAATGATTCGCCCTTTTTTGGGGTCGCCGGCGGACATATCCTCACCGGTAACGGTCAGGCCTTCAAGGTTCCGGATACCGTATTTCTCCGCCATTTTTTCGTTGATCAAAAATGCACTTCCAGCGTCGCTGCCGAAATCCCGGGAAAAAGTGCGCCCCATTGCGATCTGCATGCCCATTGTCTCAATGAAGTCGGGATCGACGAGGAGGGCTCCGGCATCCGATTCGGCTTTGACTCCCTGCCCTTCTATGGTGACCGGAAACCCATAATACCCCTGTTCCCAGGGGAAATTGGATATCGCTGAAACGGAGGCCACCCCCGGCACTTCCAGGAGATTGTTTTTCACGGCATCAAAATTTTTCTGCAGTTCATCCTGCTCCTGAATGGGGATCACCAACAACTGCTCCCGCTGCCATCCCAAATCCTTTTGATGAACGTAATCGACCTGGAAGCGAATGACCAGCGCCGCGATCAGAAGCGCCACAGCAGCAGTAAACTGAAAAACGACAAAGGAATCGCGAAAGGAGAAACCGGATTTTCTTTTCGACAGGTCCACTTCCTCTCCCTTTAGAACACGCGCTGTTTGTGTGCGGGAGAAAAACCAATAGGGAATGCCGGTAATGAAGCCGGTCATTAGCAACATGGCGGCGCCCAATCCGCTCCACAACCAAGGGCTACTGAACGCCTTCCAGGACAGCATACGGTCGAAGAGCAACTGCGTGCCGGGTAAGCCTGCCTGTACCAAAATGAAGGCGACAACGAGGGAAACGCCTAGCAAAAGAATCGTTTCCAGTCCCATTTGTTCCAAAACCTGCCTTGGACGGGCGCCTAACGCCCGCCGGATGCCGAATTCCCGCACCCGCCGAAAAAGCTGCGAAAGCTGCAGGTTCACCACATTGATACAGGCAATAGTCAGAATGACTATACCAATGAGAACGAATAGATAAAGCGTATTCCAGCTTGTCGCCGGCAGCAGATCACCTTCCAGTTGAGTGAAATGGACATCCCGCAGCGGTTGAAAGGCAAAGGAATACATTTCCCGGATGTAGCCGGGCAAGTGGTTTTGCTCAAACTGCGGCCAATGTGCTTCCAATTGCTCCGGAGTATTTCCTTCCGGCAGGCGCACTACCGTATACATAGGCGGATAATGCCAGCTTTTATCAGAGTTGAACACCCATTCTCCCATTACTTCCGCCAACGCCGGCATGGCCACTATCATATCGAACTGCAAACTGGATAATTCGGGAACATCCTCTATCACGGCCGTCACCGTGAGCATTTTCTTATTGTCCAGTTCCAGGGATTGACCAACGGGAGGGCTTTCGCCAAAATAGCGCCGGGCCGCCGAGGCCGTCAATACCACCGCATCCGGACGCTGCAGCGCCATCACCGGATCGCCTTCCTGGAAGGGGAAACTGAAAAAAGTGAAAAAGAGCGAGTCTGCGAAGAAGATCGCATCTTCATGAAAAATTTCGCCTTTTGCCGGATGCTCTACCACACCGCTGTAGGGAAAATATCGCACCGCCGCTTCCACCCCAGGGAAGCCGGATTCCAACAACGGTCCTACCGGCGAGTAGGTATTGGCCGCCATCAGGGTAGCCCCCTCCTCATTTGTCATTTCGGTAATCACCCGGTACAGGCGATCGGCTTCCCGGTGAAAAGCATCGTAACGCGATTCTTCGTACACGAAGATGGCGATGAACAGGAAACAGGACAGCCCGATGGATAAGCCCGCCAGGTTGATCAGGCTGTACAGCCGGTCCCGCTTCAGGTTGCGATAGATGCTGAGCAGATAATTTTTAAGCATATCGGGTAATTTTATCAGGTCCTCCGTTTGGTTGATTCAAATCATCACATCTCCAAATATGGTCAATACTTTTCCCGAATGACTTCCTCCCCCTCTCTTTCCTCTCTCCCCTACTGCCGCAGAATATCCGCCGGATTGATGCGGATGACCTGCCAGAGCTTCCAACCTACCGTCAAAGCGGCGATGAGGAACACGGCGATCGCGGAGAAGAGGAAAAGCAGCCCGCCGAGCTCCACATGTATTTCGAATATGCTGTCGAGCAGCTTCTGGGAAAAAAATGCCCCTCCGATGCTTCCCAGGATGGTTGCGGCGCCGAAGATCCAGAAGAAATTGCGGTTGAGGACGATGGCGATATCGCGCGGCGTGGCTCCCATGATCCGGCGGATGGCGATTTCGTGCAGTCTTTTCATGATATTCAGGGAAACAAGTGCAAATAGGCCTATCGAGGAGAGCACAATCGTAACGATCGCCAGAAACAGGAAGATCACCTTGATATTGCTCGATACGAGCACATCCTCGCTGATGACCTCTTCCTGTGAGAAGACCTCAAAGGGACGGAAGGGAAACAGTCCGTTCCAGATCCCCTGCAGCTCTTTTTTCACGCCCGCCATGGCCCCGGGATCGGTGCGCATGACCAGGTAGTTGAAATCCTCCGGCCGGCTCCAGGCCATCAATAGAGGACGCATGGGCGAAAAGAAGTCGAACTCGACAAAGTCCTCCACGACCCCGATGACCGTATAGGTCGCACTATCCATCTCGATCTGCCGTCCAACGGGCTGACCGCCCAGGATGGCCGCCAGCCGCTGGTTGACGACTACAGAGCGGCGATCCGCTTCGCTTTCCCAACGGAAGGAGCGACCTTCGACGATGTTGAGATCCATCAGTTCGGGATATTGTTCTCCGACGTCCAGTCGCAGGGCTTCTATATTTTCGCCTCTCGTTTTCAGGTCCTCGTTGTATATGCGGTAGCCGATGTGCTCGGAAGTGCCTGCAATGCTATGGATATCCGGATTTTGCTGTAATTCATTGCGCAGCGTATAATAATCCTGATCACCGTCGATCGGCAGAATGAAAAGTCCCTGGCGATCGTATCCCAGATCGGCCTCCTGCTGGAATTTGGCGTTTTTGGCGAAAGCCAGTCCACCGATCACCGCCACCAGGGAAATGACTACCTGCAGACCGAGCAGGATGCGGGTAACCAGATTGTTTCCGCCGAAGCGCACCTTGCCCCGAAAGATATTGACCGGATTAAAGGAACTGATGTAAAAAGCCGGATAGCTGCCGGCAAAGAGCACCGTAATACCCAATAGCAGGAAGATGAAAGTCAGTAAACTGGTATTTTGGAGGTAATCGGCTTCCACCTCCAGCCAGGGCCACATGGCATTATAGGGGGGAATCAGCCAGTCAGCGATCAGCAAAGCCGCCGCGAGTCCCAGGAAGCAGATCAGGGCGCTCTCGCTCAGCAACTGTGCGATCAGCTGCCGCTGGCTGCCGCCCAGCACTTTCCGGATACCCATCTCTTTGAGACGGCGGTCGGAAAGCGATACGGTCGTATTAACGAAATTCAGACAGGCAGTCAGGAACAACAGCAGCGCCATCACGATAGGCCCCCAAACGGCAGACGGCGGAAAGCTCTCCCGCAGGTAATGCCCCGCCAGTTCACGGCCATTGTGAGCTGTCTCCAAAAAGGGCTCCAGCGCAAAGCGATCGACCGCCCAGTCCTCCCGGGCTTTGTTTTGGACCGGCACGTAGGTCTGTAGTTGCCGCTGTAGGTCAGCCGCCTCAACACCGGGGTTCAGTTTCAGAAAGGTGACATCGGCAAAGCGCTTCCAATCGGTCCACAAAACCTGCTCCTCCTCGCTATACAGGTTGTCCGGATGGGTCAGAAAGTCAAAGTCGATACTGGAGTTGAGCGGAGGATTTTCCAGTACACCGCCTACCGTCAGCGACATTTGCTGGTTTTCGCCCGCGTAGAGGATGAGTTCTTTACCCAGCGCGGGTTCTTCGCCGAAGTATTTCTCCGCCATATCCCGGGTTAGCAATACTTTTGCCGGGTCCTGGAGTGCGTCCGGATTACCTGCCGACAAAGGAAATTGAAACACATCCAACAGGGGCCCGTCCACAAACCGGACCAACTCATTGAATACCTGATTTCCATACTTGACGGCCACCCGGCGACTGTCATAGCTCACTGATGCTGCTACACCGGCCAACTCCTGCCGGCTCTCGCGAGCCAGCGGCAGCGGCGAAAAGCCGTAAAGCCGGCCGTTGGCCTTTTTGTAAAAGGTGACCCGGTATATGCGATCAGCCTCCTCGTGGAAGGTATCGTAGCTGCGATCAAACCTGAAATTGAGAAAGGCGATGATGCAACAGGCCAAAGCAACACCAAGGCCCAGCACGTTGACGCCGACGTACAGGCTGTTGCGGGAGAGATGACGTAGGGCGATGCGGAGGAAGTTGTGGATCATGGTTTATGGTTTCATGATTACATTTACAAACCGTTGAGAGGTGTATCGATTACCCACATCTTTAGATTTGGCTAACTTCATCTGTTCTCCTGTTTTTCTGTTCCTCTGTTCTGCGGTTCCGATCTGTTTGAAATAGTTTTTTACCTTTTTGCGGACATTCAGAACCGCAGAACAGTAAAACCGACGAACAGATGAACCGCAGAAATCCCCCAAACCGACTCAAGGGTAATCAGCACACCTTAGGAGGTTTCGTAAACGGGGTCACTCATCCCGCAGTGTATCGGCCGGATTCTTCACCGCCAGGCGATAGGCCTGACTGCCGACCATCAGCGCGCTGAGAGCCACAAGTAGAACGAGGCCTGCGCCTAAATTTATCCCGTTGAGTTCGACGTGGTAGGCGATTTCCTGCAGCCACATCCGGTTGAGGAACCAGGACAGCGGCAGGGCGATCAGCAGGGCCAGTGCGACGGGCGTCATCAGTCCCTGCGACAGGGTCCAGACGATACGGCTGACGCCGGCACCGAGTACCTTGCGAATGCCGACTTCTTTGGTGCGGGTCTCTACACTGTACGTCGCCACGCCGAGAATGCCCAGGGATGTGATCACGATAGCGATGAGCGCCAGGAAACCGAGTATCTTCATGAGGTCACGGTAGATACCGGTCATACGGCCGATGGTATCATCATAGAATTGATAGTTTACCGGATGCACCGGATCGAGTTCCTTCCAGGTATCTTCGAGGAAAGCAAGCAGGCTGCGCATATCGCCGGTCTGTACGCGCAGGTTAGCGTAACGCAGCCGCGCCGGATCGCTGTAGAGGATCAGGTTGCCGATGGGGCGCTCCATACCGAGATAATAAAAATCTTTAACTACGCCCACGATGCGTCCTTCCGTTCCCCGTTCGTCGAAAGCGTTATAGATCAAAGGCTGTCCTACCGCATCCGACGGGCGTTCCCAGCCCAGGCGATTGGCAGCAGTTTCGTTGATGAGGAGGTCTCCGGCAGCTCCTTTTTCCTGTAAAGGACGACCGGCGGCTAGTTCGAGTTGCATATTTTCCAAGAAACGGTGATCGACGATGATCTGATGGCTGCCGGTTCGCTCCTCCTCATCCGGCCGGCGGATGGCCGTTCCCTGGTTAGCCCCGGAAGCCGGCAGCACACTGCATGCGGATACGGCCTTGATGTCCGGATGGCGCAGTAATTCCTGCCGCACTTTCTGATAATCCTGTTCCTGTAAACGCAGATTGATGACATTTTCTTTATGGAAGCCGTAATCGGCGTTCAGCATAAATTCCGTTTGGTCGAACAAGACGACCACCGTGGTGATAAAGACCAGCGAGACGACAAACTGCAGCGCGATGAGCAGCTTGCGCCAGCCCAGCCGGGCAAAGACCTTCAGCTCCGTCAGCGGCTGGAGTACCCGTACGGGCCGGAAGGCCGACAGATAAGCGGCGGGCAACACACCGGCCAGGACGCCGGCGCCCAACGCGAGCAGCACAAAAGTCAGAAGCAGCGGACCCGGCACACTGAGGTCGATATCGAAAAACTGATTGAAAAACAAACCCTCGAACAACGGAATGACCACCGCCTCCAGTAAGATATATCCCAATATCAGCGCGATCATTGCAATGACGATCGATTCGGTGAGGAACTGCGTGAAGATCTGACCCCGCCGGGCGCCGGCTACTTTCCGCACTCCGATCTCGCGGGCGCGAGTGAGGGCTTTGGCTACCGACAGATTGGTGTAATTGAAACAGGCGGTCAGTATGACGATCAGCGCCAGCAGGGAAAGAAAATACAGGGCGACTTTCGGCACCGTAAAGGTCATATCATTTTCCAACATCTCCGACGGGGTAATAGCTGCCAGCGATTGCAAGCGGAAATCGAGCCGGTAGTTTTCCAACTGAGCATATTGGATATCAGAGATTCCCGGAAGAGCGGTCTGTAAATCCCCGGCATCCGCCCCTTTTTGCAAAAGCAAATACAAAAAACTGTTGTTGGTATCATCCCAGCGACCGGAAGCGGCGAACAGCTGCTCCGCCCGTTCCAGTGAGGCTACCGTTGCGTAGGAACCCAATGCTTCGAAATTGAAATGCGTCTTTCCGGGCAGCGGCTCGAGCACCCCGGTGATGGTGAATTGGCCCCAGTCACCCAGTTCGATGACTGCACCCACCAGTTTATGGGGAGCGACGCCCAGGCGTTGCGCCAGTTCCTGCGTAACTACGATAGAGTAGGGCTCAGCCAGGGCGGTCCGCGCGTCACCGTACTGCAGTGGAAAATGAAAAACATCCAGGAAGGCCGTTTCCGTCCATATGCCGCGCATCGGTAGCGTAAATTCCCCGTAGTGCACATCCTGCGAGAAATCGTTTCGCACCCGAACCGCCTCCTCGATAATGGGATACTTTCCGGTTAGTTCTTCGTACAGCGGCGGCGGCGAAGTGGCAAAAGAGGAGGAACTGCTGCTCGTGCGGTCAGAGATCACCCGGTAAATCCGGTCCTCCAGCGGATGAAACCGGTCATAACTGTTCTGGTCCCGGATCAGGGTGATGATCAGCATACATATAGCCAGCCCGGCCGCCAACCCCAGGATGTTGATCGCGGAAAAGGCTTTGCGCTTCAGGATGCTGCGAAATGCGATGGTCAGATATGATTTAAGCATAGGATGATTTCGTTGATAACGGGATATAACTCCCCCTTAAATCAACAAACATGCCACCGATCAATAGCCATTGACAACCAGTAAATTATGTCACATCAATTCCATTTTGCATCTCCTATTATGTTCAATAGCGAACAGCCGGATGTCCGGATTCGAACAAAAAGATACCTGCCCGTCCAGCTTCTCGGTATGGACCAGCTTTTCGATCCGGCTGATATGCAACCAGTAATCATGATTGATACGGTCATCACTTGAAGTCCCGGGGGAAAAGGGATAGTGGTAAGAGGCTGTTTCATTTAAGTGTTCAGAATTTATTATAGGCTATTTTTTTTGTCAGGCGAAGCTCCCCGACCCTTTGGGTACGGGGCAGGCTTTTTTGAGCTTCATAGCCTTAGCTATGGAGCTCAAAAAAGCTGAAGCATGACGGAAAAAGAGGCATAAGAAAACTGAAGAATTAAGTGAAACAGCCTCTAAGTCCGGCCGTATTTTCTGGAAAGGCTCATGACTTGAAAGTTGTGAATGAAAAAAGATTGAAATGGCTCCGAAAAAGAATTGGGCCTCTTCCGACCCACTGCGGGCAGAAGAACAATGATAGTTTCAACAGCGATTCCGCAAATGCAGCAGCACCGCTAATGGAGAACAAAGCAAAAAGTAGTAATGGAGCCTGATGGTATGTCCGTCCTGAATTACATGATACCGGAATGAAAAATGAGAAAACAAATATATTTACTTCGAGTACCCAGGAATAGTTCCGGAGGGAGAAAAGAAAAGATAAATTTCTTTCAAACCCAATCAGATAAACATCTAATCACGCTTTGACATGGCTATGAAACGAAGCATTTTTTTCTATTGGCTCATTCTGACTCTTCTCCTGTCCGCCTGCCGGGGAGAGGGTGAGTTCCAAACCAATCTCCTATACCGCACCTGGTCCCACTACCTCGGCGATCCGGAAAGAACACATTATTCCACGCTAAAGCAGATCACACCGGAGAATGTGCAACAGTTGCAGGTGGCCTGGGAGTACGCCTCCGGCGACGCGCGGGCCGACAACCGTTCCCAGATCCAGTGCAGCCCGCTGGTGGTGGATACCATCCTGTATGGTACCAACCCTGCGCTGAAGCTCTTCGCCGTCCACGCCGCTACCGGTGAAGAAATCTGGACCTTCGCCCCCGACGATTCGGTCAGCCCCGGCATGGGGGTCAACCGCGGCGTGATTTACTGGGACGACGGGGCTGACGGTCGCATCATCTATACCTCCGGCCGTTTTATCTACGCGGTGGATGCACTGACGGGCGCGCCGGAAACCACTTTTGGCGAAAGTGGTAAAGTGGACCTGCGCAAAGGACTAGGGCGTGATTATGAAAAACAGCTGGCCATCTCCAATACACCGGGGGCCGTATATAAGGACATCCTCATTCAGGGCACTCGCGTGCACGAGAGCGCGGGCGCCTCGCCGGGGCATGTGAGGGCTTACGACCTGCATACGGGTGAGATGCGTTGGATTTTTCACACCATCCCCCACCCCGGCGAGTACGGCTACGACACCTGGCCGGAGGACGCCTGGCAGTACATCGGCGGCGCCAACTCCTGGGCAGGCATGGCGCTGGATGAAGCAACGGGTATCGTCTACATCCCGACCGGCTCGGCTTCCTACGATTTTTACGGGGGCAACCGGAAAGGGAAAAACCTGTTCGCCAATACGCTGCTGGCCCTTCGGGCGGAGACCGGCGAGCGCATCTGGCACTACCAGATCGTGCATCACGACCTTTGGGACCGGGACCTTCCCGCACCGCCCAACCTGGTGACGGTTCGAAAGGACGGACAGGAAATCAAAGCCGTGGCCCAGATCACCAAATCCGGCCACGTCTTCGTCTTCGACAGGCTAACGGGAGAACCGGTCTTTCCCATCGAAGAGAAACCTTTTTCGCCTTCTGAACTGGAGGGTGAAGAAGCCTGGCCTACCCAGCCTATCCCTACCCAAATTCCGCCCTTCGCGCGGCAGGAATTTACCGAGGACCTGATCAGTGACCTCTTTCCCGGTGCGCAGGCGAATATCGAGGATTTTGTACAGAGCACGGTTCATCAACCACAGACGCTCAAGGAAAAGTGGGCCTCCCTCAAATCCGGCGGCCAGTATATTCCCCCGAGCGAACAGGGCAATATTATGTTTCCCGGTTTCGACGGCGGTGGTGAGTGGGGCGGCGCAGGCTACGATCCGGAAACGGGCCGGCTCTATGTCAACGCCAATGAAATGCCCTGGATGTTCCGCTCGAAGAAGATAGAACGGGTGCAAGGCGGCTCGCTGAGCCGGATGGGTGAAGTGCTGTATGAGCAAAACTGCGCCCGCTGCCACCGCTCCGACCGGACAGGGCAGGATGTCAATCCGTCTTTAATCGGCCTGAAGGAACGCTTCGATGTGCCCCAGACCGTTTCTATCATCCAAAATGGCAAAGGCGCTATGATGGGCTTCCCCCAGCTGTCGGACGCCGAAGCCAAGGCCATCGCCGCTTACTTGCTGGAGAAGGATGACCTCGAAGTGCCGATGGAACTGCTCCGGGGCGCCAATCCCAACTTCCTCCCCTACTCCCTCAACAGTTTCGGCCGCTTCCTGGACGACCGCGGCTACCCGGCTATCAAACCTCCGTGGGGTACCCTGAACGCGATCGACCTGCATAAGGGAGAGATCGTCTGGCAGGTCCCGCTGGGGGAGTTCAAAGAGCTGACGGCTCAGGAAATTCCAGTCACCGGAACGGAAAACTACGGCGGCCCGGTGATCACTAAAAGCGGCCTGATCTTTATCGGTGCGACCAAAGACGAGCAGTTCCGCGCCTTTGATAAAACCTCCGGCGACCTGCTGTGGGAAACGCCCCTGCCCGCTGGCGGATACGCTACGCCCATCACCTATGAGGTGAGTGGGAAACAGTACGTGGTGATCGCCTGCGGGGGCGGCAAAATGGGACCGCCTTCGGGAGACCGGTACGTGGCGTTCGCGCTGGGGGATTGAAACACCACAGGCATAATTATTTATAAAAATCTAAAATGACTCGGAGAAAAGGAGGCTTGAAAACTGAGAGACCGGGAGAATTGACCTTAGTATGCCATCTCTAATTCCTGCATTTCTATTGCGTTCCTGCAGCCCCCTCATTTTATCAGTTTTTTTGCTATCTTTAAGAAGGGAAATTCATTCCCGCTCCCTGAAAATGAATACCAAATGAAAAGAAGAAACTTCCTAGCTGTCGCGGCGACAGGAACTTTTGCCCTGGCTGTCCCATCCCTTTCCGGTTGTTTTCATGAAATCGAATATGATGCTTCTATAGCAGAGCCTCACGCGCTTTCCCATATATGGGATACAGAAAGCATCCAAATCATCGGTGAGCGCTACCGTCAGCAATTTCCCAAAGAAAACACCGAGCGATCCTTGGTTCGATCGCTACTTCAAGATGTCGATACAGGTATGGCTTCTCCTGTAGAGAACATGCAACAGAAAGTCACCGAAGATTATGAATCGAAAGAGATCGTCATGATCGACGGTTGGTTGCTTTCCGTGACGGAAGCCCGGCAATGCGCGCTTTTTTCTCTACTCCAAACCAAATGAAATACTCATGCATATTGACGCACGTAGCTTAGAAAACGATTCCGCCATTGAAGGTGATATCTGCATCATAGGGGCCGGCACTGCCGGTGTCAGCATCGCCCGGGATTGGATGGATACGCCCTATAAGGTGATCCTGTTGGAAGGTGGAGGCCTCGAATACGATGATGAAGTCCAGGACCTCTATAAAGGAGAGACCACCGGACAGAAATACTTTCCCCTCCGCTCCAGCCGGCTCCATTACTTTGGGGGTACGACCGGGCACTGGGCAGGCATGTGTTCTCCCTTCGACAATATTGATTTCGTCAAACGCGACTGGGTGCCGGACAGTGGATGGCCCATATTGAGGCAGGACCTCGACCCTTTTTACGCAAAGGCCCAGGAGACTTTACAGTTGGGCCCCTACCGCTATGATTTTGATTATTGGCGAAAGGAACTGCCCAACCTCCACCCCTATCCGCTGGACGACAAAGTGATCTGGAACAAGATGTGGCAATACAGCCAGGCCCGGTTCAACCAACTTTATAAAGAAAGCGTCCTTAATGCCGACAATATCCATCTGTACACTTACGCCAATGTCGTCGATATACAGGCAAACGAGCCGGTATCGGCTATCGAGGAGGTGATTGTAAAAAACCACGCGGGCAAAACGCATCGCGTAAGGGCCAAACATTTTATCCTGGCCTGCGGGGCTATTCAAAACGCCAGAATGCTGCTGGCCTCCAATTCGCAGGCGCCGAATGGCCTGGGTAACGACAACGATGTGGTAGGCCGCTATTTTATGGAACACCTTGAAATTGCCTCGGCCGAGTTGTGGTTGCTCAAACCATTCCCCACTGATCTTTATACCTGGGAGTTTGGCGTAACCAAGGCAAGCGCCGAACTCGGCATTACAGAAGCGGTACAGAAAAAAGAAAAAATCCTGAACGGCACGGCTTCACTTACCCCGCTCAGCTTCGCCCGGCTCGTCAGGCCGCGTATAGAAACCTGGCAGGATGAAGACCCCAGGAAAGCCATTGAAACCACCTTGGGGCACTGGAGTGAAATGGCCGAAGAAGCAGCGAAAAACGATGATGAAATACTGAACAGAGCCTTCGAACTCAACACCCGTATTGAACAGGCGCCCAATCCCAATTCCCGGATTACCATCGGGCCGGAAAAAGACGAGCTTGGCGTACCGAGGGCCAACCTGCACTGGGAACTCTCTCCCATCGATAAAAAAAGTATCCGGCGGATCTATCAAATCCTCGGACAGCAGATGGGGATAGCCGGCATCGGCCGCGTCAAATTAAATGAGTTTTTACGGGATGAAAAGGACGATCATTCCTGGCCCGACGGCACCAACGGCGGTTGGCACCACATGGGCACTACCCGGATGAGTGATAATCCCCAAAAAGGCGTCGTGGATGCGAATTGCCAGGTACACGGTATTCAAAATTTATTCGTCGCCGGTTCCGGATGCTTCGCTACCGCCGGGGCGCCGAATCCTACGCTCACCTTGGTTGCCCTCTCTTTGAGACTGTCCGATTATATGAAGGAACAGATGAAGGTCGGCTGAAATTTACTACAAACAGTAGACCTCTCCGACTATGTCGGCCGGAGCCGGCTTCGTCGGACGGAGGCCGAGGTCCTAAAGCAGTTTAGAAAAAATTCGGGATGACTCATGTTTTCCTTCTCCGGCCACCGAAATGATTTCCTTGCGCTGAGCGACGTCAATTCACTCGCCGTCGCTCTTCCTCCGAGCCGGTGCTCCGGTTTTCGCGCAGCGCCTTGACCTTCTTATTTCCAAAACTTCGGGTATAGGTCAGCCTCAGGATACGGGTTTCGAGGATAAAATCCATGTTTGTATTCAAATCCTGTTCGGGGATGGTCGTTTCAAAGCGCATGGTATTGGTACGAAACAGATCGCTCCAACTCAACCGGAGCCGGCTATTATCGGCAAAAGCCTTCTGCAGACCGATCGTCACCTCGCCAAAGGCACGGCGCTTCATGTAACCGAATAAGAGCGGACTGTTGTAAAAAGCGGAAAGCTCAAAGGTAAAACCGGCAGGTAGCAGAAAACTCTGACTGGTATTCAGTCGTACGCTCTTTTGCCGGAAGGCGATGCTTTCCTCTCCGAAGTCTGCCTGGCTTTTCTGCCACATAAAAAAGGCACTGTTTTGCATTTCCCACCATTTAGAGATATATACCGGAAAAGAGAGGGTTGCCGTCAAGGTATTGAGAAAGTCGAGGTTTTCGGGACGACTGACCTGTGTGTTTGTCTCGGCATCTATCGTAGGCTGCCAGTTGGCGATCGCCTCGTTCTCATGACTGTAACTCAGCGAGAACAGCAGGTTCTTGTGCTGGTAATCCGCCTTAACCGCATCGGTAAAACTGGGTTGCAAAGCTACATTTCCGGAAATAAAGGTATTGGGATCCAGAAAGATAACATAGGGAGCCAGCTCATTGAATTTCGGACGGTTGATGCGCCGGTTGTAAGCCAGTTGGAAGCGGTTGCTTTCATTGAACTGATAGGATAAATTGAGGGTAGGGAAAAGGCTGCCGTAGCGCCGGTCTATGATATCTTTTTCTTCCACGGACCCGAGATTGGAATAGGTGTATTCAAAGCGAAGGCTCAGTATCATATCGAGCCGTTCGTTGGCCTGATACTGCATGGAAGCGTAGGCTGCTCCTATATTTTCTTCCAGATTATATTGCTGGGTGAACTTAGGGTCCGTCATCCAATCCTGTTGCCGCTTCCTTTCCAGGGTCACGTCGTTTTCAAACGTTGCAAAAGTCCCCTTCAATCCTGCTTCGAGATTCATCTGGTCTCCGATTTTAGCGGAATAGTTCGCTCTGCTCACCCAAATATGGATCGGCGTAAGGCGGTTTATACGGATCTGTTCTTCGAGGAGGAGATTGCCCTGCGCATCACTGTTCTCGTTGATGTAACCCTCCGGGTTGTCATTGAAATAGTACAGATAATCAAAATCGAGGGCCAGGGTGTGATTTGAAGACCAGGTATGTTGGAGATTCAGGTTGGTCATGAGGTGCTTCCAGTAGTTGTGCTCCGTGTTCCGCACGCGCCAGCTATTGTCAGGCTCACCATCTTGTTGTACATCTATATTACTAAAGGCATCCAGATTAAAGTCGTTGGCGTAGCCCGAAACGATCGCCCCGATCACTGTCTGATCGCTCAACTGATAATCTAGCCCCAACCGGGCATTGTGAGAAGGGACCTTGGCATCCCGGTCAGAAAAGGCGATGGTTTCGGTTTCGGTCCCCTGAAAATCCACCATCCGGATATTCTGAGCCGTTTGCCGGGTAAAATCCCGGAGGAAGGCATAATTCCCATAGAGGTTCAACTTTCCTGTGCGATGGTTAAGCTGAATATTGCCGCCGTATTTTTCCCGCGCACCGTAGCCGGCGATAAGTGAAAAAGAGCCGTTTGTTCCCTGTAAGTCACTTTGTTTCAGGACAATATTGATATACCCGGCATCTCCTTCCGCATCGAATCGAGCCGGCGGAGTAGTGATCAACTCAACCTGCTCCAAATTGTCAGCGGGCAGGCTACTCAACATCTGTATGGCGGCTTCCACCGGCATGCGGCTTTCCTTGCCGTTGATCATCAGGACCACGCCGCTCTTACCACTCATCATGAGGGTGTTATTGCTGCGATTGACCACCACCCCCGGCGACTTTTCCAGGATTTCCAGCGCCGATCCGCCCGAGGCGACGATGCTGTTTTCCACGTTGACGACCAGGCGGTCCATTTGCTGTTCGTAAAGCGGCTTTCTGGCCGTAACTTTCACTTCCGACAGCTGGGTGACGTCTTCCTCCAGGAGGATTGGCTCCAGTCGTATTTGTTCATGCTCAGTCTGAACCTGAAAGAATACATAACGAGTCTTATAACCCAGCATACTGGCGGCAAGCAAAAAATTTCCGGTTGACTCAATATCCAGTTGAAAAGTTCCGGATTCTGATGCTACAATTCCCTTGATTAGTGCAGAATCAGCAGGCTCCAGTAATAGCACATTAGCAAAAGCCAGGGGGACACCTTCTTTGTCCACTATTTTTCCGGACAATTCAGTGGCAGCTTCCAGTAAGGCAAAGGGCAGGCACAGTAGAAAAGACCATAAAATGGCCTTTCTTCCATTTGTTTTCATAAGGTTTGGGTTAAAGTCAACATCCAGCCTGAGAAGAGGATATCGACAATACTGAAATCACCAATAAGATAGCAATTTATTGTAAATCATGCAATTAAGTGAGTAGTCGGATAATATTAATTAAAGTTTAGATGGAAAAAGAGGTGGCCAAACCTATTCACCAGGAGATGATAAACATGGGCAAGCAGGAAGCCTGGTACTTATTCGCGATTCCCTACCCCGGCGGTGCGAATGCCGAATATCACTACGCCACCGTCCGTATTTTCAGCACCCCGGAACAACTGGAAAGTCCTGGAAACTTCGGGGCGGCCTTGGAAAAAGCCCATCCCGGAGGGAATATAGAAGAAATGATGGACAGAGTGTGGAAGACCCGCGACCTGGTCAAAACCCACCGCCTGTTCAGCTGGGAGAACTTCTCAGCTGATGATCTGGAAGCACCACCCTCCATCCTTCAGGTGGTTTATTTTAAAGTACCGCTCGAAAAAGAAAATGCTTACCAGCAGATGGAAAGAGAGGTATACCACCCCATGCATAAAAAGGAAATTGAGAAAGGCAGACGCGTTGGCTGGGAGGGCTGGGCGCTGAATGCCCCCTGGGGCAGCAGCCAGGCTTATACTCATATTGCCGTTGATATGTATAAAGACTGGGAGCAATATACCAGCCCCAATATTGAAGGTCTGCTGGAGGAGGTCCATCCGGGAAAAACCCAGGATGAACTGACTGAAATATTCACCAATACGGCCGACCTGGTCAATATGGAAGAGTGGCGGCTGGTCGATTTCGCTGTAAAACAGTAAAGACACCGGCACCTTACAATACGATTGGTTCTTCAACGAAAATCAAAGCGAATGTCAGGTTCGCGAGCGCTACCGGGATTCGGATGCTGTAATAGAACATATGATTAACCTGGGAGAAAACATGAGCCGGCTCATCTCCATCGCAGATATGAGCGTAGAAGTGTACGGTACGCCTTCCGAAAAGCTGTTACAGGCCGCACAGGGTACGGATATGAAAGTCTATAGTTTTTTCCAGAAAATGTGATGCATTTGATTGGCAGGAGGGCTATAGTTCGATTGACGAGGTGACTCGAAGTCACCCCGTCAATTTACAGAAATTTACTTTTCGGAGTAAACTCATGGCTTAATGGGTTCATCGCTAAAACACCAGATTCGGATCCTCCCCCGCCCACTCCTCGTCCTGCCAGAAGAAGCCGCGCAGGTGGCCGGGCTGGTACAGCGGCAGATCCGCTTCGTGGGGGTACCCATAATTCAATGGCGAGTAGGAAGCTGCCGCTCGGGTGTTCGATTCCGAAAAGCGCCAGGGCAAGCGACGATAGGGACTCGCCGCCTCCCTGTGCTCGAAAATGCTCGGATACGATGTTTTTGTTCTCCTGCCGGTCTTGTCCTTGGTGTTGAGCAGACTCATGGATTGGGATTTCGTTAGCAGCATTACGTTGAAATCTGTCCTCAATATACGCACATTGATGTCAAAAATACAACTATTTGATAACAAAAATTATTAATGTAACTTTTTTGATTACAAATTATTTTTTAATCCCGATCAACCCGCGCACCGCCTCCAATTCCGCATCCACGCCCCGGGCGATTTGCTCAGGTGTTGATTGCACCGCTACGTCGGGCAGCACCCCGCGGTCGGGCTGCCCGGTCAGCGGGAAAGTAGCCATGAGGGGGATATCCACCTCGATGCCGGTATTGGGGAGTGACAGCATGAACATCATGCCGCCGTTGATGCCGCGGCGGCTGCCGCCGGTGTCCCGGCCGACTAATGTTGCCAGCCCTTTTTCCTTAAGCTCCCTGGCGAGGTAAAAGGTCGCCGAGCTGTTAGCGGCGTCGATCAGGAGGAAGACTTTTCCTTTAAAGGTCTTTTTACTTCCCCGCAGCGTTTGGCCGGAGAAATCATCCCCTTTCCATTTGTAGAAGCCGCCGCCCGCGGGTTCCACGCGGTTGCTAAGATCGAAGTAGGCCTCGTCCCAGGTGCGTAGATGCGGCCGCAGCGCCTCCGGGACGGTCCGGTAGCGCAGCAGCGTTTTCTGTCCGTTGAGCTCCAGCGTCCCGGATACGAGATAGCGCGCCAGTTCGGCGATCACTTCATCGGCGCCGCCCTCGTTGCCCCGGATGTCAATGACCAGATTGGGGACGGACTGCTTATCCAGTTCGCGGAAAGCCTCTTTGAGAAAAACCTTCCAGTCCATCTGCATGTTCCAGGTAACGAAGGTGCCGAGACGCAGATAGCCCAGCTGCTTATCCAAAACCTGAAAAGACCAGAGGTCGTCGTAGCTTTCCGGCAGATTGCCGTAGCGCTGCTGCAGGACTTCGCGACGAGCGTTACGATCTAAGGCCTGCACCTGAGCCTCGAAGGGTACCTTCGCACTGTAAGCACGGGCTTTGATCCGGTAGGCGCCGTTCTCGGGCGGAAAAAGCAGCGGAAAATAAACATCGAAGGCTTCGTACTGTCCGTAACCCTGCACCTGCAGGTCGTAGAGGCGCTTGGCGTCGTTGCTTCCATCTGCTTTGACCAGGTTTTTCAATTGTTTGAGGATGTCGGCAATGGATATGCCGTTGATGGCCAGAACTTCCGTGCCGCGCCGGAAGCGATCATCCGCTGAGGCGTTTTGGGTAATCCAGATTCTCTGATCTACAATGCGAAAGGCGAAGGGCAGTTTATCGGGCCGCTCCAGCACTTCCTGCCGGACGACGGGGCCCTGGTTCCAAAAATTGGCGTAAGTATGGCCGCAGCGGATTTTGGCCAGCAGTTCCGAAATCGCTGCATAGGCTTGCCTCAGGTCGAGACCGCCGGATATTTTTTGTTCCAGCTCCTGAAAATGACGCTCGATATCCGCCGGGGTATTGTAGCGGTACAAACCGGGATGCAAAGCCTCCAGGGCCTGCCGGAGAACACTTAAATCCTCTTGGAACTGATCCCCTGAGAAGTTTGTCAGCCGATCGCGAACGGCTTCGGAGAAAGGTTCTGTCTTATTCCATTGATGAACGGGTAAAGTAATCAATCCTTCCTCCAGGATCAACATCCGGTTACCCGCCGTTTCGAGCTCCCAGGTGATCTCTCCACTGACGAATTTGTATTCCAGCAGGGTGGAAGTCTCCACAGCAGCGAAATCTACCTGCCCGGAATAGATGCCGTCTCCGTCGGGATCGCTGAGGGGAAAAGTATTCTCCCAGGACAGCGGCGCGAGATTTCCCCGTATGCCGACAGGGGCCTCCGCCTCTGCCCCATTCATGTCTACCTGGAACAGCACCTGCTGCCCGGCAAGGGAAGTGTTGAATAATACAAAAAGCAGTGCAAGTACGATGGAAAAATAACTGGATGATTTCATAGGAAAAGTTTTATTAGAAATAAGCGGAATTGGGTTTTGTTGTCCGAAAAATGCAGGAACAGAGGCGGAAGAGCGCTGCAAATGATGATTTGAACCGTGAATTGAAGTGGGATGACCAGGCTGCGAGGTGGAATGGGCGGGCGTAAGTCGGAAATGCTATTCCCGGCGGGATAATACGTATCACTTTTTATTTTGCAATTCCCGCCAGTATGCCGAGGGCGACTGCCCGGTAAATTTTCGGAAGGCGCGGTTGAAGGTGGCTTTGGAATTAAATCCGGAATCGAGGGCGAGGGCAAGCAAGGTACGCTGTCGGCTTTCCGACTTCTGCATGCGCTGTTTCACGGCTTCCACCCGGCGAACGTTGATGAAGTCGTTGAAGTTCTGATCAAAGCCCCGGTTGATCAGGCGCGAGAGAACCGAGGGGTTGGTTTCCAGGTCCGCTGCCATTTCCCGCAACGTCAGGTTGGGACGCAGGTGGGGCGATTCGCGGTCGACGTACTCCAGGACGCGCGTCCGCCATTGCTCCAGTTCAGCATCCTCAGCGGGGGAGGCCACTTTCTCTTCCTCTCTGGCGGCTGCTTCGGGGGAGAAATCCAGGACGACCGGAACGCGGAGCGGCGCCGCGTAGCCGGCAATACTCAGGTAATAAATCATAACTGCCACGGCCAGATAGCCGAACCAGAACTGATCGTAATCCAGGGGAATGATCCAGGCGTCGGTAAGCGAGACGACGGCCACAAGGCTGATACCCACAGTAATCGCGATGAGCAAATTCCGCAACCAGGCAAAGGCAATGGCACCGGTATCCGAAAAGTGCTCCCGGATATAATCCTGATACCGGCGGTAACTGCGTATGGTCAGGATCAAAAAGAGAAAGATCCAGCCGATTTCAAACCAGGGCTCGCTGATCAGCGGAATACTCAGCTGACCGTAGGGGCCCTTTGTACCGTAAAACCCATCCAGCGGACGGTTCAGCCACCATTTGCCTGCGAGGATATCTGCCGTAAAAGCGCCAAGGTAAGCCAGTAACAGTAATACACCGGGTAATAAAAAACCGTAGTGCCGCCTCTTCAACCGAAAGGTCGCATTGGTCAGCGAGCGAAAGTAAAAGTAAATAGCCGGACCAATGAACAAGTGCAGATCCCAGGGGAAGTAAAACATAAAAGTGGTATGCCAGTCACGCGCGTCGTACCAGTGCGCGAAGCCCAGCATCCAGTTGGCGATGTAAATGCAGCAGAGCAGTAACAGAACGGCCAGCCAGGCGTCGGAACGCCGTTCCTCCCTGTACGCGCGCCAGACCAGCAATCCGGCGTAGAGAACACCCTGGAGAAAGGCCAGGAGTAAAAGGGAACTGTAGAGGTTGAACTGGAAAAGCATGGAAAGCACCTAGGTTTGATATGATCAGCAATAACTGTAATTTAGGAATAAATCGATCGTCAGGCCTTTAAACATCATCCGACCTATGAAAACCGGCTTTCTCCAATTTGCCGTAAGGCAGCACGACTACACTGCCAACCTTACATATATCCGCGATCATCTGCAAGGCGCCAATTTCGATCTGCTCGTACTGCCTGAGTTGTTGACAAGCGGCTATCTTTTCGAGAACCGCGATCAACTAATGGCTTTCGCCAAAAAGCACACACTGGAACAGACGGTAGCCGATTTACAGTCCATCCTCCAGGACCAGAGCCATAGCGGCGCCCTCATCGGTACGATTCCCGAAGTAGTAGACGGCCGCATCTACAACACCGGCATCGCCGTCAGCCGAGACGGGCTGCTCGGCAAACAACGCAAACGGCACCTGACCCGCCTGGAAAAAGACTACTTCGATCCCGGCAATACTATTGCTGTATTTGACATCAAGGGCATCAAGACGGGCATCGTCACCTGCTTCGACGCCTGGTTCCCCGAGCTGTTCCGCCTGCTCGTACGCCGGGGGGTACAGGTAATCTGCCAGCCCGCCAACTTTGGGGGCCCCTGGACCCTGGATATCATGCGCGTACGGGCGATGGAAAACCGCGTCTTCTGCATCGTCGCCAACCGGACGGGAAGGGAGGAGGCCGGGGGTATCGTGGCCGAATTCCGGGGGGAAAGCCAGATCATCGATTCCAACGGGGAGATTTTGATCCGGGCGGAGAAGGAGGGCCAACTTTCTCTTGTCGATATTGCCCCCTCGAAAGCTTTGAATAAGGGGAATGTAATGTGTGATGACCTGGCTGCGGAGTGGAGCAGGTATGAAGTTGAAGAAAGAATTGAAAACCCGGAGGATTGAAGAGCGCCAGACTGAATTTCACGATAGTGAAGGGGCTCATTATTTCCTTTCGAAAAAAAATGTCATGAATGACCTGGAACGACTGAAAAGCGTTATAGAGCATTTTCAAAAACTGACGGACGAGGCCTGGCTGGATCTCCAGTCCTTGTTCTCCTATACCGAATTGAGGAAGGGCGAATACTTCGTTCAGGAAGGAACCCGGAACGATGCCGTTGCTTTTGTACTAGAGGGCGCTATGAGAGCTTACTACGTGGATCAGGAAGGAACCTTTTATAACAAAACTTTCTTTACTGAAAATACTTTTGCGGCTTCGCTAGGCTCTATCCTAGAGGATATACCCAGCTTCCTGAACTTCGACGCGCTCGTCGACACCAAGATACTTAGGGCCAATTATAACCGGATTGCCGCTCTTTTTGAAAAACACCGCTGTATCGAGTCCCTCATCCGTAAAATCATCGAGTATGAATGGGTGATCAAAAAAGAACAACGGGAACTGCGGCTGGTGCTAAACGATGCGACGGAGCGGTATGCCTATTTCCGTGAGGAATACCCAGGACTGGAGAACAAAATACCGCAGTACCACATCGCTTCCCACCTGGGCATTACCCCCATTCAGCTGAGCCGGATCAGAGCTGGAAGAAATTAGTTTGGGCTGGGTTTACCCCATGGAATTCGCAAAGCAACTATTCCACGGGGTACACCTTCCGCTTTCCGACTTCCGCCTTCCGCCTTCAAATCATTCCTTAACCTAGGTTAATGCATTCCCCTGCCGGTTGCCTCAATTTTGTGCAAAAAAAAGAACATCATGAAATTGAAGCATCGCACCATCCTGATCACCGGCGGCACCTCAGGCATCGGTAAAGCGCTCGCGGGTGAATTGCAAAAAGACAATACCGTCATTATTACCGGCCGTTCTAAGGAACCACTGGAACAGGCTCGCCGGCAAGGTCTTGCGACTATCACCTGCGACATCACGAAAAGAGCCGATATCGAAGCGCTGGTAATGAAACTGGAGCAGGAGTACCCCGAACTGGATACCCTGATCAACAACGCGGGTGTTCAGTATAATTACAACCTGCTGACAGCTTCCGGCGCGCACCAAAAAATTCAACACGAGCTCGACACCAATCTGAGCGGCGCCATGCAACTGACGCACCTGCTGCTTCCACTATTAAGCACCAAGCCCTCTGCCATTGTAAATGTCACCTCCGCCCTCGGCGCCGTGCCCAAAACCGACGGACTGGTTTACTCTGCGAGCAAGGCGGGACTGCGCAGCTTTACGCGGGGCCTGCGAAAACTGCTGCGGGGAAAGGACATCTCCGTCGTCGAAGTCATTCCGCCGGTCACCGATACCCGCATGACGGCTGGCAGAGAGGAAGGCAAAATGCCGGCCGGTGAACTAGTGCAGATCATCCTGCGACAGTGGGCAGGGGGAAGGAGGCTTATTGCACCGGGTAAGATAAAACTGCTATTGCTAATCGACCGGTTTTTACCAGGATTGGCGGATAAGATCATCCGTTGAGCGGAAGGCCGGCTAAGGTGCTTATCAGTCTACCAGAAAAGCAATAAGCATATTTGCTGGTCTATTCCCAGGTGAAGAATCGATGATCAGTTCAGCTTACTGGTCCCGTAAATGATCCACCGGGTTGACATTAGCCGCGCGCAGCGACAGTACACTGACCGTCAACAGCGCCAGCCCGATCGCCGCCGCTCCGGCCAGCACCGGTATCCACCACTGGAAAGTGACGTGGTAAGCGAAGTTGTCCAGCCAACGATTCATAGCATACCAGGCGACGGGGATTGCCAGCAATAAGGCCAACAGCACCAGCGTGAGAAAATCCCGGTTGAGTAATCCGATGATTTGTGTGACCGAAGCACCCAGTACTTTGCGAATGCTGATCTCCCGGGCACGGCGTTCCGCGCTGAAAGCCGCCAGGCCTAAGAGTCCGAGGCAGGCAATAAAAAGTGACAAACCTGAAAACCAGCTAAACAAACGCCCGAAGCGCTGCTCTGCTTCGTACTGCTCCAGCAATTCGCCTTCGAAAAAGGCGTAGTCGTAGAGCGCTTGTGGGAAATGCTTTTCCCAGATTTGCTCCACGCGATCTACCGTTGCGGACGGATCGAGGCGGCTGCGCAGCGTGATGCGAGAGAAGTTGCCCGTATTGGGATACATCAGCACCGGTTGTACGGACTCGTGCAGGGAGCTAAAGTGAAAATTATCCACGACCCCGACGACTTGGCCACGGGTGTCGCCCATCTGGACAGGCTTGCCGATTGCCGCCTCAGCATCGGGCCAGCCGAAGGTAGCCAGGGTTGATTGATTGACGAGAAATGCCGCCGTCGAGTCCGTGCCGTAGTCGCGCGAAAAATCCCGGCCGGCCACCAACTGGATATCATAAACGTCGAGAAAATTCGCGTCAAAACCCAGGCGGTAGATACTCGAAGATCGCGGTTCCCCGGCTTCATTCACCGTTTCGATCTGGCCGTTACTCAATCCACCAACGATTAATGAATTCGATCGCGCCGCCCCTTCGATACCTGGCATCGACAACAAGTCGGAGCGAAAGGCCTCATAGCCCTCGATCACCTCATCATAACCGTTGACCCGCAAGATGAACAGGTTTTCTTTGTCAAAGCCCAGGTCTTTTTCCTGAATATAGTTCATCTGGGCGGTAACCGTGAGTACCGCTACAATCAGACCGGTGGAGATGGAAAATTGGAAGACCACCAACCCGCGACGCACCCAACCGGTAGAACGCTGGCCTACCGCCAGTCCCTGCAAGGCAGCCAGCGGCCGATTCGCGGAAATGAGCAGGGCCGGATAAGCACCCGCCAGCAGTCCGGACAATACCGCCGCCCCGAGCATGACCGTGATCAGCCAAGGCGTGAATAAGGCTAACTCCGGATAAGCGGTCATGCGATAGAACGCCGGACGTAGAATCTCCATCAGGATGAAGGCCATTCCTACAGCCGCCAGCGCCACGATGAGGGATTCGGCCAGAAATTGCCAGTGCAGCTGCCCGCGACGCGCCCCGAGGATTTTTCGCATCCCGATCTCCTGCGCCCGCTCACCCGAACGCGCAGTGGCCAGGTTCACATAATTGATGCAGGCCAACAGCAGGATAAACAGCCCCACCAGGGTAAAGATGGGCAAATAGCCCGCCTCACCGGTGGCTCCGATCTCATAGCGCAGATCCGATTGGAGATAGATGTCCTCCAGCGGCTGTAAAGTGAAGGTATAGTGCATATTGTATTCATCCATCGCCTCGCCCATATGCCTTTCGGCAAAGGACGGCAGCTTTTCTTCCAGGAAAGCAGCAGAAGTTCCCTTTGATAACCGTACGTAAGTGTAGACAAAATTGGCAAACCAGGCATCCGGCCCCGATAACCAATCATAGGCGGAGTAGGCCGTACTAAAGGACCCCAGCAACTGGAAAGCAAAGTGCGAGTTCTCCGGTGGGTCTGCAACGATACCCGTTACCTGGTAGGGGCGCCCCTCCTGCCCCGGATCGTAGAGGTAGATCGTCAACGCCTCCCCAACGGGATTGGCGTCGCCGAAATATTTCTTCGCCATCGACTCGGTGAGTACCACGCTGTAGGGCTCGCTCAGCGCCGTCGCCGGATCTCCCTTCAGCATTTCGAAGCTGAAAACCTCAAAAAAAGAGGGATCGGTAAACAGTAATCCATCTTCTTTAAATTGCTGATCGCGATAGCGCACGATGGCATCGTTCATATCCAAGCGGGTAGCGGCGACGACTTCGGGATATTCCTCCGCCAAAGCGCCGGCCATCGGCGGGCAGGTCACTGCCTGTCCGAAGGTTTCGGCATCGGTTTGCACCCGACCGGCTACGCGGTAGATCTCCTCGCTGTGCTCGTGAAAGTCGTCGTAGCTGCGTTGCTCCTGTACCCAAACGGATACAAAGCCAAAGCAGGTCAGGCCTATGGCCAGGCCGGCGATGTTCATAAAAGTGTAACCGCGCCTTTTAAGCAGGCTGCGGAGGGCGGTGAGTAAGGCATTTTTAAGCATGGTGTGTATAATTTGGGTGATCTCTCCAACTGGAGTTTAGAAGTTTAGACGGGAGCCGGATGCCCGGCTCCCTGGTTTAGAAGTTTAGCGGGAACTCAGGGCTGATCATCGTAAACGCTCAGTCTGTAGCCCGGTTACAATCCGGTATTTCCCGGCCTGAACTTCTCAACTCCTAAACCAGCTGCCTCGGTGGGGCAGCGATTCATCATTCGTCGCGAAGCGCTTCGACCGGGTTACTACGCGCCGCCCGCATCGAGTTCCAGCTAAGCGTGAGGAAGGCGATGGCCGCCGCCAGGATGCCGGCCAGCAGAAACACCCACCACTGAATCTCGATGCGGTAGGCGTAGCTCGACAGCCACTCGCGCATAGCCCACCAGGCGACGGGGGTAGCCAGCAGCACGGCGACGCCGACCAGCTTGAGGAAATCGCCGGTGACCAGCCCGATGATCTGAGCGAGAGAAGCGCCCAGCACTTTACGGATACCGATCTCTTTGGTGCGCAGGGTGATGACCAGCAGGCTGACGCCAAAAAGGCCGAGACAGGACAGGACAATAGCCAGTACTGAGGCGCTGGTAAATAGTTTGCCCATTTTGGCTTCTGTTTCATATAAACGATTGACGTTTTCATCCAGGAAGGAGCCCATAAAGGGCGTCTTCGGATGCAGTCGATTCCAGATATTTTCCAGCAAAGCCATTGTTTTCGCCGGCCGCTCCGGGCGCACCCGCACGACGATATAGTTGAGCGGCCACTCCGGATCGATGGTCAGGGAGACTGGCGCCACTGGGGTGGCGAGCGACTGGAAGTGAAAATCCTGCACCACGCCGATGATTTCGCGTTTGGGTTCCATATCCAGGACTTTGCCTACCGGGTCTTTCAGTCCCAGCTGTTCGGCAAAGGTTTGGTTAATCACGATAGCCGTGGTGCTGTCGGTCGAGCGGTCGCGTTCGAAGCTCCGGCCGGCGACAATGTTCATACCCATCGTTTCGATATAGTCGTAATCGACAGGTTGCCAATGGGTCTGTACTTCGCGTTCGTTCTGGGTAAAACCGATAATGGAGTTGACGCTGCTCCCGTCGCGTCCCAGACCGAGATTGCGATAGGCGGCGCTTATATGGAGAATTTCCGGGCGGCTGGCCAGTTCGTTGCGCAGGCGGTTTAGCGTCGGGCGGGGTTCGATCTCGCTGCTGAGCGGAATGCTGATAACCTGCTCCTTATTGAAGCCCATCGGTTTGTTGCGCAGGTAGTTAAGCTGTTGCCCGACAATGATGGTACAGGCGATGAGCAATACCGAGAAGGTGAACTGAAACAAAACCAGCAGGTTGCGCAGGCGTCCCGGGTTTTGGAAGTTCGTGCCGCCCCGCAATACGGTCGATGCCTCGAAGCGGGATAGGACGAAGGCCGGATAGGCGCCTCCGGCCAGTCCGATGAAGAGGACCACGGCCGCTAGCGCCGGCAAAAGGTGCGGATGATTCAACCGGAGCGGTAAGTCGAAGAGTGCATTGAATTCAGGTAACAGCCACTGGGTCAATGCCAGGCCGATGATCAACGCCACGCCGATCATCAGCAGCGATTCGCCGAAGAACTGAAGGACCAACTGACGGCGGTTGGCGCCCATCACTTTGCGCACGCCCACCTCCGTGGCACGCCGCAGAGAACTGCCCAGCGTGAGGTTGACGAAGTTGATGCTCGCAATGGCCAGAATCAGGACTGCGATCAGGATCAGCGCATAGGGAAAAGCCTTGCTAAGGCCCCCGCGCTCCACGGCGGTGTCGAAGTGCAGATCAGCCAGCGGCTGCAACTGATAACGCATCACCTCCCCGTCGGCGTCGGGAACGGCGCCGTCGCGCCTGAGCTGGGCGACGGATTCATTCTGATACTGATTAACGAGGCGTTTCAGCCGCGGCGCCAAATCAGCCGGCATGGATTCCGGATGCAACTGCACGAAGGTTTCCAGAAATACATTGTCCCAGGAATCGCGATTGGAGGCATAGTTGGGGCTGTTCTCAAAACGGGTAAGCATTCCGTAATCCAACGTAGAATTCGGCGGAGGGTCACTGATGATTCCGGTTACCGTCAGGTTCAGCTCGCCGGCCCCACGCCGCTTCACCGCAACGGTTTTGCCCATCGCGTCTTGCTCGCCAAACAACTGGGCGGCTACTTTTTCAGAAAGCACCACGCTGTTGAGGTCCGACAAAACACTTTCAGCATCCCCCTTCAACAGGGGAAATGAGAAAACTTTGAAAAATCCCGGATCGGCGTAGCGCAGATTCATCCGCATCACCTCATCCCCTCGCTCAATACTTCCGCCCCCGCCGGCCCAGCGAACGGCGTGCTGTACCTCGGGCGCTTCCTCGAGCAGCGCCTCCGCAAAGGGTGCGGGCATAATGGCCACCCGGTTGACCCCGGAGGTTTTGTACTCCTCCCAGTACACGCGGTAGATGCGATCGGCGTTTTCGTGAAAGCGATCGAAAGAGAGCTGGAAAAAAGCCGTCAGCAACAGGATCAGGCCTGCGCCGATGGCGACGGCAAGGCCCACTGTGTTGATGCCGGTGAAGAGCTTGTTCTTCCACAGGGTGCGGAAGGCGATTTTTAAATAGTTCTTGATCATGGTTTAGCAGTTCAGTACGTTTACAAAAACCCGGAGGTTTACGTTTACGAAACTTCGGAGGTTCACGTTTACGAAACCTCCGAGGTTTCGTAAACGTAATCGTCAACGCTATTCATAGCGGAGTGCTTCGACCGGATTCCGTATGGCCGCCTTCACGGCATGAAAACTCACCGTCAGCAGCGCAATCGCCAGGGCGATAGCGGCGGCGATGAGGAAAGTCCAGGCGTTGAGGCTGACGTGATAGGAGAAGTTCTCCAGCCACTGCCGGGCGAAGTACCAGGCCACCGGCGTCGCGATGACAATGGCGACGAGGATCAGCCGGACGAAGTCGCCGGCCAGCAGCGTCATAATATTCGAAGCGCTGGCGCCCATCACCTTGCGGATGCCGATCTCCTTGGTGCGCCGCTGGGCGGCGAAGATAGCCAATCCCAACAGACCAAGGCAAGCGACGATAATCGTCAGCACGGTGAATAGAATGAGTAACTGCCCGAGCTTCACCTCGGCAGTATACATGGAGCCGAAGCTGGCGTCGACAAACTGGTAGTCGAGCGGATAGCCGGTGTTGAACTGGTCCCAGGTGTTTTCGATAAAGGACAGGGTTTCGGCAAGCTGCTCGCCGCGCAGGCGCAGGATCACTTTCCAGTAGGCGCCGGGGTAAATGTGCAATACGGCGGTGCCGACCCGCTCGTGCAGGCTGTTATAGTGAAAATCGCGCACCACCCCGATGATGGTCCCTCTCTTAAGCGAGTCCTGGCCCCAGATATCCCAGTGCAGGCGTTTGCCGACGGCCTCTTTGGGTGTACCCAAACCGAGTTCGCGCACGGCGGTTTCGTTGATGATGAAGGCCTCATCGGCGTCGGTGGCGTAGGCTTGTGAGAATCCGCGGCCGGCGATAAGTTTCAGGTCCAGGGTCTCAATATAATCATGATCCACGGTAAAGACATTGGCAGGCTGGGAGCTCTCCCGGCCGGGCACGATGATGTCGTCCCCCGCCACGAGATCGCCGGGTATGCCGTAGGCGACGGAAGCTGAGGCTACGCCGCTGTGTCTTGAAAAAGCTTCTTTAACTGACTGGTACTTCTCTCCCATCTCACCACGCATGGGAAAGGTAAGCAGGTGGTCGCGATTGAAACCCAGATCCTTATTCTGGATATAATTAACCTGCCGGTAAATAACCAGTGAGCCGATGATGAGCACCACGGTAAGCGAAAACTGCAGCACCACCAAACCACGCCGCAACCACTTGCCGCCGCCCGCTTCGTCGAGCGGCTGCTTTCGCAGTACCTGTACCGGCCGGAAACGAGACAAGACGAAAGCTGGATAGCTGCCGGCCAGCAGACCGATCAGGAGGGCCGTTCCGATGAGCAGGAGCAAAAGCCAAATATTCTGCCCGGGCAGGAACGTCAGTGATTTACCGGAGAAGTCATTGAGGTAAGGGATGCTGATACGGGCAACCTGGCTGGAGAACAGCACGGCAACCGCCGAAATCAATACGGCTTCACTGATAAATTGAGCGATGAGCTGTCCCCTGCGTGCTCCCGACACCTTGCGCACTCCCACCTCACGGGCCCGGTTTTCGGCGCGCGCGGTGGAGAGGTTGACGAAGTTGATGACGGCGATGATCAGCAGAAAAATACCGACGGCCAGCAAGGTGCGGACCGTAGCGATATTGCCTCTTTTGGCGATATCCCAGTTGAAGCCGCTGGAGTGTAAGTGGATATCGGTCAACGGTTGAATATGCGGCACATACTTGAAGCCGCGCGGCTCGGTCTCCGGCCAGGCGTGGCGCCCGGCGAAAGCGGGCAGCTTCGCTTCGAAAGCCGTTGCATCCGTCCCCTTGTGCAGTTTTAGGTAGACGAAAAACTGCTGCCAGACCCAGCTGTTCATACGCTCTTCGGGAACCATAGCTTCGAGAGTGGAAAAAGAGACGAGGAAGTTGAAATCGAGGTGGAAATGCCCGGGCAATTGGGCAAAAACGCCGGTGACCTCCAGATCATCACCATCCAAAGTGATCGTCTGCCCCACCGGATCATTATCCCCAAAGTATTTTTTGGCGAAAGCCTCCGACAACACCACCGCATTGGGCTCCGCCAGCGCCCGGGCCGGATCGCCGGCGAGCAGCTCGAGGCCGAAAAAGTCGAACATCCCGGACTCGGCGAACAGGCCGCCTTCCTCCAGCCGTTGCTGATCGCCGGCTTCGAAGAGCGTCTTACCGAAAATTCTCGACATCCGCAGGGTTTGCTGCACCTCCGGAAAGTCGGCCTTCATCGTCGGGGCGAACACGGCGGGCACCATGGCGCTCTCAGAACTGCCGTTCTCGGCGAAACGCTCGTCATATACACGATAGATGCGCTCGCCTTCCGGAACAAAACGATCGTACTGGTACTCGTCCCGTACGAACAGGCCGATGAGCAGACAGCCCGTGATGCCCAGGGTGAGGCCCAGCAGGTTGACCAGTCCGTTGAATTTGTGCTTCCGGAAGTTGCGCAGGGCGATTTTCAGGTAATTTCGGAACATGGATGCCGGGTTGTATGGTACACTGATTGATTATGATCTTTTATGATAGGTTATGATTTTTCAGCAAAGCACAGCTCGACTATGCTGAAGCTTCGTCGGACGAAGTGTGCCGTTTTTACCTTTTATGCCAAGAACTGTACCAGGGGCGGGAAGGCTTATCAATGCTGGGAAAGTGGGTAGAATAGCGGAAAAAACGTGTTCGGAAATGAACAGTGGCTGTTCGCAAACGGGCAGAGGGAAGTCAGGGGAAAAAGCGGATAAGGGCATAAGGTTGCAAGCCATTATCTTCTTGCACGCTCAGCCAGCGCGGCCAGTAGCTTTCCTATCCATCGCGGATGCCGGTAGGTGAAAAAGAGGAAAACCGACGTGCGAAAATCAGGGGTAATGATGAACCTGGAGGAGAAAATACGTTTGGCCAGGCGGCGGCCTACCCGTTCCGGATCGTCCATAGCTTCGGGGGGTATGCCCAGCGGGGCGGCGGAATGAGTGCGGGTCAGGGGCGGGTGCATGAGGTGCGCTGAAATACCATACGGTTCGAGCTCCAAAGCCAGGGTGCGGGTCAGGGATTCGACGGCGCCCTTGGTGGAAGCGTACCCGTAAATACCGGGAAAACCGGTGACCCCGACGCCGGAACTTACATTGTGGATGATGCCCTTGCCCCTGGCCTTCATGTGAGGCAACACCGCCGCAATGGTGTGCAGGTATCCGAAATAATTGACATCGAATTCGCGGCGGGTGGCCTCCGGCGATTTTTCCTCAAAAGGTTTGAAAACGGCAACACAGGCATTGTTGATCAGCACATCGATTTGTCTCCATCGTTCGATCACCGTTTCAACGGAGGACTGTACGCGAGCGGCATCGCTGACATCGCAATTCAGTACCAACAGCCGGTCGGAATAGGCAGATGACAGCGAGGAAAGCTGCCCTTGGGAGATATCGAGCACTCCTACCCGGTAACCTTCTTCCAACAGGGTTTTGCTCATAAAAAAGCCGATGCCGTTTCCGGCGCCGGTGATGAGGACTACGTCTTTCATGATCGGAACCTGGCTCCGTCGTTTTTTATCATAAAACTTTTTTATAAAGAAAGTTTAGTAGATCTGAAAATGAGATTACCGTAATCAGATCCACTAAACTCTAAACCAGCCGCTCCGACCATACAGGAGCGGTGGCTAAACTCTTTATTGACGCTCAATCCAACTCGAACGCCACCGGCAGCGACATCCTCACCGTCACCGGCTCGCCGTCGATCAGGCCGGGCTGCCAGGCGGGCATTTCGCGGATGGCTTGGCCTACCAACCGGTCCACTTCACGATGAAGGCTCTTTCGAATGACTACCCAGTCCGGTTTCCCATTTTCTAAAATTTGAAAACTGACCTCTACCTGTCCTTCTAATTGGTCAAAAGGGACCGGCGTATTTTCAATAACCGTTACAGATTGTTCCATCGTCTCCGGGTCAACAACGAAAATCGTATCGCGGGAAAAGGAACCGGCGTCGGGCAATTTAATATCCGCCAATTTAGACCTGAGATAGGCTTGTACATTTTGTTCGGAACACCGGATACGTTCGTCTCCCACCAATCCTTCACAGTCGCCGAAGACAGGCATCTGATCAGCGGTTCGATAGTAGATGTTTTCGATGATTTCAACAGATTTTTTGTACGTCTCCGGATCGAAAGAGATGAGCGTGTCAACAGAGACGACGGCCTCATGCTCAACGAGCATCTTCGTGGTTTCATCATTGCTATCCAGTTCGTTACAGGCCCAAAAAGCAAGGGCGACAGCTGGTAGTAAAAGCAGATATCTGGCCAGGGCCATACGGGAAGAACGGTTGCGGGTCATCATGGTGATTCTGAGTTTTATGGGTGAAAAATTAAAGGTATGTACAAGCGGTACGGGCGCTCCCCGGAGATGTTGTCCGAGCAGCAGTTGCCCATAGTCGCGCACGGTGAGGCGGCGCAGCGCGGCCGCATCGGCCAGGTATTCATGCGTGAGGCGCAGCGCGCGGTCGTACGCGTACCAGAGGGGGCACCACCAGAAGAAGAGACCAATCAGTTCGGAAAACAGCAGGTCCAGGCTGTGCCCCTGCCGGGCGTGGGCGCGCTCGTGGGCCAGCACGGCGCGGGCTTCGGGCGTGTCGGGATTCCAGTCTTTTTCGTGAAAGAAGTAATGGAAAAAAGAAGCGGGAGAAGCCAGCCCGGAAACGCCGACCCAAATCAAGTCGCCCCGGGGCTGCCGCTCTCCCCTTCGGATCATTGAAAAAAGGTTCCATGATCGAAGCAACAAGCGGATGAGCATGAAGCTGCAACCGGTAAGATAGACAAACCACAAAACCTCCGTCCAGGACCAGTAACCCGTCTCAGCCGGCGGGGCGGCAACGCCCGCATCAATCACTACGGCGGGCAGGCGATAGATGTCCGGAGCAGCGGCGACGGGCGGCACGGCTCGAGGCCAGTCCAGTAGTGGCAACAGTAGTCCGAGCGCCAGGGTGCCGAGCAGGTATAACCGGTTGAGCTGAAAAAAGCTTTCACGGTGCAGAAATACCCGGTACAGACCGTAACAAAGCAGCCAGCAGAGGCTTACGCCGAGGAAATAGTACATCATCGGTCCTTGTTTTTTTCGAGTTTGTCAATGAGTTCATTCAGCTCCTCCAGGCTCATATCCTGGTCCTTGACCAGAAAGGAGATCAGGCGGTTGGGTGAGCCGCCGAAGTAATCGGCCAGCAGTTTGCGCAGCGAGCGGCTGCTGTACTGCTCCTTACTCACCACGGCTTCGTACACGAAAGCACGTCCGTAAGTGCGGTGCTTTAAAAAGCCCTTTTCTTCCAGGATGCGCATCATGGTGGAAACGGTGCTCGGCGCCGGCTTTTTCTGGCCGAGCTTTTCCGAAACGTACTCGCGAATATCGCCGACAGTGACTTCGCCCAGTTCCCAGACGATCTGCATGATTTCCTCTTCGGCTTTGGTAAGTTTTTGCATAAAAATAGATGTTTGGACTAATAACTTAGGCTAAATTCTAAAATTTTAGAATTAAAACTAAATATTTAGTCTTAAAATTGTGGAAGAAGAGAAAAATTTTAAAAAAATGTGCTGGAGGGCATGGGTTAGAATGAACAAGGGAATACAACTGCTACATAGTAGAAGCCGTCAGAAGTTTCTACCTAAATCCAGGTAGCCGTCACAGTCCGCAGGATATCTGGTCGAGGTCAGAGACTTGCCCGACCATACCTGGACGAGCGCTCGACCAACAGTATCCCAACTACTAAAACCAACGGGCAGCCTGGGGCCGGGTGTCGCCACGGCTACAATCCCCGGGATTTTGGGTAGCATGCTTAAGCAGCAGGAGACAGAAAAACTGTTGGTAAAATGAACAAGATCATCTGCTAAATGAAATCCTGGAAAATGTTCCTAAGAAAATATTACGCTGTTCTATTACTGTGCTTCTCAACAGCCATGCTTTCCGCCCAGCCGACAGTAGAGAAGCCCGTAGAAATCAGCGTGGCGCCCAGTGCCGAACAGCTTCCTCCCGGTTCGGAGTCCGCCCTCGTGATTACCTTCCGCATACCCAAATACATGTGGCTGGGCGCTCCACCGGAGCAAGCGCGCACGCCGGCCGGAACCAAGATCGAGCTGCGGGCGGCTCCCCATTTTCAATTCGAAACACCACAGTTCCCCCGGGCGAGTGTAGAGGGCGTTCCGGCACATGTGGGTACGACGAAGGTATACCAGGGAGAGATTAAGGTTATTGTTCCTTTCGAAGTTTCAGAGAGCGCCGAGCCCGGCGATTACGAAATCACCGCGCTACTCACCTATACGCCCGGTTTTAGCGCCGGAAAGCTGTCTACCCACGTACAGGAGCCTTATACCGCTAGGGTGCGGGTGGATCCACAGGCGGAACGCCCGGGGCCTATTCCCGAACCAAGCAAGGCCTCCGTGCCGGAAGATTTCAGGGTCTCCCCAAAGCAGATAAAAGATGTCAAGCCCTTTTTCTTTCCCTATCAGCAGAAATCCGGATTCGCCAAGCTGATGCACACTATTTTTCTGGATCCCGCCGGGCACGACAAGCGACTTCGCCAGGTGACCTATCCCTTCATCAACGCTTCGGAAGTCTTCGGGACCAGTCTGGGACTAGGCATTGGGCTGCTGAATACTACCCCGGAAGGCGTGCTAACCGGCGTATTATCCTTGGTTGCTTATCACAACAGCTTCATCGGACCGGCATTTGGGCTAGACCTCGTCACGTGCCCGGCGGCTTATCATAACCTTCGGTTCAACGTGCGGCTTTCCGGTGAGGCGTTCAATCAAGCACAAGCGATATACGAAAATTTTACGCTGGGGGAGGACGACCGCTGGGGGCTGCAGGCTAAAGGACTGGCGCTTCAGGACCCGCGCTTTCGCTTCTTTGGGTTAGGCCCCAATGCTCCGAAACAGAACGGATCGGTATACCAGCACGAAGAACTGAGCGCCGTCATTGACGGCTACGCCCTTCCACTGGAAAAACTTCGAATCGGTCTTGGCTATAAGATCAAATCGGTGGACGTTCAGGAGGGAGATCCTACTGTTATCAATGACGAAGGCATCCCCTCTACCCTAACCGCAGACCGCTTCAGCGATCTGCCCGGATTGGAGGGCGCCACGGTGACGGGGGGAAGACTGAATATCATCTTTGACGGTCGGAATCAGGAGTTTAATCCTACGCGGGGCTTCTTTGGAAAACTGACTGCTGAGTACAATACCTTTCTCGACGACGGCGGACAAGACCTCGAAGACACCTACGGCAGTCTGCAGTTAGACCTGAGACAATACTTTTCTTCGACCGACCAAAAATTCATCGCCCTTTTTCGCAACCAGTGGATGCTCAACACCAGCCGGAACATTCCCTTCTTCGAACAGGCGAGGCTCGGCGGTCGGGAGAGCATCCGCGCTTTCGGCGCCGGCCGTTTTACCGGGCAGCATCTGCTCTTTCTCAGCGCAGAGGTCCGCTATAGTTTGTTCAAATTTACCGTCCTGAAATTTCCGATGGTTTTACAATTAGGCGCTTTCCTGGATGCCGGCCAGGTGTTTAATGACAACGGATTTGAAGGGGCCTTCCATACCGCTCCCGGCGTCAGTGTCAGAGCCGTGAACTACCCGAATGCCGGATACATCATCAATATTGCTCGAAGCCGGGAGGGGGTGCTGGTGACCGGCGGGATTGCCCTGCCGTTTTGAATATTTAAAAGCGGTAAAAGAATTATAGTATACGGATTTCTTATGATAGAGAGGACTTGGAAACCTCCCAAAATCATAATCCATCCTAAATAATCATTACTGATCAGTGTGCTATGCCCCTCAATTCAATAGCTCAATCACTCCCGCAATCCCCTGTCCTCCGCCGACGCAGGCCGTGATCATGCCGTATTGCTTCTTCCGGCGGCGCAGCTCGTGAATCATCTGCACGGTGAGTTTGCAGCCGGTGCAGCCCAGCGGGTGGCCGAGGGCGATGGCGCCGCCGTTGACGTTGACCTTTTCCATATCCATCTCCAGTTCGCGGATAACGGCGAGCGACTGGGCGGCGAAGGCCTCGTTGAGCTCGATGAGGTCGATGTCGTCGAGGCTGAGGCCGGTCTGTTCCAGCACTTTGGGAACGGCGGCGGTAGGGCCGATGCCCATGATGCGGGGGTTGACGCCGGCGACCGCGCAGCCGACCAGTCGGGCGGCGGGTTCGAGGTTGTGCTCTTTGACCATCTCCTCCGACATCAGCAGGGCGATCGCCGCCCCGTCGGAACGCTGTGAGGCATTACCCGGGGTAACCGTACCATTTTTCTTAAAAGAAGGCGGCAGTTTGGCCATCACTTCCAGTGAGGTATCGGAGCGGGGGCCTTCGTCGGTGTCCACCACGTGGGTGCGGCGCTTTGACTCGCCGTCTTCGACGTAGTTTTCCTCTACCTCAACAGGAACGATCTGCTCCTTGAAATAGCCTTCCTCAATAGCTTTGACCGCCCGCCGGTGCGAGCGCAGGCCGAACTCATCCTGATCCTCCCGGGAGATCTCGTAATCCCTGGCCACCTCCTCCCCGGTGAGGCCCATGGAGAGGAAATAGTCGGCGTAGTTTTTGGCCAATTTGTAATTGGGTGAGGTTTTCCAGCCGCGCGTCGGCACCAGCGACATGGATTCCGTGCCGCCGGCCAGGATGCAGTCGGCCATGCCCATCCCGATCTTGCCGTGCGCCATGGCGATGGCTTCCAACCCCGAGGCGCAGTAGCGGTTGATGGTCACGCCGGGAATGTCCTTGGAGATGGCCATCAGGGCGATCCAGCGGGCCATCTGCATGCCTTGCTCGGCTTCCGGCACAGCGTTGCCGATGATCACGTCGTCAATCCGCTGCGGATCGAGGTCGGGAACCTGTTTGAGCAAATATTGAATGACTTCCACGGCCAGGTCATCGGGGCGCGTGGAGGCGAACCCGCCCTTATCGGCCTTGCCGACGGCGGTGCGGTATCCGGTGACGATGTATGGTTGAGTGGTCATGTGGTGGTCGGTTTTGAGTTTTAAGTAAAATCAACGCCCGTGTCCTCCTTTTTGGGGAGGTGTCCGCAGGACGGAGGGGCTCCCCCGCCCTTCGGGCACCCCCTCGGAGAGGGGGACGCCCCTGACTTGCGGACATCTCCTCGAGGGGGAAGGACACACGGCTCCTTCGGAGGCGCTAGTTCCTCAGCGGCTCCCCTTCCTTCAGCATATGCTCGATCCTTTTCAGCGTCTTCTTATTTTGCACCAGTTCCATAAAGGCTTCGCGTTCCAGGTCCAGGAGATATTCTCTCGACACCTCGTTCTCAGCGGAGAGTTCACCACCGCACATAACGAAGGCCAGTTTGCGGGCGATCTCCGAGTCGTATTCGGTGATGTAGTTGCCGCGGTACTGGTTGTTGATGCCGGTGTAGAAGAAGCTCAGAGCGTTCTTGCCCAACACGGTGATTTCCGGTTCCGGGGGCGGCGTATAGCCTGCCTCGGCCAGATCGACCGCGCGGTGTTTGGCGTCGCTGATCAGGCGGTTTTTGTTCATAGTGATATGGTCAACGCCCTGGCGCAGGTAGCCGAGTTCGAAGGCTTCGACGGCCGATCTGGCGACCTTGGCCTCCGCGATCGTCATGATGCGGTGCTGCAGGTGGGGCGTCTTGGGATCGCTGTCGACGTACTCGGTGGAGGCGCGGCGGATAAATTCGGTGGTGCCGCCGCCTGCGGGAATAAGACCTACGCCAAACTCGACAAGTCCCATGTAGGTTTCCGCGGCGGCCTGCACAGCGTCACTGTACATGCACAGTTCGGCGCCGCCGCCCAGCGTACGGTCGTGGGGGGCGGCCACGACGGGTACGGCGCAGTAACGCAGGCGGTTCATGGTTTGCTGGAATTCGTGTACGGCGTCCCGGACGGTATCCAGGTTGCCTTTGTAGGCGTTGATTCCGATCATGGCCAGGTTGGCGCCGAAGGAGAAATTGTCGCCCTCGTTGGCGACGACAATGGCGCGGTAGTCGCTGTTTTCATCTTCCGCCATATCCATGGCTTGGTTCAGACCGTCGATGACGTCGAGGTCGATAGTGTTGCGTTTGGAGACGAACTCGACGTTCAGCACGCCGTCACCGATATCGACGATGTTGCAGCCCTCGTTTTTCCAGACGGTTTTTTCCTCGCGGTAATTGTCGAGCAGGATGAGCTCGCGGCTGCGGGGGATGATCCGGTAGCCCGGTGCTTTTTCCCGGCGATCATAGAAGTAGCGGGCGCCGTTTTCGCGTTTGTAAAAGGATTTGAAGCCCATGTCCAGCATATCGTACACCCATTGCGCGGGCGGGTGGCCGGCTTTTTCCATATCTTTGACCGTTTCCTCCACGCCCAAAATATCCCAGATTTCGAAGGGGCCGACCTTCCAATTGAAGCCCGCCCGGATGGTCTGATCAATTTTGTAGAGATCATCGGTGATCTCGGGGATGCGGCGCGAGCAGTAAGCAAAGCTGCGATAATAGAATTCGCGGAAAAACCTGACCGCCTTTTCGTCGCTGTCGCCGAAGATTTTCAGATATAGTTTTTTGAAAAAATTGATGGAATCCAGCTCGCCCTCCTCGAAGCTGCGCAGTTGTTCCTCCGTGCTGTCTTGCTGCTTCACCTCTTCGATAATCGGAAATTTCGGCTTGCTTTCCTTGCGGTATTCCAGCGTCTCCGGATCGAGGGCCAGGATGACGCTCTCGCCGTTCTCTTTGATTTTTTTGTAAAAACCTTCTCCGCTTTTCTCGCCGAGACGGCCGTCGTCGATCAGTTTTTGAACGAATTCCGGCACTTTGAACACTTCACGCTCTTCATCGTCGGGGCAGCGCTCGTAGACGCCCCCGGCCACGTCGGCCAGAATGTCGATACCGACCAGGTCGGCGGTGCGGAAGGTAGCCGTTTTAGGCCGGCCGACCGCCTTGCCCGTCAACGCGTCGATCTCGGAGATGGTCAGATCCATTTCCTGCATCAGGTCAATGGTGAGCATGATGGCGTACACGCCGACGCGGTTGCCGATGAAAGCAGGGGTGTCTTTACAAACCACCGTAGTTTTACCTAAGTACACATCGCCGTAGTGCTCCAGAAAGCGGATGACGGATTCCTCCGTCTTTTGGGAAGGAATAATTTCCAGTAGCTCCAGATAACGCGGCGGATTGAAAAAGTGCGTGCCGCAGAAGTGTTTTTGAAAATCCTCGGAGCGATCTTCGATCAGTTTATTGATGGGAATCCCGGAGGTGTTGGTAGTGATCAGTGTACCCTTGCTCCGGTGTTGCTCCACGCGTTCAAACAGGGAACGCTTGATATCGAGTTTTTCCAGCACGGCTTCGATGACCCAGTCGGCATCGTCAATCCTGTGGAGGTCATCCTCGAAATTGCCGGTCCGGATGCGGTCCTGATAGGTTTTTTTATACAGGGGCGCCGGGTCCATCTTCACCGTTTTCTTCAGGTTCTGATTGACGATGCGGTTGCGTACTTCGGGGTCTTCCAAGCTGAGGCCTTTTTCCTTTTCTTCATCAGTCAGTTCCCGGGGCACGATGTCCAGCAGGAGCACTTCCAGACCGATGTTGGCGAAGTGACAGGCAATCTGGGCGCCCATAGTTCCCGAGCCGAGTACGGCGACTTTTTTTATGATGCGTTTCATGGTTGTCGAGTTTGTCTTTTTTTGGATATTTTCTGTTTTCTTCGATTATGGATTTAATGTGGAAAAAGTCGGCTTTCGGCGCTTCGTCAGGAAGGGCCGGGTCATAATAGTACACTGATTCATTAAGATCCATTATGATTTTTTATGGTTGTCAAAGCTCATTCACTAATCATAAATAATCTTAACTGATCAGTGTACTATCCTCCTGAGCGGTCTACCCTGTCTAATTCGGAGTTTTGAGGTTAGCGGCGGCTCACCGGGAGGCCCTTTCCCAGGGCCTACCGGTTTTAAATCCCCATAAGACCGGTGAACCTGGGGCGACAAAGGCTAAAGCCCGTGTTACAAGGCTCCCAGCAACCCTGCGCCCTCTCGTTTCTCCAGCTGCACCGGCATCTCCGACAGGTCAAATGAATCAACGGCGATGGCTTTGCGGCGGGCGGCGTCGGCTTTCAGGAGCAGGTCGCGTTCTTCCTCGTCGAGGATATCCACCTCGTAGGCATTGGGAATGAGCTCCTCGACGGGAACGTCTTCCAGGTCGCCCGACTTGACGGCATGGCGCAGGCGCTTGTAGAGCGGCTGACTCTTCAGCGCCAGTCCGTAGGCGCGCTCGAGGTCGGCCAGCGGATCCCCCTCTTCGGAGGGGATGAACATGCCTTCAGTAAGACGGTCGCGCCCTTCGCCCGGCTCCTGCATTGCTTCCGCGACGCGATGCCCCAGACGATCGGAAGGCGGCCGCCCCATTGCGTTGAAGCGCTCCCAGGCGGCACCGGCCGTGCGGAGCACGCCGCCGATAAGCGGCGCAGGGAGGTTTTCATAAATGCCCAAAAAGGACTGGTGGATGCGCCACATGCCGTGCTGCATTACCCACTCTACAAAGGGCAGGTCTTTTTCCTGCCGGCCTTCGGCTTCATATTTACGCAAAGCGCTAATGCCCAGATACAGCCAGGACAGCACATCGGCAAAACGACCGGAGATTTTCTCGCGAATCTTCAGGCTGCCGCCGAGGGAAAGTAGCGCCAGATCGGCCATAAAAGCGAAGTTGGCGGAAGCCCAGCTGAGGCGGCGGTAGTACTTCGCCGTCTTGCCGCTCACCGGCGCGCCCGCCAGATAACCGCGGCTCAGGTTGAGCAGGGTACAGCGGAAGCCGTTGCGGACGACCATGCCGACGTGGCCCCACAGCGCCTTGTCGAAGGCCTTGGTATCTTTATTTTCAATCGCTTTCAGCTCTTTGAGTACGTAGGGGTGACTGCGAATAAGCCCTTGCCCGAAGATGATCAGTGAGCGGGTCACCACATTCGAACCTTCCACCGTAATAGCGATGGGTACGGCGATGTAGTGTAGCCCCCCGAGGTTGTTCGGCCCCAGGATGATGCCTGCGCCGCCGAGAATATCCATGGCATTATTAGATACGATGCGGTTGAACTCACTTGACTGCACTTTAGCCACTGCGGAGATCACCGCCGATTCCTTGCCTTCCGCGACGGCCCCGCAGATGAATTTGCTGAAAGCATCGGTGAGGTAGGTCAGCCCGCCGATGGGGGCCATGAGTTCTTCCACCCCTTCGAAGCGGCCGACGGGCAGGCCGAACTGCCGGCGCACTACTGCGTAATCACCGGTCACCCGCGCCGCCATCTTCATACCGCCGGTATTGAGGGCCGGCATAAAGATGCCGCGGCCGCCGGCCAGCGTCTCCATCAGCATGCGCCAACCGTTGCCGGCCTGCTCGGGGCCGCCGATAATCTGCGAAACGGGAACGACGACATTCTCGCCCGAGGTCGGCGAGTTGACGAAGGGCACCCCAAGAGGATTATGGCGCTGATCGATGTTTACACCATCCGTATTGGTAGGAATGAGCCCGCAGGTGATGCCCGGCTCCGTACCTTTCCCCAGCAGGTTGTCCGGATCGCGCAGGCGAAAAGCCAGGCCGAGAACAGTGGCTACCGCCCCCAGAGTGATATAGCGTTTGTTCCAGTTGAGGCGGAGGTACAGCTCGCCGTCTTCGCCGCGGAACACCTCGGCGTGCGAGTCGAGAGAGGCGGCGTCGGAGCCGGCTTCCGGCTCGGTCAGCGCAAAGCAGGGAATCTCCTTACCTTCGGCGAGCCGGGGCAGGTAATAGTCTTGTTGTTCTTTCGTACCGTAGTTGATCAGCAGTTCGCCGGGCCCCAGCGAGTTGGGCACCATGACATCCACGGCCAGCGGGATAGAGCGCGAGCCCAGCTTGGCGATGACGGCGTTCATCCCCGTGGGTGAGAAGCCGTGGCCGCCGTATTCTTCCGGAATAACCATGCCGAGGAAGCGCTGCTCGATGATGTAATCCCAGGCTTCTTTGGAAAGGTCCATCCGCTGATGGATGTCCCAGTCATCAACCATGCGGCACAGCTCCTCGGTGGGACCGTCGAGGAAGGCGCGTTCCTTATCAGAGAGCTCCGGGTAGGTCTCGCGCAGCATCTGCTTGAAATCGGGCTTGCCGGAGAGAAAATCCTTTTCCAGCCAGCTCGTACCCGACTCCAGCGCAATGCGCTCGGTATTTGAAATGCGCGGCAGCAATCCCAAACGGTCGATGAGCCGCATGAGGGGGGCCGAGACCAGGATGCGCCGCACGGGACGCAGGTTGAAGAGCAACGCCAGGACGCCGAAGACGATCCACAGCCACAGGGGCGCGGCCAGCCCCCACAGAACGAGGGCAGTGGCGAGCGTCCATACCCAAAGGCGGGCGCCCCGGTAGCCCAGGATGAGCACCAGTAGAACTATACCGCCGATGACGGCGCCGGCGGGCGCCTGGCTGAATATGCCGAAGAGGAAAGGTTCTAATGTCGTTTGCATGTTTGTCGTTTTTGACTTGAGCGCTTGTTTTCCCCGCGGAAGCGATTTTGTTACACAAAGGACCTCAAAGGCACACAAAGCTTCACAAAGGCAAATATTTGGTTTTAAAACGTGTTTAAACTTGATCCTTCGCCCTCAGCACTTTGTGAATCTTTGTGTTTCCTTTGTGCATCTTTGTGTAATCACTCCACCGCGTACATCTCCTCGATGCGCTCCTCGTAGCGTTCGCGGATCACCTCCCGTTTAGGTTTCAGGGTCGGCGTCAGCTCACCTGATTCGGGGGTCCATTTCTCGGGGATGAGCCGGAATTTTTTGATTTTCTCGGTATGGCTCAGGGGTTCGTTGTGTTCTTCTACGATCACTTCGAAGCGCTTACGTACCTTATCGTTCTGGATCATCTCCTCTTTGGAGGTCCATTCGATGTCGTTTTCTTCGCACCACTCTTTGAGGTTTTCAAAGTCAGGCTGGATAAGAGCGGTCACCATTTTGCGGCCTTCGCCGATGAGGACTATATTCTCGATGAGCGGCGATTCGCTGAATTTATTTTCAATAGGCTGCGGCGCCACGTATTTGCCGCCGGAGGTTTTGAAGAGCGACTTTTTGCGGTCGGTGACGAATAGGAAGCCTTCCTCGTCCAGCTTGCCGATGTCGCCGGTGCGCAGCCAGCCGCCTTCTTCCATGACCTCGTCGGTTTTATCCGGCATATTGTAGTAGCCAAGCATGATGTTGGGACCTCGGGCCAGGATTTCTCCGTCGTCGTCTATTTTCACTTCTACATTTTCGAGCACTTTGCCGACGGAGCCGAATTTTCGGCCTTCCAGCTCCATGCGGTTGACGGAGAGGACGGGAGCGGTTTCCGTCAGGCCGTAGCCTTCCAACGTAGGCACGCCCGCCGCGGTGAACACGCGGGCGAGCATGGGATTGAGGGCCGCGCCGCCGGAGATGAGGCAGATAAGATTGCCTCCCAACGCCGCCCGCCACTTGTCGTAGATCAGCCGGTCGGCGAGGGCGTGTTGCAGCTTGTACCAGAGCCCCTTCCCCCGCAGTTCATAATTTTTGGCCAGGCGGAGCGACCAGTTGAATAACCAGCGGCGCAGGCCACTCTGCCGTCGCCCCGTTTTGACGATTTTCTCGTATACTTTTTCCAGCAGGCGAGGAACTGTAGCGAAGATGTGCGGCTTGACCTGCCGCATATTATCACCGATAGTATCGACGCTTTCGGCGTAGTAAATTGCGATACCGGCCGATATGTACAGGTAGCTCAGCATGCGCTCGAAGACGTGGTTGAGCGGCAGGAAGCTGAGTGCCCGGTGCTGTTCTTTGACGGGCAGTAATGATAAACAGGCCCTGACATTGGAAATAATATTTTTATGAGAATGCATCACCCCTTTAGGTTTGCCGGTAGTTCCGGAAGTGTAGACGATGGTAGCCAGGTCATCTTCTTCAATACCGTTCCTGGCTTCTTCCGCCTCCCGGCGATCCTCATCCGTAATATTTTCGAAAAGGGTATCCCAGCACTTGCCGCCTTCCAGCCGTTCGAAGGTGTAGATCTCTTCCAGGGAAGGCACTTCGTTAACGATGCTTTGCACATCTTCGTACAGTTCCTGGTCGGAGACGAAGACGGCCTTGATTTCGGAGTCGTTGAAAATGTATTTGTACTCCTCGCGGCTGAGCCGGGGAAAGGCCGGCACGTTGACTACGCCGATCTGCTGCATACCGAGATCGACGAAGTTCCACTCGGGCCGGTTTTCGGAGATGATGCACAGCTTATCGCCTTTACGGTACCCCGCCGCCCACAGCCCGGCGCTAACCCGGTCGACGACTTCAACAAATTTTTCGGTGGAATATTTGGTCATTTCCTCACCGGAAATGGCGACCAGCGCATCGTCCTGCGGAAAGTGCTCCAGCTGATAGCGGGGCAGGTCGATGAGGCGAGAGAAATCTCTTATGTTTCGTTCGGGTGCCAAAACTTTCAGTTTTTAGTTGGATAGGTGTCGGTGATGGACAGGAGAGCGGCTCCTGATGCTAATCACCTCATTTTTTATAATGAAGCGCGGAGAAGGGATGTTCATAGGGAGGGAATTTGGGGACAGTCCGTTCTCGCAAAGGCTTCGGCGGACGGGGAAGACTTTTTATGAAATTTTCCGGTGGCGGCTGTAACTTTTGAGCTTTGATTGCAACTAACAGGGTGAAAATTTGAAAAACAGACATCGATCATATGTCTAGCAAACCGGAAGTTTCATTTTCAGATCTGGTAAACTCTAAACTAGCCACGCCCGTAGGGCCGTGGCGACTAAACTTCTAAACTTCATTAAAAGGTAGAGCTTGACGCTAAACACATACACCTATGGAGGTGTGCTGATTACCTATAAGTTCGGGTTTGGCTACTTCTTCTGTTCATAATTCCTCTGTTTCCCGCTTTTTTTTGAAAAAGCGGGATTCTGCGGTTCTATAAGTCAGAAATTTTGACAAAAACTCCACTAAACAGTTCAGAACCGAAGAACAGAGGAACAGAAAAACAGAAGAACCGATGAAGTTCAGACCCAACCAAAGTTATGGGTAATCGATACACCTATGGAGGTTTCGTAAACGTCACTCATACCGCAGCGCTACCACCCGGACGCGTCTCCGCCCTTCCCTACTCATAGCGAAGGGCCTCGACCGGGTTGCGCCCCGCCGCCCGCACTGCCTGGAAGCTCACCGTCAGCGCTGCAATGAGCAGGGCGAAGCAGACCGCAAGGATAAAGGGCAGGGCCGACAGCTCCGTCCGGTAGGCGAAATCCTCCAGCCAGCGGCCGGCCAGCAGGTAGCCCACAGGAATAGCAATGAGGCTGGCAAGCAGTACCCAACGGATAAAGTCTTTGACCAGCATCAAACTGAGTTGCTGGACCGAGGCCCCCATTATTTTGCGCACCCCGATCTCCTTGGTGCGCGCCACGGCGGCGTAGGTGGCCAGGCCAAACAGACCGAGGATGGCGACCAGAATAGCCAGGACGGTAGCGTATAGCAAGGCCTGCCCGAAACGACGATACTCCTCATACAGGCCGGCAAAATCCTCGTCCAGAAAGGAAGAGCGCATGGGATGGGCAGGTTCAACCTGCCGCCACATTCGCTCTACCGCAGCCAGCGTACCGGATAAATCATTCGCCGACAACAGCAGTCCGGCATAATTGTCGTTATTGCCGGCGCCGATCAACAGGGGCCGGATGCGGCGGTCGAGGCTCTGAAAGTGATAGTCTTTGACTACTCCGATGATTCGGCTGTATTCGTCATGATGGGTGAACTTAATCTTTGTCGAAAAGGGATCTTTGATGTTGTACTCCCGGATGAAGGCCTCGTTGACGACGTAGGCGCCCGCCGTATCCGAGGGGTGATCGCTGGATAAAAAGCGCCCTTCGGCCATGTTCAGTCCCAGTACATTATCGTAGTGCTCATCGACGAAGAGCACGCGTGGGTACACCATCTCTTCCTGGCCCTCTATTTCGAAAGACCAGTCGGGATAGCCATGACCCGGCATGCGGGAGGCCGAGGTAACTGCTTTCACTCCGGGAATGCTGAGAAAGGCCTCCTGCATCCCCTCCAGTTTGCGATAGCCCTCATCGGTATTAAAGGGAACCGTCAGCACCTGATCGCCGGCGAAGCCCAGATCCTGTGACATCATGTAATTGAGTTGCTTGTAGATGAACAGCATGACGATGACCAGGACGACCGACATGGAAAACTGAGTCACCACCAATCCGCGGCGGAAGGCCTCTCCTCCCCTGCCCCGAACCAGTCCCTTCAGTACTTTGACCGGCTGGTAGGAAGACATGACCAGCGCCGGATAGGCGCCGGCGAGCATTCCTACCAATATGGTGAGTCCCAGAAGGGGCAGCACCCAGAACAACCAGTCGCCCGCGAGGAAGGCCAGCTCCCGGTCCACGATCTGGTTGAAGCCAGGCAAGAACAACTCCACCAGCGCCACGGCGATTAACAAGGCAATGAAGGCCTGTACGATTGTTTCTACTAAAAACTGCGCAATGAGCTGCCCGCGGCGGGCGCCAGTCGCTTTTCGCACGCCCACCTCCCGGGCGCGTCCGGTGGCGCGGGCGGTCGACAGGTTGACGTAATTGATGCCGCCGATGAGCAGCACGATAAAGGCAATGAGGGCGAAAATGTATATGTATTTGATATCACCCGATTCGCCAGTAAAACCGATGTCAGCCGAGTGCAGATGCATATCCGCCACCGGCTGCAAGCGCCACAGGGGCAGTTCATTGGGCCCGGGTTCGATGCCGATCTCTTCCCACTCTGCGAGCTTGAACTGATTAATGTGATGAGTGATTTTTTCTTCCAGACCTTTTATATGCGTCTGTTCGTGTACTTTGAGGTAGGTCGTGCGATTGTTCGAGTTCCAGTTTGGCGCTTCCCAGGTATAGCGGGTGTACACCTGGTAGGGAAGGTGCGTATTGCCCATAGAGGCCAGGACGCCGGTGACGACGAGGTCACGCTCATCGTTGAAGCGCAACGTCTCGCCCACCGGATCTGCCGGACCGAAGAATTTTTCAGCTACTTCTTGGGAGAGTACAACGGCATTGGGCGCCTCCAGCGCGTCGAGGCGGCGCCCGTAGCGGAAAGGCAACGCGATCACGTCAAAAAAGGTGCTGTCGACCATTGCCACCTTCTCAACGAAGATTTTGTTATTCCGGTACGCCATCATTGTCTCACCGGCCGGAGAAAGTCCGGAGGCCTGGGCCACTTCGGGAAAGTCGGTAACCAATTGTTCGGCCAACGGGTCGGGGGTCCATCCAGTGCTGTTGCCGCTTTCCCACTGCCGGTAAACGCGGTGGAGCTGATCTTTAGCGAGCAGCCACTGGTCATAGCTCAGCTCATTTTTTACGTAAAGTAAAATCAAAACGGCCACGGCCATGCCCAGCGCCAGCCCGCCGATGTTGATGATGGAATAGAGCTTGCTTTTCCACAGGTTGCGAAGAGCGGTATTCAGGTAATTGCGGAACATAAATAGGCCGGGGTTTTAGGTGAAAAACTGAATAAAATGGGCTTGGCTACAGGTGAAAAGAGAAAAACCTAGAGGGAAGGTTGCATCTGAAGGGGGAGTCAGGGAAAGTCAGAAAAGGAAGTCAGGAGGAAGCTACGCAATTTTGGAAACTTAACAAAACCTTAGCATTCAGGAATCATTGGAGTAACAGTTAAGAGCTTGTGTTGCAAAAACAGCATTTGATACTAATCTTAACGATTACAGGATGGGTGCTCCTCTGTCTTCTCATCCTTTCCATCCTCTACATTCTTGCCGGCCTGCTTTGCTTCATTATTTCCGCCAACAAGTAATAACAAAACGTAAAGCGTGATTTAGAAATCCTCGTGGTGTCAAACGGCATCCACGTTGACTATGTGTTGCCGAGCATTTCTCCCTGCTTTAATTGGAAGCAGGTGCTGGACGACAGCCAATACGACACACCGTTTTCCGAAATAGCATTACAACCCGACATCTAATTGGAAGAATAGTTGGGATTATAAACACCTGGACAAATTAAATCACATGTTATTTTGAGCGGCTTTTATTAAGAAAAGCCCTTGAGTTACCAATTTTGGAACCCAAGGGCTTTCTGAAAAAAGGCCAATTTTTGGCTATTTACAGTCTATGTTTACATTCTCAGATAGAACAACCAATTCTCCATTGGCATTGATCACCGCCTGGACGTTTTCATGAACCGTAAAATTATTACCTGGCCCCTGGCCTATAATTTTAAAATTGTTGACAAAAGAAAACTTCTCTCCGGCACGGATAACCGTTCTGTTGCGAGTGCCACCAGTAGCCTGGTACAAATCTCCGGTTGTCAACCCTCTTCCCTGCAGACGCTGCGGCTGAGCATGGAAAGAAAACATGGTGCCTCCTGCCTCGTCGTTCACCTGATGAAAGACAATATGCAAAGTGCCTTCCAATGCTACTATTTCTCCCTGGCCATCGTCTGCACAAGGTACAAATGTTTCAAGGCCGAATGGGAAAGTGATGGAAACGGCGCCGTTTTGAGCTGTAAGCTCATAATTACTTATGAAGAGCAAGAAAACGGCAACAAAAAAAGAAAATACCTTATTTTTCATCTTGGTTAGCGGTTTTAAAATGGTTGAAATCAAAAAAAATTAAAATCGTTAGATATGCCTTTAATACAGATAGTCCAGTGCTACCTTATCGGCAGTGGTAAAAGGCCGGTCAACTCCTTGTGAAAACGGAATACAAGAAAGCATAAAGGAAGATAAATCAGCGCCGGTGGGCGTACCGGGAATATGTACCGCTCCAATGGATCCTTCGCCTTCATTGGCCGGAAAACCTCCGCAGCTGATGCTGCGATTGAACCAATCTGTGTGACGAAAGCCGATACAATGTCCTATCTCGTGCGCCATGACGGATGCCATCGTTAGAAGGTTGGCATTTGAATTCATTGCCCGCGTATTTACCCGAATATATTTATACGGCTTGCCGGTTCTGGTGGGAAATCCAGCCGCTGCTAGTGCTCCGAAATTGGGTAATGCTGCTCTTACCTCAATATCCGCTCCCCCTTTTTTGTCTATCCGGACGAACTCAAGCTCCAGTCCCTCGTCATTATACCTCTGCATAGCGATATCAGTCGCTTCAATTACTTCCGGATCGAGGTTATCAGCTACCCACACTTTTATGGTTCGTGGAGATTTCACAAGGTTAAAAGTCCGGTACTGCTCTTCTTGTGGAACCCGGTATTCTGAAGGCACCGAAAAAAGTTCTTCCTCGGTTAAATGTATATCTCCTTCTACCAGAAAACCATCTTCGTACTGAATTACGCCTTCAGTACTCAGGCCCAGCGTCGAGATTTTATCCAATATTTCCTGAGAAACGAAATTTTCATTCTGAGGGGAGAACTCTTCATTAGAACAGGAGTACAGGACTACTCCCAGAAAAAAGAATAGCAAGGGTACGATTAAGTGTTCTTTCATGATTTAGGAATTTTGGTGTTTATTAATTCAATGCAAAAGTTTTATTACTTGTAGATAAGCACCTGGACAAATTAAATCTCATATTATCTTTAGTGGTTTTGGATGGCTGAATGCACGGTCGCGGCCGGTTACCGGACATTTTATTTTATTGGCTCAAAGCCTGGCGTTGGTTTTTCGGGGCAAAGCGCTCTTTTGCGCCTGTCTTAAATAAGACAATTAACTCGAATCTGCTTCGCACCATTGTAACATAAGAGTGGACTATTGTAACGACCGACACAAGTAATTGATTTTCAGTTTATTACATAAGCAAGTAGATCTTTGTAGCGTGTCTGGCGAAAACAACACTTCTACTTCCACAGGACCGACACAGCGTCGTATCACTGCGAGATGCCGAGGCGCAAAAATTACAATCCGTATATCAAGCCGCAAAACAAAAGAAGGATGCGGCGTTTCGATACTTCCATGAGCTTTAGTTATTTTTGCACCATGAGTCCAGAATTGATATTAACGCTGATCATCATTATTTTTCTCGCCTCCTGGATACTGGGGCGGGTACTGAGCTGGCTGAACATGCGCAGTCACGACCTGAGCGCTCCCGAAGAACTGGAGGACGAGGTCGATCCGGAGGAATACGAGCGATCGCACGATTACCACCGGGCCAATTACCGGCTCGGCTGGCTGGAATCGCTACTGAGTCTGGTTCTCATCCTTTTCCTGCTGCTAAGCGGGGGTTTCGGATGGCTGGACGCGCAGTTGCGGCAGATCACGGATCATTTTATTTTACTACCGCTGCTGTATTTCGGAGTTCTGGGTTTTGCGAGCGATCTGCTGTCTCTGCCTTTTCAGCTTTATCACACCTTCGGCATCGAGGAACGCTTTGGTTTCAATAAATCTACGGTGACTACCTTCTGGTTGGATAAATTAAAAGGCTACTTACTAAGCATAATCATCGGAGGCGGGGTCCTGGCCGTATTCCTCTGGCTGGTGCAGGAACTCGGACAGGGCTTCTGGATCTGGTTCTGGGTCTTCGCCACGGTATTCATGATCGTGATGAATCTCTTTTACACCAGCTGGTTGCTACCCATTTTCAACAAGCTGACTCCTCTGGAGGATGATGAACTCCGGGAGGCTATTGAGAACTATGCCCAAAAGGTGGAATTTCCCCTCACCAATATCCTGGTCATGGACGGCTCACGCCGGAGCAGCAAGGCCAATGCCTTTTTCTCTGGGCTTGGCAAGCGCAAGAAGGTAGTGCTGTTTGACACGCTGATCGAGCAGCTGAAGCAGAAAGAACTCGTGGCCGTCCTGGCGCATGAAGTGGGGCACTATAAAAAGCAGCACATTATAACCGGATTGGTACTTGGCGTATTGCAGACGGGGCTTATGCTGTTCATCCTCAGTCTATTCATCGATAGCCCCGAACTTTCCTTGGCGTTAGGGGGCGATCAACTGGCCATCCATCTCAATTTGCTGGCTTTCGGCCTGCTTTACAGCCCGATCTCCACACTACTCGGCATCGGGATGAACATCATCTCCCGCCGCCACGAGTATCAGGCCGACCGCTACGCTGCGGAGACCTACGCCGCCGAGCCGCTCGGCTCTGCGCTCATCGAACTGCACCTCAATACGCTGAGCAACCTTACGCCCCATCCGGCCTACGTTTTTGTCAACTATTCCCATCCGCCGCTGGTGCAGAGGTTAAGAGCGCTGGAGGAAGAAAAAGATTAGAGCGTGTTAACTCTTCTTTTTTTGACTAGACTTTAAACGCCAGACATCAGATGCTGGACGCCAGATCGCTTATCTTTGATTATCAAAGCTTTACAACTATTCTGTATCAGAGCCTGGCCAGGAAAACAATCTACTACACTTTTGATTATCCATGACTTGCCGTCTGGGATCTGAAATCCGGCATCTGGCTTCCAAAGTCCAGTTATTAATCGCACGTCGCTTAGCAGATCTGAAAAGAGATTCCCGGTTTCAGATCTACTAAACTTCTACACAGCGAGTCCGACCGGACGGTCTGAAGGAAGGGCGAAGCCCTAAACTAAACTAATTTTAAGGTACAACTTCACGTTAAATACGTACACCCTTGAAGGTGTATCGACTACCCATATCTTTGGTCGGGTCTAAACTTCTGCGGTTTTGCGGTTCTTCTGTTCATCTGTTTTACGGTTCCGGCCTGTTTTTAGCGGTTTTCACCTTTTTATAGACATTCAGAACAGAAGAACAGAGGAATTATGAACAGAAGAAGTTGCCCAAAACGACTTATGGGTAATCAACACCCCTTGAAGGTTTTGTAAACATCACTCATAGCGCAGCGCCTCCACCCGACGGGTCTCCACCCTTCGCTACTCGTAACGAAGGGCTTCGACCGGATTCCGCCACGCCGCCCTGATCGCCTGCGTGCTCACCGTCACCAGCGCGATAGCCATCGCAATGAGCGCCGCCGCCAGAAAGATCCATAACGGCAAATTGGTTTGGTACTCGAAATCGCGTAGCCATTGGCGGGCGAAATAGTACCCGATCGGCAGGGCGATGAGGTAGGCCAGCGCCACCCACTTGGTGAATTCGCTCGACAACAAGGTGAAAATATCAAAAGGCGAAGCTCCCATTATTTTGCGAACGCCGATCTCCTTGGTACGTTTCTCGGCCGTGAAGGTCGCCAGGGCGAAGAGCCCCAGACAGGCCACGAAGATGGCCAGGCCGGCGAAGAGCAGGAAGATGCCCCCGGTGCGTTGCTCGGCCTCGTACATGGACTCAAAGCGTTCGTCGAGGAAGGAATAGCTGAAAGGCTGGCCGGGCGCCATATCGCGCCACTGTGACTCCACCCGGCGGATCAGGGCGCCGGGATCATCCGATTGATAGCGGACGGTGAAGTAGCCGGAGCTGTTCCCCAGGAAAAGTCCCAACGCGTCAACGGTTTCGCGCAGCGATTCGAAGTGGAAGTCTTTCACTACCCCGATGACGTGATAAGTCTCGATATTACTCATATCCTGGTTCGGCGGCCCGTCGAAGGTGCTGATGCGCTTACCGATGGGGTCATCGAAACCGTAGAGCGATACGGCCCGTTCGTTGAGGATGACGGCGTTGGAGTCGGTGGGCATCTCGCGCGAGAAATTACGGCCCGCCACCAGTTCCATACCCAGGGTGGGGATATAATCATGATCGACCGTCCACATCTGGGTAGAGACGGAATTAGTCTCTGTCATTTTGCCTTCCGGCCACATGGTATTGTCGGAACGGGAGGAGCGCACCGGCAGGTAGCTGCTGAAAGAGGCCGAACGCACTTCCGGCAGCTGCTCCATCTGCTGTTTGAAAGACTCGCGCTGCCCCGCCAACGCATAAGCATCGTGCAGGAGCAGCACCTGCTCGCGATCGAAGCCCAGTTTCTTATGCCGGATAAAATTCAGCTGCTGATTGATGACCAGGGTGCCGATAATCAGAAAGATGGAGATGACAAACTGAAAGACCACCAGTCCGTTGCGAAAGATGCCGCTGCGCATGCCCGCGCGAATTTTGCCTTTGAGGGTATCCACGGGCCGGAAAGCCGAAAGGTAAAAAGCCGGATAAACGCCCGCCAGCAAGCCTAGGAGGAGCGCCCCGAGCACAAGTCCTGTCCAAAACAGCGGATCGGCATAAGGCAGATTCAGCTCCGTCCCCAACAAGGATCCAAAGTAATGAACCCCCAGGCCGGCGATACCCATCGCCAGCACAAAAGCGATCAGGCTCATTAGCGTCGATTCGGTGAGAAACTGACCGATCAGGTCGGATTTGATCGCTCCCAGCGTTTTTCGTACGCCCACCTCTTTGGCGCGGTTCGAAGAGCGGGCCGTGGCCAGGTTCATGAAGTTGATGCCGGCAATGAGCAGGATGAACAGAGCGATGCTCGAGAAAATATACACATACTTGATATCGCTGTTGGGTTCCAGCTCAGCGATGCGGTTAGAGGTAAGGTGAATGTCCTGCAATGGTTGCAGCGTATACCAGACACCCTGGCCGGTGGCCTCCACCTCCTCGATGGTTTTGTCGAGAATCTGTACGATCTGGGGACCGGCGTATTTTTTAAATAAATCAGGCAGCTTATCTTCCAGCACTTCCGGACGCACCCCTTCCTTCAGCCGGATGTAGGTATGATAATTATTGCTGAGCCACACCGGTGAGCGGCTGTCTTCGTAGCCGGACATGGCCAACAGATAGTCGAAATGAAAATGAGCATTGCGCGGGATATCCTCAAATACGGCGGTCACCTCATAGCGGTACTCGTCATCAAAGACCAGCGTTTTCCCAACCGGACTCCTTTCGCCGAAGTGCCTTTGTGCCGCCGAGGCACTGATGGCGACAGTGTTCGGCGCGCGCAGCGCCTGGTCCGCATCGCCGTCGAGCACCGGGAGAGAGAAGAACCGGAAAAAACTGCTGTCGGCATAGGCGACATTTTCCTCCTTGATATTTTGCGTCTCCCCTTCCGGCCGAACCAGCCAGTCACCCCAGTTGCGGAGCCGGCAGAAAGACTCCACCTCCGGATACTCCTGTGGCAGGGTCGGTCCCATGGGTGCGGGGGCCACCGCGTAAAAGGCGTGATTGCCCCCGAAATTGATCTCTGGCACCACTCGGTAGAGGCGATCGGCGTGCTCGGGGTAGCTGTCATAGCTCAACTCATGCTGTACGTACAGGAAAATGAGCAGGCAGCTGGCGATACCGATGGCAAGTCCCAGGATATTAACGGATGCGTGGAATTTGTCTTTGAGCAGGTTGCGAAAAGCGACGGTCAGGTAGTTTCTCCACATGATGAAATGGGAATTTAGGTAAAGTCGGGTGATTTCTATACAGATGATGCAAGAGAACGCCTTACGCCCCTATGTGGGAAGGCCATTTTTTTTTGAGAGCTTGTTTAAAATTCGATTCTGACTGCGAAAAAGATGCACTTTTGTTCTGGATAAAGGGAAATTTGAGCTTCGTAGTGGGGCTACGGAGCGAAAATTTGCCGAAATCCAGGGCAAAAAGGCGCTTTTGTAGCCCAGAAATTGAAATTTAAACAAGGAAGCTATTTAACCCGGATTATTCATGGATTAATCTATTACGAAGAACCCATGAATAATCCGGGCTAAACTCTTAGACGGGGAGAATACTGAAAAAGTTACAGAAATAGAAGCCAGGTCGCTCTGGGCAGCCTTCACCGATAAAGCGGCTATGGCTGGCCGATGGAAAGAGCAAGCCGGCGGAAAACGCCGGAAGGGACATTTACGAAACCCTTGGAGGTGTATCGATTACCCAGATCTTTAGTTGGAGCTGACTTCTGCGGTTCTACGGCTCTTCTGTTCCTCTGTTCTGCGATTTTGAACTGTTTTAAGTCATTTTTCACTGCTTTCGAGATCATCAGAACCGCAGAACAGTAAAACAGATGAATATTGAACCGAAGAAGTAGCCAAAATCCGACTTATGGGTAATCAGTACACCCTTGGACGTTTCGTAAACGCTACTCATCCCGCAACGCCTCCACCGGGTTCATATTCGCCGCCCGCAGGCTCTGGTAGCTCACCGTCAGAAAGGCGATGAGGATAGCCGCGACGGCCGGCAGGGCCAGCATCCACCAGGAGAGCGAAACGCGATAGGCGTAATCGTCGAGCCATCGCTGCAGGGCCCAACAGCTCAGCGGCAGAGCCACTAAGATAGCGAAGAACACGTAGCGCAGGAAGTCGCGCGACAGCAAGCCGATGATGGCCGTGGTAGTGGCTCCCATTATTTTCCGGGTAGAGCGGTTCGTTACCTCCCCGCTCCCCCACAGACCCGTACGAGCGGCTTTCCCGCATACGGTTCCTCTGATTTAAGGCTTCGCTAAGTGATAACTGCGGTAGATTCTTGGTTTTGTCA
>Ga0209949_1000054_pt1 | contig 70396 bp, 57 predicted proteins | sample SalPonC_black_MG_FD_185711 | JGI IMG/M metagenome (GOLD analysis project Ga0209949, IMG submission 185711) | Salt pond soil microbial communities from South San Francisco under conditions of wetland restoration - Salt Pond MetaG... | ecosystem: Environmental > Aquatic > Marine > Intertidal zone... | reverse complement strand
GCAAGGCGAAGGTTCGGGATCGTGGCCTTAGCCACGAAGCCCGGTTCTTTAACGCAGCTCAGCCGGAAAATAACGAGTATAGATGCCCCTAATTATTTAGTGCCGAAGCCACTAGACCGCCACCCGCTCCTCCAGCTCCTCCAGCGACCGTCCCTTTGTCTCCGGCATGATGCGCCAGACAAAGACCAGCTGCAGCACCATCATGATGGAAAAGAAAGTAAAGATGGGGCCACCTCCGAAAGCCTCGGCAATAGGTGGAAAAGCAAAAGCGATGATCGCCGCCATCAGCCAGTGGGTAAAGCTGCCCAGCGACTGTCCCTTCCCGCGAACCTCATTCGGGAAAATCTCCGAGATAAAGACCCAGATGACCGCTCCCTGCGAAAAGGCAAAAAAGGCGATGTAGGCGAAGAGGAAGATGGGCACCCCGGAGAACTCCTCCGCGAAAAAGGCCCGGGCCACCAGGGCGAGGGTCACAATGAGACCCACCGATCCCACCAGCATCAGTTTTCGCCGGCCGAAGCTATCGATAATCGACATGGCGAGGAGCGTAAACAGGAAATTTACCAGGCCTATGCCGGCAGTAGACAGAAGGGCAGAACTCGCTTCGGCGCCGGTCATCTCAAAGATTCGCGGCGCGTAGTAAATAATCGCGTTGATGCCCGACACCTGGTTGAATATAGCGAATACGATTGCAAGTATAATGGGAAAGCGGTAGCGCGACTGAAACAAGGCTTCGTCCTTGCCTTTGGAATGATGAACGGACTTCCTGATGGCCGCCACTTCCTGGTCTACCGTTTCCGGATTGACGATGGAAAGCACCGCGCGCGCTTCGGCCTCCTCATCCCGCTTTACGATAAGCCAGCGCGGGCTGCGGGGCACGAAGCGGATCATGATCACGAAGGCCAATGCCGGGAAGACTTCTACGCCTAGCATCCAGCGCCATGCATCGGGGCCTAACCCTTGAATCAGGTAGTTCGACAAGTAGGCAATCAGAATACCCAGCACGATATTGAACTGAAACAAGGCCACCAGGCGGCCGCGCTGATCCTTGGGCGCAATTTCTGCGATGTACATCGGCGCAGTCACTGAGGAGGCGCCGACACCCAGTCCGCCGATAAAACGGGAGACCAGAAAGATGGACCAGCTGGGCGCAATCGCCGATCCCAGCGCAGAGAGGAAGTAAAGTACCGCAATCCAGAACAAGGTCTGCTTCCGGCCCAGCCGGTCGGAGGGGATACCGCCGAGCATAGCGCCGAAAACGGTGCCGAACAAGGCGATGGATACCGTGACTCCATGTTGCACCGCGCTAAGCTTCCAGTGTTCCTGGATGGCCTGCTCGGCGCCCGAAATGACGGCGGTGTCGAAACCGAAGAGAAAACCGCCCAGCGCAACGGTGATGGCCCAGAAAATGACTTGTCGCTTCATTTTTTAGAGTTTAGGTGTATTCAGCGCGATCGCCGACTGGCGTGGAAATTAGGAAAAAATTAATTAATCTATTACAGAACCGGAGCGGATGAGGGCAGGAAACCCAAAATTGAGGTACTTTATGGCTTAATATGAAACATGAAGAAGCAAAAGCATTTCTTGAAAAAGGTGTTTCCCAAGGGCCTTATACCTGGGCCGACCTGGGAGCCGGGAAGGGTACTTTTACCTACGCACTCAGCGAACTGCTCGGGCCCGAGGGCGTCGTTTATGCAGTGGATAAGCGCGCCGTGGTAAAGGATCTGAATCCCAACGATCAGCAGGCCCGAATTATCAGCCGACAAGCGGATTTTACCGGAAAGCTGGATCTTCCTGTTCTCGACGGCATCCTTATGGCCAACGCCCTGCACTTCGTCGCCGATCCCGCATCGCTGCTCAGGCGTCTGATCTCCAATCTACGCCCCGGCGGATCCTTCCTCCTGATCGAATACGACCGCGACCAGGGCAACCCCTGGGTACCCTATCCCATTTGCCGGCAGAAGTTTAGAAAATTGGCAAAAAAAGTTGGATTGGAGGAATTGGAGGAAATTTACCAGCGGCCCTCCCGGTATGGGAATGGGGAGTTGTATGGAGTGAAGTCACGAAAGGCAAGAGAATAATTAACGTCTGTATGGAATTGCCAGATTTTTGGCAAGTACTTAGCCCGAAGTTTAGAAGTTTAGTCACCACTCCTTCGGAGTGGCTGGTTTAGGAGTTTAGTCGATCAGCCTCACCTTTTAACCCTTTACCAACAAACCAAAGTACTCATTCCCCTGCCGTGGCGGAATAGAATTGTAGCATTCCTCAAAATACTTCACGCGGAAGCGGTCACCGAAATAGCTCAGGTACTCTTCTTTGGAACCACCGAAGGGCGGGCTTTCCTGCCCTTCCCGCAATGGAAAGCTCCACCACAGTCCTACCAGTTTGCCGCCGGGCCGCAGCAGTTCGTACACCTTATCGGCGTAGGCCTGCCGCCGTTCCGGCGTGGGTTCGAAGGCGCAGAAGAAGGTTTGCTCGACGATGATGTCGTACGTACCGGTATGCTCAAAAAAGTCCTGGTGAATAATTTGGTCGGCGGGAAAATCCGGCACGCGGCGCTGAAAGTCTTCCAGCGGCGGTTTGGCGATATCCAGCAGGTGGGTATGGGGAAAACCATTATGAAAAAGATACTCCGCCTCGTGGCCGTTGCCCGCGCCGGGAATCAGGATGTGCTGGTCCTTATGCGACAGCTGATCGAAATAGGCTTTCAACGGCGGCGACACCTGGTCCATATCCCAACCGGTTTGTCCGGCGCGATAGCGGTCGGCCCAGTAGGATTCGGTGTGGAGAGGGTTGGTCATATGATAATGATTTCCTAAGCGATAAAAGGCTGTTCGCTGTTCGCCATTGGCACGAAGCTGACAGCATACAGCATAAGAACAAAATAGGTGGGGGAAAGATTTTTGGGTGCGATACGGACGTGAAGAGGGGAGGCGCCCTTAAAGGCGCCGCCCCTCATGTCGGGCGGCGCCTTCCAGGGCGCCCCCCGACTTTGCGTCCGGACGTATTCCGGAAGGCCCAATGATACGCATTCCTGCCCATAAGCTGACCTTTCAATCATTGAATTTTCACGGCGAACGGTAGAAATAAACAGGCAGACAGCCATCGTAAGCGGTGGGCTTCCTCTTTTCTTACAGCCGGGAAAAGCAGGGTTTTTGACTTTGTTTTTTTTCGATACTCACGCACAGAGGGGAGGCGCCCTGGAAGGCGCCTCCCCTCACCAGGAGGTCCTGGGAAAGGACCTCCTGGTGGGACGTACCGGTTAAAACTGCCGTTGATACTCCAGCAGCTCCTCTTCCGACATATCCACGTCTGGAAAAATGGGGGCCAGTTCGATTTGCAGATGAGGAAAAATCGAGGGCGAGACCGTATCTCCCTCTACGAAGGGGCGTTCCCCAACAAAGCGGCCGGTTTCATTTCGCGAGTAGATCAGCAGATTTTTTTCAACCGGGTCGATGATCCAATACTCGCGGACGCCGGCTTCTTCGTAGAGCCCGAATTTGATTTTTCTATCCTTATCCGAGGTGCTGGGCGAAAGGATTTCGATGATCCAGTCCGGAGCGCCGAGGCAGCCTCTGTCGTCTAGTTTGCTTCGGTCACAGATGACGGAGATATCCGGTTGAACAACCGTTTCTATCTCTTCAGCCTCCTTGCAGCCGGGGGAAAGAGGCAGGCGCACATCGAAAGGTGCGTGATAGACCTTGCAGCCGGGGGAGCCTAATCCGTACTGAATTTTGGTCAGCAACCGCGTGGAAACTTCCTGATGGTAACGACTGGGCGCCGGCGACATCTTAAACACCTTGCCACGAATGAGCTCTACCACCTGGTCGAAGGTCCAGGATAAATAATCCCGGTAGGTATAACGGCCCTGCAAATCGATGTCTTCGAAATTCATGATTTGTCTTTTGCTTGTGCTACAAAATAAGTAATTCCATCGTAACAATCAACAGGCGATTTAAGGGGTATCCCTCTAAGTCCCACCCAACATTTATGAGACATAAAATTCTTTATGGCTACCTGCGTTATAGTCCCTGTAACATTTTTCGCAACGCCCCCGGAAAGGAACGCCCCTAATCATATCAGCAAAAAAATGATTTATTTCCACTCCTACTTGTTACTTTTGTACACTCATTGCATTATGTCCTTAAATACAGGAAGACCGTTATGAAACGTTTCTTAATACTGATCTGCCTTCTCGGATGGAACCTGGCAGCTCCCGCTCAAACTGTGCAGGAGCTGGAGCAGCAATTGAAGGAAGCCGGATCTACCGAAGAGAAGGTAAATATCAACTACGAGTTGTCGCGCAAACTACGGGGTCCTGATCCCGACAAGGCGATGGATTATGCCAAGCGTGCCTACCAGTTGGCGGGTGACACCGGCGATGAGGGGCTCCTGTCTCTGACCGCCTTCGAGATTGCGCTGGTCTACGAGCGGCAGCGCGACGATCGCAACCAGGAGGTCTGGTTCCGCAGCGCCACCGAGCACGCCAAAAAAGCCGGCGATGTCGACCTGATCATTAACAGCGTCGATAAGCGCGGGCGGCTGGCGCTTAAAGAACGTAAAGAACAACGCGCCATCCGCGTTTACCGCGACGCCTTCGAGTATTTTAGCAATAAGGGGACCAGCATCAGCGACCTGGAACGGAAGTCTGCCCAGCAGAAGCGGAAAATCGCCAAGGAACAACAGGAGCTGGAACTGGAGCGCGAGCAGCTGCAGCAGGAAGTGCTCTCTCTGCTCACGGAACGCGACCGGCTCACCTCCCGGCAGACGGAGCTGATGGCTCGCCAGGAAGACCTTATGGAAGAAAAACAGGAGGTGGAGCAAAAGGTCACGCTGAAAGATGAAGCCCTGGATTCGCTGAACCGCCAGAAAGCGAAAGCCGAACAGGTGGCCAAAGAAAAGGAAAAGGAATACCGCCAACTCTCCAGAGAAGCGCTGGCGCAGAAACTGGCCCTGGAGGAAACGGACCGCGACCTCGCCGAAACGCGCGCCAACCTCGCCGAAGCGGAGATCATCGCCGAACGCAACCGCTATCTCATCCTCATCGCCGGGCTGGCCGCTGCCTTTTTTATTATCCTCGCCTTTTTAAGCTGGGGCCGTTACCGCGCCAGCCGCCGCGCTAAGAAGGCCCTCGAAGACAAAAACAAAATCATCGAGCACGAACGCGAGCGCTCGGACGAATTGTTGCTCAACATCCTGCCGGCGCCCATCGCCCAGGAACTCAAAGAGCACGGCAAGGCCCGCGCCCGCCGATACGAAGAAGTCACGGTGTTATTCGCCGACTTCAAGAACTTCACCAGCATCTCGGAACGCCTCTCTCCCGAAGCCCTGGTCGAAGAGCTCGATAAGTGCTTCAAGGGCTTCGACTTTATCATTAGCCAGTACAAGGATATCGAAAAGATCAAGACCATCGGCGATGCCTACATGTGCGCCGCGGGCCTCACCGAACGAAGAACGGTGCCTAGTAACCTGGTGCGCGCCGCCCTGGAAATGCAGGAATTCCTGGAGGAACACAAACAGGAAAATATACGCCTGGGCAAACCTTTTTTCGAAGCCCGCATCGGGCTGCACACCGGCCCCGTCGTCGCGGGCGTGGTGGGCGTCAATAAATTCGCTTACGACATCTGGGGCGACACCGTCAACACCGCCGCCCGCGTGGAATCGAACTGCGAAGAAGGCCGCGTCAATATCTCGCAAACAACCTACCAGCTCGTCCGCTATCAGTTTGAATGCATTTACCGGGGTAAGGTGGACGCGAAGAACAAAGGGGCCATCGATATGTACTTCGTCAGCAAGGAGCGGAAAGCGATGGCGGCGGCGGTCTGAAAAAAAAGCCACAGATTACACGGATTTCCCAAAATAACAATCTGTAAAAACCCGTGTGATCCGTGGCAAAAATTAAAAATATCGTCGCGCAACGGCGATGAACAGTTACCATTTTTTTATAAACTGCCTGCCTTTTGAGGAATCGAAGGTGGTGACGGTCCTTACAACGCCCTATTTGCTTTGCGCGCAGGCGAAAAGCTTTTTCCCCGTCATTTATGTATGTCCGGGTACTTTATTCACTAGTGCCTCGGGCACTAGGGTAGCGGCTGATGCAGCAGATCGAAAAACTGATCCAGTTTCGGCAGCAGGACGATCTCGGTGCGGCGGTTGATGCTGCGTCCGGCGGCAGTGGCATTATCCGCTTTGGGGATGTACTTCGAACGTCCGCCGGCGGTCATCCGCTCGGGGCGCACGCCGTATTCGTCCTGCAATACCCGTACGATAGCAGTGGCCCGCAGTACACTCAGGTCCCAGTTGTCTTTGATACACTCGGTGCGGATCGGCACCGTATCGGTATGGCCTTCGACCAGGATGTCGAGCTCCTGATGATCCCTGACGATGCGGGCGATTTTGCCAAGCACTTCGTGGGCCCGGCTGCTGATGATCGTACTACCGGAGCGGAAGAGCATCTTGTCGGATAGCGAGATGTACACCACACCTTTTTTTACCTCTATGGTCACGTCTTCGTCGTCGATGTCCTGCAGCGAGCGCTTCAGGTTCATGACCAGGGTCAAAGTAAGGGAATCCTTGCGCTGGATAGAATTCGTCAGGTCCTTGATGTACTTGTTCTGCTCGTTGAGGGCTTCCAGGGATTTCTGGATGCTCTCGGCGCCGGTCTGGCTAATGACCGACAGGTCAGAGAGGCGTTGCAGCAGATTGGTATTCGTTTCTCTGAAATACTCCATCTGCCGTTCGAGGGAGGCCAGCTGATTGCGGGCGTTGATCAGTTGCGTTTCGCGAACGATCAGGTTGCTTTCCGTTTCCCGTAAGGCATCGCGGGTTGCCGACAACTCCCTGTTCAACTCCGCAATTTGCTGATCACATTCACTGCGCAGATAGGACAATCTGCTTTCCAGGTCATCCCGGCTGCTTTGCAGCTCCAGGTATTTGCGCTTGCTGACACAAGAGCTGAGCAACACGAGGGAAAGTACTAATAATAGGATAGGTCTCATGGTTCCTGCTTTTTGATAAAAAGGCAGCAGGTGAATTCAGGGAGAAAATCAGAGGCGTTTGCGGCAGGGCATTCTATTTGTAAAACAGTTGATTGTCATCAAAGGTTCTCATGTTCATAATATACAGGGTAGTGTTCGCCCTAACCGCTTCACTGTCTTGCATAATGCAGTATTACTTGAAAATTATCAGGTATATTTATAATAAAAACCCACCATGCCAGAACAATCCATTTCTGCTGACTTCCCTTTTGAATCGAAATACCTGGACGTACTGGGTCACCAAATGCACTACATCGAAGAGGGCAGCGGCGACCCCATCCTCTTTCTGCACGGCAATCCGACTTCCAGCTACCTGTGGCGCAACATCATTCCGCATCTTAGTGACCAAGGTCGCTGTATTGCACCCGACCTGATCGGCATGGGCAAATCCGACAAGCCCGACCTGCCCTACCGCTATTTCGATCACTACAACTACCTCTCCGCTTTTATTGAAAAAATGGATCTGAAGAATATCACCCTCGTCATTCACGACTGGGGTTCAGGGCTCGGCTTTCACTACGCACGCCTGCATCCGGACAACATCAAAGGCATCGCCTTTATGGAAGCCATCTACCGGCCGATGAAGTGGAAAGACTTTCCCCCTAATTTTAAAATCGGTTTTAAACTGATGCGCACACCCTATGTCGGCTGGTTTCTGGTAAGCGTGATGAATATTTTCGTAAAGCAAATTCTGCCCCAGGCCACCGCCAGAAAACTGACCGAAGAAGAGATGAGACACTACGCCGCCCCCTATCCCAATATACAGAGTCGCAAGCCGGTGCGGCAGTGGCCCGCCGAAATTCCAATCAACGGGCATCCGGCCGATGTGCATGAGGTCGTATCGGCTTATTTCTCCTGGCTACAGGAAACCCCCATTCCCAAAATCCTTTTTCACGCCCGCCCGGGCGGACTGATCCCGGAAGAGGCGACGGGATGGTTGCGTCAAAACCTGCCTAATATCACCACGGTGGATATCGGCGAGGGGCTGCACTACCTGCAGGAGGATCATCCGCATCTGATTGGGGAGAAGTTGAGTGAATGGTACGGGGGGATAGGAAAGGATTGAGGGATTGCCCGCCTGCGCGCAAGGCTTCGGCGGGTAAAAGGATTGAAGGGCCTGTTCCCGGTCGTTTTAATAATACTCGACATAAGTTTACTCCACCGCACTACCTCTTCCCGACACGATAAAGGAATAAAGGTTCGCTGTATCCTTTAAAACAAACCAAAGCCTTATGGATGCATGCCTGGATTATATTCTTGAAAAAGAGGAAGGCGTGCAGCGCGACATCCTGCTGCACCTTCACGAATTGATCACCTCTTTTCCCGAAGTGACCGGGAAGATCCGGTACAAGATTCCGTTTTATGACCGGCGAAGCTGGGTCTGTTATCTCAATCCCATTAAAGGAGACCGGGTAGAGCTGGCCTTTACCCGGGGCAATGAGCTGTCAAACGAACAGGGCTTGCTGGAAGCTCGCGGGAGGAAGCAGATCATGGGGGTAGTATTTGACGCGGTAGAAGAGATTCCGGATGAAACAGTGCTGGAAGTACTGCAGGAAGCCCTATTGCTGGATGAAGAGATTCCGTACCGGTGGAAGTATAACAAGAAGCAAAGATAACCCGGATTAATTTTGCTAAATTGGTTTGGAACACTAAAACCCACTGATCATGTTTGCCAATCGTCGACGTTTTCTGAAAAACATGGGCGGTCTGTCCGCCGGTTTGATTGTCCTTCCCTGGAGCAATACTGAAACCCTGGCCGACATCAGGTCTGCTGTTAACCGGGTAGCCCACCGGGACCCGGCGGAAGTCGCCCGCGACGAAACCTTCTGGTATCAAATACAACGTGCTTACCGGCAATCACCACACTTCATCAACCTCGAAAACGGCTATTTCAGCCCGCAGCCTAAAGAAGTTATGGAGGCGCAGCTCGAGAATATTCAGATGATCAACGAAATTCCCTCTTTCTACATGCGACGGCGGCAGGCCGGGGAGAAGGAGGGAGTCAAGCAACAGCTTGCGGAGTTCGCCGGCTGTTCGGCGGAAGAAATCGTGATTACGCGGAATACAACCGAGTCGCTGGATACCATCATCGCCGGTATCGACTTTGCCGAAGGCGACGAGGCTGTCATGTGCGATCAGGATTACGGCAGCATGCTGGCCGCTTTTGATCAGCAGGCGCGCCGCCGGGGGCTGGTCAACAAGATCATCGACCTGCCGCTGCATCCGAAGAGCGATGCGGAAATTGTGGAGCGCTACGAGCGGGCGATCACGGAGCGGACGAAGGTCATGCTGGTCACCCAGCTCATCAATATCAGCGGACAGGTGCTGCCGGTGCGAAAAATATGTGATATGGCCCACACTCATGGGGTGGAGGTGATCGTCGACGGCGCCCACGCTTTCGCTCACCTGGACTTTAAAATTCCCGACCTCAATTGTGACTATTTTGGCGCAAGCCTGCACAAATGGCTGTGCTGCCCGCTGGGCGCCGGCATTATGTACATACGTATGGATAAAATTGAGCAGGTGTGGCCCCTCTTCGGCGATGCTACTTTTGAAGCAAATGACATCCGTAAATTCGAACACATCGGCACTCATCCCGTTTCCACCAACCTGACGATCGCCAACGCGCTGCGTTTTCAACAGCTGATCGGCTCGGCACGCAAAGAGGCTCGCTTACGCTACCTGAAAAATTACTGGGTGGAAAAAGTCAAGGACCATCCCCGGGTAGTGATCAATACACCCTTTGAAGAGGAACGTTCCTGCGCAATAGCCAACCTGGCCATCAAAGGAATGACGCCTGACGAAGTGGCCGACTACTTATATGACAAACACCGGATTTTCACCGTGGCTATCAACCGCAAAGCAGTCAAAGGCGTGCGAATTACGCCTCATCTGTACACCCGCCTGCAGGATCTGGATAAGCTGGTGGCGGCGGTAGGAGAGCTGTAAGTTTAAAAGTCCTCCTCACCATACTCCTCACCATACTCCTCATCATACTCATCGTCCACCGTATCGATGACCACCGATTCGATGGAATAATCGTGTAGGCGATCGAACTGCTCCCAGCTCAGCGGCTTGGGCCAGGTACGCTCGTCGGTACTCCATGCTTCCAGGGAGTGGCGCAGGAAGGTCTGGAAATTTTCCTGCAGCCATTCTTCCGCATCTTCCGGGGAGTCAAACTCCGGGATAAGGAATATATCCGTATTGTCATGTCCTTTTATTTGATTGAAGTCGATAGGATCGCCGGGAAAGACGGAGTTCACCCAGTCGATCATAGCTTCGCTGGGACGGACGATGAGGGCATAGCGATTGATAGTAAAGAATTCCAGCATTTTTGTGTCGAAATGATTTGGTATAGGAAATTTGAAGCTTGCATTTTCTTAACGGAAGAACAGGACCGATGTTCAGGAAAGCCGGTGCTGTTAATAAGAGATCTTACTACCAAAAAAACAGGCCCAGGAGCAGAACCATGCCCAACCCCACCACCGAAATGATGGATACCATTACCGTCCACGACTGTAGCGTCTGCTTTTCCGTCATATACAGGTATTTGTTGACCAGCCAGAAGCCGCTATCATTGACGTGGGACATCAGGGAGGCGCCGGCGGCGATAGCGATGACGACCAGGGAGCGTTGTATGTCGTTGGGGTTCATCATATTGAGCAGGGGCACCACCATACCGGCGGCGGTGATCATGGCTACCGTCGCCGAGCCTTGCGTCACGCGGATAATGACGGCCAGCAGCCAGGCCAGCAGGAGGGTGGGAATTGCCGAATCGGCCATCAGTTCGGCGATCGAAGCGCCGATACCGCTGTCGACGAGGATCTGCTTGAAAACACCCCCGGCGCCGGTCACCAGGATGATCAGGCCCGCCGGCCCCAGTGCTTTATTGGCCAGTTCCAGCAATTGCTTACGCGTAAAGCCCCGGCGGGTGCCGAGAAAATAGGCCGCCACCAGGGTAGCGATGATCAGCGCGGAGAAGGGATGACCGATAAATATCAGGACCTGCGCCCATTGGGCATCGGCCAGGGTACCGTTGCTGATCAGCAGCTCCAGGGTCGTGCGAACGATAATCAGCAAGAGGGGAAGCAGGATAACGGCGACAACCAGATGGAGCAGGTTGCCGTGATCTTCTTCCTCTTCCTCCTGCGGTGCAACGGACTCTGGAACTGGTGGTTCCAGGTGAATTTTTTTACTGATGTACCGGCCGAATACTGGTCCCGCCAGTATTGCTGCCGGAATACCGGCTATGGCGCCGAAAATGATCACCCAGCCCAGTGGCGCCCCCACGATCTCAGCCACCGCCACTGGTCCGGGAGTGGGCGGTATGAACGCATGGGTTACCGCCAGACCTGCCAGCAGGGGAATTCCGTAGAACAGCGTAGATTTGCCGGCGGTTCGCGACAGGGAATAGACCAGCGGCACCAGGATGATAAAAGCTACATCCAGAAAAATGGGAATGGAGAGCAGGAAGCCGATCAAGGTCATCGCCCACTCCGAGCGTTCCAGTCCAAAGCGGCGGATCATTTCGCGGGCCAGCGCCTCCGCGCCCCCGGTTGCTTCCAGTATCTGGCCAAAGATCGCTCCGAGACCGATGATGATCGCTACAAAACCCAGGATACTGCCCATCCCCTCTTCCACGCTTTTGAGCAGCGGCTCCAGGTCCATGCCGGAAGCCATACCCGTAAACATGCTTACCAGCAGTAGGGCCAGGAAAGCATGCAATCGTATCTTGATAACAAGGAATAGCAATAGGGCGATAGCCGCAACGACGATAAGAAGCAGGGCGGTTGTAGACATGGGTTAAGGTGTAAGTTTAGTGTGTCGGTAGTTGCCGGCCATCCATAAAGCTGTCGGCTCTCATCCTTTAGCACCTGGCTGTTTCGAAGTAAGTCTTTTTAAGTGGTTACCGCGCTCCTCCCTTCCAGTGCTTCCTCGACCACCGCGTCCAGCACTTCGCTGATCGTCCAGCCGTGGGCGATGGCCTGCTGGGGCAGGATGCTCGTTTCCGACATGCCGGGAATGGTATTTGCTTCCAGGAAAAAAAAGATATCGCCTACCAGAATGTAATCGAAACGGCAGGCCCCCCGGCACTGAAGCAGTTCGTACAGCCTTCTCGATTGTTCCTGGGCCTTCAGCGTCAGTTCGGGCGACAGGCGGGCGGGGGTGATCTCCTCGCTGGCCATTTCATATTTGGCCTGGTAGTCGAAGAATTCACCGTGGGGTACGATCTCTGTGAGGGGAAACACGACGATCTCTCCATTTTTACGCAGTACACCGTTGGAAAATTCTTTTCCATCCAGAAACTGCTCCACCACCACTTCGTCATCGTACTGAAAGGCCTTTTCTATGGCTGCCTCCAGTTCTTCTGTAGCTTTGACCTTCGTCACCCCGTAGCTGCTACCGTTTTTATTGGGCTTGACAAACAGCGGCAAGCCCAGAGCCTTCATTACATTCCATGGGATGGAATGGCCCTTAAAAAGCAGCCGGGATTCCGCCATGGGAATATCGTAGGTGCGCAGAAAGTCTTTGGTCGCCTGCTTGTCGAAAGTGAGTGCGCTGGCCAGCACATCGCAGCCTGTATAGGGAATCTCCAGTAACTCGAAGTATCCCTGCAGGCGTCCGTTCTCCGCCGGATGTCCGTGCAACATCAGGTAGGCCAGGTCGAAGCGCACCCGCCGGTCATTGATACATACGCTAAAATCATTCTTATCCACCGTCGCCCCGGAAACCTGCTCGGTGAAGGTGCTGCCGTTCAGTTCTATGATGTACCGCTGGTACTTCTCGCTGTTAAGATGAGCAAAGACTGTTTTGGCGCTGTTGAGCGATACCCCCCGCTCCGCTACGTCACCGCCAGTAATGATGGCAATGTTCAGTTTGTCCATGTTTTTAGTAAAATCTGGTTACTGTCCTCTTTTCAAAGGACTGCAATTACCTGAATATAAAGACACAATTAACTTAAAATAAGATTAAAATTCCAAAAAAATAAACAGGACCGGAAAGCTTGAGCTGTTTTAGTTTTGCTGCCGTTGATTCTCTCTCCCATTACCTTTCCAATCTTCGCTCTATCACCTGCACCCGGGCAGCGATTTTCCGGACCTGTTCTCTGATCTTCTCCCGGTGCTGGTAATTGCCGTACATTTCGCGGGCTGGTTTGGGGATAAAATTTTCGATCAAGCGCCCTTTGGGCGGGCTCAGATCGAATTTCGCCAGGTAGTCGAGGTGATCATGGATAACCGGATCGTCGGTGTGCTGATAGAGGTAGCTGCGACAATCGCGGATAAGCTGCCGGAAGGTTTTTAGGTGGGTGTCAAAATGTGCGCCTTCTTCGAGTCGCTGCGCCAGATCGGCGATGCCCTGAAAATAGCGGTCGAGATCATTCATTGTTTTTTTGTCCTAAAATAACCGGGAAGAACAAGGCTGGCAATTTTTTTCGATGAACAGCCCTTCTTTAGAAAGGAAGCGGAGGAACATCCAGGAACTTACAACACCGTCACCTGCACAAAAGGAAGCTTCCCGGGATAATCCGTAGTGAAATGCAGCCCCCGGCTTTCCCGTCGCATAGCCGCCGATCGCGTGATCAGGTAAGCGATGGTGATCAGGTTGCGGAGTTCGCAGAGCTGAGGAGAGATTGTAGTGGTATGATAAATTCCCTCCGTTTCGTCGTAGAGCAGGCTCAGGCGGTCCATAGCACGTTTGAGGCGCACATTGGAGCGGACGATACCGACATAGCTGCTCATGATTTCTTTGAGTTCTTTAATACTTTGGGTGATGAGCACCATTTCCTGCGGGTCGGTAGTACCCTCCGCGTTCCAGCCGGGGATGCCTTCTTTGAAAAGCAATCCGTCAATTTTTTGAATAATATCTTCCGCGATACGGTCTCCGAACACCATGGCTTCGAGCAGAGAATTAGAGGCCAGGCGATTGGCGCCGTGCAGGCCTGTACAAGTACACTCTCCGCAGGCGTAGAGGTTGCGGATAGAGCTGCGTCCGTATTCATCCACTTTGATGCCGCCACACATGTAGTGGCAGGCAGGCACGACCGGGATCATTTCCTCCATCGGATCGATACCGATGCTGCGACACTCTTCGTAGATAGTAGGAAAATGATCTACGAAGGCATCCCTGTCGAGGTGTCGGCAATCGAGGCACATATGTTCCTCGCCACGTTGTTTCATTTCATTATCGATAGCACGGGCGACGATGTCGCGGGGCGCCAGCGAGCCGCGCTCATCGTATTTGTGCATAAACGCCTCCCCTTCCGGTGTCTTCAGTTCGCCACCGAAGCCACGAACCGCTTCGGAGACGAGGAATACCGGGTTTTCGCCGGCGGGATTGAACAGCGCGGTAGGGTGAAACTGTACGAACTCCATATTTTCTATCCAGCCTTTGGCGCGGTACATCATGGACATGCCGTCACCACTGGCAATGACCGGGTTGGTCGTATTGCGATACACCTGCCCGGCGCCGCCGGTGGCCGTCACCGTTGCCCGGGCCAGTATCGTATCGATCGAACCGGTTTCTTTATTGAGGGCATAGGCCCCGTAACATTCGATATCGGGGGTCATGCGGGTGACGGTATACCCCAGGTGATGCTGGGTAATCAGGTCCACCGCAAAAAAATGCTCCATGATGTTGATATTCGGCAGCTGAGCGGCTTTGGCGCCGAGGGCGCGCTGTATTTCCCAGCCCGTCAGGTCTTTATAATGAAGGATGCGGTTTTCGCTATGCCCGCCTTCGCGGCCCAGGTCGTAGCGTTCAAAGGCGTCTTTGTCAAAACGCACTCCCCACTCGATGATTTCCCGCACCCGGTCGGGACCTTCCTTGGTGACAATATCTACGATCTCTTCCTTACACAGTCCGTCGCCGGCGTCGAGGGTGTCCTCCTTGTGTTTTTCGTAGGAATCGACGGCCTGGTTCCACACCGCCGCTACCCCCCCCTGCGCGTAGCGGGTATTACTCTCCCCTTCGTCGGTCTTGGTCAACACTGTAATTTTCAGATCGGAACGAGCTTCGGCGATTTTGATAGCCGTCGTCAGGCCACCGATGCCAGAGCCGATGATAAGTATGTCGGTATTCAACATAAAGAGATAGAGTTATGCTTTTCGTAAGTTTTAAACTCCAGAAGCCGCAATTAGTTTAGCCCGGGTAATTTACGAGTTGATCTGTTCCGACAAAAGCCCAGGGATAATCCGGATTAGCTTCAAAACGAAGCCCAAAATTAATGAAAAGACTGTTTTTAATTGAGCATCCGGCGAAATTGGTCTAATATTGCAAAGTCTTTCCGCCCGCTAAAAAAACTGGCGTGCAACCGGAAGGCGCCACGCTTGTCTTTCACAACAAAACACCACCAAGGCATGGCCGTAAAAAAAAATTATCATCCCGAGACTTACTGGTCGGAAGTTGCCGGCCGAATCGCCTCCCGCGAGGGACGCAATGTCATTGCCGGCGATGACGAGCCTTACTATCGTTACAAACGGGAGCGCTTTCTGGAATTGCTGCATTCGGTCGACTTCGGTGTTAAAAAGGTACTGGAAATAGGCCCCGGACCGGGGGGTAACCTCAGTGAGGTGCTGCGTCAGAACCCGGCGGAACTACACGGGGCCGACATATCCCAGGAGATGATCGACCTGGCTTCCCGCCACCTGGATGACGACCGGGTGACGCTGACCAAAATTGACGGCCGGCGCCTGCCCTATCCGGATAATTACTTCGACATCGTCTTCACCGCCACCGTTCTGCAGCACAATACCGACGAGGCTATGCTGAAGCAAATCCTGGCGGAAATCTGCCGCGTTTCCGGCGACCGGGTCATCCTCTTCGAGATGGTCGCTCCGGAAATCAGCGGCGATGAGCTCTGCATGAGCCGCCCACCCCGCTACTACGCCGACCTCGTTCGACCTTACGGCTACGAACTGCGCGAGATCCAACACATCAACATCTACAGCAGCTACCTTCTGGCCGGTTTTACACGAAAGGTGCTCAACCCCGGCTCCCGCCGGGAAGGAGAACCCCTGACACCGCTATCGCTGGCCGTACAACGCCTGGGGCTGCCCCTGACCAAACGCCTGGATAAGGTCTTCAAGGTGAAAAAGGATGTGGCCAAGCTGGTCTTCCGGCCAAAGGGGAAGGTGGTTTGACTAGTGCTCTGTCCCAGAAGTTCTTTCGAGGAATTCTGCGGCTATTTTGGAGTTGGGCAAGGCGCGCCGAAGGAGCATAGCCGGGGTTCTGTGACTGAGAAGCAACGAAGCCCAGCTCCAAAAGAGGCCAGAATTACCGACAGTTACTTTTGGGACAGAGCACTAGGTTTGAAAAGGGTTCGAACTCGTTCGGCTATCCTTCGGGAAGGCGTTATTTTTCGATCTTTGTCGCTAATACAGAATAGTCATTCGATGCTGGTTCCTATTTAAAAATTCTCCGTTAATTTGCGCCATGCGCGTCGCCGTCAACACCAGAATTTTACTGCGGGACCGACTCGAGGGAGTGGGCTGGTTCACCTATGAAGTATGCCGGCGGCTGGTGGAGCGGCATCCCGGCTGGGAGTTTTTGTTTCTTTTCGACCGTCCTTATGACCCTGCCTTTGTATTTGGCTCCAATGTGCGACCTTTGGTTATAGCTCCGCCGGCGCGACATCCGGTGTTGTGGTATCTGTGGTTTAATGTTTCCCTGCCGCTGATTTTTGCCCGTGAGCGGCCTGATGTTTTTTTCTCCCCCGACGGGCACTGTTCCTTGCGCAGCCATGTGCCTACGGCGATGGTGCTGCACGATATTGCACACCAACATTTTCCCGGGCAGGTAACGCCGGCGGTGCGTTTTTTCTACAACCGGTACATCCCCCGGTATCTCTCGCGGGCCGAAAGCCTGATTACGGTATCGGACTACTCCAGACGGGATATTGAAAAGCATTACGGTATCGATAAGGCAAACATTGCGGTGTGTGGTAACGGGGCCCGTCCGCAGTTCCGCCCCCTGGAGGAGAGGGAAAAACAAGCCGTCCGGAAGCAGTACGCCGGCGATCAGCCCTACTTTTTCTACCTCGGCTCCATTAATCCCCGCAAAAATGTACCCCGCCTGCTGCAGGCCTTCGATCGCTTCAAGCTTGCCACCGGCGCCCCGGTCAAACTACTCATCGGTGGGCGCTTCGGATGGCTGACAGGAGCGGTTAAAGCCACCTACGAAGACACTGTTCACCAGGATGATATCCTCTTCCTCGATTATATCCCCGAAGCCGAACTGCCGCGCATTTTGGGCGCAGCCCTGGCGCTCACCTACGTTTCACTCTTCGAAGGCTTCGGGTTGCCGGTACTTGAAGCCATGCAGGCCGGCGTGCCGGTCATCACCTCCAATACATCTTCTTTGCCCGAAGTGGCCGGGGAGGCGGCCTTGCTGGTGAATCCCACTGATATAAACGCCATTGCCGAAGCGATGAAGCGGGTATACGCGCAACCCGGTCTCCGGGGACAACTGATCCACGCCGGTAACCGGCAGCACAGTCAGTTTTCCTGGGAGAAGACGACGGATGTGGTGGAAAAGGAGCTGGAAGGGCTGAAAAGCTAAATTCTCCAGCCAGCAATAGCGGACAGATCTGAGTCTGGAATCAACAAACTAAGTGAGGAATCCCTTATAAAAGGTAACCAGTTTTTCATGCTCGCCAACCACAGGCGGAAAACGACTTTAATACTCTATGGCAGCAAAAAAGCGTACTTTCGGCACTTTTCAGGGTGTCTTCACTCCTACTACCCTGACCATACTCGGTGTTATTTTATTTTTGCGGCACCCCTGGGTAGTCGGCAATGCGGGTGTTATTGGCGCCTTACTTGTTGTATTGCTATCCGTCGCCATCACTCTTTTCACCGGCCTGTCGATGTCATCCATGACGACGAATATACGCATCGAGGCGGGTGGTCCTTTTTCCATCATTTCGCAGTCGCTGGGCCTGGAGATCGGTGGGGCGATCGGCATACCGCTGTACCTGTCGCAGGCTTGTGTTGTCGCCATGTATGTCTTTGGTTTCCGGGAAGGCTGGTTGTGGATATTTCCCGGTCACCCGGCTATTCTGGTGGACTTTGTCACCTTTACCGTGATTGCGCTTATCGGGCTGATCAGTACGAATTTTGCCTTTCAGATTCAGTATGTCATCATGGTCATCATCTTCGGCGCCATTTTTTCGATTGTTGCCGGCCTTTTCAATGTTGAGGTTAACTGGAATGATATCCAATGGTTTGGAGATTATGAGGCATTCACCCCTGACGAAGGTGAGGTGGTTGGTTATTTGCCTTCCCATTTCTGGAGTGTATTTGCGGTATTTTTCCCCGCGGTCACCGGGGTAACAGTGGGGGCCAATATGTCGGGAGAGCTCAGCAACCCCAGAAGGGCCATACCGGTCGGTACCTTGGCTGCGGTCCTTTTGACCACCATTATCTATGTTGCCATGACCTTTGTGGCTTCCTTTCTGGGCAGTACGGATGAACTCGTCAATAATTACACGATCTTTATCGACCGGGCATTTTTCGAGCCCATCGTTATTGCCGGTTTGCTGGGCGCCACCTTTTCCTCCGCCCTGGCATCCTTTGTCGGCGCTCCCCGGATTCTACTGGCGCTGGCAGAAAAGAATATTTTGCCGAAGAGCAATTTTTTCGCACGGCTGAGTAAGAAGGGAGAACCGTTCAACGCCATGATTTTCTCCGGCATTATCATCATCCTGTCGCTGCTGTTTCGCGATCTGAACGCCATTGCCTCCCTGATCACCATGTTTTTTCTGATCACCTATGCCATGATCAACCTGGTGGTGCTGCTGGAACAAAGCCTGGGATTACCCAGCTTTCGACCGACTATCAAGATTCCACTTATCATTCCCATCCTGGGCACTATCGGTTGTGTGCTGGTTATGTTTGTACTTAATCCCATTGTCTCGCTGATTTCACTCGCCATTGTTTTTGCCTTCTACGCCGTTCTGGTGCGCAAGGAACTGACCAGCAAAAAGAGCGATGCCCGCAGTGGCCTGTTCACCTCAATTGCCCAGTGGGCCACCAAGCGGACCAATGAGCTGTCGAGCAAACGCGAGGCCCGCGCCTGGCAGCCGGAACTGCTGGTGCCTGTAGAATCCACCAAAGAGGTGAGGGGCATATACCGGCTGGTATACGCCATCATTCATCCCAAGGGTTCGATCAAAATACTGGGGATGGAAACCGAACAGCATCGCCAGCGTTTGCACGATGCCCTGCCGGAACTGGCCCAGACCTTTAAAAAGGCCTCCCTGTCGGTCTCCTATACGTTTATCGACGGAAAAAACTTCGGCGCGCTGGTCGGCACCAGCATGGAGGCGCTGGATCTGGCTTTTTTCAAACCCAACACTATTTTCCTGACCATTTACCAGGATAAAGACCTGCAAGAGAAGTACCTGCCCATCATTGATGCAAGCCGCAACCGGGAGTGGGGGCTTCTGCTTTTTGCCCCCTTTGAACAAGTTGGGCTGGGCATCGAAAAAACCATCAATCTCTGGGTCGATCAAATACCGCGCAACTGGGAGGACATGCTCGACCTGGGTAACAACGACCTCTCCCTACTGATTGCTCTTATCATCCGGAAAAACTGGAACGCCCAGCTCAATATCATCAAAACCCTCCGGCCAGAAGAGGAGGAAGACCGGGAAAAGTGGCGAAAGGAACTCAAACGCATAAAGGAAATTGCCCGCGTCCCCAAATCCGTTAAAATCATCCTTCTGGATCGCAATCCTGACATGTGGTCCAGCGCCCCGCTGGCCGATCTCAATATTCTGGAAATACCGCAAAAAGAAGAGCTGGATATGGCACAGTTGATGGAAATACCGCAGCGGCTGCGCGCTTCCTGCCTGTTCTCCTCCGATTCGGGGAATGAAAGCGCCCTGGTCTGAGAGAAGGAACGGGAGATTGGAGCATTGGATGCGGAAACTCTCCTTTATTTTTAGGGTCTCAGCGATCGCTTGCTGATCCGCAGCGTTTTGAGGATGCCCGACTGTCGGCTGACGAGACTCACCAGGTACATACCGTCGGAAAGACTGGAGAGGTAGTAGCGTTTTCCATCCATCACGTTGAAGCGGCGCACCGGAGCGCCCAAAACATTGTAGACGATCAATTGGTCAATGTCTTCGGTATCGGTCAGTTCGATGTAGTCGGTAGTAGGATTGGGAAAGAGGCGGATTTCTTCAAAAGAAGGTGTCGTAATACTAGTGGTCAGGTCGCTGATATTGGCGCGGAACATCACGGTCTCGAGGACACTGCCGGGTTCGCTGCGCAGGGAGAAATCCAGGTCGAATTCGCCGGTGCCCGCCACGCCGTTGGGTAATACGTAGAGGGTGAGGGAAAAAGTACTGTCCGGCGCCAGTTCGAAAGGCTCGTCGAATTCAAGGTCGGGAATATAATTGGAAGAGACATCCGGATTATAGCATGCATTGTTATCGCATACCTGCGTCAGCCAGCCCTCGGGCGCGTCCATCACAATTCGATTCCAGACCAACCGGATGGTATCTTCACTAAGGTTTTTTACCTCGGCGTACAATTCTACGTCGAGATCGGTATTACTCAGATCCACCTGAAAAGATTCCTCGACGGCGGCGGGCGTTACCGAGAAAGGCAGGCTTTGCCCGTAGAGCAAGGTTAGAAAAAAGAGATGTCCTATGGTGAGTAAAGTATGCTTCATGAAGATTATTTTTAAACTGGGCGGAGCAAGAAGGCCTTAATCCGGCTAAAATGCTCCCTTCGATTGCAAAGATAATCCTTTATGCTTAAAAAATAAATATCTATTTCCTTCTCAATTAAAAGGAAAAACCGCTAACTGTCAAGCTTACTTTCCCGGATTAAACAATAATTAACAATCCATACCGCCCTATAGTGTCAAGGGCGAGACAGTGGAATCTTAAAAAGCGCCTACCTTTAAAGTTATACCTCTAAAAGACAAACCTTTCGGGATCTGGCGAAATCTTGTAAATTGAAAGGTATTTTTCAACAATTTTTTCCCACATGCACATTGCGATTATCGGCAACGGGGTGGCTGGCATTACGGCGGCCCGTTTTATCAGGAAGCTCAGCGATCACGAAATCACCGTCATTTCCGCGGAAACTGACTATTTTTTTTCGCGTACCGCCCTCATGTACATCTATATGGGCCATATGCGTTACAAGGACACCATGCCTTACGAGCCCTGGTTCTGGGAGAAGAACCGCATCAACCTGAAGCGCGCCTGGGTCGAAAGCGTGGATTTTGATAATAAAAAACTGCTGCTAAAAGATGATGAGCCTGTTTCCTACGACAAGTTGCTGATCGCTTCCGGTTCCAACTACAACAAATTCGGCTGGCCGGGCCAGGACCTCGAAGGCGTAGGCGGCATGTACAGCTATCAGGATCTGGAAAAAATTGAAAAATACAGCGAGGGCCTCGAACGGGCCGTCATTGTGGGCGGTGGGCTTATCGGCATCGAGCTGTCGGAAATGTTCCATACACGCGATATTCCGGTAACCTTTCTGGTGCGGGAGGAAAGTTTCTGGAATATCGTACTGCCCGAAGAAGAGTCGGATCTGGTCAACCGGGAAATCCGCGCGCATCACATCGATTTACGTCTATCGACAGAACTGAAGGAGATTGTCGACGACGGCAGCGGAAAAGCCTGCGCCGTCATCACCGATAAAGGAGAGCGTATCGACTGTGGCTTTGTAGGGCTCACGGCGGGCGTGCATCCCAATACCGGCTTTCTTAAAGACAGCTCCCTGGAAATGCAAAAGGGCATCTTGGTTAACGAATATCTGGAGACCAATATCCCCGATGTTTATGCCGCCGGCGACTGCATGCAGGTAAGGGCCCCCCTTTCCGGCCGGCGCCCTATCGAGGCGGTCTGGTACGTAGGCCGTATTGCCGGTGAAACGGTTGCCTACAACATGTGCGGTGTGCCCGTCAAATACGATCCGGGCATCTGGTTCAATTCAGCCAAATTCTACAATATCGAGTACCAGGTTTACGGCGATATGCCGGCTAAGATGCCGGATCACTACGCTTCCATTTACTGGGAGCACCCCGAAGAACGCAAAAGTATCCGTCTGGTCTATGATAAAGAAAGCTCCGAAATCCGGGGCTTCAACCTCATGGGCGTCCGCTACCGGCAGGAGGTCTGTCACAAGTGGATCCGCGAAAAAACGCATATTGAGGAAGTGCTCCAAAACCTCGGCCTGGCCAACTTCGACCCCGAGTTTTACAAGGAATACGAAGCCGCTGTCATCAACACTTACAATGAACAAACAGGAAGCAAGCTACGCCTGAAAAAACGCCGCGGCCTGAGCGGCGTGTTGCGTTTTCTTCGCGATATCACCTATCCGGCCCGGGCGCCGGTTGATAAAGCGAAGAAAGTCAAACAATCCTAAAAAGAAAATACATCCTACCCATGTCCAAGAAAAGTACCGATAAAACAATACTACAAAAAATAGGCATTGCACTCTTTGTGGTGGCGCTGATCACTTTTACCGCCGCGCTGAATCTCAGTCAGTTTCAGCTCGACGAACCGGTGCTGCGCGAGCAGTTGACCCTTGGCGTCTCTTCCGACCTGCTGGATAAATACGGGATGGAGCAAGACTACTATTGGGAGCTGGCTCAGGAAGAGTTGACTCCTCTGCGGAATCAGACCTATGGAACGACCTTCGCTTTCAACAATGCCCTGAAAGACGCTATGAAGTCCTTGCAAGACGAAGTACAACAGGACCTGCGAGAGAATAAGGGACTGACTACCAGCGATGGCGACTACTGGCAGCTCGTTCTGCAGGACTACAAAGTTCAGGATATCGCTTTCCCGGTGACAAAGGCCTCCAGCCAGGGATTTCTCCCTGCCAACAACGGATGGTTGCTGTTACTCATTTTCGGTGTAGGTCTGCTCGGCGCTTTTATGTACATCCTGCCGAAAACCCGCCTTTTGCCGGGTATCAAGAACGACCATGTTTATCACAGCAAAATGCACTACCGGGGCTGGCTGGGTATTGCTACCGGCGTATACCTCATCGGTTTTTACGTGGTGCTCTACTTCTTTGCGGAACACCTGGCCAACTGGGTGATTTTAGTAGATCCCATTAGTGAAGCGCTGCGCGGCAGCCCGGCCGACCAGTGGTTCCTGTATGGTTTTCTCTACACCCTGGCCATTCTGGTCATGGGAGTGCGAATGATCATCAAGTACCGCCACAACCGCTATCACGTTATCCGCACGTTCTCCGTCATGTTTTTTCAGTTGGCCTTCGCGTTTATGATTCCGCAAATCCTGGCTTCCCTCAACCAGCCCTCGCGAGACCTGAAAAACATCTGGCCCCTGGATTACTCCTTTTTCTTCGAATACAACATCAATAACCTCATCAGTTCAGGAACGCTGGGTGTTTTCATGCTCGTATGGGGTATCGCGCTGGTGGTGATAGGCGTACCTTTATTTTCTTATTTCTACGGCAAACGCTGGTACTGCTCCTGGGTATGCGGTTGCGGCGGCCTGGCCGAAACGCTGGGTGACCCCTACCGGCAACTGTCGGACAAATCGCTCATCGGATGGCAGATCGAGCGTTGGATGGTGCACTTCGTCCTCGTCTTCGCCGTGGGTATGACTGGGCTGGTGCTGTACACCTATTTCACGAATAACAACCCTACATTCAGTATGAATCGCTGGTTTTTCCTCGTGCTGATCTGGCTGGTGGGGGGCGCATTGATCTACTATCACCGGCGCTTGTTTCCCTCGGTTCCCCGGCGAAAGCTCCTGCAGGTCGTGGGCGCCGTTGGAACAGTTCTCACCATTGCGCTGGTGGTCGGGTTTATCAATAAAGACAGTTCTACCGTTTCCCTGAGTACCTACCAGATCCGCTCCTGGTACGGCTTCTATATCGGCGCCGGCTTTGCGGGCGTGGTGGGCACCGGTTTTTACCCATTCATGGGCAACCGCGTATGGTGCCGCTTCGGCTGCCCCCTGGCCGCCTATATTGGTATCGTGCAACGCTTTAAATCCCGCTTCCGCATCACCGCCAATGGCGGGCAGTGTATCAGCTGCGGCAATTGCAGCACCTACTGCGAGATGGGCATCGACGTACGCTGGTATGCACAGCGCGGGCAGGATGTCATCCGCGCTGCCTGTGTCGGTTGCGGCGTCTGTGCGGCGGTATGCCCCCGCGGCGTGCTCCGCCTGGAGAACAGTTCGGAGGATGTCGACACCCGCGCGCAGGCACAGCGAGCACTGCACATTACCAAGAACGATATTCAGCTCCTGAGCTAAGGAAAGCCAAGTAAGATTATCGATGTTGCCGCAAATCAGAATATTGAGCCAGGCTGATGATGGTCCAGGAGTTCAACACCTGCAAAATGTGTTTTTTACGGCGGGCGGCGAGGGCTACGTGCACCTGTGTGTCCAGATCACCGGAAAGCGTTCCGGGGTCGTAATATTCGGGGACTGACTGTCCTTGCTGAGGGCTAAACTGCCGGGTTGCATTTGACCATATTTCAAAACCGAGGTCGGCTTCACGGCAAAGGTTTTCCAGGGTGTAGACATCGGCCGGTTCGGTCGTTTCGAGCAGGCAGGAGTAGGTCTGGTATCCCGATCGTTTATAAAGTCCCAATTCCTCGTGAACCGGGAAGCGTTTGTTTCGGACAACATGATATCCGGAAACTACCCGGTCATAAAGAACGACATCCCGGAACTGGCGGCCGGAGGCGGGATGAGGAATATTTTGAATGATTGCGCGGGCGGGGTCTACCGAGTCGGCCCAGAGAATTTCGTATTGTTTGTCGTAGGATAGCCGGATAGACAGCGGCCCCGGCCTCCAGCCCGCGGTGGGTGATTGTCCAAATTTATTCCACACATTGCGTGCCAGCCGCCACTTGCGCAGCGCCGTAGCCGCAATACCCAGGTCCCACCAGGCCGATCGATTGCCAGGGTCGGCGGCCAATGACTTCTTAACGTAGTATAAGGCCGGTTTCCACTCCAGCCGGTACTTGTAAATCATTCCCAGCCGTTGAAGGGGCGGTGCCCACTGGGGCGCCAATTTAGCGACCTTCTTGTACAACTTGATCGCATTATAGGCATCACCCCTGTTCTCGTAGTCCAGTGCCGCTTCAAATAATTCGCTGATATGCCTAGCAGGTACATCCATATTTGACAAATATAAACTTTTGTACAATCCATGGGTACCCCCCCCTTCTTCCCCAGGGCTGCAATCATTCTATTTTACGCTTATCACATGAAGAAATTTCTCGGTTAAAAGCGTATTATTCCGTTACTAAATTATTGAAAATAGAAACACCACGCCATACTATGGGCAAAAAATGGCAAATCTGGATCGATACCGGCGGCACCTTTACCGATTGCATTGCCGTCGACCCTGAGGGAAACACCTCTATGACCAAGGTGCTGAGCAGCAGTCGCTTGCGTGGCCGGATTACGGGTGCATCCCATGAAAATGCCTTCCGGATCACCGAGCGCTGGCGGCTGACCGGTCCTGATCTTTTTTCCGGCTACGACCTTTTTCTGCTCGGCCGGGACCATCCTGTCGCCAGGGTGAAGGAATATGACCGGGAGCGGGGCATTTTGAAACTTGACCGCCCCCTCGATGTTGAATTTCCCGTCGATTTTGAGATTACGGCGGGAGAAGAAGCCCCGGTGCTGGCCGCCAGGCTGATCACCGGCACCCCATTGGGGCAATCGCTGCCGGCCCTGGATATGCGACTGGGCTCCACCAAAGGTACGAATGCCTTGCTGGAACGCAAAGGGGCGCCCGTCGCCTTCCTCACCACCAAGGGATTTGCTGACATGATTGCCATCGGTACCCAGCAGCGGCCCCACCTTTTTCAGTTAGCTATTCCGGAACCTGTCCGTCTGTACCAGCGGGTGATCGAAGTAGAAGAACGGCTCGATGCCCGTGGGGAAATAATTCAATCACTCAACTACGATCAGGCGGCTGCCATCGGGCGGCAACTGCGAGCGGAAGGCTTTCAATCCGTCGCTGTCGCACTGATGCACGCCTACCGGAATCCGGTGCATGAGCGACTGTTGAAAAAAGCGCTGGAAAAGGAAGAGATCGCCTATATTTCCTTGTCTCAAGCCTTAACACCTTCTATCAAGCTGCTCCCACGCGCCCAGACGGCATTGGTCAACGCCTATCTGGATCCCGTCATTCACCAGTACCTTTCCCGGATTAAGGAGGCCGTCAGTACAGGCCGGCATAGCAGCTCGCTGCGGGTCATGACCAGCGCCGGCGGGTTGGTCACGGCAGAACGCTACCAGCCGAAAGACAGCCTGCTGAGCGGACCGGCCGGTGGGGTTGTCGGCGCGGCCCGCATCGGTGAACAGCTCGGTTTTACCCGCCTGCTGACCCTCGACATGGGCGGCACCAGCACCGATACTGCCCGCTACGACGGTAGCTACGATTACGACTTTGTCACCCATATCGATCGCATCGAGATGCTGAGCCCCACCCTGTCCATCGAAACCGTAGCGGCGGGGGGCGGTTCCATCTGTTCTTTCGACGGCAGTAAGCTCACCGTCGGCCCGGAAAGCGCGGGCGCCGCCCCCGGCCCGGCCTGCTATGGCGCCGGCGGCCCGCTGACCATCACCGACATCAACCTCCTGCTTGGCAAACTCGACCCCGAAGCCATGGGGATTCCTATTGATATGGGCCATGCCGAGCGAGCGCTGGAGCAGCTGAAAACTGCGCTGCAACAGAGTACCGGCATCAACTACACCTCCATCGAATTACTACGGGGGTTTGAAAAAATTGCCGATGAGAAAATGGCCGAAGCCATTCGCCGCATCTCCGTCGCCAAGGGCTTCGACCCACAGGAATACGCCCTTCTGGCTTTCGGCGGCGCCGGCGGCCTGCACGCCTGCCGTATCGCTGAGGAACTCGACATCCGCAACATCATTCTACCTTACGAAGGGGGGCTGCTCAGCGCCTTCGGCATCGGTAATGCCCAGGTGGAGCGCCTCGCCGAAGAACAGTTACTCCGCTTGCTGGACGATTGCCTGGGTGCACTGCCCGAAAAGATCGAACTGCTTCGCACCAGAGCGTTGGAATCCCTGCAGCAGGAAGGTTTTGAAGCACAGGAAATGCAGGTGCGCGAAATATTGATTTATTTGCGTTTCAAGGGGCAGGACAGCACGCTTGAAATCCCCTATCAAAAGGATGCGGAGCTGGCTTTGCAATTTGAAAGAAAATACCGGCAGCTCTTTGGCCACTATCCGGAGAACCGGGCGGTGGAAGTGGAGAGTATCAAGGTGATCGCGGCGAGCCGGTCCCGCGATCTGCCGGCGATCGAGGCAGCGGGCAACATCCGTCGCCCGGAAGCCCACAAATATATTGCCGCCGCCGGAAGCGATGAAGCCATTCCGGTTTTCCTCTGGGAGAACCTCAATGCCGGCGACCGCATCGACGGGCCGGCCGTCGTACTCCATCCTTTCTCCACCGCCTACGTTGCCGGTGGCTGGCGACTCAATATGCGGGCGGAGGGGCACGCCGTGCTGGAGCACCGCGAACTCAACCGGCAGGCTCCCGAATCTCATAAAGAAGCCATTGAGCTGGAGCTGTTCACCAATCGATTCAGCGCCATCGCCAAAGAGATGGGCGCCCAGCTGCAGCGCACCGCTTTTTCCGTCAACATCAAGGAGCGCCTGGATTTCAGCTGCGCCCTCCTCGATGCCGATGCTGAGCTGCTGGTCAATGCGCCTCACATCCCCGTTCACCTGGGCAGCCTGGGCATCTGCGCCCGGCTGGTCATGGAACGCCTGCCGCTTCATCCCGGCGACGTGATCATTACCAATCACCCTAAGTACGGCGGCTCCCACCTGCCCGATGTTACGATGCTCTGTGGCATCTACACGGATGAAGGGACGCTGATCGGGTACGCCGTCAACCGGGCCCACCACGCCGAGATCGGTGGTCGTCGCCCCGGTTCCATGCCCCCCGACGCCGCCAGCCTCGCCGAGGAAGGGGTGGCCATTCTGCCGACCTACCTCATCCGCGAAGGCGAACCACAGTGGGATGCCGTTCGTCATTTGCTGAGCAGCGCCAGGCATCCGACGCGGGCCCTGGAAGAAAACCTCGCTGACATCAACGCCGCGCTGGCCGCCCTGCGCTCCGGCGAGCACTCGATACGGCAACTGGTCGACACCTACGGGCTGGACAAGGTTCAGCACTATATGGCCGGCCTCAAACAGACTTCCCGGCAGGCACTGCTCGATGCCATCCGGCCAATCGGGCAGCAGGTTTTCAAAGCCACCGAAACCCTCGACGACGGGCACGCCATCACGGTACACCTGCAGGTAAAAGATGGCAGCGTGGCCATTGATTTCACGGGGTCTTCCCCTAAGCATCCCTATAACCTCAATGCTAATATTTCCATTGTCTACAGCGCCGTTATCTACGTGCTGCGACTGCTCTGCGACCGCCCTATACCACTCAACGAAGGGCTGATGCAAAACGTCAATATCAAGTTGCCTGCCGGCAGCTTCCTCCACCCGGTATTTACCGATGATCCCCACGCCTGCCCTGCCGTCGTGGGCGGTAATACCGAAGTCAGCCAGCGACTCGTCGACACCCTGCTCAAGGCGTTGAATCTTGCTGCCTGCAGCCAGGGCACAATGAATAATTTTCTCTTTGGCAACGACCGCTTCGGGTATTACGAAACCATCGGCGGCGGAACCGGGGCCGGAGAAGGCTTTGCCGGCCGATCGGGCATACACCAGCATATGACCAACACCCGCATCACCGACCCCGAAGAGCTGGAGTTTCGCTACCCGGTACGCTTGCGCCGCTTCAGTCTGCGTCCCGGATCGGGAGGAGCAGGGCGCTGGCAAGGCGGTGACGGGATCATCCGCGAGATGGAATTTCTGGAACCTATGGAAGTTACCCTGCTTAGCCAGCACCGCAAGGTGTCGCCCTACGGCATGCAGGGCGGGGAGCCGGGAAAAACGGGCAGGCAACTACTGATCCGGCAGGATGGCTCTACCAGCGAACTCAATGGTGTCGACAGTGTGGAGGTACAAGCCGGTGATCGAATCGTCATCGAAACGCCCGGGGGAGGTGGATGGGGAAAACGGGAAAAAAATTGACAACCTGAGAAAATGGCTTTATAAGATGATCCCGATTTCGTTCCCTGGTCGTTTGTGCTTGTTGGAGATGGTCCTGCTTATCCTTGTTAGCTTTTCTTTCTCAACAAGTGCTGCAAATGCTTTCGCTCCAGCAGCAGCAGCCCGGTGAGATACAGGATCAGAATCCCCGTATTCCAAAGCAGGATAGCCGGCAGATCGCCGGAAAACAAGCTGCGCCCTAGTTCGCTGAGGAAGTAGCCGCCGGTTGCGGCGAGCATATATAGAAAAATACGGCCGAGCGGATAGTGAATAGGATGGTAGCGCTGTCCGGTCCAGTAACTGATCAGGGCCATAAAGGAGTAGCAGGCCAACGCTGCCCAGGCCGGGCCATAATAGCCCAGCCGGGGGATGAGCAAAAGATTGAGGCTGATGGTGATAACGGCGCCGCCCACGGCGATATAGCCGCCGAAGTGCGTCCGGTCGGTTAGTTTGAACCAGATGCTGAAATTGTAGTACAGCCCCAGAAACAAGTTCGCCATCAGCAGGATGGGAACGATGCCCAGGCCCTCCCGGAAGTCTTTTCCCAAAAAAAACTGGATCAGATCGATATAGAGAACGATACCCAGAAAAACCAGGCTGCCCACCAGGGCGAAAGCTTGTCCCACCTGGGCGTAAACCGTCCGGGAGTCATCTCGCTCCGCATTTTTAAAGAAGAACGGCTCGGCGGCGTAGTTAAACGCCGTTGTAAACAGGTTCATGATCACCGCCAGTTTGGCGGCTGCACCGAATATTCCTACCAGCCGCAGGTTGTAGTCGATATCGTCGGAGGCCAGAAACTTGAGCATGGGGTTGCCGATAAGCTGATTGACCACCGCCGCCAAACCGGCAATCACCAGCGGAAAAGCATAGCGAAGCATTCGCCGCCACAGATCGGCATCGAAGACGAGACGAATGCGAAAATAGGCAGGCAATAGCGCCAGTAATATGCCGAAGCTCGCGATGAGATTGGAAATGAAAACGTAGTTGATCCGATTCCCCTCGTTATAGATCGCTTCCAGCCAGGTCCAGCCCTGCCCGATCAGGTAGGGGCATAGTTCCAGGAAGAAAAAGATGAAAACGATATTGATGACGATGTTGAGCGTCTTAAGACCAGCGAACAGGAGGGGGCGGTTTTCCAGGCGAAGACGGGCAAAGGGAATCGTTGCGAGCGCATCGAAGCCGATAATCAGTACAAACCAGACGATGTATTCGGGATGATCGGGGTACTCCAGCCAATCGGCGATGCCCGGGGTGAAGAGCAATAATACGACAACCAGCAGCGCGGTAGATCCCAGCAAGGAAATGGAGGCAGTGGCAAAGGGGCGTTCAAACCCTTCCGATTTGCTGCCAAAGCGGAAAAAGGCCGTTTCCATCCGGTAGGTGAAAACCACCAGCAGCAGTGCGGCATAGGTGTATAATTCCTGAACGACGCCGTATTCCCCCTGTAAAAATATACGGGTAAAATAAGGCGTCAGGATGACCCAATGCAACAATCGACTCAGGATGCTGCCCACTCCGTAGATCGCCGTTTCTCCCGCCAGTTTTTTAAGTAATGACATAATGCGAATTGTGCATCAGGCGGCAAGTTTATCAAATTATGCGGACTATCCGATAAGTAATAGTCAAATAATCGCGTAGCCATGCCGGCATGGGGCATAATTTTTCATAAAATTTCAAACCTCCCAAAATTATGGTATTTTCGCCTGACTTTGGCGCTGCGGAATAAAAGGCAACTTCCTACCTATATCAATCGGTTTCATAAACAATGAGAGATCAGGTCTCCTTCTATTGATACGCGTCATTTGAAATTGATTTACACAAAAAAACAACACTCAAAAGCCCCACACATGATTAATACCGATTTGTTAAAGGTGATTTGTGAGACTCCGGGTGCGCCGGGTTTCGAGCAACGCATCCGCGAGCTGGTAATCGAGGAAGTAGAACCACTGGTAGATGAACTCTCCGTCGACCCCATGGGGAACGTCATCGCCGTCAAAAAAGGAAAAAACGATAAGCGTGTAATGATCGCCGCCCACATGGATGAAATCGGTTTCATCATAACCCACATCGACGAGGATGGCTTCCTGCGCTTTCATACGCTGGGCGGCTTCGACCCCAAAACCCTGACAGCTCAGCGCGTGATCGTGCACGGCGAAAAGGATATTATCGGCGTCATGGGCTCCAAGCCGATCCACCTCATGAAACCCGAAGAGCGGAATAAGCAAACTCCGATCAGCGAATACTTCATAGATGTCGGCATGAACCGGGAAGAAGTCAAAAAGATCGTCTCCGTCGGTGACCCCGTAACACGCGAAAGAGCACTTGTTGAAATGGGGGACTGCGTCAACAGCAAATCCATCGATAACCGGGTGTCTGTCTTTATTCTGATCGAAGCGCTGCGGGCGCTGAAGGAAGTGGAGGCGCCCTACGACATCTACGGCGTTTTCACTGTGCAGGAAGAAGTCGGCCTGCGCGGCGCCATCTCGGCTACGCATCGCGTAGATCCCGATTTCGGACTGGGTCTGGATGTGACGATCGCCTTCGACGTACCCGGCGCCAATCCGCACGAAAAAGTCACCCACCTGGGGAAAGGCACGGCTATTAAAATTATGGACGGCTCGGTGATCAGCGACTATCGCATGGTCAATTATCTCAAAAAGATGGCTCGCGACCACGATATCAAGTGGCAGCCGGAAATTCTTCCCAAAGGAGGCACTGATACCGCGGGGATTCAACGCTTTGGCAAAAAAGGCGCCATCTCGGGTGCGATCTCCATCCCTCTGCGGCATATTCATCAATCTATTGAGCTGGCGCACAAGGAGGATATCAAGAACAGCATAGAGCTGCTCAAGGTAGCGCTGCAACACCTTGACCAGTACGACTGGAGCTTCGATAGGGTGCGATTCTCCGTTCAGGAGGAAAAGTCTGATGACCTGGACGGGCTGTTCTGATGAACGAAGAAAGAGAAGGCTTGTTACCACAATGGAATTAGTCCATTCACCTAAATAGAACATCCCATGTGGAAAGAAGAAGACAACAAGCTCAAAGCCTCCTTTCAGTTTAGCAATTTCACCCAGGCCTTTGCCTTTATGACGGAAGTTGCCTTTCATGCCGAGAAGATGAACCATCACCCCGACTGGCATAATGTTTACAACACCGTCGATTTTGCCCTCAGCACTCACGATGCCGGCGATGTAGTTACTGATAAGGACCGCAAACTGGCGGAGGCGATTGACGGAGTGTACGCAAGATTTGGGCAATCTTAACCGGAATGGCAGGCTGCTAGTGAAGATTTAGTCAATCCGGGTTAACTGCATTATATTTGCCCTGAGCTAAGGTTAAAGAGGTTTAGCCTTTTCTGCAGCATCAGAAAAGTCTGAATCACTTCTTTACTAAATCACATTCATGCAGATACAGAGCAAACTGCCCGACGTTGGTACTACTATCTTTACCGTGATGTCGGCACTGGCCAGCGAGCATGGCGCCATTAATCTCTCCCAGGGCTTTCCCAACTTTTCTTCGCCGGAACGCCTGACGGAACTGGTACATCAGTACATGAGGCAGGGCTATAACCAATATGCGCCCATGGCGGGCGTCCCCCTGCTCCGGCAGCGGCTGGCCGATAAGATCAAAAGCCTGTATAGCGCACCGGTAGATCCGGATACGGAAATAACGGTTACCGCCGGCGCTACTCAGGCGCTTTTTACAGCTATAGCCGCCTTCGTCCATCCCGGTGACGAAGTCATTCTCCTGGAACCGGCTTACGACTCCTATCGCCCCTCTGTAGAGATGGCGGGCGGCACGGCGGTGCCCCTGCAGCTATCAGCTCCCGACTATCGCGTCGACTGGTCCGCAGTGGAAAAACGAGTGACGCCCCAAACCCGCATGATCGTCATCAATACACCGCAGAATCCTACCGGAACGATTCTCGGCATTGAGGACATGGAGGCCCTGGAACGGATCGCCCTGCAGCACGATCTGCTGGTACTGAGCGACGAAGTTTACGAGCACCTCATCTACGAGGGATACAAACACCAAAGCGTCCTTCGCTTTGCCGGGCTGCGACAGCGCAGTCTCGCCGTCTATTCCTTCGGAAAGACCTTTCACAACACCGGCTGGAAAATCGGATACTGCGTAGCTCCGGAAGCGCTGACCAAAGAATTCCGGAAAGTGCACCAGTTCAATGTCTTTTGCGTCAATACCCCCTTGCAATACGCGCTGGCCGACTATCTGGCCGATCCGGACACTTACACTTCTCTGCCCGGTTTTTACCAGCAAAAACGTGACTTTTTCCTCGAACAGATGCAAGGTTCCCGGCTCAAACCGCTAAGTTGTGACGGCACCTACTTCCACCTTTTCGACTATAGTGCTATCAGCGAGGAGCCGGATACGGCTTTCGCCAAACGCATGACTACCGAATACGGCGTAGCCGCTATTCCAGTCTCCGTTTTCTACTCCAACCGCCACGACGACAAGGTCATCCGGCTCTGCTTCGCCAAAACCGAAGAGACGCTGGCCAGAGCGGGAGAGCGGTTGAGGGCGTTGTAGGCGGTATGGCAGGGAAGCATCATTTCAGGATCGCATTCCCAATCGCACACGCCAGGCACCGGCGTTGGTCACAATAATCCCTTTTGAGTTGCAACAGAGCCTGACTCTGGTAGGCGGAGTTGGGTTCCATGTCCAGTTTTTTCCAGTTTCGGATGATGCGGTTGTTTTCCGGGGGCAATTCTTCCAACAATTGCAGTGCCCGTTCCTGGTATTTATCATCGCGGCGTTCCTTTCCGTAGAAAAACAGAAAAGGGGCGATGGTATTGATAATGAAAAGGTGAATGGTAGACCGGCCGAGGCTTTTGGTTTGACGTTTGGATGTCTTGTCAAACAAGTAATGATTTTTCCAGTAATTCGACAGGTGTACTTCAAACATGTGTTCGATCTCCCGGGTGTTTTGTACAGCCAGGGTTTTACTGAACAAGTGGCCCGACTGGTGGAGGAGCATGGCCAGCTGCGCCAGCCGGATGGTCGGGAAGTTAGCCGGCCGGAGGCGCAGGAATTTCCAGGCGGCGGTTTCCATGGGGCTCAGGCCGTACATGCGCGACAGATGCTGATATTCCCGCCGCAGCCGTCTGGGATAGGCATCCTCGAATGCGGGATCAAGCAGGCCGGCCTGGCCGAAGAGCAGCGCTTCTACCTGCAGCAGATTACTGCGATGACGACGGATCAGTTTCAGCGGAACGGAACGGGCGAGTTGTTCAAAAGGATCAGCGTTGACCTTGACGCCGAAATTGCGGGCCAGGCATTGAAAGAAAGTCTCTTCCCAGTCGCGCCGGTTGCGCTCCAGCATTTCGCCAATCTGCTTTGTTTTCTCTTCCAGGCGCTCTACCAGCAGCCGGTCCATCCACAGCTGCCGGGTGAGCAAAGAGACGCCCGGCAACTGCGGCTCGCAGGGTATCCAGTATTCGTTGTGTACCAGTTTCTGGTATATTTTGGAAAGGCGGTGGGGAATGCGCCGTTTGAGTTCCAGGCAAGGCAGTCGTTCGCCGTTGGCGCGTAGCACCGGCTTATCCTCTTCGAGTACTACGTGCAGGATCACATTTTCGTAAGCCTCATCCTCCTGATGCCGGTGTCGAATCCAGTCGGAGGCGCGCAGGTGCATTTCCACGTTGCCTGCCCAAAGCGTATCGCCGATACGTACGCGGGCATCGGTAAAATCGGGGCCGGCATGCCGGTTGTAGTCACCGGCCCGCTGAATGTCAATGGATTGCCCCTGGGTAGTCTTCAGTTCGGAGAGGTCAAAACGCTTCAAGCGCCAGAGGTAGTGCAAAAAGTCCTCTTGCATGATGGGTGTTTTGCTTCGGGGTTGAAGCGGCCGACGGGCTTGTCCTCTGCAAGTTAAATAACATTTGGCTTACTTTCAAGGGCCGCGTTCGTATACCAGGAAGCGGAAGTCGTAATCATTTTTTTCATCAGCCTGATATTTTTCTTCCGACACCAGGGTCCATTCTTCTTCTTTCAGCTCCGGAAAATAAACATCGCCCTCAACCTCGGCGTCTACCACGGTCAGGTAGAGCCGGTCCCAGTAGGTCATACTCTGCTCATAGATCTGACCGCCTCCGATAATGAAGACCTCTTCCTCCCCGTTGCTATCAGCAATGGTGAGTGCTTCTTGGATAGAACGGGCGACCAGCACGTTGGACGCGACGAAGAACGAATCACGGGTTACCACAATATTGGTGCGCTTGGGCAGCGGTTGGCCGATAGACTGGAAGCTTTTCCGTCCCATGATGATATGGTGATGGAGGGTTTTGCGTTTGAAGTATTTCAAATCGGAGGAGAGATACCAGGGAATGCGATTGTCCTTACCGATCACCCGGTTTTTAGCCATGGCGGCTATTGCAGAAACGATCATATTATCAAGGCTTATCCGTCAGGTTAGCGTTGAGCATACGTTGCTCGATCCATTGACGAGTAGGATGAATTTCTCCTTTCAGGAACTGCTCGATCATCAGGCTGGCGATGGGAGCGGCGTAGGTGCCTCCGAATCCGGCGTTTTCCACGTAGACGGCAATAGCGATCTTTGGGTCATCCTTTGGGGCAAAGCAGAAAAAGATGGAATGATCTTCACCATGGGGGTTTTCGGCGGTTCCTGTTTTTCCACAAACGGGAATATCAGGGATATAGGCCATGCGGGCTGTACCGGCGCGGACAGCCAGCTCCATACCGTCGATCACGGGGTCGAAGTGCTCCGCATCGATACCCACCTTCATCTTGCTGGTATATTTTGCCGGGATCGGGTCATCGCTATTGCGGAAATCTTTTATCAGGTGTGGAGGAAAGTAGTAGCCCCGGTTGGCAATGGTAGCGGCCAGATTCGCGAGTTGTATATTAGTCATCAGCAGTTCTCCCTGTCCGATACCCAGGGAGCGGATCCAGATAGAGTTCCAGTTTTCTCCTTTGTACAGTACTTTGTCGAAATAGTCTACCGAAGGGAAGTTACCTTTTTGTTCCGAAGGAAAATCGATGCCCACCTTATCCCCGAAACCGAAGCGGCTGAGATAATCGTTGAACTTGCCGAATCCGTCTACCGGGCGGTAAAAGCCGTCTTTATCGACAATTTCCCGAAACATCGTCACGAAATAGGCATTGCAGGAATACTGAATGGCCGAGACTACGTTGGTGCAGGTGGGGTGCCCGTGGCAACCGGTCAGTATGCGCCCGCCCAGGGCATAGCCTCCCGGGCAGGAGACGGTGCGGTTGATATCCCAGACCTCTTCCTGCAGGCCGATAAGCGCCACGACCGTTTTGAAAAGTGATCCCGGCGGATACTGTGCAATAACGGCACGGTTGAGCAGCGGTTTGAGTGAATCCGTATTGAGGTTGATATAAGATCGCCCTCTTTCGTTGTTGCTGATCGTCAACTCCCGCGGATTATAACCAGGGCTGCTGATCATGGAAAGTATTTCTCCGCTCTTCGGCTCGATGGCCACGATGGCGCCCAGCTTGTTCTCCATCAGCTTTTCGCCGTAGGCTTGCAGCTCCAGGTCCAGCGAGGTGATGATATCCGCACCGGAGATCGCCGCCGTGTCCTGCTCGCCTTCCTTATAAGGACTTACTTCCCGGCCCAGGTTATCTTTTAACACAAACCGGGCGCCTTTTTTTCCGCGCAGGCGGTCTTCGTAGGCGGATTCCAGGCCGCTGGCTCCTATGTAATCCCCGGAGATGTAAGGACTGCCGGCCCGCTCGACTTCCCGGCGGTTAACCTCCCGGATATAGCCAAGCACATGGGCGCCGATTTCATGCGGATATCCCCGTGCATGACGCAGCTGTGCGTAGAAGCCCGGAAATTGGTACAGGCTTTCCTGGAAAGCAGCGAAGCGGTCAGCCGAAATTTTGGAAAGGAAGACGAAAGGTACGGAACGGGAATAGCGCGGATTGCTCCAATCCTTTTTAACGGCTTTGTCGAAGTACTCGCGGGTGATCCCCAGCAGATTACAGAACTTCATCGTATCCATGTTCCAGTCTACCTGGTTGTAAGTTACCATCAGGTCGTACATCGGATCATTGTACACGAGCAGGCGGCCCTCGCGGTCATAGATCAGGCCCCGGGAGGGATACAGCGTATATTTATCGATCGCGGTTGCATCCGCCCGGGAGCGGAAAGTATCGTCCAGCACCTGTAACTGCATAGCCCGGCCCAGAAGGATCAGGGCAGCCAACAGGAAGAATAGCTGAATAGCTCTTTGCCGCTTGTGGTTACTTTCGGACACTTTTTATCAATTTATATATTTTTAAATTCCCTCAGCCTGGAACACCATAACTATCGGCCTCATTCCTTCGGATTAAAAATCATGACAATGATCCAAATACCGATCAGGGAAAAGAAGAAGCCGGTGAGGATCCGTAGCAGGGTGCCTCCAATATTGGCAAAGTTAAAGGCTTCTACACTGAAGTAAAAGAGGCAGTGAAAGAATAACAGGGAGGCGCTGTAGCGAAAAAACCATCCGTAACCTAACCAGCTCTTAGCCGGAATGTGGTTGAGGTTATAGCCACCCCTGGGTTCCAGCCAACGCAGAATATAGGGCCTTAGGTATATGGTAAACACTGCTGCACTGGCGTGAATGCCGGGGGAGTCGTAGAACAAGTCAACTGAAATGCCGAGTATAAAGGCCAGCAAAAACTGCCCCCAACGCGGAAGGGTAATCGGAAGCAACATCAAAAACAGCGGATATACCAGCGCATTCACATAGGGGAAGCCTGCCCATTCCAGCGCCAGGCGGCGCAGAACGAGCACCTGGATCAAAACCAGGAACAAAAAACGAAAAACGTTGGCGAATAGCGTTCTGCTAGTCATTTACTTCCCTTTCGAGGGTCAATAGGTCATCCCTGTTCTTGTTGATACAAATATAAGCGTGTTCCAGTTTACTTAAATCGTTTACCAGGCTTATCTCAATCTCGAAAAAGTTGTCACCGGGCGGCACCCAGAAAGTGTCGATCGTACCTACGATGATACCTGCAGGAAATAAATAGGAATAGCCGCTGGTGACGATGGTATCTCCCTGTGCAAATTCGGCATGTTTGGGGACCGCATCGATGTTCATTTTCTTAGGATCATTACCTTTCCAGACCAAGGATCCAAAGTAAGCCTTATCCTTAACGGAGACCGATACCCGCGACTCGCGGTGCAGTACGGACATGACGGATGCGTAGTGATTGGATACACTGCGCACGACGCCGACGATACCTTTCCCGTTGATGACCCCGGCATGATGCACGACGCTATCGGCTTTGCCTTTGTCGAGTGTCAGCAGGTTGTTGTTGGCGGTGATAGAGTTATTGATGACCTTAGCGCCGATGAATTCAAAGTCGTCCTGATCATTTCCTGCTTCCGTGCGTTGTGCTATCCTTCGGGGCAGGCTGTCGCGCGTCAGTTCTTCCAGGCGGGCCAGTTTCTTTTGCAGTTGTTCTATATTGGCCAGCAGCTGCTGATTATCCTGCAGCAGTTGGGCATTTTGTTCATCCAGTTTGAAGTAATCGCGGCTATTGGCGTAACGCTCGTAAACAAAGCCGACTACGGCGTTGGAAGAGCTAAGGAAAATCTGATTGTGCCGTTCATTGAAATTGACGATCAGGGTAAAGCATATCACCTCCAAGAACAGGAACATAAACAGCCCCCCGAATCTTACGAAAAGTTGAAGGAGATTACGCATGATCGTAACAATTTGAAAATAACACCACAAAAACCGTTCCCGCTGTCGCTAAAAGCTCCCCACTAAACACTTTTCCGGTCGATGAGGAAAGAATAGCGATCCGTATTTTTCAAAGCGATTCCCGTGCCGCGCACCACCGCCCGCAGCGGGTCCTCAGCGATGTGAATAGGCAATTTGGTGCGTTGGGCGATGCGCCGGTCCAGCCCCCGCAGCAGGGCGCCGCCACCGGTCAGGTACAACCCTGTCTTGTAAATATCGGAAGCCAGTTCCGGCGGCGTCATTTCCAGCGCTTTGAGGATGGAGTCCTCTATCTTGGAGATGGATTTATCAAGTGCATGAGCTACCTCGCCGTAAGAAATTTTGATCTGCTTGGGAATCCCCGTCATCAGATCGCGCCCGTTGACGGCAAAATCATTAGGCGGCTCTTCCAGGGTCTCCAGCGCCGAGCCGACGTGAATTTTTATTTGCTCGGCCGTACGCTCACCGATCAGGATGTTGTGCTGCCGCTTCATGTAGCTCATAATATCGCTGGTGAACTCATCACCGGCTGTGCGGATCGATTGGTCACAAACGATTCCCGACAAAGCAATGACGGCAATTTCCGTCGTGCCGCCGCCGATATCAATAATCATATTCCCCACGGGTTCTTCCACATCGAGGCCTATACCCAGTGCGGCGGCCATGGGCTCGTGCACCAGATAAGTTTCCTTCGAATCCACGTGATCGGCGGAATCGAAGACCGCTCTTTTTTCGACTTCCGTAATGCCGGAGGGAATACAAATGACCATTTTCATCTGAGAAAACAGCCGCCGGCGGCGACCGATCATATTGATAAAGCCTTCGATCATGTGTTCCGCAGCCTGAAAGTCGGCGATAACGCCATCTTTAAGCGGCCGGATAGTCTTGATATCCTCGTGGGTCTTTTCGTGCATTTGCATGGCCTTCTTACCAACGGCAATCGTATTGCCCGTCCGGCGGTCTACCGCCACTATCGAAGGCTCATCCACCACCACCTTACCATCCTGGATGATAAGTGTATTCGCGGTCCCCAAATCTATAGCCAATTCCTGCTTAAAAAAACCGAACAATTTTTTATCTTTTTAGAGAGTTAGCGTATCGTACTTCCCATAGCTCGAAGCTTGTCTTTTACCGGGGGAAAATCATTATCTGATAAACTCGAATAAACAGACCTCAGCCATTCGCCGCAAAGCAACACAAAATTTGCGGAAAAAGGAAATCTGGGGAAGACTTATTTCTAAGAAACACAGCGTTTTGCGTTCAACTCGGTATTTTGTGAACCTCGTTAAACAAAATGCTGCAATAACCGGGAGGTAAAGCCTCTTTTTGGCTCCGGCAAGGATTTTTCTCGCGGAAGAAACCTTCCTTTCGAAGTGCTGACATACCGCGATTTCCGGATAGCAGCTTACCTGACCGACAATTTAAAACCTTTTTCTGAATTTCAGTCAACTTGTGGATGATCTCTTTCAACAAAATCCACTTCCGCTGTTCACTCCCGCTTCCCCACAATAACCTCCATAAGGTCTTCTGAACGAAAATAGCGGCGGGCAAGTTCCCGTAAAGATGCTGCCGGTACCGTTCGGACGGCCTGCACCCAATCTTCGAAATGTGACAAGGGCAAGGACTCCATGAGCAGGTCTTTAACCAGCTCCGATACATTGAAGGGGCCGTCCAGCATCGTCAGAAAGTTGCCAAGCAGGTAATTGCGAACCATCTGTAATTCCTCTTCCCCGATCAGGTTTTCCTGCAGATCCTGCATCTCTCGATAGATCTGGGTGCGGGTGTCAGAAACAAATTCGTTACCTACCTCGGTGCCAATGTAGAAGAAACCATCGTGGGTCATAGTGTCGATCATCGAGTAGATATTGTAGGTATAGCCTTTTTCTTCCCGGATATTTTCCATGAGCCGGGAGCCGAAATATCCACCCAACACCGTACACAGGACGTACATGCCGAAGTAGTCGGGATGCTTCCGGTCAAATAGTCGCCGGCCGATGCGAACAGCTGCCTGTACACTGTCAGGGTGATCGATCCACCTTTTTCCGGGGGGGCTGCCCTCTCCCTCCAGAACTGGATTGCCGGCAGTTCCCCGGGGAATACTTTGGCCCAGGTGCCGGTTCAACGCCTCAAGCATGTATTCCTCTACCCGCCCGCTGATGATAATCATCCCGTTTTTGCTGTTGTAGTGACGCTCGAAGTGGCGAATGAGATCAGCCCGTTCCAGGCGTTCGTAGGTATCCAGGTAGCTGTTGTAACCGTAGGGGTGATCTGAACCGAAAATGTCCTCGGTAATCTGACGGTACGCCACCAGGTCATTCTTTTGCAGGTCGATTTGCAGTCGTTGCCGGTTTCGTTTGATGAAGCGCTGCAGCTCTTCCTCCGGGAAAATAGGCTGTGTCAGCAGGGCTGCAAACATGGGTAAAACTTTATCGAAGTATTTCCCAAGGCTGTACAGCACGATATTTGACGTATCCAGGTTGAAGGGAAAGCTCAGTGAACTGCCGTAAAAGTCAAAATGCTCGGCTATCGCGGCAGAGTCTGCCCCCTGCACTCCCTCCTTGAGCAAGCCAACTGTAGCTCTTGAAGCCAGCTTTTTATGCTCATAGGGGCGTCCTGCAAAAAATACGATTTCCAGTTTGACGACCGGTTGCGTCCCCATATTAATAATATAGACCGGAAGGCCGTTGTCCAGCCTGATCTGTCTGGGGACAGGCAGATTCAGGTTTTCAATATTGTGAATATCCGGTGCTTTGCTACGATCTGGCATTGGTGTGGTAGTTTGGTGATTGGGAGGGCTCGGGCTTCCTCGCTTGCCTCCCCCAATCAACTAAAAATCCCATAATCAACTAAATCCGCTCAAGTTATTAACACTCTGTTAGTTTTTTCGTTGGGAAAATGAAAACAGAACACCTATTTTTGTGTGATATCAAACGGAAGCCTTCAATTTATGAAATTTAGCGTCTCTTCTTCAGAACTACTCAAGCGACTTCAAATTGCCGGCGGCTCGATCGGTTCCAATCCAGTGTTGCCCATCCTGGAGGATTTCCTTTTTTCCATCAACGATAACAAGTTGACGATTGCCGCTACCGACCTGGAGACCTCCATCACCACCGAGATCGAGGTCATGGCCGACACCGACGGTACCGTAGCAGTTCCGGCGAAAATCCTGCTGGAGACGCTCAAGGCCCTTCCGCCGCAACCCATCACCTTTTCCATCGATGAGGAGAGCTATGCCATAGAAATCACCTCGGCTTACGGTAAGTATCGCCTTGCCGGGGAAAACGGGGAAGACTTTCCCAAGATTCCCGAGCCCGAGTCCGTCGACTCGGTGAGCATCCCCGGGCACGTGATGACCCACGCTATCAGCCGCACGCTCTTTGCGACCAGCAATGATGAGCTTCGGCCTGCCATGACCGGTGTCTTTTTTCAGGTTGACTTCAGCAAGCTGACCATGGTAGCCACCGACGCTCACAAATTGGTCAAATACACCTACAATGACCTGTCCAGCGAAGTAAGCACCACTTTCATCGTTCCCAAGAAGGCGCTCAACCTCCTCAAAAACGCCTTGCCGGAAAGTGAGGAGGTCAATCTTTCCTTTAACAATGCCAATGCTTTCTTTTCCTTCGCTGATACCCAGCTGGTTTGCCGGCTTATCGATTCCCGTTACCCGGATTACAACGCCGTCATCCCTGTGGAAAACCCCAATTTGCTCACCCTCCCCCGTGAGGATTTTCAGAACTCTCTGCGCCGGATCGCTATTTACGCCAACAAAACGACTAACCAGGTTATTCTCAATATCAACGACGGCAGTCTGACCATCTCGGCACAGGACCTCGACTTTTCCAACGAAGCTACCGAACAGCTCTCCTGTACCTACGAAGGAGAGCCGCTCAACATAGGGTTCAACGCCAAGTTCCTGATCGAAATGCTGGGCGTGCTGGAGGCCGACGAAGTGAAGATGGAACTCTCCACCTCTACCCGTGCCGGCATCCTCCTCCCGGTAGAAGAAACGGAAGGAGAAGAAATACTGATGCTGGTTATGCCGGTGATGTTGAGCAACTGATCATTTTCCGTTCTAACCCGGCTGAGAGATAGAGACCCTCGCTTTCCGGCAGAAAAGGAAAAGCCGGGGGATGGCCGGGAAAATTTCTTACTTTTGCGGTATGAAATGGTTTGTTACGCTAGTGGGGTTGCTGGTAGGGCTGAGTAGTTGTACCTCCGGCGGCCAGCAGGAAAGAGAGGGAGGAGCTTCGGGGCAGTCCACCGGACCCGAGAAAGTAGTGCGGAGCTACCAGGAATATATTGATAACAATCAGTTTGAGCAGGCCAAGTCTCTGAGCACCAGAGAAGAACAACAACGGCTGGACGAACTGGCCGACCTGCTCGCAGGGGAATTGCAGGATTCAACCATTCTCAATTCTAAATTCCTGGAACTGGAATGCGAAGTTAAGGGAGATATGGCCCGTTGCTACTGCCTGATCAGAGACCAGTACGAAACTTACGAAACGATCTACACGCTGGTCAGGCGCCGCAGCCGCTGGCTGATCGCCGCCCCCGAAGAGGAATTTCCGGTAGAAGATCCCGCCGTAGAGGAGATGCTCGAAGAGCTGCAGTAATCCGGGCTACATCACTTCCATTATAAAAGGAAACCACCAATGACGGATACGCCTCCCAAGATAGGCTTGTTTTTCGGTTCTTTTAACCCCGTCCACGTCGGGCACATGATCATCGCCAATTATATGGCTACCCAGACGGATCTCAAACAGGTGTGGTTCATCGTCTCCCCGCAGAATCCCCTGAAGAAAAAACAGTCGCTGGCGCGCGATTACGATCGCCTGCATCTGGTCCGGTTGGCCATCGGCGACAACCTGAACCTGCGGGCCAGCGATATTGAATTTGGCCTGCCCAAGCCTTCCTATACCATCGACACGCTGACGCACCTGCGGGAAAAATATCCCGATAAGCAATTTGTGCTCATCATGGGGGGGGACAACCTCGCAACCCTGCATAAATGGAAAAATTACGAACTGCTCCTACGCGATTATGACATTTACGTCTACCGGCGCCCTGAAGCCACTCCCGGTGAGTTCGCTGAACACGAACACGTCCAACTGTTCGACGCACCGCAGATGCACATCTCGGCCACTTACATCCGAAATTGCGTGAAGAATGGGCACTCCATCCGCTATCTCGTCACCGATCCTGTATTCGAATATATTTACTCCAGTAACCTGTACCGCAATTAAAGGGCCGTTTTGTCCTCTAGTGAACAGGCCCTCTCCCTCCTATCCGACAAACACAATAAAATCAACCGGTACGGGGTTATCATCAAGGTAAAAAACAGCCCCTATGCAACGCATCTATACACTCGTCCTTTTCGTGTTGTACTTCACCGCTCTGGCAGGACAAAATGCCCTGCCTATCGGACAATGGCGCGCTCACCTGCCCTACCGGATCGGCCAATCGGTTACTCAGAGCGATACGAAAGTTTACTACGCTACGCCCTGGTCAGTCGTCATCGTCGATAAGGAAGACGACGCCGTGGATTTCCTGACCAGCGTACAGGGCCTCAGCAATACCGGTATCGATCAAATCAAATACAACCGATTCGCGGATGTACTGATCGTCGTTTACGACAACAGTGTCATCGATCTGGTAAAACCCGGAGAGATCGTCACGATGAACCAGATTAGGAATTTCACCAACCTGGCCGGGGAGAAACGCATTCATGACATCTTTGTCGAAAACGACTCCGTGGTTTACCTCGCCACCAGTTACGGCATTTCCAAACTCAATATCCGGGCCGAGGAATTTGCCTTCACCACGTTCACCGGTATCCCGGTTGACCAGATCGCAGTTCATCAGGGGCAGATCTACGCCGCCACCGTCGAGGGTATCTATACCTTAGAGGCGGATGCTTTAAACCCCGAAGATTTTGGCGCCTGGCAGTGGCTGAGCACAACCGAAGGATTCCCGGCCGACTACAGTGCAGGCGCAATGTGCATCTTTAATGGCGATCTCTACGCAGCTATCAACGGCGATCTTTTCCGTATCGATGAGCAGGGAGCGACGCGCTTCTACGAGGAGGAGGGGCGGGGCGTCGCTTACCTCAGCGCCGAAAGCCGGCATATGCTGGCTTACTTTCGCTGTACATCCGGCGGATGCAGCGGCAGTACGCTGCGCCTGTTTCGTCCCGATGGCAGCACGGACCGCTTCTCCACCAGTTGTATCGGAGATCCCAAATACGCCATTGAAGATGAACAGGAGCGGGTTTGGTTCGCCGACGGGTTCCGGAACTTCCGAAGCCTTAGCGGGCTCAGCGACTCGGAATGCAACCTGAGAACTTATAACTCCCCCTTTTCTGAAAATAACCGGGAAATAAGAGTTGAGAACAATCAGGTATGGCTGGCCTCCGGTGGGGTGGATCAGCGCTTTAACAATCGCTTCCTCAGCCACGGGCTGGCCTCCTTTATCGATGGGCAGTGGACGATCTATAACCCCAATACCCTGGAGGCCATGCGCGGAGAAGACCCGGACTCCCCAAATGACGACCTGCTCGACATCATCGCCGTGGCTGTCAGACCCTCCGACGGTAAAGTTTACGCCGCCTCGTACTTTGAAGGATTGCTGGAAATGAATCCCGACGGCACGGCCGCCACTTTTTATAATGAAAAAAACTCCTCCCTGAACAACGCCGTCGGCGACGGCACCCGCACCCGCGTCAGCGGACTGGCATTCGACGAAGAAAACAACCTCTGGATTAGTAATTATCTGGCAGAGCGCCCCTTGTCCGTCCTCACGTCCGAAGGGGAGTGGAAAGGCTTTGCTCCCTCCTGTCGCCAAACCCAACTGCATCAGATCGACATCGATGAGAACGGCTACAAGTGGGCCGTCATCAACGGAGGGCAGGCGGGTGTCATGCTCTTCGATGCCGGAGCGCTGGAAGATGCCGCTGATGACCGCTGCCGCTTGTTTTCCACCAACAACAGCGAACTGCCTACAAATCAGGTGAACTGCCTCGCCGTCGATGAAGAGGGAGATGTTTGGGTGGGTACCGCCGCCGGTGTCGTCATCTTCGAATGCGGCAGCAATGCCTTCGATCCCAATTGCCGCGGCAGCCGCCGCGTCATCCAGCAGGATGGCGTCAATGCCTATCTGCTCGGCACCGAGGAAGTGCAAACCATTGCCGTCGACGGCGCCAACCGCAAGTGGATAGGTACGCGCAACGGCGTCTTCGTCCTCTCTCCCGATGGCGAAGAACAGGTCCACCGTTTCACTACCGAAAACGCTCCGCTTTTCGACAACAACATCGTCGATATCACGGTCAATGACCAAACCGGTGAAGTATTCATCGGAACTAACAAAGGGGTGATCAGCTACCAGGCCGACGCCGTGGAAGGAACGCGCTTTTTCGCCGGCAATATCATGGTTTTCCCCAATCCCGTAAGGCCGGAGTACGAGGGGCCCATCACCATCCGCGGCCTGGCCCGCGATGCCGATGTAAAGATTACCGATATCAACGGCCAGCTCGTCTTCGAAACCCAGGCCCTGGGCGGTCAGGCCATCTGGAACGGCCGCGACTATACCGGCCGTCGCGCAAACTCCGGGGTCTACCTGGTGTTCAGCACCAGCAACCCCCGCGATGTCGGCTTCACCGGCAACCCCGATGCCGCCGTGGCCAGGATTGTGTTACTCAATTAGCCTTTATCTTTCGAGAAGCGAACGTCGCGGTTGTTGTTTTGCCGGAGTTCTCGAAGGAACTCAAGGGTGGAAGAAGGGATAGAGCTCAGTGTCTGATTCTTTTCCTCTCAATATCGAAAAAATCGGGGCTCGCGCCAGGGGAGTTAGAGTTTGAGATGGTTCGAGTTTGTTTGAGATGGTTCGAGGTGGCTCGTCCATCTATGGCGCCCCCGTTCTTTCTTGTTTTTTACGGTTTTGAATTAGTTTTGTCGTCGTTCTGCCATCAATTATTATCGGTGGTCGTCGATTTTCGCCGCTCCTCCTGACGTCGGGTTGGTTTTTCCACCTCAAAATTGTCAACGATACTCCCTTTCCGACTTACGACTTCCGATTTCTGACTTCCCAAATTCCATCTCTCCCGCCTCCACCGCAATACCCAGCTGGTTTTCCGGCGGCGGGATCGGGCACTGATATCCGTCGCTATAGGCGCAGTAGGGGTTGTAGGCTTTGTTGAAATCGATGACCAGGGTGCTGTCGTCTTTGATATCGCCTACGCGAAAATCCATATAGCGGCCGCCGCCGTAGGTGGTATCGTCGTTGGTGGCGTCTTTAAAGGGGAGAAAGAGGTAGTCGCGGAACTGCGGCATTCGGGAGAGTTGCAGGCTACGGTAAATGGCCAGTTGATGCGTGGCGCCCTTCAGTTGGAAGGTAGCTTTAGCGAACAAGATGTACGGTTTGGTCGTTCCCGCGTAGGTAGCCATTTCGAAAGGTTGGGCATTCGATATTCGTTCCAGCGTGGCGGTCACGCGATAGGCCGGATCGGGATCGTAGAAACGGAGAAAGGCCAGGTCGGCCGAATCGAGGGGCGAGCGGGGGCTGTTGAGAAATTCTGCTTTGTAATGTTGGCGGTGCTCCCTGATTTGCTTCTGGAAAGCAGCGCTGCACTGCCATAAGAGTAGCGGTAAAAGCAGGTGTATGGTGTAGACATAGAATTTACGACGCATCATCTGAGAAGGATCGATTTTTTGAACGAATAAGTTACTATTCACCATCCTGGCTTCACCAGGAAAGTTTTTTTTAAAAGGCCACAGATTACACGGATTTCCCAAAATGACAATCTGTGAAAATCCGGGTGACCCGGGGCAAAAATAAAAGATACCGCCGCACAGCGGCGAGACTGAATAGTTACACGAATAATACGCATTTACGTCCTTTTGACAACTCCTTTTTATGACAAACATCCAAAACATCATCTTCGACCTGGGCAATGTGCTGCTCGACTTGGACTATCCACTTGCTGAAAAACGCTTTAAGTCCCTGTTTGGGGACGACTGGAATTTCCGGGACGGGATCGCCGAAGCCAACGAACTCTTCGACGCCTACCAGCGCGGCAAGATCGATGAGCCCACTTTCTTTGCGGCCCTGCGCGCCGATGCGCCACGAGAAGTAACGGCCGGGCAGTTGCTGGAGGCCTGGAACAGCGTGCTCGGTGAATTGCCAATGCGCCGACTTGAGTTACTCGACGCCTACCGGCAGCGCTACCGCCTGTATTTGCTCAGCAATACCAATTTTACCCACATGCGCCGCTTCGACCAGCTGCTGCAAGAAAGCCATGGGATCACGCTCGACGACTTCCGCAAGCGTTTCCACGGCGTATACCTATCCTACGAGCTCGGCATGCGTAAACCCGATAAAGCGATCTATGAATACCTGCTAAAAGATACCGGGGTTCGCCCCGAAGCCAGTTTGTTTATCGATGATCTGGAGGAAAATATAACGGCGGCGGAGTCAGTGGGCATCCGCGGCTACCGCCACGATCCCCGGCAGGAGATTGGGGATATCTTGGTTGAAATGTTGACAATTAGGTAGGAAGATAGCGTTATTTTCAGAAGGTGTCGATTGGAGTTTGGAAGTTTAGTCGCCGGCCAATTCGTGGCCGCTGGTTTAGAAGCCGCGACAAATGTGACGCTGTACCAAAGGAAATCATTTCTTCATTCCTTTGTCAGAGCTGCTAAACTTCTAAATCAGCCGCCCCTGCCGGGACGGCGACTGTTGTCCCCGGTGCTGGGTAAAAACCGAACATTCGTCGAAAATAATAGGCCAGGCGAGGGAGAATACATAGTTTGAAGCTTACAAGGATTCCAACAAAACACAATAATACCTTCACCGATGCTATCATTCCAATTCCTTACAATCCTCCCAATGACCATTCTCGGCTTTGTGTTCACGCATAAACTCTGGCTCCTAATGCTGGTCGGCCTGGTGATGATGAAATTCGGCGTCTTTGGCTGCGGACGCGCCAAGTTCAAAAACACGGACGCTGCTCCCGACCAAAATAAGCCATACGACGAGGACGATATCGTTCCGGATGGGCAGAGCGGGTTCTAGTGCGCCGGGCGACGCCTTCCAGGGCGCCTCCCGACTTTGCGTCATGTAAAAGCTTTCCCTTTCTTTTTAAGAAATATACTGACGTCGAAATGGTTTGAGAAGTTTCTCAAACCAATTTATGTCAAGTATAACTAAAACGATTTTTTCTCGGCGTAGAGGAGCACAAAGAGAGGAGGCGCCCTGGAAGGCGCCACCTCTCGCGCTACTCCGGAAACTGATGAATCCTCCGATACACCCTTCCCGTCCCTTTATTCGTATCCGAGATTCCGGTCATTCTTAATTCCGTATCCGCTGCGGCAATTTTCCAGCTTTCGGGAGCGGCCCCTTCCCGGTGCGGCAGCAGGGTGATTTCCGGCCGGTGGCTGTTGATGTGCCAGTAGCCGGTGGCCCGTTCCCCGGCAGGTGTCTGCGCCACGTAAATCCGGTCCCACTGGAAAAAGATGTAGTGCCGGTTATCGGGATCGAAAGCAGCCGTGACGACCTCCTGGTTCCGGGTTACCTCATGTAGTTGCCATAGACCGGACAGCCAGTCAGCAGGGGCTTTGGGAAGTTCTTCAATACTTTGGAATACGATGGAAACGGTCATCCCCTCCTCTTCTCTTTCCCATACCATTTCACCATCGTTCGTACTGACCTGAAAGGCGCCGAATGGATCCGACAGCCCATTGGTCTCCTTCGGCAGGAAGGCCTTTTGTTTTTCGTTGTAAGTCCAGGTGCCCTCCGAGTTCTGCAGCCAGCCGTTGCCCGACTGGTAGGTCCCGCCGGCCTCGATCCGGGTCCATTTGGCGACGGGGGTCATGACCTCCGTGCCGACTTTCACTTCTTTGATTTCCCAGAAGCCGACGACGGGCTGGGCGCAAAGGCTGGTCGATAGAATGAACAGCAAGGCGATGGTGAGTCTGAAAGAAAAAATGGTGTTCATGTGTTACTTCAATTTGAATTGTACTGATTGACGGGGTGACTTTTGGAGTCATCCCGTCAATCACAGACCTCAACGAACAAAAACATTTCCGTTAAAAGTCAAGAATGCTAAAGATACACAGGGCACATAACTCTTGGACAATAATCCCTATGTGTTGATTTTTTTCAAAGGCGAACTACAACGCTTCGGCAAAGAAAGGCCTTCATCAAACCGGCCGCAAGCCAAACGACAGGTTTGGAATGAAAATTCCATCTGTGGGATGAAATTCCAGTCATTGAATTCCTATTCGAAATGTGACCGGCAGGTAGAAGAAACCGGGATGACCCGTCCGTAACCCAGATCCACCCATCTGTTTACCGGACCTCACAACGCGCTGAATATGGAAGAGAGTGATCATGAAACTCCGGTGGCAGAGCCGGTGAGCGGAACGGTGAGAAGGGCAGACGGAAGCCCGGCGCACTAGTGCGCCGCCTATGAGTTTCCCTGAACCAGAAAGCCCCTGGACTGAGGAACTCCAGAAGGAGATCCTCATCCAGGGGCTGCCCCTAAGCGGGGGGCACCAGGATCTAATTGGCATGAGAGCCGCCGATGTGAACCTGGATGCGGTACTGGATTGTACCATGCACTGAACTGTAAAGCGATCGTTTGGGTGGCCAGGGTATTTTTAAGCCTTCCCTGCCGGTGCTGCTGGTTGCTTCCTGTATCACAGCGGTTGGGGCCGGCTGTTGCATTTCCTGCCTTCAGGGGCTGAGGGCTGCCTCCGCCCGGTAGCAGCTCGATCACGCATTGTGCGGACTGCACGGTCAGTTGCCGGCCGGAACGGCAATGTTCAGCGTGGTATTTTGGGCTGCCGCATATTGATCAGCTATCCCCACCGGATCCCGGTTTCCAACCAGCACCTCGATGGTGACAGTGGCCGGATCGGAGAGGTTTCCCGAGGCGTCTTCCATCTGGTACTCGAAGGCGTCGGTGCCGGTGAAACCGGGGTTAGGGGTGTAGTTAAAGGAGGCGTGGGCTGTGATATCAGTAAATGGCTAAATAGAAAAGAGAAAACCGCCAGGAGGAATGCCCTCTGGCAAAGCGGGTAACAGTTCTTCATGGATCTAAGGCTTTAAAGAATTGTCAAGCCTGGGTTTCCTTTCCGGAGCTGGTTTTTGTCAGGAATACCCGTGGAGGGAAGTCCGATATGCTTTAGACGAATTTCCCGGCTTTAAGGGAACATAAGCCTGAAATTTAAGACTATCTAATAAAAAATAGCAAAAAGTATTGTGAATAACAAATTGCAGGGGGGTTATCCTGGCAAACGCATCAAAATATTGGCAATCCCCGAAGCTGATGAATACTTCTCTTCAAGAAGACTCTGATGTCATTACCGGATGTGGTAAACTCGATTCACTTTTTGTCTTTAGCATTACATATTTGGGTATAGCTTCTTATTCATGCTAATAATTTTATAAAATTGTCTCTGATTAGTCAAAAAACTCTCCACTACTACATTAGCCCCCATTGTTCAGGCAGGCTAATGCGCTCATGTAAAAACTCTCACTAACATCCTCAGGAACTTGCATTATCGGACAGTTCCACATCATCAAACCACGCTGATCAACTCCCGTTGAGTGCTTCAACCACATGGGAGAACCATTAACGTCTATTTCTCCGGATGTTCTAATACTGATTTCAGTTTCCTTAACTGACAGGCTTTTCAGCTGAACCGGTACGGAAGACCTTATTCCCTGATCGAGGCTTCGATTGTCGGGAGAGCCATTGCTATGCCCGCAGGGGAAAGGTCACCGCCGCTTCACTTTCAGTCTTGTCAGATACTTATTTCACTAAAAACAATGTGCCATGAAAAAAGGAAATCACCTAACTATGCTACTATTGTTATTGGCGGCGGGGCTTTTTGGCCAGCGGTCCATAACGGGTACGGTCACCAGTACAACGGGAGAACCGCTGATCGGGGCCAACGTCGTCGTCAAGGGGACGGCTATCGGTACGGTTACCGATATAGACGGCAGCTATCAGCTGGAGGTCCCTGAGGAAAGCGAGGTCCTCGTTTTCACTTATACTGGTTTTGCCGCCCAGGAAGTTGAAATCGCCGGCCGCAGCGTCATCGATGTCTCGCTCGAGGAAGGCCTCGTGCTCGACGAAGCGGTCGTCACCGCCCTGGGGATCTCTCGTGAGAAAAAATCGCTTGGATATTCCACCCAGGAGGTCGAAGGGGAAAAACTGACGATTACAAAGACGGACAACTTCCTTAACACCCTCTCCGGACAAGCCTCGGGGGTACAGGTGAGGCGTACCAACAACATGGGAGGCTCCACCAATGTCATCATCAGAGGCAACACCTCGCTACAGGGTAACAACCAGGCCCTGTTTGTTATTGACGGCGTTCCTATCAATAATACCAATACCAACACGCGTTCACAGGAGCAGGCCGGTTCCGATTATGACTTTGGCAACGCGGCCTCCGACATCAATCCGGAAGATATCGAATCGGTGAATATCCTGAAGGGCGCTGCCGCTACAGCGCTGTACGGATCGCGCGCCGCCAACGGCGTAGTGTTGATCACGACCAAGAGCGGCACCAGGAAGAAGGGCCTGGGAGTCACGGTCAATTCCAGTGTCACAATGGGTATTGTCGATAAAAGTACCTTCCCGGCCTACCAACAGGATTTCGGCGCCTCCTATGGTCCCTATTACGATGGCGGACCCAACAATTCCTTTTTGCTTCGCGATATTACCGGAGATGGAACCGACGACCTGGTCGTACCCTTTTCGGAAGATGCTTCTTACGGCGCCGCATTCGATCCGAACCTGATGGTTTACCACTGGGATGCCATGGATCCCGAATTACCCGGTTACCAAACGCCAAGACCGTGGGTGCCCGCGGAAAACGGACCCATCGAATTTTTGGAAGAAGCCGTGACTTATGTCAATACCATCTCATTCGATCAGGGGTTTGACAAAGGCACCTATCGCTTTTCCTATACCAACTATCAGCACGACGGCCTCATGCCGAATAGCAAACTGGAAAGAAACAACTTTTCCTTGAAGACTGACCTGGATCTGTCAGAACGGCTTAAGATTACCGGGTTCGGTAATTTTATTAAAACGGACGGCCTGGGAAGAAATTCCACGGGCTACAGCGACAACATCATGGGCATGTTCCGCCAGTGGTGGCAAACCAACGTCGATATTCAAAGACAAAAAGACGCTTATTTCTCTACCGGCAGGAACCTTACCTGGAACTATGCCGATCCCGACCAGCTGACCCCTATCTATTGGGACAATCCCTACTGGTCGCGCTACAAAAACTTCGAGTCGGATGAGCGCAACCGTTTCATCGGCTACGTGGGTGTGAATTACAAACTCACGGATTGGTTGAGTATCTACGGCCGGGTCGCTGCGGACACCTACAACGAACTGCAGGAACAACGCCGGGCTATTGGTAGTGTAGCTAATCGCTTCGGCATCGGAACCGACCGGGTAGACGGCAGTATAGGACGGCTGGAGGTGGGCTCGGGCTACGCCCGCCGGGATATCAAGAACGCTGAGTTCAACTATGATCTGATGTTGAACATCAATAAGTATTTCGGAGAAAAGTGGAACCTGTCTGGCGTCATCGGAACGAATATCCGCCGCAGCTATTACAACTCTATTTTCTCGGCCACCAACGGCGGGCTGAACATTCCGGATCTGTATGCGCTGCAAAACACCGTAGCGCCCCTGCCCAATCCGATCGAACGGGATGAAAGCATCGGTGTCAACGGTCTCTATGCCAGCGGTTCTTTGGGGTACGACGGCTTCCTGTATCTGGAAGGTTCCATCCGTCGCGACCGTTCTTCTACCCTGCCGGAAGAAAATAGTATCTACTATTATCCATCCGTCGCAACGAGTTTTATCTTCTCCCACTTCCTGAACCCAACCTGGCTCTCCTTCGGCAAAATACGGGCCAATTATGCCGAAGTGGGCAATGCGCCAGGGTTTAATCGCATTTCCGATACCTATACCGTCAATACGGCCTTCAACAGCGCCAGCTCCTCGTTGCCGAACACCAAGAACAATCCGGATTTGAAACCGGAACGGACGAAAAGCCTGGAATTCGGCCTCGAAATGAATTTCCTCACGAACCGTCTGGGTTTCGACGTAGCTTATTACAAAACGAACTCCGTAGACCAACTCCTTCCCGTACGCGTCACGGAAGCTACCGGCTACTTTTATAAGATGCTCAACGCGGGAGAGATTGAAAACAAAGGGGTAGAACTGTCCCTGTTTGGTTCGCCGATCCGCACCCGCGATTTTTCCTGGGATGTGACCCTGAACTGGACAAGGAACCAGAACCAGGTGATTTCACTCGAAGAAGGCCTGGATAACCTTCAACTGGGTTCTTTCCAGGGAGGCGTTACGATCAATGCCAAAGTCGGAGAGCCTTACGGCGTCATCTTTGGAACGGATTATACCTATATGAATGGACAGCCCGTCGTGGACGCATCCAGTGGGCATTATGTAACCACGACCAACTCTGACAATGTCATTGGTGATTACAATCCCGACTGGTTTGCCGGCCTCAACAACCGCATTTCCTACAAGAACTGGTCTTTGAGTTTTCTGTTCGATATGCAGCAGGGAGGCGATATCTGGTCACTTGACATGTGGTATGGTCTGGCTACCGGCCTGTACGAAGAAACCTCCTTTATCAATGACAATGGTGTGAACGTCCGGACTCCGCTCGCCGAAGGAGGAGGATACATCCTCGAGGGCGTCAATCCGGACGGACAGATCAATCAAACCCGGGTTAATGCGCATGATTTCAGCGGCTTTGGTTATGCCAGTGGGCTACCTAGCAGGTCGATGATCTATGATGCCAGCTATATCAAGCTGCGTCAATTGTCCCTCACTTACGCTCTGCCGGCCAGCACCCTGGAAAGAATACCTATTTCCGGACTGTCCATCAGCCTGATTGGATCCAATCTTTGGATCCTGCACAAAAATCTGCCGCACGCTGATCCCGAATCCGGTCTGGGTGCAGGCAACCTGCAGGGGTATACGACCGGCTCACTGCCCTCGACCCGGGATATAGGTGTTAATCTTAAAGTTCAATTTTAATCCATCTCAATATGAAAAAGTATAATTTTCTCTTAATCATTGCACTGCTCTTCTCCACGGCTTGTGGAGACGAATTCTACGAGTTAAACGAAGACGTAAAAAACCCGCAGCAAGTGCCGGGTGAGTCTCTTTTTACCTCTGCTCAGAAAAACATGGTGGACCAAATGGTAAGCACCAACGTCAATTATAATGTCTTCCGCCTGTTTTGCCAGTACTGGACAGAAACGACTTACACAGACGAAGCCAGATATCAATTAGTTGAACGGAATATTCCAGAACAGCACTGGGCGGAACTTTTCCGCCGCACCTTGAAAAACCTGGATGAATCAGCCAAGCTGATTTTGGCTCATGAAATGATTCCACCAGAAGAAACCGTTAAAACCAATAAGCTGCAGATTATCGAGATCCTCACGGTGTACACCTATTCTGTATTGGTGGAGTCTTTTGGTAATATCCCCTATTCCGAGGCATTGGATATTGAGGTTTTGCTACCCGAATATGACGACGCCAGAGGAACTTACATCCATCTGATCGAGCGGCTCAACACCGCCATTGACAACCTGGATGCCAGCGCCGGAAGTTTCGGCAGCGCCGACAATATTTACTTCGGAGATGTAGCAGCCTGGAAAAAGTTCGCAAACTCCCTGAAATTGCGGATGGGCATGACACTCGCAGACGTCGAACCGGCGCTTTCCAAATCAGCGGTAGAATCGGCCGTGGCGAGTGGCGTATTTACCAGCAACGCGGATAATGCCACACTAAACTACCTGACTTCTCCGCCGAATACCAACCCGCTCTACATCGACCTGGTGGCCAGTGGACGTAACGACTTTGTACCGGCTAATACCTTGGTGGACGCCATGAACAACCTGGAAGATCCACGGCGCAAGTATTATTTTGACGATAACATCCGGGATGATGCCACGGGCGAGGTGATCTACGTAGGCGGCATCTACGGCGAAAATAATACGTACAGCAATTTCACCCATGTGACGGATCGCATCAAACAGCCCGACTTTGGAGGCGTCATTCTCGATTATTCCGAAGTGGAGTTCCTGCTTGCCGAAGCCGTCGAGCGTGGATATGCCGTAGGCGGCACCGCGGAGGAGCATTACAACAAGGGCGTCACGGCTTCCTTCCAATACTGGGGCGGTACGGAAGCGGAAGCTCAAGACTATCTGAAAAACCCGGAAGTTGCTTACACCACCGCTGAAGGCAAGTGGGATCAGAAGATCGGCATCCAGCTCTGGCTGGCACTGTATAACCGGGGATACGCCGGCTGGCTGGCCCAGCGCCGCCTGGATTACCCCATACTGGAGCCTCATCCCATGGCCGTTTCGGGCTTTCCCGTACGCCTGACCTATCCCATTGTGGAGCAGACACTGAACGGGGGCAACTGGAGAGCCGCTGCCGACGCCATCGGTGGCGATGTGGTGACCACGCGTCTGTTTTTTGATGTGAAATAGGTTATAAGTTTAGGCGTCGTCCCCTCCGGGACGGTTGGTTTAGAAGTTCTGAAAATGATATTCCCTGTTTCAGATCTTCTAAACCCCTAAACCAGCAAAGCCCGGAGGACGAGCGCCTAAACTATTTTTCAGTCGCCAATTTCTCTGAAAAAAGATCCTTACTCCAGCACGAAAATATTCTTCCGCTCACTGATCTCCCGCAGCTGCTCCGGCCACACTGTCACGCTCACCTCCCCGATGTGCGCCTTGCGGAGCAGCAGCATGTAGGTGCGCGACTGTCCGATGCCGCCGCCGACAGACAGGGGATATTCGCCGGTTACGATGCCCTGATGGTAGGGCAGCTCCAGGTTGTCTAGTTGGTTGCTGAGGGCCAGTTGCTGTTTCAGCGTTTCGGCATTGACGCGGATACCCATGGAGGAGAGTTCGTGACGGCGTTTGGTGACGGGGTTCCAGACGAGGATGTCACCGTTGAGGCCGTGGTACTGTTCTTCGCTTTTCTTGATCGTTGGTGTTACCCAGTCGTCGTAGTCGGCCGCGCGCATCTCGTGGGGGTAGCCGTCCTTCAGCGGATAGCCGATGCCGATGATGAATACGGCGGGATATTCCTGCAGCAGGGCGGTTTCCCGTTCCTTGCGGGGCAGGTCGGGGTATTTATCGAGGATTTCCTCGGCATGGATAAAGGTCAGTTCTTCCGGCAGGGGCGGGTATTGATCGGTTTTCAGTTGCGGGAACATGTCGATAGCCAGGTCTTCGGCGCCTTTAATCACCTTCCATATTTTGCCAACGATGTTTTTGAGAAACGCCAGCTTCCGGTCTTCGGCAGTAATGACCCGTTCCCAGTCCCACTGATCGACGTAGGCGCTGTGGTCGTGGTCGAGGAAATAGTCCTTGCGGATGGCACGCATATCGGTATTGATCCCTTCGCCCACCTGACAATCGAATTGCCTGAGTGCAAAGCGCTTCCATTTGGTGGCCGCCTGCACCACCTGCGCTTCGATGCGCTTTTCCAGTCCCAGGCCGCAGGGGAAGCCGACGGGGGTACGCGATCCGTCGCGGTCGAGCATATCATTCATCCCGCTGTGGGCGTCGACGATAAGCGGCACCTGCACCATCATCAGGTTCAGTTCTTTGGCGAGGTGCTCCTCAATGTATTGCTTTACAGCAAAAAGGGCCTGCATGGTTTCTTTGGGGTTCAGCAAAGCACGGTAGTCTTCCGGTAAAACCTGCTCTACTTTTTCATAGGTGCTGATGCCTGGTCCGGCGAGATCGGCTATTTTGTCTTTTCGCATATCAATTTGGTTTTAAGAGCTTAGAATAAGGCAATGAAAAGTTCTTAAATTACCAGGACGCCGTCCATGATAGAAATCAGTCCGCCACATAATTTTTGCTACCTTCTTTGCAAGAGATAATTATGATTTTGTATAAACATCCGGCTGGTTTCGACACTTGGAATGAATAAAGAACCGGGAATCAACCTGCCAACAAGCATCTTATGAAGAAGATCCTCTTACCAACCGATTACTCCGACAATGCCCATGCGGCCATACAATATGCGCTACAGTTGTTCAAAGACTGGAAAGGCGCCAAACAGGAGTTCATCATCATGCACGCCTACCCCATGCCTTCGGCTATGCCTATTCACGGGCAGATGCCTCCCACTACGATGAGCCCGCCGGTGAAGGAAGAGCAACAGCGTTTGGAAGATCACCTGGAAGGCTGGCGCGAGCGCTACCCCGAACAGGCTTTTCGCCCGCTGCTGCTCGGAGGCCAGCTGCTCAACGCCCTGTCGGCCACCACCCTGGAGGAGGATATCGACCTCGTCGTTATCGGCACCAAGGGCGCCAGCGGTATGGAAGAGGTTTTGCTGGGATCTAATGCTGCGAGGGTGGCCAAAAACCTGGACTGCCCGGTGCTGATCGTACCGGGAGAGACCCGCTACCAGCCCCCCGCCCGGATCGTACTGGCTACCGACTTCCGGCGCGTCGATGATTTCCGGATCTTCGATCCGCTGAAAGCATTCCTGAATCACTTCGGCGAACGACTGCTCACACTCAATGTCATCCCCTCCGGTGAAGTACCCGATCCGGATATCAAAAAGATGCAGCACAAACTGCACAAATTTTTCAGCGGCATTAAGCACAGCCACCACTTTATGGAGGGCGACGATCCCGCCGAATCCATCGGCGCCTTTATCCGGGAACAGGAGGCCGACTGGCTGGTCCTGATCGGCAAGCAGCGCAATTTCTTCGAATCCCTCTTCCACCGCAGCGTAATCAAAAAGATGGCTTATCATACGACGGCGCCGATGCTGGTGCTGCATTGAAAAGCTGGCCGGAGTAAACGTCACGTCCCATTCGCTGTTAGAAAAAGGAACCAACACGAATAGACGCAGCGCGTGGAAGAACAGCTACTCATACAAACCGAGGGCTTTGAGCTCAGCCAGATAGACTTTCTGCTCCGGCTGGTGGTCGCAACCGGGATCGGATTCGTTATCGGCATCGAGCGGGAGCATCATTCCATGGAGAAGGAGCGGGAATTTTTTGCCGGCGTGCGCACCTTTATTTTTATTGTGCTGCTGGGCTTTCTGTCCAGTTTACTGAGTATGGTGCTCAGTCCCTGGGTGTTTGTCATTACGCTGGCCGGATTTATATCTATTGTGACGGTTGCTTACTGGGGCAAGCGCCAAAAGGGCAATGTAGGCGGAACGACCATCGTGGCGATGATTCTTTCCTTTCTGCTGGGCGGAGTAGTGCTCCTCGGCTATATTGAGGTGGCCTTACCCCTGATGGTGCTCATTGTGCTGGCCTTGAGCCTGAAGGTACGGCTGCACAACCTGATCGGGCGACTTACGCGTGAAGAACTACTTGCCTTTATCAGCTTCGTTTCTATTGCCGCACTGCTCATTCCTTTCCTGCCCGACACCAACATAGGGCCTTACCAGGCCATCAATCCCTACGAGATCGGATGGGTGGTCATTCTGGTTTCCGGCCTCAGCTTTCTGGCCTATATTCTGGTCAAGTTCCTGGGAACCGACCGGGGAATAATCCTGTCGGGAATTCTGGGCGGCGCCGTTTCCAGCACGGCTGTATCCTGGATTTTTTCCCATAAGAGTCAGAAGGCGCCGGCTCTGGCGGTCAGCTCCGCTATTGCCATCCTGGCCGCTTCTACGCTGATGGTACCGCGGGTGTTTGTATGGGTTTATATTTTCGACCGCTCGCTGGTAGCGCCTTTACTACTCCCGCTGGCTATAATCTTTTTGGGGGGAATCGTCGTCTCCTATGTCTTTTATCGCCGGTACCGTCCCGACGACAAAAATGAGGCAGAGCTGCCCCTCGACAACCCGCTGAGCCTGCGGGGAGCAATCCTGTTTGCAATCCTGTACACCGGTATTCTGCTGCTGGTGGAATTTGCCAACGACAAGCTGGGCAGCAGTGGTACTTATCTGACCAGTGTTGTAGCAGCCTTGCCCAACATCGACGCCATCACCATTTCCATGGCGAAACTGGGCGGCGCCTCCATCGCCCGGAAGGTGGCGCTCAACGCTATTCTGCTGGCCACGCTCTCCAATACCGTCGTGAAGGTGGTGATTTCACTGTGGTTCGGCAGCAAGCCCATGCGCAGGTATATCCTCATTGGCTTCGGCGTTATTTTCGCCTGCGGCCTGCTGGGCTTTCTCGTACTCAACCTGTAGGCGCCTTTTTCAAGTTCCTGTATTTGGCGGCTACCTCCTGCCCGGCTGCACTCCGCAGAAAGCGCAGAAAGGGGTCGGCCACTTCCTCATTGTTGCTGGCAAAAGCAGATGGAAAACGCCCTGTTCCAAACGCCAGCGTGCCCATAAAAAAGAAGAAACTCAATCGATTCAAACGTTCGGTTTGCATAATTCGATGGATTTCCCTCAAAAACCGGAAAGAGTAAAAGGGTCACCGGGCAGGAGTATTTTAATTTCTTCGTCCACTTAAATTATACTCGACTTAATTGGTTTGAGAAATTTCTCAAACCAATTAAGTCAGTATAAATCTGTCCGGGCATATCATTCCTGAAAATTGTGTTTATTTAATGACCAGACATTTCAATTTAATCCATTACCTATGAGCCGCCTGTCTTTTTATCTGATTTTTCTATTCTATGCCGTGTCCGCACACGGTCAGGAGCCCGTCGACTACGTCGATCCCTTCATCGGCACCGAAACCTCGCGCTGGATGCTCTATCCCGGCCCCTCCATGCCCTTCGGTATGGTCAAGCTCAGTCCCGACAACGAAGAATGGGGCTGGAAGGCCGGTTATGATTACGACATCGACAACATCGCCGGTTTCAGTCACATCCACTCCTGGGTGATGGGCGGCCTGCTGATGATGCCCGCCACGGGACCACTGTACACCAGTCCGGGCGGGGAAGTGGATCCGGACGCCGGCTATCGCTCGCGCATCGATCACGCGCGGGAGGAGGCGAGCCCGGGATACTACTCCGTTTTTCTGGAAGATTACGGGGTGCAGGTCGAACTCACCACTACTACACGGGCGGGCTTTCAGCGCTACACCTTTCCGGCGTCGGACAGCGCGCGCATCCTGATCGACCTGCTCACGCCCACGGAGTATGGCTACGAGGTCGACTGGGCCTACATCCGCCGGGTGAGCGATACGGAGATCGAGGGCTTTTCCAAGCAAAAGACCTACGACTGGTTTTCCAGTCTGAACAACGAATATACCCTACATTTCGTCATCCAGTTCGACAAGCCTTTCGAATCGCTCAACGGCTGGACCAAGTTCGAATACGACAAGGCCACCTGCGGCTCGGAAGATCCGGCGCTATGGCTGGAGACAGATGAAATCAACGGCCGGGGCGATGTGGGCGCCTGGCTGAATTTTAAAACAACCGAAGGGGAAGTCATCCAGGTACGCAGCGGCATCTCGCTGGTAAGCGTAGAACAGGCCCGGCTCAACCTGGAGACCGAGATGGGTCCTTTCGGCTGGGACTTTGACGCCTTAAGGCAAAATGCCCGGCAGGAATGGAATCAACTGCTCAGCCGCATCAGCGTGGAGGGCGGCGCTGAGAACGACAAGCGTAAGTTTTACACCAACTTCTACCGCTCCTATGCCGCCCGCACCATCTGGAGCGACGTCAACGGCCAGTATGTAGACATGTGCGAGCAAGTGGTCACGCCCGCTGATAGCACGTTGGTCGTCTACGGCTGCGACGCTTTCTGGAATACCTTCTGGAACCTGAACCAACTCTGGTCGCTGGCCACACCGGAGGTGAGCAACGACTGGGTAAAGTCGCTCCTCACCTTCTATGAGCGGGGCGGCTGGCTGCCCAAAGGCCCCACTGGACTGGAGTACTCCAGTATCATGGTGGCTTCCCACGAAGTACCACTGATCAACAGCGCCTATCAGAAAGGTATCCGGAATTACGATACAAAGCTGGCCTACGCAGCCATCCGCCACGTACAAACTACGCCCGGCCGCCCCCACCCCTGCGGCGGGCTGGTCGGCAACCGCCAGATCGAGCCTTATATGAAGCTCGGCTACGTTCCCCACGGGCAAGGCACCGTTGATTACTACTTCGGCACCAGCCGGCAAGGCCCGGTATCCAACACGCTGGAATATGCCTTCGACGACTGGAATGTCGCCATGATGGCCCGGGCGATGGGCAAAACGGAGGATGAACAGTATTTCCTGAAGCGGGCCAACAGTTTCCGCAATGTATTTGATACCGCGGAAGCTTACGTGCGCCCCCGCCTGGCCGGCGGCGAATGGGTGAACGCCGAGAGCGCCTTCGGCGATGAAAAGCGCGCGGATTCCTGGAAAGGCACCGGCTTCATCGAGGGCAATGCCTGGCAGTATACCTGGTTCGTCCCCCACGACGTCAACGCACTGGTCGAACTGCTGGGGCGCGACACGTTCAACAACCGCCTGCAGGAAGGCTTCGAACGCTCGGCTGAAAGCAACTTCAACGCCGAGGGCGACCTCTTCGCCCTCTACCCCATCAACCACGGCAACCAGCCCAACATGCAGGCCGCCTACCTCTTCAACTACAGCGGCCGCCCCTGGCTTACCCAGCACTGGGCCCGCGAAATTATGGATCACTACTACGGCGATAACCCCGCCGACGGCTGGCCCGGCGACGAAGACCAGGGCCAGATGGGCGCCTGGTTCGTCATGAGCGCCATCGGCCTCTTTGAAATGGACGGCGGCGGTTCCACCCGCCCCATCTATGAGATCGGCAGCCCACTGTTTGAGCGCATCACCGTTCAGCTCGATCCGCGTTACTATCCCGGCGGGGAATTCGTTATAGAAGCCAGCAACAATTCGAAGAAAAACCGGTATATCCAGTCGGCTACACTCAACGGACAACCGCTGAACAAGCCCTGGTTTTATCACGAGGAACTGATACGGGGCGGGAAGTTAGTTCTGGAGATGGGACCGGAACCCAACAAGGATTGGGGGAGTGGCGGGGAGGATGCGCCGCCTTCCATGTCAAGTCGTGACGGAGAGTAAGAAGAAAAGGATTGACTGGAACGAAATTCACTTCAAAAACCGATCCACAAAATCCTCCTTATACGCCCGCCCTATCGGCACAACGACTTCGTTGGCCAGGAACACCCGGTTGCCCGATACCTTCTCAATTTTTGCAGAATTGATGATGTAAGACTTGTGTACCCTGACAAACTGGTTGATGTCGAGATGCTCCAGCCAGTATTTCAGCGGTTCGGAGGACAAATGCTTTTTGCCATCCGATAAAAGGAGCTCCGTATAATCCGCGTCAGATTGAATGTAGATAATTACTTCTACGTCAATTTTGATATACTCGTAGCCGGATTTGATAAAGAGTTCCTTGCGGGATGGTGGACCGGGCTCTACTGTTTGCTTTGGTTGTTCAGCCTGCTTTTTTACGGGCACTTTGGAAACCGCTTTCATAAAGCGCTGAAAAGAAAAGGGCTTCAGCAGATAGTCGACGACGTTGAATTCATAACTCTCCAGTGCGTAGTTGGGGAAGGCCGTCGTCAGAATGACATGTGGCGGATTCACCATGGTTTTCAAGAAGTCGATGCCCGAAATTTTGGGTAGATGGATATCCAGAAAGATCAAATCCACTTCTTCGGATTTCAGAAATTCCATGGCCTCGATGGCATTCGAGAAGACGGCTTTCAGATGCAGGGAGCCGATGTCTTCAATATATTTCTTCAGAATGCGCTGCGCCGGCGGCTGATCTTCTATGATGATGCAATTCATGCGTCGACCATTTTATTCAGGTCAATGGACAAGCGAACTTCATACAGGTTTTTCCCTTTGTGAATCTCAAGCCGGTGGGAATCAGGATACAGCAGGCGCAGCCGTTTTTTGACATTTTCCAGGCCTAAGCCCCGGGTGAGATTATCCGTATTGGATTGCGGCTGAAAAGAGTTTTTACACACAAAATTTAAGCCTCCGGATTCGGACAACTCCAGGTCTACCTCTATGTAAATATCATCCGTCTGACTCGCCGTGGTGTGTTTGAACGCATTTTCAACGAATACGATCAGTATCAAAGGAGCAATCTGATATTCCGTTCTGATATTATTAGCCGTAAACCTGACCTGTCCCCTTTCCTCGATTTGCAGTTCATTGAGTTTGATAAAATTCTCCAGTTGAGCCACCTCCCTGACGAGCGGCACGTATTTTTCCCGGCATTCGTAGAGCATATAGCGCAGCACGCCCGACAGCTCCATGATAATTTCGGGCGTCTTCGGCGAGTTTTCCACAGCGTAGGCGTAGAGATTGTGCAGGTTGTTGAAAAGGAAGTGGGGATTGATCTGAGATTTGAGAAACTGCAACTCACTCTCTCTTACCGCTGCTCTCAACTGATCCACTTCCCGTTGTTTGGTCAGAGCATCCCATGCAAATTTAAAGCCCGACAGGATGGTGATCACCGGGAGCACATCGGTCAAGGTATAGAATATGCCCGGGAAATACCTCCCTCTAAAGTCGGGAAAGTATATTTTCTCCAGCACGAATTCTTCCACCAGGATTGCCGTAGCAATCAGTAAAAGTACAAGTGTGAAGAACGCGACGTATTGTTTTTTATAAAAAAAGCGCGGCAACAGAAAATAATTGATCAGGAAGGCCGCCGTGGCGTAATTGAGAAAAAAGGCGACCTGGTAGGTTTCAATCTGTGGCTGGTCCCTGTCGAAGGAATAAAAAGTAAATACCAGCAGGTGTAATACGACCTGGAAAATGACTTCCCGGGAGGAAGTCCATACCGCTCTGAGCTTCTTTAACATCCTCCAAATTTAAACTTTCGGGGGCAATCGGCGTAACCCAAGCCGGTCAACGACTGATACCAACCTCTCAACAGCACTTATCTACCTGCCAAGGGAACCCCTGTCGTTCACGGGAAAACTTTTGCCGTTCAAAGAAACAATTTTCCCATTCCGGCATTTCACTATTTTTTTGCGGCATCACTTCACTCGAAATCATCTGCATAATGAAGATCAGTCTATTCCCTGTTGTGCTGTGTCTTTTCCTTATGATCGGCAATATTAGCCTCTTCGCGCAGGGCCGCGGCGTCGAAGTAACCGGAACCGTTCTGGAAGCCAACAGCCGGCAGCCCATCGAATTCGCTACGATAATGATCGGCGACCCGGTTACTGAAAGTCCGCTCACCGGAACCACCAGCAGTACGGACGGCGCTTTCAGCCTCCGCACCGAAGCCACGGATTTTTACGTGGAAATCAGCTTCATCGGATTCGTCTCGCAAAAGATCGAGGAAATTTCCGTCGCCAACGGCAAAGCCGACCTGGGCGTCATCCTGCTGTCGGAACACAGCCAAACCCTCGACGAGGTGGTGGTCAGGGCGGAAAAATCACAGACCGAGTTCCAGCTCGACAAGCGGGTTTTCAATGTCGGCAAAGACCTGAGCAGCACCGGCGCCGGCGTCCTGGAGGTGCTCAACAACGTCCCTTCCGTCAATGTAAGCATCGAGGGGGCCGTCAGCCTGCGGGGAAGCTCGGGCGTGCAGATCCTCATCAACGGCAAACCCTCGGTGCTGACCAGCGAGCAGGGCAACGCGCTCAACACCATCACCGCCGAGATGATCGAAAGGATAGAAGTGATCACCAACCCCTCGGCGAAGTACGAGGCCGAAGGCACCTCGGGCATCATCAACATCGTCATCAAAAAAGAGGAAAGAAGGGGACTGAACGGTTCGGCGACCGTCAATACGGGCCTTCCTCACAACCATAGCTTCGGCCTTAGCCTGAACCGGCGCACCGAAAAGTTTAACCTCTTCACCCAACTGGGTGCAGGATACCGGGAATTGCCGGATAACGTAGAAAACATCAACCGCGATTTGACAAATAACACCACGGTTTTCTCTAACGGAAAAGAATACCGGAACGAACAGTTTTATAACCTGATACTGGGCACAGATTACCACATCGACCCCTACAACGTGCTGACGCTTTCCGGCTATTTCGCCTACGAGATAGAAGACCAGCCCTCCCGCACCAATTTCAGCTTTGAAGATGCCTCGGGAACCGAAGCCTCCCGGTGGTACCGCGAAGAAGTGACGGAAGCCACTAACCCAAAGTGGCAGTACGAACTGCAGTATAAAAGGGACTTTAAAGATGAGGAGGACCACACCCTGCTCTTTGCCGCACTCGGCAATTTCTTCGGCAAGGACCAGTCTTCCGAATTCACCAATACCACCATTTCCGGAATCAACAGGGATGCCCTCCAGCAGACGCGCACCAACTTCCAGGAAGCGGAGTATACCTTCAAACTGGACTACACCCGGCCCTTCTCGGAAAAGATCACCATGGAGACAGGCGCCCTCTATGTCCTGAACGACGTGAGCAATGACTTCGCAGTGATCGACTTCGTCGACGGCGAATGGCTGGAAAATCCCGAGCTGACCAATATTTTCGACTACAATCAGAAGGTGTTGGGCGTTTACGGAACGGGCGCCTACGAAGGCGACAGATGGGGCGTAAAAGTGGGCCTGCGCGTGGAAAACACCGACCTGAGCACCCTGCTCGTCACTACCAACGAGGCAAATAATCAAAAATTCACCAACCTGTTTCCGAGCGCCCACACCAGCTATAAAATAACGGAAAACGTCTCCCTGCAGGCCGGTTACTCCCGGCGTATCTTCCGCCCCCGCCTCTGGGACCTGAACCCCTTCTTCAATATCCGCAACGACTTCAGCGTCCGGACCGGCAACCCTGACCTGCTCCCCGAATTTACCGACTCCTATGAGATCAACAGCCTCTTTATTTTCGGGAAAACCTCCATGAATGTGGGTCTGTACTATCGCTATACCATCGATGTGGTGGAAAGGGTATCCTTCTTCGAAGACAATGTCAACGTCGTCAAACCCCTGAACATCGGCACCAACCGGGCCACGGGAATCGAATTCAACGCCAAGTACAGCCCGGCAAACTGGATCACCGTCAACGGCGACTTCAACTACAACTATTTCAACCGCCAGGGCACCCTCGAAACCACCTCCTTCGATTTCAATGCCGATCAGTGGTCCGCCAAAATGATGACCAAACTCAAACTGCCGGCGCAAATCGAATTCGAAATCACCGGACAGTACCGCTCCGCCTTCCAGACCGTCCAAAGCGAAATTTCCGATATGCTTTTCGCCGATATGGGGCTGCGAAAGAAACTATTAAAAGGCAAGGGCGTCCTGAACCTGAGCGTCCGGGATATCTTCGCCTCCCGGATAGAGATCAGCGACACCTTCCAGCCCGAATTCTACTTATACAGCCGGCGCCTGCGGGGCCGCTTTGTCACGCTTGGGTTCAGCTACGGCTTCGGGAAAGGAGAGGCCATGGAGTTCTCCGGACAAAAGAGGTTTTGATCAACAACGTAACACCATACTTATTCACCATGAAACTAACCGCAAGAAACATTCACCGCGACTTCGCCTACTTCTACCTGGGGCTGATCATCTCCTTTTCCCTCTCCGGTATTTTTTTGAACCACCGGAGGGCCTGGCACCCCATGCGCTACCAATACGCTTCCCAGGAAATCTCCCTGGATAAGACGGTTACAGCAGAACAGGTCGACGACGCCTTCATAGAAGCGTTTTCGGAAGAATTCAGCATCAATGATCAAATCAGAAGATACGCCGTAGACGAGAACAATAACCTACGCATCACCTACGCCGATCACGATGCCGAGGTGGACCTGACTTCAGGCAAAGGAAAAATAGGGGAATACCGGCAGACGCCTCTCCTCGGACAAATGACCGAATTGCACGTCACTACCAACAACTGGTGGATCTATTACTCCGATGTTTTCGGTGCGGCCATGCTCACTATAGCCATCACGGGTATGTTCATCAGTAAAGGAAAAATGAGTTTCAAAAGGCGGGGCTGGAAACTGGCGCTGGCGGGTATCCTCTTTCCGCTGGCGTTTCTGTTGTTCCTTTCCTAGCGAAATAAAAAGTATTTTAGTTTCATATATGTAGTACCGTCACAAGGTGGAGGTGAATGACCGCCTTGTGACCTTTTTCATTTTTACTTTGTCCGCTGATTTTTCGGAAGAAGCTGAGCCTAATTGCAAGATTATCAATTTTCCCTGAATAGAAACTATAATTCCTCCCCTTGTTTTGGTTTCAGGATTTCAATCAACACCTCATTCAAGCCTTCCGGCTGGTCAACCGGCATAAAATGCCCGCAGTTCCCGAGATAATAAGCCGGCACATCCGGATTCTCTTCGCTCAGCTTCTGAATATGCGCATAGCAAAGCGGATCGGCTTTGGCGATCACCAGGTACTTTTTCACCCGAAGATTCCGGAACCTTTCGCTGAGGATGTGTATTTCATTTTTCCGTCCCTCTTCCATCGGTTCCAGGAGGGTCTTTCGTTTAAGCCCGTTGGGCGCCTTTTTGTACGGTGCTAAAATAGCCTCCATTTTTTCATCAATGGCTTTGCCCCGGCGTTTGGTATTCGTCCGCATCACCTGCCTCAGCCCGAACGGACTGACAAAGACATCTTTCAAAACCGGGAGGTGGAGCAGCACTTCACTCAGGGCGTCCAGCTTGGTTTTAAACGGATAGATAATGGTATTCAACAGAATCAGGCGTTCCATCCGCTCCGCATTTTCGCTCGCCCAGAGGATGGCCGGAGGGCCCCCGATGTCATGAGCCACGAGGGTTACTTTTTCATGCTTTTGCAAAAGGGAGGAAAGTACCGCATCCAATATTTCCTTTTTCCGCGTAAAGGTGTAGGTGAATTCCAATGGTTTTTCGGATTCACCGAAGCCCAGCCAGTCCAGGGTAATGGTCTTATAATCCGTTTTAAAGACTTCGACTTGTGATTCCCATAACTTGGAATTGGTCGGCCAACCGTGGAGAAACAGGAGCGGCTCGCCGCTGCCTTCCGTGAAGGCGCTGACTTGGAAGTTTTGGTATGGAATGGAGTGGTTCATGTCATTTAAATGCCATTTAAAACGATTCCCGTGCGCCCAGAAACCCGGTTCATCCGGTAAAATTCTCTTTAAAGCTTCCTGTCAATTCTGTCCAGGAACCTCTTAAGAGGACTTCAACACCTTCACCGCCATCGTCGTATCCACTCCCTCAATCACTTCCACTTGTATCCCGTCGGACAAGCCCAGTTTGACCGGCCGGCGTTCGAACTGCCGTTCCCCTGTCTGCACCTCAATGAAGGTCGTATCCTCCTCAAAAATGACGTCCCGTTCCTTGATCGCTACCACCTTTTCCCGCCGGTCGAGGATGATATCGGCGTTGGCGCTGTAGCCTGCGCGCAGGAAGACCTCTTCGGTGGGTTTGATCGCCGCCCGCACCTCGAACTTGACGGTGCCTTCCTCTTCCTCCCCTTTCGGGGAAATGTATTCGAGCAGGGCGTCGAATCGCAGGTCTTCGATGGCGCCGACGGTAAGTTCCAGCGGCATGCCTTCGCGGAGCTTACCCACGTCGGCCTCGTCCACCTTGCCTTCGAAGATGAGGTTGTTCATATCCGCGACGATGGCAATGCTAGTGCCCTCGTTGAAATTATTGCGCTCGATTACCGAGGCGCCTTCCTCCACGGCTACGTCGAGCACCATACCGTCGACTGTCGACATCACCACATTGGCCACCTGACGGCTGTTGCTGGCGGCGCCTTCGCGCAAAAGCTGCAGGTTGTTGATGGCGGCCTGTAGTTCCTGCTCGCGGATATTCACTTCGGTTTCGAAGCGTTTGAGGCTGTTCTGGGAGACGATCCTGGCGTTGTCGTATTCGGCCTTGGCGATTTCCCTATCCACCTTGAAGCGGTTGTAGGCCTGCTGGGAAATGACGCCGTCTTCATAGAGTTGCCGCTGCCGTTCTTCTTCGAGCTTGGCATTTTCGTAATTGACCCGCACACTTTCCACATCGAGGTTCTTGCTGAACACCTCGCGCTGCCGCTCCAGCTCGCGTTTGGCCTCCTGCAGACGAAGTTTAGCCAGCTGCACATTATTCTGGGCTGTATTGATATTGACCTCGTTGGGAATGAGCTTGATGCGGGCCAGCCGCTGCCCTTTGCTCACCTGATCGCCGGGCTGGGCATAGAGTTCTTGCACTACGCCCGACACCTGCGGCTTGATCAGTACCTCGTGACGGGGCTTGACGGATCCCGTCGCCACTGTTTTTTTAATGATCGTCATAAGCACCGGCTTCTCCGTTTCAAACTGCTCCGGCGCACTGCTCTTTTGATTATAAAAATAGATGCCCAACCCGATAGCGGATAGCACCAGAAATGAAATCAATCCGATTACAGCTCCTTTGCTCATGGTAGTTTATTTTTTCTATAAGTTTCTTACTTCTCCCGGCCCCTTGTCTCCTTTTAGGCGTCGAAGCGCTGGAGGGAGGCAGGCGTTTTCCGGGTAGAGCGGTTCGTTACCTCCCCGCTCCCCCACAGACCCGTACGAGCGGCTTTCCCGCATACGGTTCCTCTGATTTAAGGCTTCGCTAAGTGATAACTGCGGTAGATTCTTGGTTTTGTCA